>Ga0114129_10004168_pt1 | contig 20424 bp, 10 predicted proteins | sample RhiMetdeltSRZDD1_FD_80071 | JGI IMG/M metagenome (GOLD analysis project Ga0114129, IMG submission 80071) | Populus rhizosphere microbial communities from Tennessee, USA - Rhizosphere MetaG P. deltoides SRZDD1 (version 2) (version 2) | ecosystem: Host-associated > Plants > Roots > Rhizosphere >... | reverse complement strand
CTACGACATCGTCGAGCGCACGCCGTACGCCAAGGACGTCTTGAAGCAGCTCGCCGACGAGTGCCACAAGCAGGGCGTCAAGCTCTTCTTCTACCATTCGCAGCTCGACTGGCACCATCCCGATTATTTCCCGCGCGGCCGCACCGGGCGCTTCTCGGGCCGCGACGACAAAGGGGAGTGGTTCCGCTACCTCGACTACATGGACCAGCAGCTCTCGGAGCTCCTCACGGGCTACGGCGAGATCGGCGGGATCTGGTTCGATGGCTGGTGGGATCGCCCCGACGCCGACTGGCGCCTCGGAAAGACCTACGAGCTCATCCACCGGCTGCAGCCCGCTGCGCTCGTGGGCAGCAATCACCATCGGAAGCCCTTCCCGGGAGAAGACTTCCAGATGTTCGAGAAGGACCTTCCCGGGCACAACACTGCGGGCTTCAACGAGGACTCCGTGCTCGGCAGCCTGCCGTTCGAGATGTGCGAGACGATCAACAACTCCTGGGGCTACAACAAGACCGACGGCCGGCACAAGAGCACGAAGGAGCTCGTGCACCTCCTGGTGAAGGCCGCCGGCTACGACGCCAACTTCCTGCTGAACGTCGGCCCTCGGCCCGACGGCACGATCCAGCCCGAGCACGCGAGCCGGCTCGCCGAGGTGGGGCAGTGGCTGCAAAAGAACGGCGAGACGATCTACGGCACGCGCGGCGGGCCGCTGCCGCCTCGTCCCTGGGGAGTCACGACGCACAAGGGCGACCGGGTCTTCGTGCACGTCCTCGACTGGCAGGATCCGGTGCTTGGGGTCGCGCGCCCGCCCAAGGGCGTGCGCAAGGCCTCGCTCTTCGCCGGCGGCGCGCCGGTGAAGTTCACGCTCGAGAAGGACGCGCTGCTGCTTCGCCTGGATCCGAAGGCCCTCGACCCACTCGACACGATCGTGGTGCTCGAACTGGGGCAGTGACAACTCGTTCCAGAACGAGTTTTCACAGGTTTTCCACAGCGACCATTCCGAGCGTGAGGATTACATTGAATACGAGTCTGTCCGTGTGCTTAAGCAAGGGCGCCCTCTAGAGTTCCAGACTGCTCGGGTGGGCTCTCTCGTGCACTGCTTGACGCGACCGCTGGGGATGCTCCTCTTGGCCCTGCTAGTCGCGTGTGGCGAAGGCGGCTCGCCGGCGTCGCCCTCGACACCCGCCGCGACTCCGGCTCCCGGACCACTCTGGAGCGACGTAACACCGCTTCGAGACGCGGCGGCGACGACCGGCCGGCTGGTGGGGGCGGCGCTCTTCTCGAGTCGCCTGGGGTCGGACGCGAACTACACCGGCGCGGCGGGGCGCCACTTCAACTACGTCACGGCGGAATGGGAGATGAAGTGGGATCCGGTCCAGAGGACGCCGGGCGTCTACGACTTCGCGGGCGCGGACCGGATCGTCGAATTCGCCGAAGCGCACGGCATGCGGGTGAAGGGCCATGCGCTCGTGTGGCACGGGGCGACCCCGGCGTGGGTGGGAGCGCTCTCGCCTCCTGAGCTGCGAATCGCCTTCGAGGACCACATTCGCGTGGTCGCCGGCCGCTACCGGGGCCGGCTGTGGGCCTGGGACGTCGTGAACGAAGCGATCGACGATGCTCAGCCCGGACTGCGGAGCACCGTCTTCTCGCGCGGGCTCGGAGCCGACTACGTGGCGGAGGCCTTCCGCCTGGCACGGCAGGCCGACCCCGAGGCGGAGCTCGTCTACAACGACTACGGGGGCGAGGGGCTGAACCGCAAGTCGAACGACGTCTACGAGCTGGTGCGGGATCTCAAGCAGCGCGGGCTCGTGGACGGCGTCGGGCTGCAGATGCACGTCTCGGCCACGGGGCTGCCGGCGATCGCCGACGTTTCAGCGAACATCCGGCGCCTCGCGGCTCTCGGGCTCCAGGTCAACATCAGCGAGATGGACGTGCGCGTCCGCGACGTGGCCGGCGACACCACGGCGAAGCTGGAGCGCCAGCGGCAGGTCTACCGCGAGGTGGTGGCCGCCTGTATGGCCGAGCCGCGCTGCGAAGCTGTGACGTTCTGGGGCTTCACCGACGCCCACAGCTGGATCGACGGCTTCTTCGGCGCCGACGACCCGCTGCTGTTCGACGAGCAGTACCGCGCCAAGCCGGCGTTCTTCGGAGTGCAGGACGCGTTCTTGGGCCGGTAGGGCGGCAACTCCGTCCGGACGGAGTTGGGCCGTTACTGCGCGGCTGGCGAGCCCGAGATCGTGAACGGCTCGCGCTGGCGCAGGCGCGCGCCGCCGACCTCGTCCTCAACGTCCAGGACCAGGTCGTAGGCTCCCTCCGGGAGACCGGCAAGGTCGATCCCGACGAGGCGCATGGCGCGACCCTCGGCGCTCGCCGCGACCGGGGACGCGGGCGCCTCACGCACGAGGCGGCCGTCGCCGGACCAGACCGCGAGGCCAGTGCTGACCCGCGGCTTGCCGTCCGGGCCCTTCCTGGCCCCGATCACTTCGAACTGGCAGTAGAGGCCCGCGTCCTTGGTGAAGGTGCGCGAGACGGCGATCGCTGGCAGGGGCTTTTCTCCGGACGTCCGGGCCGGCTCCACGCGGTCGCTCAGGATCGGCGTCGAGAGCCTCAGCACGTCGGGTGCCGGGACCTCGAAGCGCGACGAGACGGAGCCCAGCGAGCCGCTCGCGGGGTCGCGCAGGACGAGCCGCGCCACCGCGACGCCCGGCGGCAGGCCGAACTCGCGCACCACCGACCGCCAGGAAGTAGCCGCGGGATCCGGCTTGAGCTCGACCGCCTGGTCGTAGCGAAACTCGATCGGCTCGTCGCGCATGCGCACGACGGTGCTCATCTCGAGCTTCTTTGACGTGCGGCCACCGGCGCCCAGGAGCGAAGCGGTGTCGAACTCGGCCATCACCAGGACCCGCGTCTGCCCTTTGGCGCCCGGCTCGAACAAGTAGGCGCGCGCGCGCATCGGCACGCCCGAAGCGTCGTGCGGGGAGTCGACAGCCCGGACCACGGCCGCGTCCGGGCCGCGGGAGGCTCCCTTCTTTGGTGGCTTGGCCGCCGGGGCGGCGGCGCTGAGCGTATAGCCCTTGCGGGCGCGAACCTCGAGCCCCGGCCGCGTGGTGGTCACCTGGAGCTTGCGCCAGGCCTGCGGCGGCTTGCCCTCGGGGGCATTGAAGCCGAGCAGGTAGAAGACGCGCGATTCGCTGGCGACGCGCTCGGCTCCCGCACCAAGGTCGTTGGTGTTCCGCACGGAGAAGCCGCCGGTATCGGACGCTAGGCCCTCCGCGCCGGTCGACTCCAACACCGACTGCTCGAAGGCGACGGCACCGCGTTCGGCGAGCACGTTCTCCATCACCACTCCTGGGCCCGGACCGGCGTCCGCCGCGGACCCGGTCCCGGTCCCGGGCATGGCCATGAGCCCGCGCACGTCCAGGAAGTAAACCGCGGTGTTGGCTTCACGCGAGAGCGCCACGACAGCGCGCTGCCGGCTGTCCTGGCCATCGTTCAGGAAGCCCTGCGAGACGAGCATCAGCGACTTGCGCCCGTGAATCGGGCGGAGCGCCTCCAGCCCCCGGCGCACGCCGTCGAGCGTCGCCTGCGTGCGAGTCCGCCGCGCGGCGTTCATTTCCATCGCGCGGCCTCGCAGCATCGCGTCGCACGCCCTGCCCGAGCAGAGCATCGCGTTCTCCCAGCGCTGGCGCACCCGCTCGCGAACGCCACCGGCTCCCGACGGCAACGCCTCGGGTCCCGCCGCGGCGCGGCCCGAGCCGAAGCCCGAGAGCGCGCCTGGAGATCCGAGCGCGCCCGAGGGCGAGTCCTCGAAGTTGGCGATGCGGTAGGCCTCGTACTCCGTCATCTGGCTGAAGGAGTAGCGTTCCTCGTACTTTCCGCGGGCGCGCGCCACCACGGCGAGCAGGTCGTCTCGGCCCACGGGGATGCGGCCGCTCCACCAGGCGTCGCCGCTCGTCGTCCCGACCACCAGCTCGTCGCCCGGACGCACGCCGGTCTCGAGGAACGTGCGAACCGCGCGGCGCGCATCTTCCGAGCGCTCAGGGGCGATGCCGAGATCGTCGATCAGCACGGCGAAGGCGCGGCCACTGGCGCGCTCGCTCGGGGCGTTGGTGGCGATCGCGGGCGGGGCCGCCTCGGGCTCGGAGTCCTCCGCGCTCAGGTCCTGCACGAAGGCCTCGAAACTCACGATCTCCACGGGCTTCCCGTCCTCGGTCACGACGAAGTCGTCCTTGGTGAGCCCGGCGACCGGTCGCCGCTGCTGGTCGAGGACGACCGCGTCGACGGTGATGAGCTGGACCTCGGACGTGAACACGGGGACCTGGCCGGGAGCCTGCGAAGGGGTGGGGGTGCTTGCGGCAAGAGCGACGACGCTCACCGCCAGGATGGGCAGGACCGCCGCCAGGGAGGCGACTTTGACAGCCACAATGGACAAGGACGACGCGGAGCGGCGGCCGGGGATCACCAGGGCAGGCTAGCACATGCGGATCGGCCATCGAGTGCAAGGGGTGCGTCCGAGAGTGGCCAATCCGCCCCCAAAAGAAAACGCCCCGGGCCCGAAGGCCCGGGGCGTCGTCAGGGCAGCCTAGAACATCAGCTTGATGCCGAACTGCGCCTGTCTCGCGTCACGGGTGTTGGTGGCTTGGCCGAAATTCCCAGGGATGCCGCTGAAGCCGGTGATGGTCGTGGCCGTAGCGGGATCATCCGTGTCGAACGTAACGGAGGCGGGATTGAAGTTGGTGTTGCCGCTGGTAAGGCTGTTCGACAGGAAGTTCGTCCGATTGAAGATGTTGAACACCTCGAAGCGGAGCTGCGCCTTGAACCGCTCGTTGATGCGGATGTTCTTGTAGAGTGACAGGTCCACCTGGGCGTAGTCAGGGCCCGAGCAGATCCCGCGGCCGGCGTTTCCAAACGTTCCGAGCCTGAATCCGTTCAGGGTGAAGGCCGCCGGGTTCAGGATCTGCTCCGGCAGCCCGCCGTCCGCCTGACACGACGTTCCCGTGGTGTTCGGTCGCTGGTTGTTCGTGTAGCCCGTACCCGAGGGTCCGCCGTTGAAGCCCGGGATGTTGGTGGTGAAGACCGTGATCGACTGGCCCGAGGTGTAGGCCGCAATCGCCGCGACCTCCCAGTTCCCGAGCACGTTCCTCATCAAGGCCGACTTGTTCTCGTACGTCGGCAGCATCAGGATCAAGCTTGCGTTCAGGATGTGGGGCCGATTCACCTTGCTCGGACCCCAATCGAGGTCGGGGTTGGTGAGGTCGCTGACGGCGTTGTCGGAGACGATGCCACCGCTGTCGTCGAGGCCGATGTTCGCCTTCGACGTAGACCAGGTGTACGAGGCCTGGAACTGCGAGCCGTTCCCGAATCGGCTCACGAGCTGAGTCTGCAGCGAGTGGTATTGCGACTTGCCCGTGTGGCCCCAGATCACGATCTGCGCGTCGCCCCACGCCGAGAAGGGCCGGTATTGCCCCAAGTCCCCCCCCGCACCGATCTGGCCGTAGGCGAGGCGGTTCTGCGGTGCCACCTGGTTGGCATCGTGGAACTGGAGCAGATCCTCGCCGCGACTGCCGACGTACATCAGCTCGATCTTGGTGTTGTTGATGATTTCGTGCTCCACGCCGAAGTTCCACTGCCATGTGGCGGGGACCACGGCGCCCGGATCACGCCCGCTCGTGGGCCTTCCGGAGCTGACGCCGAAGCACCCCTCGCAGGGCTCGGCGCTGGTGTCGAGCTTGCGGATACCCGACGTGACCTTGCCGAACGGTGGGTTGTTCGGGAAGCTCAGCCCGCCCGAAAGCCGCTCGCGCAGGTAGAAGAGACCGAGGCCCGCGCGGACCGAGGTCTTTCCGTTGCCGAAGACGTCCCAGGCCGCACCCAGGCGGGGAGCGATGGTGTCGTACTTCTCGTCCTGCAGCGAACGATTCGGACCCTCGGTCCCGCTGCTGAACCCGGCGGCCGTGCACGGGTTGCTTCCGGGCACCACCACGAGGCCGTTGCAGGGATCGTTGCCGAGCGCCGCATTGAAGAGCGCGGGATTGAAGCTGGTGATCGAGTCGTCCTTCGCGTAGTAGTTGAAGAGCAGTGAGTAGCGCGCGCCGATGTCGAGGCTGACTCGCGGGCTGACCTTCCACGAGTCGTGGACGTAGAACTCGAGGTCCTTCCAGCGCGTCTGGGTCTGCCGGAAGCCGAAGGACTCGGAGAAGCCCCAGGTCATGTCCTTGAGCAGGAAGTCGCCCAGGACGTTGCCGGTGTTGGCGCCCCAGCCGTTGAGGCCGGCCGAGCCCCAAAAGGCCGAGTTCTGGGCCGAGCCGTTGCCGTTCGAGTCTTCGTTCTTGGCGTTCGTGCTCGCCAGGAAGCCCGCCTTGAAGAGGTGCTTGCCAAAGACCGCCGAGTAGTCGTCCTTGAGGACGTAGAGGTCCTGGTTGTTCCGGAAGGGCGCCTCGTTCCAAAGCGTCTGGTAACCGCCGCCGCCCCAGAACACGGGATGGCCGGTCTCGTTGCCGTACTGCTTCTGGTCGAGCGAGTAGATCGGCGGGATCGCGGACAGGATCTGGGCGTTGAGGCCCGGAGTGCCCTCCGCCCGGTCGATGATGATCTTGTTGGCCGAGTAGGAGAAGGAAATCGTGTTGACGCCCTTCGAGCCGACGTTGTGGTTGAGCTGGATCATCATCGACTTGGCCGGCTGGTCCCAATCCGAGTCGACCGCCGGGAACGCGTCGTCACCCCAAAGGTTCGTGTTCAGGTTCGGCGACTTGTTGGTCCAGGCATCCTGCGTGTAGCGCGCCATGATCCGGGTCGTGTTGTTGAGCGTGTAGTCGACTCGGATATTCTCCTGGCGCCAGTTGAGCGGGGTATTCAGCGAGTCGACCCAGTTGTTGCAGCTCCCCGATACCGGAGTGGTGTTCGGCAGCGGGTAGAGCTGCAGATAGGCGAGTCCACCCGCGCTCAGGCGGTCGGCGGGGATGCGGTTGCCCGCGAAGGGCGCGCCCGTGTTGGGGTCGTTCGGGGCGGGCAGCGTGCAGCCGGAGATTCCGGCGCCGCTGAAGTCGCCCGACCGCTCGGCTGCCGTTGGCACGAAAGCCGAGCGGACCGTTCCGCGGATTTCGCGATTCCACTCCTGCGACGCAAAGAAGTGGAGCTTGTCCTTCTTGATCGGGCCGCCGACGTTCCAGCCGAAGTCGTGGCGGCTCAGCTCGTCCTTGGGCCGATTGGCCTGCTTGAGGAAGTAGTTCGTCGAGTTCAGCGCGTCGTTCCTGCCGAAGTAGAAGCCGCTGCCGTGGAACTCGTTCGTGCCGCCACGGGTCACGATGTTGATCTGGCCGCCGGCCGCCTGGCCGAACTCGGCCGAGTAGCTGGCGCGCTGCACCTTGAACTCCTCGATCGCCTCGAGCGAGGGGTAGATCAGGATCGTGCGGTTCGAGCCGACGTCGTTGTTGTTGGCCCCGTCCACGGTCCACAGGTTGTTGGTGACCGCGCTGCCGCTCACGGAGATGTCGGAGCCGCCCAGCAATCCCTTGTCCTTGACGTTGACGTTGTCGATCGCGTTCACGCCCGGCATCAGCAGCGCGAGCTGCAGGAAGTTCCTGCCGTTGAGCGGCAGCTCGCGGACCTGCGCGCCGGTGATGATCGAGGACACGTCGCCGCCGATCGTCTTGACGGAGACCGCCGGCACCTCGACGCTGACCGATTCGGTGATGGCGCCCGTCTCGAGCTTGACGTCGATCTCGCGGACGTCCGCCACGTTCAGCAGGATCCCGCGGATCGCCGAGCCCTTGAAGCCGGGATACTCGACGTCGATCGAGTAGGTTCCGATCGGCAGGTCGGCGAACGCGAAGCTTCCCGACGCGTTCGTTTCGGCCGTCCGCGTGAGACCCGTCGCTTCGTTCTTGACCGTCACTTTGGCGCCGACGATCACCGCGGAAGTGGTGTCCGTAACGGCGCCACGGATCGTGGACGCGACTCTCTGTGCGAGAGCAGGCGCGGCGATCAGGAGCGACAGCAGCAGGATGCCCGGCAGGGCGCGCAGTCTAGCCATGTTCGTACAGCCTCCGTAGGGTCAGCAAAGTAGTGCGTCTGGTCCAAGATGCACTGATAGTAGTGACAGCTCCCGTGTGATGGCCGGCATTCTGTCGATTGGAGCCACAGGCTGTCAACCAAAAATCACGTGCCCAAGCGTACTTTTTCGCTGGTCCCTCGGGTGTTATCCAATCATTCGGATCACGTTTTCTGGTTGTAACTGGACTTTCGAAGATCACTTAACAAATTCAAGAGATTCGCGCTCTCCAATTCCGTGGAGCGGACTACGGCATCTTGTAGCCAGCGCGAGCTTGAAGTTGGGCGCTGCCGAGGGCGCGGCGTGAGGCCGGTACAATGGCCCGACCTTGGCCAAAGTCCCTTCCCGTGAGCGCCGACTCTTGTGGCTCGCCGCGGCCGTCGTCCTCGTGGCCTTGGGTTTTTGGCTGACCCGCTCGCGGTCACCGCAGCGGGAAGCCAACCTCGACGTGCTTCTCGTCACGATCGACACGCTTCGGGCGGACGCCCTGGGCGCCTACGGGAAGGCGGGAGCCGCCACTCCCTGGATCGACCGCCTCGCGAAGGGGGGTCTTCGCTTCGACGACGCCCATGCCCACAACGTCACGACCTTGGCCTCCCACGCCAACATCCTCTCCGGCCGTCACCCGACCGAGCACGGCGTCCGCGACAACGCCGGCTTCCGATTCCCGGCCCGCAGCGAAACGCTCGCCACCCTGCTGAAGACCCGTGGCTACCGGACGGGGGCCTTCGTGAGTGCCTTCCCGCTCGACTCGCGCTTCGGTCTCGCGCGCGGCTTCGACGTCTACGACGACCGCTTCGTCGACGCCCAGGCGCGGCCGGCCTTTCTGGAGCAGGAACGGTCCGGCGTCGCGACGGTGGCGCTCGCGCGGCAGTGGATCGACGCGGCCGGGGACGCGCCGTGGTTCGCTTGGGTGCACCTCTACGAGCCGCACGCCCCCTACGCGCCGCCCGGACCGCTCGCTGAGCGCTTTCGGGACCGGCCCTACGACGGAGAGGTGGCGGCTGCGGACGAAGCGCTCGGACCGCTCGTCGAGCCGCTGCTCCAGGCGGGGCGCAAGGGACGCACGCTCGTGGTGCTGACCGCGGATCACGGCGAATCGCTCGGAGAGCACGGCGAAGCGACCCACGGGATCTTCGCCTACGAGGCGACCTTGCGCGTGCCGCTCGTCCTCTATCAGCCCCGGATCCTGCGTCCGCGCGTCGTGAGCGCAGCGGCACGCCATGTGGACCTGCTGCCGACGATCCTCGACGCGCTCGCAGTGCCGGTGCCTGAGGGTCTTCCTGGCCGCAGCTTGCTCGAGGCTGCCGCCGGCGAGCCGGTCGCCTCCGTCACGACCTACTTCGAGGCGCTCTCGGGCCAGCTCAATCGCGGCTGGGCGCCGCTTCAGGGCGTGATCCAAGAGCGGGTCAAGTACGTGGGCCTGCCGATCCCGGAGATCTACGAGTTGGAGAGCGACCCGAGCGAAGCCAAGAACCTCGCCGCGTCCCGGCCAGAGGCGCTCGAGGCGCTTCGCGCGCGGCTCGCGCCATTTCGGAGAGCCGACGCGGGCGGGCGCCCGCGTCGGGAGGAGGAAGCGACGCTCGAGCGGCTGCGCAGCCTCGGCTATCTCGGCCAGGGAGACGCGCCCGCCAAGGTGCTTTACACCGAGGCGGACGATCCGAAGACGCTCGTGCCGCTCGACGCGGCGCTGCAGGACGTGGTGGCGCTCTTCTCCTCGGGGCGACGCGAGGCGGCCCTCGCGAGGTGCCGTGCCCTCGTGCGCCAGCGGCCCGAGATGCCGCTGTCGCTCCTGTACCTGGGACAGCTCGAGCGCGAGAACGGCAACCTCACCGGCGGGATCACGGCCCTGCGCCGGGCGCTCGCCCGCAACCCGCAGGATTCGGTGATTGCGACCCTGCTCGCCGCCTACCTGACCCAGGCCGGCCGCGCGGGCGAGGCGCTCGCGCTCCTCGAGCCGTGGGCGACCCGCGCCGAGCCCGATCTCGACGTGCTCATCACGCGCGCGCTCGCCGCGGCCAGGCTCGGCCGTCCGGACGAGGCGCGGAAAGCACTCGAGCGCGCCCGCGAGCTCGACCCTTCGAGCGCACGCGTGCTGATGGGGCTCGGGAGCGTCCGGCTCACGGCCGGGCGGCGCGACGAGGCGCGCCAGGCATTCGAGCAGGCGCTCGCGCAGAACCCCGACGCCGCGCAGGCCGAGAGCGCCCTCGCGATGATGGCGGGCGAAGACGGCAGGGTCGACGAAGCGCGCGGGCGTTTTGCGCGGGCGATCGCCGCCGATGCTTCGGAGAACGCGAAGCTGCTGGCGCTCGCGTCGCTCCTGGCGGGCCGGGGCCGGATGGCCGAGGCGCGGGTCTATCTCGAGCTCTTCGCGCAGCAGGCGCCCCCCACGCTCTTTGCGCGCGAGCTGGACCAGGTGCGCGCCGTGCTCGGCCGATCCGGGCCGGGAACACCGCAGCGCAGATAGAATCGAACGGATGGTGCTCGTGGCGCGGCGACGCGTGTGGCTGAGCGGGTGCTGCGCCGCCTGGCTGTCGGCGGCCGCAGCCGCGCGCGCGGCGGCGCCAGCGGGCCCGGCCGAGCTCATCGAAGAGCGGCTGGCGGCAGCCGAGACGAGCCTGCAGGCGGGCGAGTCGCAAATCGCCGAAAGCCACTACCGCTCGGCGGTCGGGGAGGGCTTCCTGATCATCGGGAGCCTCGAGGCTTCCGAGGGGCGCCTGGACCTGGCACGGGACGCCTTCCGCAACGCGATCCTTTCGACGGCGGACGCGCGCCAGGCCACCCAGCACCTGGCGATGGCGCTCCTCGAGCTCGGCGAGGCCAAGGAGGCCGTCACCTTGATGACGCACCTCGCGACGCGCAACTCCCGCGACATGGGGATAAGGCGGCTGCTGGCGCAGGCGCTGATCCTCGCGGGCCGCCCCGGCGAGGCGCTGCAGGAGCTGGAGGATGCGCGCTCCGTGGCGCCCGACGACCTGGAGACGCTCTATGTGCTGGCCGCAGGCCAGCTGCGGATGAAGAAGCTCGACGCCGCGGACGCGCTCTTCGCCGAGCTCGCGCGCCGCCGGCCGCTCGCCGCGACCCACGTCCTGATCGGGCGCACCTACCGGGACTACGCCGAGTACGAGCGCGCGCGCCGCGAGCTGCGCCGGGCGCTCGCCATCGACCCACGCGTGCGCCGCGCCCACTACTACCTCGGGATGGTGGCCGCGATCGAGGACCTGGCCTCGCTCGACGTCGCGATCCGCGAGTTCCAGGAAGAGCTGCGAATCGCCCCGGACGATCCCGCGGCCAACCTCTCGCTCGGCCTCGCGCTGGTGATGGCGCGGCAGTACGAGGACGCCCTGCCGCCGCTCTCGAAGGCGGTGCGCTGGCAGCCGCCCCAGGCGAGCGCCTTTCACTTCCTGGGCCGCTGCCTGGTGGCGCTCGGGCGTCCCGCCGAGGCGAAGCCGGCGCTCGAGCGCGCGCTCGAGCTCGCGCTCCGGTCGGGCCGCGAGGACTCGCAGCTCCGCAACGTCCATTACCAGCTTGGCCTTGCATTGCGTGAGCTTGGCCTCGCCGAGAAGGCGGCCGAGCACTTCGCCGAGGCCGAGCGCCTGACGGCGCGTCTCGCGGAAGGCGACCGCGAGAGCCTCGACCGCTACCTGCGCGACGCGGCCGGACCGCCGCCGCCGCTCGGCGTGCCGATCCTGGACACGTCGGCTTTCGCCGGCCTCAAAACCGAGGAGCGGGCGCTCCTGCGCGGGCGCGTGCGCACGGCGATCACCCGCGCGAGCTTCAACCTGGGCGTGCTTCAGACGCAGGCCGGCCGCTTCGCCCAGGCCGCCGCGGAGTTCGAGAGAGCGGCTTCGATCGAGCCCACGTTTCCGCAGCTCCAATACTCGCTTGGCGTCTCGTGGTTCAACGCGCAGCAGCCGCGCAAGGCGGCCGAGCCGCTCTCACGCGCGTTCGAAGCCACGCCCGAGGACCAGAACCTGCGCCGCATGCTGGCGCTCGCGTGGCTCGAGTCGGACGAGCCTGCCAAGGCGGCCGAGCTGCTGGCGGGCGACGCGGGGCGCGCGAGCGATCCGTCGCTGCAGTACGCGTACGCGCTCGCGCTCGTGCGCGCCGGCCGCGTGACCGAGGCCGAGCCTGTCTTCGGGCGCCTGATCGCGGAGCACGGCGCGAGCGCCGAGCTCTCTGTGCTTGTGGGCCAGGCCCACGCGCAGCAGGGCGACTACCCGGCTGCGATCCAGTCTCTCGAGCGCGCGCTCGCACTCAAGCCCGAGGTAGCGGAGGCGAGCTCGTCTTTGGGCATGATCTACCTCGAGCAGGGGCGTCTCGACGATGCCGAAAAGGCCCTGCGGCGCGAGCTCAATACCCGGCCCTCCGACACCACGGCGCAGCACCGGCTGGCTGCGGTCCTCGAGCTACAGGGCCGGCTCGACGAGGCAATCTCCTGGCTGCGTCAGGTGCTGAAGAGTCGGCCCGACTTCGCCCAGGCGCGTTACCTTTTCGGCAAGATCCTGCTGGCCCAGGGCGCGGCCGAGCCGGCCGCGGAGCAGCTCGAGGCGGCCGCGCGCGTGGCGCCGAAGGACGCCAACATCCACTACCAGCTCGGCCGCGCCTACCAGACGCTCGGGCGCGAGGAGGCGGCGCGCAAGGAATTCGAGGTGTTCCAGCAGCTCAAGGACCAGCGGCCGGGGCCGTCGTGACGCGGACGCTCGTCTTCTCTTGTGTCGTGGCCGCCGCGATGGGGCCTGCCGCCGCCCAGACAATGCCTGCCGCCGCGCAAACGCGGCCCGCCGCCCCGCGCTCGAAGCCGGCCGCGACACCGTCGAAGCCCGTCGAGCCGCCCGCCGTCGTGCTGGCTCGCGCCGACGAGGCGCTGGCGGCAAAGCGGGTCGACGAAGCCGCGCGACTCTATGCCTCCGTGGCGGAGCGCCAAGAATCGGTGCGGGCGCTCCTGGGGCTCGCGCGCATCCAATCCGGGCGCGGCAACCCGCGGCGGGCGCTCGAGACGCTCGAGCGCGCCAAGGCGCTCGCTCCCAACTCCGAGGAGGTGCTCTTTGCCTTCGCGCGCGTGGCGCTCGCGGCGCGCGCTCCAGTGGTCGCGATTCTGACGCTCGAGCCGCTCGCGCGCATGCTGCCCTCGGTGATGGAGTACCACTACCTGCTCGGTGTCGCGATGATGCAGGCCGGGGACATGCCGAGCGCCGTGTTCGCGCTGCAAGACGCGATAGCGCTCGAGCCGAACCGCAGCGTGACCCTGGTGGCGCTTGGCCTGGCCTTCAACAGCCAGAAGCTCTACGCCGATGCCCGGGCGCCGCTCCTGCGCAGCCTCGAGATCGAGCCGGACAGCCTCGAGGCGCTCGCGGCGCTCGCCGAGTCGGAGGAGGGTACGGGCGAGCTTCAGGCCTCGGAGACCCACGCCCAGCGCGTGCTGGCGCGCGAAGCCGGCAATGCGATCGCGAACCTGGTGATGGGCCTGGTACGCATGAAGCAAGAGCGCTACTCGGAGGCGCGCGGCTTCCTCGAGCGCGCGATCCTCACCGACCCGCTGTCCGGCAAGGCGCACTACCAGCTGAGCCTCGCCTGCGCGCGGCTCGGCGACAGCGCGGGGCAGGAGAAGCACCTGGCGCTCTACCGTTCGGTGCAGCAGGAAGTGGCCGCGCGCCTGGCCGAGCTGCGCGGTGCTTCAGGCGCCCAGAAGGGCGGGACGAGCCCGTGACGCGCGGGTTTTGCTGGCTGGTCTTGGCGCTCTTGTCGGCGGCGGCTCTCGCCCAGGGTCCGGAGGCTCTGCAGCCGCTCTTCCGCGACATTCGGGCGGAAGCCGGGATCGCGTTCCAGCACCACTCCGCTCCCGAGAAGAAGTTCATCGTCGAGTCGATGAGCGGGGGCGTCGCGGCGTTCGACTACGACAACGACGGGCGCGTGGACCTCTACTTCGTGGACTCGCTCACGGTCGACACCGCGAACGACCCGAAGGCGGCGCGGAGCGCCCTCTACCGCAACCTGGGCGGCAACCGCTTCGAGGACGTGACCGACAGGGCCGGCGTCGGCCATCCGGGCTGGGGCATGGGCCTCTGCACCGCCGACGCGGACGGTGACGGCTTCGAAGACATCTACGTCACGAACCTGGGGCCGAATCGCCTGTACCGGAACAACCGTGACGGCAGCTTCACGGACATCGCACCCGAGGCGGGCGTCACCGCCGCGGCCTGGTCGACGGGCTGCGCGTTCGGCGACTACGACAAGGACGGCGATCTGGACCTGTTCGTGAGCCGCTACGTGAAGCTCGACCTCGCCCACCTGCCGGAGTTCGGCAAGGGCAAGTCGTGCGAATACCGCGGCGTCGCGGTCCAGTGCGGGCCGCGCGGCCTGCCGGGCGAAGGCGACCTGCTGTTCCGGAACGAGGGCAGCGGCAAGTTCAGCGAGGTCGGGGCCGCGGCGGGCGTCCACGATCCGCGCGGGCACTTCGGGCTGGGCGTCGCCTGGTTCGACGCCGACTCGGACGGCTGGCTCGACCTCTACGTGGCCAACGACTCGAACGCGAACTTTCTCTACATCAACCAAAAGAACGGAACCTTCAAGGAGACGGCGTTCGCGGCGGGTGTGGCGGTGAGCGAGGACGGGGCGGAGCAGGGCTCGATGGGGCTCGCGATCGGGGACTACGACAACAGCGGGCGGCTCAGCATCTTCACCACCAACTTCTCCGAGGAGTACAACGCGCTCTACCACAACGCCGGGGCCTACTTCAGCGACTGGTCGTTCCGCTCGAAGACCGCCGCGAGCAGCCTGCCGTACGTGGGCTGGGGCACGGTGTTCTTCGACTACGACAACGACGGCTTCCAGGACATCATCGTCGTGAACGGCCACGTCTACCCGCAGCTCGACCAGGCCCGGCTCGGGGCGTCGGCGCCCTACCGGCAGCGGCGGCTGCTCTACCGCAACCTCGGCGACGGCACGTTCGAGGAAGTGGCCGCGCGCCACGGCCAGGTTTTGACAGAGCCGCGGGTCGGGCGCGGCCTGGCGATGACCGACCTCGACGACGACGGGCGCATCGACTTGGTGCTGAACGACCTGGACGGCTATCCGCAGGTGCTGCGGAACGTGCTGGAGCCGGTCGGCCACTGGCTCTGGGTCAAGCTCGTGGGCAAGGGCAAGAACACGAGCGCAGTGGGGGCGGTGGTGCGCGTCAAGGCGGGGACGCTCGTGATGCAGCGCCTGGTCCGCAGCGGCTCGAGCTACATCTCGCAGGACGACAAGCGCCAGCACTTCGGCCTCGGCAAGGCGGCGGCGGCCGACTCGGTGGAAGTGCTGTGGCCGGACCAGACCACGACCCGGCTCGAGAACGTGAGGGCCGACCAGGTGCTCGAGATCCGGCAGCCCTGACGACCTATTCGACGCTGAAGTCGATCTGGCGCGAGATCGTGGCGTTGGCCTTCTTGTCCATCACCACCACGCGCAGCTCGTAGCGCCCGCGGGCCAGCCCTTCGAGCGGCATGCCGTTCGTGAGCGGCAGCAGCATGCCGTCCTTGCGCTGGACCTTGATCGGCTGCGGCTGCGAGGCCGCGACGAGCGTTTCGCCCTGCCTGAGCTGCGCCTGCAGCACGGCGTCGCTGTTGCCGTCCGCGTCCTGCCGGAGGTTGTAGGCGTAGATCTGGAAGAACAGGTTGTCGCGGGACTTGAAGCGCCGCAGCGCCTGCACGTCGCGAAGGTCTTCGGCCGCGGCCTCGCCGCCCGGCCCGCCGGCCTTGGGCTCAGCGGTCGAGAGGAAGACACCGCTGAGCGTGAGCGTGCCGTCCTTGAGGTCGGGAATCTCGATCCACTGGCTGGCGCCGCCGAGCTGCGTGAGCTTTTCGTCGCGCGCGGCGACCCGGACCTCGTAGCGGCCCGGCGGCAGTGCGAGCCGCTGATGGAACTGCACGCCCTCCTGGCGGGCTCGTGCGACCGCGGCTGCGTCGAGGTCGTTTCTGCGCCCGAAGGCAGGCCCGACCGGCTTCCCGGCCGCGTCGTAGACGCCGCCCATGACGTCGACCGCGAACGGAGCGCCGTCGCCAGGCGCGAGCTCCGCCACGTCCACGTGGGCCCGAACGATCGCGAGCGAGCCCGCGGGCGGCATGTCGACGTAGTCTGCCGCGAGATGCACCGGGAGCCCAGTCTCGCGCCGCGCCGCGTCGATGATCGCGCGCGCCTCGGATTCGACGATCCCGCGCGGCTCCGGCGTCGCCGAGGCCGTACGCACCGCGGCGCGCCCCGCAGGTTTGCTGTCGTCGGGCGCCAGGTAGCCGCGCCGCGTGCGCACGAGATAGCTCGCATGGCTCGGTAATCTCACGTCGATGCGCCGGAAGTTGCCGTCGCGCTTCTTGTTGGCGGGCTCGTAGGCCATCAGGTAGTAGCTGTCGTTGTCGGCGAGCACCCGCTGCATTCCGGCGTCGAAGGCGTTCGTGCCTGAGACCAGGAAGCCCCCCGTGTCGGCCGAGATCGTCTCAAGCGTCACGCGGAAGAGCTGAGCCGACTGGCGGTCGACGCTCGTCTGCAGGCCGGGGACCGTGGTCGTCCCGGCTGTGCCCGCATCGCTCGTCGAGCCCTGGAGGCCGCGGCTGTCGATCGCGTACACGACCGCCCCCGAGCGCGTGGCCGCGTCCACGATCCCGCGCAGGTCGCGAGTGCGCTCTTCGCTCGTGCCGGTCCCGACCAGGAAGCCGTCGGAAACCAGCAGGCACAGCTTGCGTCCCGGCAGCGGCGCCAGGCTGCGCAGCACATCCTCGATCGTGCGGAGCGTCGCTGCGGAGTAGCGCAGAGCGCCGCTCAGGACTGCGCGCGCCTGGCGTTGGGCCTCGCGCTGGGCGCCCTCCTCGGCCTCGTTGCCTGGCCCGGCACCGGAACCGGCGATCGCAGATACGCCTGCCTCGGTCGCCGCACGTGGAGTGCGGTCCCCCTCATAGATACTGCCAGGCTCCTCGATCAGCTTTCGCCCCGCTAGACGGAGCGCCGTTTGATCGCCGCGAAGAATCAGCTCGGCCTGAGCCGGCGTCATTTCGGTGCCGGCTGCTGGGGGACTTGGCGGCGCCTTGAAGCTCAGCTGACTGATCGACTGCTTGATGGTGGCGGCGTCCTGGCTGAGCGGCTGCGAGCCGGCGGGGGAGCTGGTCGTGAGCAGCGCCGCGAAGTCGTCCGGCCCCAGGAAGCTTTGGACGAGGCGCTGCAGCGCCCCCTTCACGAACTCGAGGTTGCCCGGCGCGATGTGCAGGTCGTCGATGACGATCACCAGGTGGCGGCCCGGGCCCGCGGGCTCGGCGGCGTCGGCCGGCTCCGCTGCGGCGGGCGTCTCCGCGGGCGTCGCGGCCGGAGCGCTGGTGCCTTGCGCGCGGAGGCGGCCCTCCACGAAGAGGAAGTTGGTGAGGCGCTGCGCCTTCTTGTCCTCGAGCACCGCGAAGTCGTCACGCGTGAGTCCCCGGACCGGCTTGCCGTCGGCATCCGTCACGATCACGTCGAGCTGGACGACCTCGATGCGGGTGCCTTGTGCCGGCTGCTGGGCTCGCGACACGCTGCCCGCCGCCAGCACCGAAGCGAGTACGACGAGGGTCATCTGAAGCCGCATCCTTCGCATGCCCGACTCTACCACCGTCGCGCCGACCGTCCCGGAGCCAGAGCTCGACTTGCTTCGGGCCGCAGCCAGCCGTCCGCGTGCTCGGCAGCCTCGGAGGTGAACGGCCAAGCATTCTCGAAGCTGAGCCCCCCAGCCCACGCGCCGGGCTGATAATGTGAGGCGGGGGCGTCGAAGCAGCATGAGCGCCGACCGCATCACGCCGGTGAGGCCGACCGGACCGCCGCAGGGGAGCGGCTTCGGAGATCCGCTGCGACGCGAGCGCGAGGCGCGCGGGCTCACGCTCGATGCCGTCGCCGATGCGACGCGGATCGCCCGCCACCACCTCGAAGCCCTCGAGCGCAGCGACCTCGGCGCGCTCCCCAGCGGACCGTTCGGCAAGGGCTATCTGCGCAGCTACGCGAAGCTGCTGGGTCTCGATCCCGAGCCGATCCTGGAAGCCTACCGTGCGATGGAGCGGCAGCGGGGCGTCGGCTCGGCCGAGGCCGAGCAGCGGATGCTCGGCGAGCTCTCGCACCTCGTGGAGCAGCGGACAGGGGAGAAGGGCCCCGCGCTCCGCAACATGGGGCGCGCACGGCTCGTTCTTGCACTCGCCGGACTGGTGCTGGTCGCTGGCGCGCTCGTTTCGTTCTTGACGGGCCGTCAACGCGAGCCGTCCGTGTCGCCGCCGCCGTCAACCCTCTCGCAGCCGAGCCCAGCTGTGGCGGAGCCCAGACCCCTGGAGGTGGTGCCCGCTCGAGGGGGAGAGCGGCCCGAATCCCGAACGCCCCGCGACCGCGTCAAGCCGTCTCCCCCTCCGCCCTCTGACGCGCTCGAGGTCTCCGACCACGGTGTGGGCTCCGGCCTCACCGCTCGCTCGCTCGTCGGTCAAGCGGATCGATTTCCGGAAGGAACGCGCGTCGCGTTCTGGACCCGCGTGGTCGGCGGCCGCTCCGGCCACGTGATCCGGCACGTCTGGTTCCGAGAAGGACAGGCGGTCATGCGCGCCGATCTCCCCGTCGGAGGTTCCCCCTGGCGCACCTACTCGCGCCTGATCCTGGCTCAAGCCGGAAGCTGGGCGGTCGAGGCCCGGACCTCCGACGGACGGCTGCTCGCCCGACAAGAGTTCCTCTGCGAGCCGGGCGAGCGCTAGCCTCGGATCGCGTCGATCATGCCGGTCCCAGCACGCGCGCCATTGCGCCCACGAGCATGTCCCAGCGCTCGAGCTCGCCCCCGAGCCGACGGTGCCCGCGCGTGGTGAGCCTGTAGATGCGCGCCCGCCGGTTGTTCACCGAGACGCCCCATTCGGCGGCCAGCTCTCCGGTGAGCTCGAGCCGGTGGAGAGCGGGGTAGAGCGAGCCCTCCTCCACGCGCAGCACCTCGTCCGACATCCGCCGGATGTGCTGGGCGATGCCCCAACCGTGGCTGGGTCCACGCGCGAGCGTGCGCAGGATCAGCATGTCGAGCGTCCCTTGCACGAGCTCGCCGCTCGGCCGTTCAGTTCCCATGGATGTGGGGTGGGAGCGTAGGCGGGGTGGCACTTCCTGTCAAGCGTCTATGGGAAGGGCTGCGGTGCGGGGCGACCGAACGCGATCAGGGCAGCGTGACCTGCCAGATGTCCGCCTGCGTCGTGGAGCGGGTGACGAGCAGGGTTCGCTCGTCCGCGGGAAGGTCGAAGTACCAGATGCGGGCCCCGGCGCGACCCTCGCCGGCGCTCCTGGGGCCGAGCACCTCGCGAACCTGGGCGGACTGAACGTCCACCGCCACGATCCTGCCCTTCTGGAGGAACAGGATGCTGCGGTCGCCGTTCACCCAGCGCAGGGGCTCGTTCCCCTCGACGTCGAGGTTCCGGTAGGTCTTGGAGGCGAGCGAATAGATGGCCAGCGTGACCCGGCCGGAGGCGTGCTTGAGCGTGCCCCCGAGCTGACTTCCGTCGCGCGACCACCTCGCGTACTCGAAGACCGCCCCCGCGCCGGGATCCGGCAGAGGCTCCGGAGTCACGGGCAGTGTCCCGCCGAGCCGCGCGAGCCCCATCCCTCGATCGAGGTTCACGGCCACGAGCGAGGCGTCGGGAGACAACTTGACCTCGGTCGATTCCATTCCCACTGTGCGCGTGAGCTGCGTCAGGCCGCTGCCGTCGGGGCGCACGCTCCACGCTTCGTACTGGCCGGAGCGGTTCGAGTAGAAGAGCAGCTTCTGTCCGTCGGGAAAGAACGACGCGCCACGGTCCTTGTGGGGATCGTTCGTCAGCTGCCGCAGACCGGTGCCATCCCGCTGCAGCAAGAAGAGGTCCTCGCGACGGCCGCCCGTCGAGATGGCGATCCGCTCGCCGTCGGCGGACGGGGCTACGGTGAAGAGCCGCAGCGAACTCGCAAAGACGGGGCTGGCCGGCCCCGACTTTCGCTGGGTGGCTGGATCGAATGCGAGCCGCTCGATCGAATCGGTCGTGGTCGCGCTGGCCAGCAGCATCCGTCGCCCGTCGCGCGCGAAACTCAGGTGGCAGGCGAAAGGCAGCGGAACCGAGAGCGGCTGCGGGGCGCCGGACACTCGCCCGGACACTTCGTCGATCGCCAAGCGAAAGATTCCCATTGCGCCGCCGCGCTCGCTCGCGAAGTAGAGCGAGCGGCCGTCGGGGGCCCACACCGGGGTCCAATCGAGGTCGGCGTCGTCCGTCACGGCGACGACGTTTGACTCGCCGCCGGAGCGCCCGACCGTCCACAGGTCGCGTTGGCCGCCCGAGCGCAGTCCCCAGAAGGCGATGCGGTGACCGTGGGGCGACCAGCTCGGCTGCACGGCGTCTATCGGG
>Ga0114129_10004167_pt1 | contig 20426 bp, 18 predicted proteins | sample RhiMetdeltSRZDD1_FD_80071 | JGI IMG/M metagenome (GOLD analysis project Ga0114129, IMG submission 80071) | Populus rhizosphere microbial communities from Tennessee, USA - Rhizosphere MetaG P. deltoides SRZDD1 (version 2) (version 2) | ecosystem: Host-associated > Plants > Roots > Rhizosphere >... | reverse complement strand
CGGGTGGCGGCAGCGGCCGGCCGTACCGCGCGGCCAGCTCGACGAGCCGCTCACCGCGCGCAGGTGCGGATCCGGTCCAGCCACGGGTGGTCGGGGTGGAGACGGACGAGCATGTCGCCCAGCCAGGTACGGCACGGCGGGTCGAGCCGCGGCAGGGCCTCGGTGAAGTCGCGCTCGTCCTTGGGCCGCGTTCCCTTGGCTTTGAACAGCAGGACGATCTCCGGCGCCAGGAACGGGATCCCGTCCGCGGTGTGCTGGATGATCTCCGGGTACGGCCGGCGGATGGTCCTGTCGCGGCGGCAGATCCAGGTGTCGCCGTCGTGGGGTTCGCGGAAGACGTCGAGCCGGTACACGCCGGTCGCCGGCTCCCGTACCCACGTCTGGTGGGTGTACCGGAGCGCCGCGTTGCTGAGCGGCCAGCGGCGGCCCGAGCCCACCACGTCGAACGCGTAGCCGGCCAGCGCCTGACGGACGTCGTCGAAGGCGGCGGCCGGTACGCCGATCTCCATGTCCTCGTGCGGGCGGGTCTGCCGGCCGCGCCACAGGTCCAGCGCCCAGCCGGCCGCGACGTACCACCTGGCCGCGACCCGGGCCAGCCGGTGCGCCACCTCGTCGGGGGACCAGGGATCCCAGACCGGATCCCGCATCTCGACGCCGCCGGCCGGGAACTGCGCCTGGGTCACTGCGCCGTCTCGGGGACGGCGGGCGCTTCGGCGAGCGCCGCGACGACGGCCCGTTCGACGGTGTCCTTGACGAGGCCGACGCTGGCGAGTGGGCCGCTGCCGTTCTCCAGTTCGAGCAGGGCCAGCAGGATGTGCTCGGTGCCGATGTAGTTGTGCCCGAGCCGCAGGGCCTCCCGGAACGTCAGCTCCAGCGCCTTCTTGCCGTGCGCGTCGTAGGGGATCAGGGACGGGACCTGGTCGGCCGCCGCCGGCAGGGTGGCGGCCGCCGCTGCCCTGGCCCGATCCGGGGGTACGCCCTGGCCGGCGATGGCCTTCGCGGCCAGGCCACCCGGTTCGGCGAGGAGGCCGAGCACGAGGTGTGCGGCGGTGATCTCGACGTTGCCGGCGGCGCGGGCCTCTTCCTGGGATGCCATCACGACGCGCCGGGCACGGTCGGTGAAGCGGTGGAAGCCCTGGGACGGGTCGAGGTCGATCGCCTCGCCCTTGGCGACGAAGCGCTTCTGGGCGGCCTGCTTGGTCACGCCCATGCTCTTGCCGATGTCGGTCCACGAGGCACCCGACCGGCGGGCCTGGTCGACGAAGTGGCCGATCAGGTGGTCAGCGACGTCGCCCAGGTGGTCGGCGGCCAGGACCGCGTCCGAGAGCTGGTCGAGCGGCTCGGTGTGCACCTTCTTGATTGCGGTGATCAGGTCGTCGAGCCGGATGGAGGCTGTCATGCCGTCAACCTTAGGTTGACCCGGAGCTGACCGTCAACCCCGGGTTGACGACACGCGACAATCGAATACATCGATGAACACCTCTGGCGTGCGCCGCGGTCGCGATGGTAAGAATTCTCCACGGCATATGCGAAGGCTGTAGAGAACTTACTGGAGGCCGGAATGAACAGGATCCTCGCCGGTCTGGTCGGTCTCCTCGTGGCGGGCGCCTGGCCGGCCGCCGCCGCGGCGGCACCACTGGCGGCCGGACCGCAGCCCGGCGCGTACCTCGGAAAGGGTTTCGACACGTGCGCGGCCCCGTCCCAGTCGGCCATGAACGCCTGGCGGTCCAGCTCCCCGTACCGGGCCATCGGCATCTACATCAGCGGCGCGAGCCGGTCCTGCGCGCAGCCGAACCTGACCGCCACCTGGGTGACGAACCAGACGGCCAACGGCTGGCACCTGATCCCGATCGAGCTCGGCCGCCAGGCCCCGTGCGGTACCCGCCTGCCGAAGATGTCGGCCAGTCCGGCCGCCGCCCGGTCGGAGGGCGCGTCGGCCGCGACCGGCGCGGTGAACGCCGCGCAGCTGCTCGGCATCCCGGCGGGCAGCGCCTTGTACAACGACATCGAGCACTACCCGTCGAACGCGTCGTGCCGGGCCGCCGTCCTGTCGTACCTCTCGGGCTGGACCGAGCGGCTGCACGCGCTCGGCTACCTGTCGGGCATGTACTCCAGCGGGTCGTCCGGGATCACCGACGTGTGCGGGGCGTACGACGACCCGGCGTACCTGCGCCTCGACCATCTCTGGATCGCGTGGTGGAACGGCCAGGCCGACACCGATGGCGGCCCGTACTGCGCGGCCGACCGCTACCCGGACCACCAGCGCCTGCACCAGTACGCCGGCGACGTGACCGAGACCTGGGGCGGCGTGACGATGCACATCGATCGCGATTACCTCGACGTATCCGCCGGCCCGCAGCCGCCGCCGGCCTGGAGCGTCATCGTCGACAACGCCACCACCGGCCAGTTCACCGCGAGCGCGAACTGGGGTACGTCGGCGTTCTCCGGGCAGCGGTACGCGACCGACTACCGGTTCGCCATCCCGGTGTCGAGCAGCGACGTGGCGTGGTACCGGGTGAACCCGCCGCAGACCGCCGCGTACGAGATCTCGGTCTGGTACCCGGCCGACGCCGGCTACAACGACGCGACTCCGTACCTCGTCGCCACCACGTCCGGCAACCAGACCGTACGCGTGAACCAGCGCGTCAACGGCGGTCGATGGGTGTCGCTCGGGGTCTTCACGCTCGCGGCCGGCGACGGCAACAAGGTGGGCGTGAGCCGCTGGACCGCGGGCACCGGGTACGTCATCGCCGACGCCATCCGGGTCACCCGCGCCTGACCGACGAGGCCGTCACGCGCCGACCCGGCGGGTGGCACGGCGGTACCGGTCGGCGAGCGTACGGAATGCCGCCACCAGCTCGGGCGGATCCGTGATCTCGAAGTCCACGTCGAGCAGGCCGAGGTACACCGCGAGCATGTGTGGACTGTCGGATCCGACGGTGACGAGACAGCTGCGCTCGTCGACGGCCCGTACCGGGCCGAGGGCGTACGGCAGCTTCGCGACCACCACGTCCGCCGGCGCGTACAGGCGGATGGAGGCGCGGTACCGCCACGTCGCGGAACCGACGTTGCGGAGGACGTACGCGGCCACGTCGCCGTCGGGCGGTTCGCGGGGCGCGAAGCGGGGACCGGTCGGTGTGTGCGGGTGGAGCCGGTCCACGCGGAACGTACGCCAGTCCTGCCGCTCGACGTCCCAGGCGACGAGGTACCAGCGCCGCCCCCAGCAGACGAGGCGGTGCGGTTCGACGATCCGTACGCCGGCCACCCCGTCGTGGTCGCGGTAGTCGAACCGCAGCCGTTCGCGGTCGCGGCAGGCGGTCGCGACCGCGGTGAGCACGGAGGGGTCGACGGTGGCCCCCGGTCCGCCGATCGCCACCGTGCTCGCCTGCAACGCCGTGACCCGGCGCCGCAGCTTCGCGGGCAGCACCTGCTCCAGCTTGGCGAGCGCCCGCACCGAGCTCTCCTCGACCCCGGTCACCGCGCCGCCCGCGGCCGTACCCAGCCCCACGGCGACCGCCACCGCCTCGTCGTCCTCCAGCAGCAACGGCGGCAGGGCGGCGCCGACGCCGAGCCGGTACCCCCCGCCGACGCCGGGCGTCGCGTCCACCGGGTACCCGAGCTGGCGCAGGCGTTCCACGTCGTTGCGTACGGTCCGGGTGGTGACGCCGAGGCCGTCGGCGAGCTCGGGACCGGTCCAGCGGCGGCGCGTCTGCAGGAGGGAAAGCAGGCGCAGCAGGCGGGACGACGTTTCCAGCATGACGGAAGTCTGCCATCGATCAAGGAACAGTTCATTCCGCATTCCTCGCTACCGTCCGGGGTATGGCTGACATCGACGAGATCGGACCGTTCCGTATCGAGATCCCGCAGGAGGAGGTCGACGGCCTGCGGCGGCGCCTGGCGGAGACCCGCTGGCCCGACGACGGACCGGATGTCCAGTGGAGCCGGGGAGTGCCGCTGAGCTATCTCAAGGACCTGGTCGAGTACTGGCGTACCGGCTACGACTGGCGGGTCCACGAGGCGGCGCTCAACGAGCTTCCGCAGTTTGTCACGACTATCGACGGGCAGCGGATCCATTTCGCGCACCTCCGTTCCCCGCGACCGGACGCGCTGCCGCTGATCGTCAACCACGGCTACCCGGGCTCGATCGTGGAGTTCATGAAGATTGTCGGTCCGCTCGTCGACCCCGGTGCGCACGGCGGCGATCCGGCCGACGCGTTCCACCTGATCCTCCCGTCGCTGCCCGGCTTCGGCTTCTCCTCGCCGGTACGCGACACCGGCTGGGACACCGCCCGTACGGCGCGCGCCATGGTCGAGCTGATGCGGCGTCTGGGGTACGAACGCTACGGCGCGCAGGGCGGCGACATCGGCTCGGCGGTGTCCGGCATGCTGGCCGGCTTCGACCCGCAGCACGCGATCGGCGTCCACCTCAACTCCGATCCACTGGCCGCGGCGGCGGTGGTGCCGTTGCCGGCGGCCGACTCGCCCGAGGTCGCGGACTGGTCGGACGCCGAACGGGCGAGCCTGGAGAAGCTGCGGTCCTACCCCGAGGACGGCCTCGGGTACATCCGCATCCAGGCGACCCGACCCCAGACGCTGGCGTACGCGCTGACCGACTCGCCGGTCGGCCAGCTCGCCTGGATCGTGGAGAAGTTCAAGGAGTGGACCGGGGCCGCGGCGGCGCTGCCGGAGGAGGCCGTGGACCTGGACCAGTTGCTGACGAACGTCAGCGTGTACTGGTTCACGCGTACCGGCGCGTCCGCCGCGCACTTCATCTACGAGGCGTCCCACTCCACCGAGTGGGGCGCCCGGTCGTCCGCGCCGCAGGGCTGGGCCGTGTTCGCGGCGGACCCGATCGTCCGGCGGCTCTGCAACGCCGACGGCGCGATCCGCCACTGGTCGGAATACGACCAGGGCGGCCATTTCGCCGCCATGGAGGCGCCGGACGAGCTGGTCGGCGACATCCGGTCGTTCTTCCGGGGCCTGCGTTAGCGGGTACGCCTCCGGCCCGCCCGCCCTACCAGTTGGGCTGGGCGGGCCGGGTGGGCAAGGGGTGGCCGGTCGGGTGGATCACGTACACGAGCCCGCCGCTCGTGTTCAGCCAGGCCGCCTCGAACTCGGGCCGACCGACCGTCTTGCGTACGGCGGTGTTCGACGGCGACGCGGGATCGTTGAGTACGGGCTCGCCGCTGGCCGTGAACCCGACGAGGACGAGCAGGTGCCCCCCGGTCGAGTACGTCAGTCCGGGAATCTCGTTCTTCTTGAAGGACAACGAGTGCACCAGCGGTACGCCGGCCGCGATGAACGCCTCGGCCTCGTTGAGCGAGCGGAGCCGGGTGACGAAGCCGTCGAGCCCGAACCGCCCGGCGTAGGCGGTGTTGAACGGCCAGTTGCCCGTACCGTCGTAGTGCGAGTCGTACGTCTGGCGCGCCGCGTAGTCCACCCACGGGTCCGCGAAGCTCGGGTCGACCCAGGCGTAGTCGGCCGGCGTCGGTCCGGTACCCCAGTAGGCCACGACCATCGACGTCGACGTGGGGCTGCACCACGCCTCGCCGCCACCGTTCCACTGTGGGTACTGCCCCGCGTGGATCTCCTGCGAGTAGCGCGGCACGTTCAGCGTGATGCCCTGCGCGGTCTGCGGCGTAGTCGCCGTCGCGGTGGCGGGCACGTTGGACGTCATCACGCCGAGGCTGCGTACCGCCGGCACCGTGGTCGTACCCACCGGCCGGTACAGGGTGACCCGCAGCTGCACCCGGGTCAGGCCGTGGCCGGCGGCCGCGATGAACGTGTCGATCGCGATGCTGCCGTCGGCGTCGGTCCGCGCCCCGACGCTCGTACGCGCGATCTGCCCGTCGTCGGCGGCCCACCGGCCCATCGCGTACCAGGCGGTCTGGTTGCCGGCCGCGGTGATGCCCCGCAGGTCGACCGCGATCCAGCTGCCACCCGGGGTGTCCGCCGTCCACGACGCCACGGCCTCGGTCGCGGCGAACCCGACCGGCACCTCGGGCGAGGTCCAGGTGGCGTAGTCGTAGGTGGCCGTCGTGCCGAGGAACGGGTCGGCGTAGGTGAACTGGCCGATCGGCCCGGCGAAGACGACGGCGCCGCCGGTTGCGGCGACCCCGGCGGCGGTGCCGGTCGCGAACTCGGCGTCGGTCGTCCACTGCCGGTAGCTGATGTCGCGGGGACCGGACGGCGGCTTCTTGGCCGTCTTCCGGCCGGCCGGCGCCCCGGCCGCGGCGGTCGTCGACTGAACGAGCACCAGGCCGGCGCCTGCGGTCACCGCACCTCGAAGGAGACTCCGTCGGTCCATCGCGTCTCTCCCGGCTTGTAGGTAATTACCAGGAACGGTCTCGCATCTGAAGAACTTTTGCAAGCCTCCTCGGCATGCCCGCGACGTCACCGGGTCCGGGCGGTGTGCCGGCGCCGGTGCGGCTGGCCGCTGGACGCGCGGACCACGAGATCGGGCTGGAACACCACGTGGCGGTGCTCGTGCCGGTCGCCGTCCTCGATCTCCTCGATCAGCAGCTCGGCGGCGGTCCGGCCGATCTGCTCGCGCGGTTGCCGTACGGACGACAGCGGCACCGCCGCGGCCGCCGCGAACTGGATGTCGTCGTACCCCACGATGGCGATGTCCCGGGGGACGCGCAGGCCGCGCAGGCTCACCTCCTGGAGCACGCCGAGGGCCAGCAGGTCGTTGGCGCAGAACACCGCGGTGGGCCGGGCGGCGGCGGGGAGGCCCGCGAGCTCCGCGGCCGCCGCCTGGCCCGCGGCCACGGTCAGGTTCGACGTGGGTACGACGGTGAGCTCGGCCTGGCCCGCGATCGCGTCCGCCACTCCGGAATGCCGGTCGGCGACCTGCTGGATGGTGAACGGCCCGCCGACGAAGGCGATCCGGTCGTACCCCCGCTCGACGAGGTGCTGCCCCGCCAGCCGGCCGCCGAGGACGTCGTCGACGGCGACGGAGCACCGGTTGGGCCGGCCCGAGCCGCGGTCGACCAGCACCACGGGCGTACCCCGGGCGATGAAGTCCTCCAGGCGCGAGTGCGGGGAGTCGTCGACCGGGGTGATGAGTACGCCGCGGACCCGCTGCTCCTCCAGGAGGTCGAGGTGGCGGCGTTCCCGCCCGGCGTCCTCGCCGCTGTTGCAGACGACCAGCATCACCTCGTGATCGTCGACCGCGCTCTCCGCTCCGCGGACCACGTCGGTGAAGAACGGGTTGGTCACGTCGAGGACGACGATGGCGATCTGCCGGCTCCGGCCCGCCCGCAGCTGCCGCGCCGAGTCGTTGCGTACGTAACCCAGGGCGGCGATGGCGTCGAGGACGCGCTGGCGCGTGTCGGCGGCGACGGTGTGCGGCCGGTTCAGCACGTTGCTCACCGTGCCGAGGGAAACGCCGGCTCGCCGGGCCACCTCCTTGATGCCGATCGCCGACGCCATGACTCCTCGGTGTCCTCTGTGGACGGTGTACGCGGGGCGCGTTGGAACGTGTCAATCCGGCTGGCCCCCGGGGCCAGCTCGTAGGCAGAGTAACAATCCAGTAACTCGACGGAAACCGTTGACGAGGCTCGGCTTCCAGTCCTACGGTCGATCGTAGCGATGGGTGAAACGTTTCACAAGCCCCGGCGCGCCAGAGATCGGAGCCTCCCCGGTGACCCCACCCCTGCTCGCCCTCGACGGCGTGAGCAAGTCGTTCGGCGCGGTCGCCGCGCTGCGTGAGGTGCGGCTGGAGCTGACCGTGGGCGAGATCCACGGCCTCGTCGGCGAGAACGGGGCCGGCAAGTCCACGCTCGTGAAGGTGCTCGCCGGGGCGCACCCGCCCGACGAGGGCACGCTGACCCTCGACGGCGAACCGCTCGTGTTGAACGGCCCGGCCGATGCGCGAGGCGCCGGCATCGCCGTCATCTACCAGGAGCCGACGCTGTTCCCCGACCTGTCGGTCGCCGAGAACATCTTCGTCGGCCGGCAGCCGCTGCGCGGCCTTCGCCGCGTCGACCGCCCCGCGATGCGGTCCCGGGCCACCGCGCTCTTCGCCCGGCTGGGCGTCCACCTGGATCCCGACCGCCCGGCCCGCGGCCTGTCCATCGCCGACCAGCAGCTCGTCGAGATCGCGAAGGCGCTCTCGTTCGACGCCCGCATCCTCGTGATGGACGAGCCGACCGCCGCGCTGTCCGGGGTCGAGGTCGAACGGCTCTTCGCGGTCACCCGCTCGGTCCGGGACTCGGGCGCGGCCGTGCTGTTCATCTCCCACCGGTTCGACGAGATCTTCGCGCTCTGCCAGCGGATCACCGTCCTGCGGGACGGCCGCTGGGTCTCCACCGATCCCGTGGCCGCGCTGACCGTCGACCAGCTCGTCCGCCGCATGGTGGGCCGTGAGGTGTCCTCCCTGTACCCCAAACAGGACGCCGCCGTACGCGAGCCGCGGCTGGAGGTACGGGGTCTCACCCGCGCCGGAGTCTTCACGGACGTGACCTTCACCGTCCACAGTGGAGAGATCGTGGCGCTGGCCGGACTCGTCGGGGCGGGGCGCAGCGAGGTCGTCCGGGCGGTGTTCGGCGTCGACCGGTACGACCGCGGCGAGGTCGTCGTCGCCGGCGCGCGACTGCCGCGGAACAGCACGGCGGAGGCCATCAGGGCCGGGCTCGCCCTCGTCCCGGAGGACCGGCGGCAACAGGGCCTGGTGATGGAGCTGTCGGTCGAGCGCAACGCCACCCTGCCCCGCCGGTGGTCGCTCAGCCGCTTCGGGTTCCTGACCGGTGCGTCGGAGCGGCGCTCCGCGCGCACCTGGGCCGAGCGGCTGCGGGTGCGGACCGCCCGGCTGAGTGACCCGGTCTGGATGCTCTCCGGCGGCAACCAGCAGAAGGTCGTCCTCGCCAAGTGGCTGTCGACCGAGCCGCGCGTCCTCATCGTCGACGAGCCCACCCGGGGCATCGACGTCGGCACCAAGGCCGAAGTACACCGGCTGCTGTCCCAGCTGGCCGCCGACGGCGTGGCGGTGCTGATGATCTCCAGCGAGCTGCCCGAAGTGCTCGGCATGGCCGATCGGGTGCTCGTCATGCACGAAGGGCGGCTGGTGGCCGACATCCCGCGCGACCGGGCCGGCGAGGAGTCGGTGATGCTCGCCGCGACGGGCCAGGGCGGCCCGCGGTGACCACGCTCGACACGGTCGCGGCCCGACCGACCCGCCAGTCCCGCGGCACCCGGCTCGTCAACCGCGTCTTCCTCGTCCGCGAGCTGGGCATCCTCATCGGCCTGGCGCTGCTGGTGACCGGCACCGCCGTCGCCAACCCCCGGTTCCTGACCGCCCAGAGCGTCAAGGACCTGCTCCTCGGGTCGACGATCCTCGCGATCCTGGCGGTCGGCCAGGCGGTCGTGGTCATCACCCGCAACGTCGACCTGTCGGTGGGTTCCGTTCTCGGCCTGTCCGCGTTCGCCGCCGGCACGCTGTTCCTCCGCTGGCCGGACCTGCCGATCCCGGTCGCGTTCGGGGCGGGTGTCGCGCTGGGTACGGTGTGCGGCGCGGTGAACGGGGCGCTCATCGCGGCGGCGCGCGTACCGGCGCTGGTGGTCACTCTGGGCACGCTGTACGTGTTCCGCGGCATCGACTACGTCTGGGCCTCGGGCCGGCGGGTCAACGCGGCCGACATGCCCGGCGGCTTCCTGCGCCTGGGCACCGCGACCGTGTGGGGCGTCCCGGTGCTGACCCTGTTCGCCGTCGTCGTGCTGCTCGTCGCCGGGTACGCGTTGCGGTCGTACCGCAGCGGCCGCGACCTGTACGCGATCGGCTCCGATCCGGCCGCCGCCCGGCTGTCCGGCATCCGGGTGGGCCGGCGCGTGTTCGCCGCGTTCGTCGTGAGCGGGGCCCTCGCCGGGCTGGCCGGGGTGCTGTACGCCGCCCGCTTCGGCACGCTCGACGCCAACGCCGGGGTGGGTGCCGAGCTCAACGTCGTGGCGGCCGTCGTGGTGGGCGGCGTGGCCATCTTCGGCGGCAGCGGCTCGGTGTACGGGGCCGCGCTCGGGGCCGTGCTGCTGACCACGATCGGCAGTGCGCTACCCGTACTCGGCATCAACCCGTTCTGGCAGCGGGCCGCGGTCGGGGTGCTGATCCTCGCCGCCATCGGACTCGACCGGGCCCTCGCGGTACGCGTCGGCCGGAGCCTGCGGCAGAGGAGCGCGCATGGCTGACCCGGTGGTACGGGAGCCGCTCGAGCGGGTGCGCTCGGCGGTGCTGTCGTGGGACACCGTCGTCCTGGTCGCGGTCGTCCTCGTGGTCGTCGTCGGCGGGCTGACCGTCGACGGGGCGGCGACGCCGCGGTTCTGGCGGTTCGTCACGCTGGAGGCGATCCCCATCGCACTCATCGCGCTGCCGCTGACCCTCGTCGTCATCACCGGTGAGATCGACCTGTCGGTGGCGAGCGTCGTCGGGCTCACGTGCACGGTGCTGGGCGAGCTGTGGGCGTCCGGCGTGTCGTCGCTGTCCGTCCTCATAGGACTGTGCGTGCTGCTGGGCGCCGTACTCGGCGCGGTCAACGGCATGTTCGTCACCGGGTTCGGGCTGCCGTCGCTCGCGGTCACGATCGGTACGCTCGCGCTCTACCGCGGGCTGGCGTACGTGGTCCTCGGCGACCGGGCCGTCGCCGACTACCCGCGGTCGTGGACGGACGGGGTTACCGAGCCGATCCCCGGCACGGTCATCCCGTGGACGATCCTCGTGGTCGCCGCCCTCGCGCTGGCGTTCGGCGTCCTGCTGTACGCGACACCCGTCGGCCGCGGCCTGTACGCGATCGGCAACAGCGCCGAGGCGGCCCGGTTCGCCGGCATCCCGGTCGCACGGACCAAATTCTGGCTCTTCGTGGTGACCGGCGCGATGTCGGCGCTCGCGGGCGTGTTCTGGACCCTGCGGTTCGCCAGCGCCCGGGCGGACAACGCGAGTGGACTCGAGCTCGCCGTGGTGGCCGCGGTACTCCTCGGCGGCGTATCCATCTTCGGCGGGCGCGGCGGGCTCGTCGGGGTCGTCGCCGCCGTGGCGCTGCTCGGCATCCTGCGCAACACGCTCCAGCTCGCCTACGTACCGGAGAACGCGCTCACCATCGTCACCGGTTCGCTCCTCATCGCCTCGGTCGTCGGACCGAATGTCGCCGGCATGGTGCGGGAACGCCTGCGCCGGCGGCCATCCAGTGCCACCGCGGAATCCACCCCCACGGCTGCCCTCTGAACCGGCGCCGTCCACGAAAGGAACCTCGATGAGAGCTGGCACCACACGCGTACGCGTCGCCGCTCTGGCGGCACTCGTCGGGCTGGCCCTGACGGCCACGGCCTGCGCCGAGGACACCACGCCGGGCACCACGAGCCCGGGCGCGAGCGCCGGCGGCATCAAGGCCGGCCTGAAGATCGCGTTCCTGCCCAAGCAGGTGAACAACGAGTACTTCGACACGTCGGACAACAAGGGCGGCAAGGTCGCCGTCGAGGAGTTCAAGGGTTCCTACAGCCAGACCGGACCGTCGACCGCGGGCGCCTCGGCCCAGGTGAGCTACATCAACACGCTGTCCCAGCAGGGGACTAACGTCATCGTGGTGTCGGCCAACGACAAGAACGCGATCTGCGGCGCGCTCAACGAGGCGCGCAAGGGTGGCGCGAAGGTCGTGACGTACGACGCCGACACCGACCCGTCCTGCCGCGACCTGTTCATCAACCAGGCCACCGCCGAGGGCATCGCGAAGTCGCAGATCAAGCTGATCTCCGAGGCGATCGGCCCGGACGGCGGCGAGATCGCGATCCTGTCGGCGACCGCCAACGCCACCAACCAGAACGCCTGGATCGAGATGATGAAGACGGAGCTCGCCAAGCCGGAGAACGCCAAGCTCAAGCTCGTGGACACGGCGTACGGCGACGACGACGACCAGAAGTCGTTCCAGGAGGCGCAGGGCCTCCTCGTCCGGCACCCCAGCCTGAAGGGCATCATCTCGCCCACCACGGTCGGCGTGGCCGCGGCCGGCCGGTACCTCTCCGGCTCGACGTACAAGGGCAAAGTTCAACTGACCGGTCTGGGTACGCCGAACCAGATGCGCGCGTACGTGAAGGACGGCACGGTCAAGGCGTTCGCCCTGTGGAACCCGGCTGACCTCGGCTACCTCGCGGCGTACGCGGCCGGGTCCCTCGCGTCCGGCCTCATCACCGGCAAGGAGGGCGACACGTTCACCGCCGGCAAGCTCGGCCGGTTCACCGTCGGCCCGAACGCCACCGTCCTGCTCGGTGACCCGTTCACCTTCAACGCCGGCAACATCGACCAGTTCAACTTCTAGCCGGGACAGGGGTATGGCGTGCGCCGGGTCTGCTTCACACTGCAGGTCGAACCGGAGCGGTTGGCCGAGTACCGGCGCCGCCACGCCCAGGTCTGGCCCGAGATGCTGGCCGCCCTCCGCGACGCCGGTTGGCGGGACTACTCGCTGTTCCTCCGGGAGGACGGGCTACTCGTGGGCTACCTGCTGACCGACGACTTCGAGGCCGCGCTCGCGGCCATGGACGCCACCGAGGTGAACGGGCGCTGGCAGGCGGAGATGGCCGGGTTCTTCGCGGCCGGGCGGGCCGACCGGCACATGCACGTGCTCACCGAGGTGTTCAACCTCGACGATCAGCTGGGGGATGGACGATGACGGACCTCTCACCAGCCACCCGGGCGCGCGTGACCGCGGCACTGCGCGTCCAGCGCATCGAGACCGCGTCGTGGGCCTACGGCAACTCGGGTACCCGGTTCAAGGTGTTCCCGCAGGAGGGCGTGCCGCGCGATCCGTACGAGAAGGTCGAGGACGCGGCGACGGTGCACCGCTTCACCGGCGTCGCGCCGAGCGTGGCGCTGCACATCCCGTGGGACCTCGTCGACGACTACGCCGACCTGGCCCGGGTGGCCGGCGAGCGGGGTATCGCGCTCGGCACCGTCAACGCCAACGTTTTCCAGGACAACGACTACAAGCTCGGCAGCGTGACCAACCCCGACGCCGGTATCCGCCGCAAGGCGATCGGGCACCTGCTGGAGTGCGTGGACGTGATGGACCGTACCGGTTCCCGGGATTTGAAGCTGTGGTTCTCCGACGGGACCAACTACCCCGGGCAGGACGACACGCGCACGCGCCAGGACCGGCTGGCGGCGGCGCTGCGCGAGGCGTACGACCGGCTGGGACCGCACCAGCGCCTGCTCCTGGAGTACAAGCTGTTCGAGCCCGCGTTCTACCTGACCGACGTGCCCGACTGGGGCACCGCGTACGTGCACTGTGTCGAGCTGGGCGAGCGCGCGCAGGTCGTCATCGACACCGGGCACCACGCACCGGGTACGAACATCGAGTTCATCGTCGCGTTCCTGCTGCGCGCCCGGCGGCTCGGCGCGTTCGACTTCAACTCCCGCTTCTACGCCGACGACGACCTGATGGTCGGTGCGGCCGACCCGTTCCAGCTGTTCCGCATCATGCACGAGATCGTGCTGGCCGACGCGCTGCGTCCCGAGGCCGGCATCGCGTTCATGCTCGACCAGTGCCACAACATCGAACCGAAGATCCCGGCGGTGATCCGATCGGTGTGCAACGTACAGGAGGCGACGGCGAAGGCGCTGCTGGTCGACCACGCGGCGCTGCGTACGGCGCAGGACGCCGGAGACGTGCTGGGCGCCAACGCCGTACTCATGGACGCGTTCAACTCCGACGTCCGGCCGCTGCTGCGGGACCTCCGCGAGGACATGGGGCTCGACCCCGACCCGGTCGCGGCGTACCAGCGGTCCGGGTACTTCGCGCGGATCCGTACCGAGCGGGCGGGCGGTACGCAGGCGGGCTGGGGCGCCTGATGTCCACAGTGGACGATTTGGTAGCCCGGTCCCGCCGGTTGGGCGCCGATCCGCGCAACACGAACTACGCCGGGGGCAACACGTCGGCCAAGGGGCAGGCGATCGACCCGGTGACCGGGTACCCGGTGGATCTGTTGTGGGTCAAGGGTTCCGGCGGTGACCTGGGTACGCTGGCGCCGGCCGGCCTGGCGGTGCTGCGGCTCGACCGGCTGCGCGCGCTCGCCGACTCGTACCCCGGCGTCGAGCGCGAGGACGAGATGGTCGGCGCGTTCGACTACTGCCTGCACGGGCGGGGCGGGGCGGCCCCGTCCATCGACACCGCGATGCACGGGCTGGTGGACGCGGCGCACGTCGACCACCTCCATCCGGACGCGGGCATCGCGCTCGCCACGGCGGCGGACGGGCCCGTGCTCACCCGGGAGTGCTTCGGCGAGCGGGTCGAGTGGGTGCCGTGGCGCCGGCCCGGTTTCCAGCTGGGCCTCGACATCGCCGGCGTGCGGCAGCGCAACCCGGCCGCGATCGGCGTGATCCTCGGCGGCCACGGCATCACGGCGTGGGGAGCCACGAGCGACGAGTGCGAGTCCCGGTCGCTCACGATCATCCGTACCGCCCAGGAGTTCATCGACGCGCGGGGCCGGGCCGATCCGTTCGGGGCGGCCGTACCCGAGTGGGCGCCGCTGCCGGGGCCGCAGCGGCGGGCCCGGGCGGCCGCGCTCGCGCCGTTCCTGCGTGGCCTCGTCTCCACCACCGCTCGGCAGGTGGGCCACTACACGGGCAGCGCGCCCGTGCTCGACTTCCTCGCCCGCGCCGAGCACCCCCGGCTGGCCGCGCTCGGCACCTCGTGCCCCGACCACTTCCTGCGTACGAAGGTCCGGCCGCTCGTCCTGGACCTGCCCGCCGCGGCGGATCCGGACGCGGTCGAGGCGCGCCTGGTCGAGCTGCACGCCGCGTACCGCGCGGAGTATGCCGCCTACTACGCACGCCACGCCACGGCCGGCTCACCGCGGATGCGCGGTGCCGACCCCGCCGTCGTACTGGTCCCGGGCATCGGCATGTTCAGCTTCGGGCGGGACAAGCAGACGGCCCGGGTGGCCGGCGAGTTCTACGTCAATGCCATCAACGCCATGCGCGGCGCCGAGGCCGTCTCCCGGTACGCCCCGATCGACGAAAGCGAGAAGTTCCGCATCGAGTACTGGGCGCTGGAGGAGGCGAAGCTGGGCCGGCTGCCCGCGCCGAAGCCGCTCGCCGCCCGCGTCGCGCTCGTCACCGGCGCGGGTTCGGGCATCGGGCGGGCGATCGCCCACCGCCTGGCGGCCGAGGGGGCCTGCGTGGCCGTGGCCGACCGGGACAGCGAGGCGGCCGGCCGGGTCGCCGCCGAGATCGGTAACGCCGACGTGGCCGTACCGGTCGAGGTCGACGTCACCGGCGAGGCCGCGGTGGCGGCCGCGGTCGAAGCCACCTGCCTGGCGTTCGGCGGCCTGGACCTCGTGGTGAACAACGCCGGCCTGTCCGTGTCGAAGCCGCTGACCGAGACGTCCACAGTGGACTGGGACCGCCAGCACGGGGTGCTGGCCCGGGGCTCGTTCCTCGTGTCCCGCGAGTCGGCCAAGGTGCTGATCCGGCAGCGGCTCGGCGGGGACCTCGTCTACATCTGCAGCAAGAACGCGGTGTTCGCCGGCCCGGACAACATCGCGTACGGGGCGGCCAAGGCGGATCAGGCGCACCAGGTCCGGCTGCTCGCCGCCGAGCTGGGGGAGTACGGCATCCGGGTGAACGGGGTGAACCCGGACGGCGTGGTCCGCGGCTCGGGCATCTTCGCCGGTGGCTGGGGAGCGCAGCGGGCGGCGGTGTACGGCGTACCCGAGGAGGAGCTCGGCGCCTACTATGCGCGGCGCACGCTGCTGAAGCTGGAGGTGCTGCCCGAGCACGTGGCGAACGCGGTCTTCGTCCTCACGGCGGGGGAGCTGTCCCACACGACCGGCGTGCACCTCCCCGTCGACGCCGGGGTACCGGCGGCGTTCCTGCGATGACCGGGGCGGTCACGGTCGCGGCCGTCGATCTCGGCGCGTCGAGCGCTCGGGTGATGCGGGCCCGGGTCTCGGCGAGCGGGCTGGAGCTGGCCGAGGTGGCCCGCTTCGACAACGTGCCGGTCACGTCGGACGGCGCCCTCCGGTGGGACGCGCCGCGGCTCTTCCGGGGTGTGCTCGACGGGCTGCGCGCCGCCGGGCCGGTCGACTCGATCGGCGTCGACTCCTGGGGAGTCGACTACGGACTGTGCGACGGGGACGGCCGGTTGCTGGAGAATCCGGTGCACTACCGGGACCGGCGCACGGACGGCGTGCTCGCCCAGGTGCTGGAGCGGGTGCCGCCGGCCGACCTGTACGCCACCACCGGGCTCCAGCTCCTGCCGTTCAACACGATCGTCCAGCTCGTGGCGGCCCGCGACACGGCGGCGATGGCGGCGGCCCGTACGCTCCTGCTGATTCCGGACCTGATGACGTACTGGCTCACCGGCGTGACCGGGGCGGAGCGTACCAACGCCTCCACGACCCAGCTGCTCGACGTGCGTACGGGCGCGTGGGCCACTGATCTCATGACGCGCGTGGGCATCCGGCCGGAGCTGTTCCCGGCGCTGCGGGAGGCGGGGTCCACCGTGGGCGGTCTGCGGCCCGCGCTCGGTTTCGACCGCGCGGTGCCCGTCACGGCCGTCGGATCGCACGACACGGCGTCGGCGGTGGTGGGCGTCCCGGCCGTGTCACCGCGGTTCGCGTACGTGTCCTGTGGCACGTGGTCCCTCGCCGGCGTCGAGCTGGACGCGCCGGTGCTGTCGGCGGAGAGCCGGGCGGCCAACTTCACCAACGAGGTCGGCGTCGACGGTACGATCCGGTACCTGCGCAACATCATGGGCCTGTGGCTGCTCCAGGAGTGCGTCCGCACGTGGCGGGAGGCCGGGCACGCGGTGGACCTGCCGGCCCTGCTGGCGCAGGCTGCGACGGTCGCGCCGTTCGCCGCCGTGGTCGACGCGAACGACCCCGCGTTCCTGCCACCTGGCGACATGCCCGCCCGGATCGGTGCCGCCTGCACCCGTACCGGACAGCCGGCGCCGGCCGGCCCGGCGGAGACCGTACGGTGCATTGTGGACAGTCTCGCGCTCGCGCACCGGAATGCCGTGGCGGACGCCCAGCGGCTGTCGGGACGGGTGGTCGACGTGGTCCACATCGTCGGGGGCGGCGCCCGCAATGCCCTGCTGTGCCAGCTCACCGCCGACGCCTGTGGGCTGCCCGTCGACGCGGGTCCACAGGAGGCCACCGCGCTGGGCAACGTCCTCGTACAGGCGCGGGCGCTGGGTCGCGCGGGTCCCGACCTCATCGCGCTGCGGGCGCTCGTGCGCGCCGGAGCACCTCCGCGTCGGTACGAGCCCCGGGGCACCTCGCCGGCCTGGGCGGCCGCGGCAAACCGGTTGTCCCCGTAGGCGGTCGCCCGGCGCGGCACCGCGGCCCGGCGGTCGGGGTACGCACGCGGCGACCCCGACCGCCGGCCAAGCACCGCAGGTCAGCCGAGGGTCACCATCTGGTGCATGCCCTCGTACGCGTGCGGGATTCCGATCTCGTCGTCGGGTACGTAGCAGATCTCCGAGTACAGACCGGGAGCGAGGTCGAGCTTGGTGATTGCCCACCGGCCGGGTGACAGCGCCTGCAGGCCGTGCTGGACGTCGGTCCATGGCGACGGCGGCCGTGGGCCACCTGCCAGCACCGCGTCGTAGAACTCCGTGATGTAGTCGTCGGTGATGCCCGGAGTAGTCGGCCGGAACACCACCTCGTGAATCTCGTCGCCGTTGTTGACGAACAGGAACGAGCCCGTCGCGCTGAACTGCGTCGGCGTGATGAACCGTGGTTCGCCGTTCTCCATGTTCGTGAGCACGACGCGGTCGAATTGCGGCGGAAGCGACAACCTGAAGAAACCGGTCGCCGTGATCGTGTGGATCCGTACTTCCCGCTCACCCAGGTCGCCGAGGTCGAAGAAGTAGTACGTCGCCGGCTCCAACGGGACGGTTACCGTGATCGCCCGCGAAGGTACGGTGACGACGCCGCCCACGAGGACCGAGTCGGTGAGCAGCTCCCTCGCACCCTCGGCGCGCGCCGGGAAGTCGCCCAGCAGACCGAGTTCGAAGTCGTGCATGACCTCGTCGACGGTGTGACCGGGCTTGAGCCGGAATCCCTGGAGCGCGTGCGAGGCCGTGTCGGCGCCGACGACCTCGAAGCTGACCAGGCCGGAGCGCACGGTGGCCGGCAGCGTGAACCCGCCCTCGGCGCTGATGTCGACATGGATCAGCGGTATCTGGTTGAGGACGCGACTGCTGCTACTACTGCTACTGGGACTGGCCTCCGCGGAAGCGGTGAAGCCGAGCACCATCGCGCCGGCCGCCGTCAATGCAACGGCGACCCGGAGCAATCGTGCCTTTGGGTGGAACATAGACAGCTCCCTCCTCCCGTGTCATGTCGACCCGGGGGAAACAGGGCCTCGGCCCGGCCGACCGAGGCCAGGTCGGCGTAGGAGGGCGCCCGACACCGGAGGCGACCGCCGGGTACCTGGTTGGGGGTGGTACTCGGTCCAAAGTGGAGAAACCGTCCCCGGCGTCGAGCGCGATCTTCCGTACGCGGGCTGAGTCTCGCAGACCGATGGCCTGGAAGGACCCTACGATAGGAGTAGATGTGTGGATGGGCGTGCGACCGTCGGTGTCCGGTAGGTGGTTCACGGTTGGCCGGGCAGCTTATCTAGCAGCGGCGACACCCGCGTTCGCCCCCTACAAGCCACATCGTGATGATCTGCGTCAACCCAGGGCGCTAGACGCGGATTGGCCCCGAACAATGTGCAACTCCACCGTGACCGTCATTCCGGACGGTCCACTGTGGACGCCGTGGCTCAGCGCGGGTCGTCGAGGAAGGCGAGCGTGACCGCCGCGAAGAGCGGCGAGCTGAAGATGTTGTAGTGGGTCAATCCGGGCAGGATCGCGAGTGCGTGGCCACCGGCCGGCCGGCCCTCGCCCATCCAGCCACCGTCGCGGAGACCGCCGTCGAGCAGGTTGAACATCTCGACGTAGTGGCTCGGTGGCGCCATGTCCGCATCGGCCGCGACGATGAGCGTCGGCACCGCGAGGCCGCGAAGCTCCTCGGTGTAGTCGAAGTCCTGCGCCATCGTCTCGCCGATCTTGTCGAGCAGGCGCGGAAAGTCCTCGGGGCGCGGCGCGACCCGCTGGTACAGCTCGTACATCGGCGTGTCCTTCATGAACTCCGCCGCGGCCCCGGTCACCTGGCCCTGCTGTACGCGCATCTCCGGATAGATGGCGTCGGGCCGGATGTTCGCCGAGGCCATGACGAGCCGCCTGACCTTCGCCGGGTACCTCGACGCGGTGTGGAAGGCCACCCCGCCGCCGAGCGAGTAGCCCACGACGTCGGGCCGGTCGAGGCCGAGGTGGTCGATCAGCGCCCCGATGTCGTCGGCCATGAGCGGGATGGCGATCGGGCGGTCGATGTCGGCGGTCCGGCCGTGCCCCTGCAGGTCGACGGCGACGACCTGGTGGCGTTCGGCCAGGGCGGGCAGGATCGGCCCGAACATCTCGCCCGACCCCAGCCCGCCGTGCAGCAGGATCATCGGTCGCCCGGCCCCGTGCGTCTCCACGTAGAGGTTGATGCCGTTGACCTCGGCGTACTGGCCGATGCCGGCGGTGTCGGAGGTCCAGCCGTTGGCGGTCACAGTGCTCCCTCGGGTACTCGGGAAATCAAGCCTCAACCGGCACTTTACGCACCAATATCGGGTACGGCGGTCAGGGGTCCCTCTGCGAGACTGTCGCGATGCCGGAGCCGGAGTACAGCGACGACTACACGGATCCGCGCCTCGCGGTCTTCTACGACCAGCTCAACCCCTGGGGACCGAGCGACGACTTCTACCTCGGGCTCGTCCGGTCGGCCCACTCCGTACTGGACGTCGGCTGCGGTACGGGCGGCCTGCTCCGCCGGGCCCGCGAGCAGGGGCACGCCGGGCGGCTGGTCGGGCTCGACCCGGCGGCGGCGATGCTGGACCAGGCGAAGACGCGTACCGACGTGGACTGGATCCTGGGTGACCTCGCGACCGTGCCGTTCGACCGGGAGTTCGATCTCGTCGTCATGACCGGGCACGTCTTCCAGGTGTTCCTCACCGATGACGACATCATCGCGGCGCTGACGGCCGTCCGGGCGGCGCTCGCCGGCGGCGGCCGGTACGCGTTCGAGACGCTCAACCCGGCGCTGCGCCCGTGGGAGCGGTGGACGGGTTCGCAGGAGGTCGTCGCCGCCGACGGAGCCGTCGTCACCGCCGCGAACACCGACCCACGGCTGGTCGACGACCAGATCGTCGAGGTGGTCGGCCGGTTCGCGAGCCCGAGCTGGCCGCGGGCGGTGCTGTGCCCGAGCCGTTTCCGGTTCATCGACGTCCGGGCGCTCGACGCGCTCCTGGCGAAGGTGGGGTTGACGGTCGTCGAGCGCTACGGGCGGTGGGACCGGCGCCCGTTCACCGGGCAGGAGCCCGAGATCATCACGATCGCCACGGGCGCGTGACCGATCGG
>Ga0114129_10004166_pt1 | contig 20429 bp, 14 predicted proteins | sample RhiMetdeltSRZDD1_FD_80071 | JGI IMG/M metagenome (GOLD analysis project Ga0114129, IMG submission 80071) | Populus rhizosphere microbial communities from Tennessee, USA - Rhizosphere MetaG P. deltoides SRZDD1 (version 2) (version 2) | ecosystem: Host-associated > Plants > Roots > Rhizosphere >... | reverse complement strand
TCGTTTGTAATCGAGGTTAAACTGGTCAAATGATTTTAGCGTAACCCCAGGATTTACAAACCAGCCGGTGTTCGATGTGCCTTTATAGTTTTGCAGATCGGCATCTAACCTCAATATCAGTTTATCATTCACCTGGTACGATAACGAAGGAGCTATTACAATGGTAGAGCCATGGCCCTGGTCCTGCCAGTCGTTTTTATTCTGCGCAGCCATATTGATCCTGAACAAAACGGTTTTATCGTCGTTTACCGGTGTATTGATATCGGCCGTTATGCGGTTCAGTTCATAACTACCGGTCATATAACTTATTTCGCCGCCGAATGTGCTATAGGGCTTTTTGGTTACATAATTCACCAGTCCGCCGTATGATACCATGGTGCCGCCAAATAAGGTAGAAGAAGGGCCTTTAATGGTTTCAACCCGTTCAACCGAAGCCAGATCGATGCCTGTACGCAGGAAGGTTGCCATACCATTCCGGAGATTATCGGTAGTCAAAAAACCACGCGAAAAAAAGGCGGGCATGCCGGCCCCTGTTTTTGCAGGCGCTGCACCAGGAATATTACGAAATGACTCTTCGAGCGTAAGCGCCATTTGCTCTTTGATCAGTTCTTTATCTACTACATTATATACCTGCGGATTTTCGAGATATTCAAGCGGAAGACGGGAAGCGGAATTGCTTTTTTTGCGTGAGGTAACCGAATACTTATTACCAACGATCACTACCTCATTTAATTCGCGGGCAGCTAACGTAAGTGCAAAATCGGCGGTAAGGGTTTCTCCTTCCTTTAGTTCAATAGTTTTTTTACCCGATTCCTGGCCCAGAAAACTTATCGTAATCGTATAAGTGCCGGTTGCCAGATTTTCAAAACGATACATGCCGTCTTTATCAACCTGGGTACGCGATTTACCATTTAGCGATACGGTGGCAAATTCAGCCGCTTTTCCATCGCTGGTGGTCACTTTTCCGGTTATAGTACCTGCAAATGCATTACTACTTAATACGAAAAAGAGCCAAAGGATGGTCAGGCCTTTTACTGCCATATACAATTTTGTCATGAAGAGTTGTTTCCGTTTTAAAAGGCCGAAGGTATTCAACTGGTTTTCAACCGGTATTACGCAAACCGTAAAACGAATTTCGAATTGAGGAAATTTTTAATGATCCCAACGTCAAGGCATATCACTTTTTCGAAATATCTTCACCACATAGGCACATAGAAAACATAGATTTCACATAGTGTTTTCTATGTGTTTTCCTATGTGCCCTATGTGTCTATGTGGTGTAAATAACTGAGAGTCTGGCTAAGTTAAACGACCTTGTTTTTCCAACTACCCTTTTTGAAAATCAGGATGCAGGTAAAGGCCAAAACAATTTCAGAAGCAAGAATGGCGCTAAAAACACCGGCCGAACCCATATTATAATATATACCCAGCAACCAGGCCGCCGGCAGTTGTATGATGTAAAACATAAATATATACAATAAGGTAACCATGTGAACATAACCCGCTGCATTCAACGATCGCGAAATAACCATGGTATAGCCAAAGAAAAAGAAGGCAATGGCCATACAGCGCAGGTACAATACGGCACTTTTTACAACAGCCGGTTCAACCGTAAACTGCCGTATTATATACCCGGTACAAAACAATAATATCAATGCTATCAGGCCCAGGAAACACATATTTAAAAAACCGGTTCGCCAAACCGATTGTTCGGCACGTTCGGGTTGACCGGCGCCCATATTTTGTGCGGTTAACACACCTGCGGCATTGGCAATGCCCCATGCCGGCAGGGTGGCGCTAATGATAATGCGGTCGGCTAATATATAACCGGTTAATGTGTCGTTTCCCAGTTGCGAAACAATGATGATCATTAACAGCCAGCTCGAAGCCGGGATCAGGTATTGTAAGGTGCCGGCGAATGATAGCTTTATTATTTTTTTTATAATAGCTGCAACCGGAACAAATTGTTGTTTACCAATTTGCAGAACGGTCTTTTGCCTGCTCAGGTACCAGCATTGATAACTTACGGCAACCACATTGCTGAGGCCATTGGCCATAGCAGCCCCGGTTAAACCCAATGCAGGCACCGGCCCTAAACCAAATATCAAAATACCACCGGCCAATGCATTTACGACAAACAGCAGCAACAGTGTTCGCATGGCCATCGCTGCTTCTCCGGCGCCCCGCAAAATACCATTCATCAATACCCGCAGCGTCATAAAAAAAATACAGCCGAACCTTATTTTCGAATACAGGTCGCCCTGCTGCACCTGGCTAACCGAAGCCCCCAACGATTGCAAAATTTCGTTATTAAAAAAAAGTGCCACTGTACTACACACCAATGAAAATAACACCCCCGTATATATGGCCTGTATGGCGGTGCTTCCTGCCTGTGCAACATTTTTTTCGCCAACACGCCGCGCAACTAAAGAAGTAGCGGCAATATTCAGTCCTACAGGCACCGCATAAATGATCAGGATTACCGACCCCACCATACCGGCAATGGTGATGGCATTGTTGCCTAACCGGCTCACATATAGTAAGTCGATGGCTACAAACAACGACTCCAGCAATAATTCAAGCATGGCCGGCAGCGCTAACAGAAATGCAGCCTTTGATACACTGCCCGAAGTAAAGTTCTTTTGCCGGCCCAGTACGGCCACCTTACACAAATTATACAGCGAACGGGTTCTTACAAACACATAATGCATTAGCGGTGAAATATGGGTTGGGATAATTCGTCTATTGGTTCATTGGCTTCCTGTACGCCAAACTGCTGGTAGGCAATTCGATGATCGATTGCATAAATTTCTTTTCCGGTAATGGCATTAATGATCCATGAGTTGCGATGGGCGCCCAAACTTAAATCGGGTGCGGTAAATCCATGCGTATGCGTTTCGGCATTCTGCACAAATACCTCCTTTTGGTTTATATCGATTGTATAATTTCGATGAACATCCAATAAGCCATCGGCGGTATAGCATATGCGCTGTTTGATACCCTGTAAAAACGCTGGTGTATTATACCTGTATCCTGTTGCCAGCAATATGGCTTTCGATCTACACACAAATTCTTTATCCTGCAAAATTTGCTTAAAGTGCAGCGTATAATTACCGGTATCGGTTGTTATATCAAGTAATTCACAACTGTTTTTCAGCAGCACAGGCTGTTTTTGTTGTGTTACTGTCATTTCGTACAGGGCGTCGTAAATCTTATTGATCAGGTCAGAATTAATGCCTTTCGACAGCGAATTTTGTGTTGTAAGTATTTTCTTTCGTCTGGCGGCAGAAAGATGATAGAAATAATCCACGTAATCGGGTGAGCTTAACTCAAGCGTGAGCTTTGAATGTTCCATTGGGAAAAAGCGGTCCGACCGGGTAAACCAGTTTAACCTGAACCCTTCTTTCACTTCGGGCAACAAATCGTAAAATACTTCTGCGGCGCTTTGTCCCGAACCAACAATGGTCAATTCGCCCTTGCGTAATACATCTTCTTTATTATACAAATATTGCGACGAATGAAAAACGCCGGGCATATTTTCTGTATCAGCAAATGACGGCACCCAGGGTTTGGTGCCGGTACCTAAAACCAGTTTTTGGGCATAATACGTTTCTTCCTGTTTTTTACAATTACTCCATACTGTTACTTCGTATAATTCATCATTATATGCAACCTTTGTTACTTTATGAGCAAAGCGGCAACTGCTTAACTGTTCGGCCACCCATTTGCAGTACACATTGTATTCGTTGCGCAACATATATAAGTCGTGCCTGATAAAGAACCTGTACAACCGCCCAGTTTGTTTCAAAAAATTAAGAAAGCTAAAGTGGCTGGTAGGGTCGGCCATCGTAACCAGGTCGGTGCCCATGAAGGGGTCCTGCAGCGTGGTGCTGCTTAACAATAAACCCGGATGCCAGTCGAACCCATCATTTTCATCAAAGAACAACGCCTGTACTTCTTTTACCGGTTGCAATAAGGCGGCAAGCCCCAGGTTAAAAGGGCCAAGTCCGATGCCGATAATGGTATACACTTTTTTAGAACTCATTTTATATTGATATTTTATTTTTTCCAGTTCATAGCGAGATTATAAAAAACAAAACTCCATACATCGGTTGCTTCTTCAATCAGTTTGGCAACCGGCTTTCCCGGTCCGTGACCGGTATTGGTATCGATGCGAATTAAAACAGGATTGGCGCCCTGCTGATTTTCCTGCAAGGTGGCAGCATATTTAAATGAATGAGCCGGCACTACTGTATTGTCGTGATCAGCTGTTGTAATTAATGTTGCCGGATGACCCGCCGCTTTGATATTGTGTAACGGCGAGTATTTGATGAGGTAGTCGAATTGTTCTTTTACATCGCTGGTGCCATATTCAGCAGCCCAGGTTTTTCCGATGGTGAATGTATGGTAACGCAACATATCCATCATGCCTACCGCCGGCAGCGCCACCTTCATTAAACCGGATCGCTGGTTGATGCAGGCGCCGATCAGCACACCACCGGTACTTTGACCTGCAATGGCCAGCCGCGAAGAATTGGTGTATCCCTGCTTTATCAGGTATTCGGCTACTGCAATGAAATCATCAAACACATTTTGCTTATGCTCACGATTACCGGCCCGGTGCCAGGCTTCGCCATATTCATTACCGCCACGCAAGGCAGGCTGGGCATATACGCCGCCGTTTTCAAGGAACATCAGGATCGATAAATTGAAAAAGGGCATCATATTGCGTTTAAAACCGCCATGCCCCAGCATAAAAGCAGGATTGTTCCCATTCAGCGTTAACTCTTTTTTATGCACGATAAAAACAGGTATGCGGGTTCCATCCTTTGATGTGCAGAATATTTGTTTCGTTTCATATCCTTCTGTTGTTACGGGGATGCCGGGTTTACTATATACCTCGCTCTTTCCGGTAACCATTGAATAGCGGTAAATGGTGGCCGGTGTAGTAAAATTGGCAAACGTGTAAAACAATTCCCCATCCTCTTTTGCAGCGCAAAAATTTGCGGCCGTACCTAATGCAGGTAATACCACCTCCCGTACTTTCTTTCCGTTATAATTATACTGATATACCTGTGAGTGTGCATCTTTCAGATAGCTCAACCATAAATAGCCGCCTCCGGTATCGGTATTTTCGAGCGACTCTTTTTGTTCAGGGATTATTGTTTGCCAGTTCTGCGGATCAGGGTGTGCGGGATCAACCAATACCACGCGGTTGTTAGGCGCGTTATAATCAGTTTGCAACAATAATTTATCACCTGCGTTATCTATTACTGTATGATGGTTGTTATAATCTTTTATCAGTGATTTCAACGAAGAACCGGCAACCAACAGATCGCGGTACAGCAATGCATTGCCGGTTGAGGTGGTTAATTTAAAACCCAAAAACGAACCCGGCAGCGCGGTAATGACCAGGAACCGTTCATCTTCGGTAACAAAAACGCCAAAGCTTAAGCGATGATTGGTTTTATCTTCATATACCAGTTTATCCGTCTGCTGATCATTGCCCAATTTATGATAATACACCTGGCACCAGGGTGCTAATGCCGACGTTGCATACCGGGCATAATAAAAGCCATCGGCTGCCCACCCAACCCGGGGAAATTTGATGCCTTTGATGGTATCTTTCAACGGTTGCCGGGTGGCCATATCCATTATATAGATGGTATTCAAGTCTAACCCCGATTCAGCCACTGCATAAGCAATATATTTTTTATTTCTTGAAGCCGTAAGCATGGTAACCGCTGCTGTTCCCTGCGGCGATAATGTATTTGGGTCAAGCAATTTCTCTTCATGTTCTGTCAATCCTTTTTTTACATACCACACACTTTGATTTTGCAAACCATTGTTTTTTGTAAACACATACCAGTCGCCAACCTTTACCGGCGGTGTTTCCCGCGCATAGTTCCAGGCGCCGGTTAAATATTGCCTGATATTTTCCCGAACAGGAATATGCGATAAATAATCATTGGTTATCTGATTTTGTACCGATACCCATTTCTTTGTTTGATCCGATGTATCGTTTTCGAGCCACCGGTAGGGATCGGCAATCAATGTGTCGAAATATTTATCAACCACCTGGCCTTTTTCTGTTTTGGGGTAGTCAATGATTTGCCCACAGGCACTATTGGCTATCAAAACAGCAAATACAATTATTGAAATGAATGAAATTTTCATTGGTCATTTGTTATTATGCCTGAACATCGCAACCGGGTTTATCATTTCACCGGTTGTTGGTACATCAAACGGATTGTCGCGGTTACGGAGTTTTTTATTATCCAGAATTTGCATGCGGTTCAATGCATCGGGTGCAATGGTGTCAACAAACAGATCGTATTTTTTAAACTTTTCTTCCAGATGCGGATGCTGTTGCTGATAAGCTATAATACAATCAGCCACCTGTTGCCAGAATGATTGCTGCGGATAATCACTGTGCTCAACCAGTATGGCGGCAATAAACCTGAAAATGCCATCGAATAACTGGGTGAATAGGGGCCTTGTTCTTAATTCATCGGGAACAGCTACCACAATCCGCTTTGCCTTTTCGGGCATATCATACTCTATATTCATAACAGTTACCTCCTCCCCTATATCTTTCATAATAGCCCTTACCGGCACATAATTATCTATTACCAGCACCAGGTTTTCGCCATGTGGCATGAATACCATATCGTACTGATAAAAACAATGCAACAGCGGACTTAAATAGCAATGCAGGTAACGCTGTATCCATTCATCTGTACTTAACCCCGAACAACGTATCAATTCAGGCAGCAAAGCAGCCCCCTGCTGATCGATATGCAACAGCGCCGCCATGGTCATCAACCGCTGGCCGGGTTGTAACTTCGTGAGCGGACTTTCGCGCCATAAACAGGCGAGCATCTTTTTATAGGGACTATCGCTTTTCAGCGCCGATTCATAATAATAATTGGTATAGCCCATAGTGGCCAGCTCTCTTAATACACAAAAGCCGGTTTGCTGCAAATACCTGTCATTTTCAACAATCGAATACACCCATTCATTGATGGCAGGCGTAGTTCGCATAAAGTAAGGAGATAGTATGCGCACATAGCCCATATTTAAAATACCCAGCGCCGTTTTTACATAATACTTATGCGGGTTGCTGATATTAAAGAACGTACGTATTGATTGCTGGGGAAGATATTTATCATCGCCGTATCCCAGGCAAACAAGCAGGTTACCGGCAATATCCTGCGTAAACAAATTGATCAGCTTATTATACCATTGCCAGGGATGCACGGGCATGTAATAGTAATTATCGGGGTTAAGCGCTTTTTCTTTCAACAAAGCGTCGAAAGCATGTAATGAAGCCGAGTCTATTTCCTGCGCCATTACCTGCTGATAATCTGTTCCTGCAATGGCAGTGAATTCGGCCCTGCTTTTATGAGCGGCTATCCATATCAGCGAAAGCGGCTCAGCCGCTTCGGGCGCAAAATGCCGGTAATCGGCCACATCAAAACCAACCCGCCCGTTATTGGGAATAAACCGCGGGTGGCCCGTCATGCTTTGCTCAATTTGCTGGTAACCGGCATGGGCCAGCTCTGCAGTCGTTAGCCGCGATGATGAAAGCATCCAGGCGCTGCCGTATAAAGTACCTGCTACTTCGTCGAGATACACAGGCAGCAAAGCGGCATCAATGCCCATCGCTTTTTTAAACCCGATGATAAATGCGGCGGCATCCAATAAAGCGGTATCGCCGTTGTTGGTTTTTATGATCGAACCGGCATCGATGAGCCAATGGTGCAGACTTAACACTCTTGCTTTGAACCGGTATTGAATGGACGCATCATCGGCTTTTAATACATAATAGTCCCATCCGTTTGTATGGTATTCCGGTTCGGGATTTAATATTCTTTCATGGGCAAACTCAGCGATCATTTTTTTGATCAACAGCCTGGTTGCCTTTTGCCAGAGTTCAGGTTGCACATGTGCAATGGCCTGGTGGGCGTTTATGGTGGGTAATGTGGTCATGGTGGTCAATGGTGAATGGTGAATGGTCAATGGTCAATGGTGAATGGTCAGTGGTGATTCAATGTCATAGATTTTTTTACCACATAGGCACGTAGATCCCGATGGCTATCGGGACACATAGGTTTTTCTATGTGTGCCTTCCTATGTGCCCTTATGTGTCTATGTGGTTCAAAATAGTTTTTACTGGTTGCTTATATTTAGCAAGAGGATTCTTTAACGTACCCGCAAATTGCTGGCTTTTGAAGGGGTTGTACATATGGTCAACCATTTTGCGGTTGTTCCGTATCTGTAACCGGTTCAAACAGGTTTTAATAATTTCAGGCATAAAAAGATCAACGCGTTCAAACTTCTCTTCTAACTGAGGAAAAGTTTGCTGGTATTCCAGAATACAATCGGCAGCCAGTTGCCAGAATTGCGCTGAGTCATAATCAACATGCTCAACCAGTATGTTCGACAGAAAGCGGAAAAAGCAATCAAACATTTGCGTAAAAATGGACAGTATTTTCAAATCATCAGGCACCGACATATATATCTGCTTCACATTATCAGGCAGTGAAATATTCTTGTTCAGCACGGCTATCTCTTCTCCGATATCTTTCATAATGGCGCCCACCGGAATATGATTTTCCAGAATGAGGATCAGGTTTTCGCCATGCGGCATGAACCGCATATCGTGATAGTAATAACAATGCAACAGCGGACTTAAATAACAATTCAGGTATTTACGCAGCCAGTCGGTAGTAGCTAACCCCGATACTTTTATCAGTTCAGGAAGTAATGCATTACCATAGCTGTCAACATGCAACAATGCAGCCATAGTCATTAAACGCTGTTTGGGTTTCAGCACATTGGCCGGACTTTCGCGCCAGAGCGCCGATAGCATACCATTGTACGAAGAATTGTCGTCGCGAATGATACTGGCATATTGCGGATTGGTATAACCCACCGCAGCAACTTCCTGCAAAAGCACAAATCCTTTTTGTTGCAGCCAGGCATCGTTGTTTAACACTGCACTTGCCCACTCGCTGATAGCAGGGGCTGTACGCACAAAGCTGGCATGCAAACCACGCATAAAGCCCATATTCAGTATCGATAACGCGGTTTTCACATAACGCCTGTGAGGATGGGTAATATTATAAAATGTGCGGATAGATTGTTGCGGCTGGTATTCATCGATACTATGACCCAGTAACACGAGGTGTTTGGTGGCAATATCCGCTGCAAATAAACCGGCAATTTTATTAAACCACTGCCAGGGATGAATGGGCAGAAAATAATAATCCGTTGCATCAACTTCTGCATCACGAAGCACCTCGTGAAACGCAGCAATGGTTTGTTCATCCAGCTCTTCGCGTATTAATTTTTCATACGCAAGATCAGTAACCCCGGCATAATCAGTTCGGCTTTTATGAGCGCCTATCCATATCAGGGTGAACGCGCCGGCCGCCTCCGGTGCATACGCCGGGTAGTCGTGCGCATCGAAACCAATACGGCCGTTGTTGGCAATAAAGCAGGGATGCCCTGCCATCATAGCCTGTTCAATTTGCTGATAGCCTGCTACAGCGAGATCGGCCGCGGTAGTAGTATTATACGTGTGCATGTAAGCGCTGCCGCACAACGTGCTGTTGATCTCTTCAAGATAAACCGGCAACACTTCTTCGCTTATGCCTATTGTTTGTTTACATTCAATAATGAAGCTGAGCGAACTAAGCGGCTGGCTGTTGTTGTTCACCAGCTTTTCAATTGAGGCAGTATCAATATACCACTGATCGAGCTGCAACAACTTTGCCCTGAACCTGTATTCAATAGCCGGGTCATCGGCAGGTAACACATAATAGCCCCACCCCTGTTTGTTATATAATTCTTTGGGAGTAATTACCAATTCGTGCGCCAGTTCGGCAATCACTTTTCGCAGGTGCAGCCGGTTGACCTTTTGCCATACATCAGGTTGCAGATGAGCTATTGACTGTTCAGGAGATACATATATTGAGGGTTCCATGCTGTTTTAATTTTTTTTGTAGAATAAGTTTGTGTGGTGTTAAGCTCACCAGTTTACCGAAGTACGCAATAGTTTTATATAAGCCGATCCATGCCGTTTACAGATAGCCAGAATATCCTGAATATCGTGTATAGTAGTAAGCGGGTTAAGCAACGTAAACTTCAGGTAAAAGGCATTGTTAACTCTTGTGCCGGCAACAATGGCTTTTCCTTCCATAAACATTTCTTTTTTGATATACTGGTTCATTTTATCGGCTATATTGAAGGGTTGCAGGCTGCGTGGATTATACCGGAACACCAATGCACTGATATCGGAATAATTCAGCAGTTCCATATCGGGGTCATTGGCAATAAGCTCAGCAGCGCGGGCAGTTGTTTCAATGATGGTTTCTATATAGCTGCCCAGCTTTTCCTTACCCATCAGGCGTAGCGTGAACCATAATTTCAATGCATCAAAACGACGTGTACTTTGCGTAATAGTTTTATCAATCTGGTTAAGTCCTTCAAAATCGTTTTCCTGTGGGTTCAGGTAATCGGCATGATGTGTAATAAGATCAAGGTAGCGGCTATGTTTTACCAGCAACGAGCTGCTGCTGATCGGCTGAAAAAATGCTTTGTGGTAATCGGTGGTTACCGAATTAGCCATTTCAATACCGTTCAGCAGGTGCCTGTATTTATTCGTAAGCAGCAGTCCGCAACCATAAGCGGCATCAATATGATACCACAACTTGTACCGGGCAGCAATACGGCCAATGGCAGTCAACGGATCGACGCTGCCAAAATCGGTTGTTCCTGCAGTAGCCACCACAGCAATGGGAATATTGCCAAGCGTTATTTCCTGTTTTATGGCCTGCTCCAATAAATCAGCATCCATTCTGAAAGCTTCATCGACCTTCACTTTAATCAACGCCTGCTCCCCTAATCCCATCAGCGAAACGGTGTTCTGCAAACTAAAATGCGACATTTCAGAAACAAACACCCTGAACTTTGCAGCCACCGGCGGCAAACCGTTCTTTCTTATATTATACTGCAGGTGCTGTGTTGCATAATGATCCCTTGCCAGCAGCAATCCCATCAGGTTGCTTTGCGAGCCGCCGGCAGTAAACACGCCATCGGCATCGTTTTCAAAACCAATTTCACGGCAGGTCCAGGCAATGAGTTGTTGCTCCATCAGCGTTCCGCCGGCGCTTTGGTCCCAGGTATCCTGTGATGAGTTAATAGCCGCGATCAATACCTCTGCGGCAAGCGCAGGAATTACCACCGGACAATTTAAATGCGCGATATAATGCGGCAGGTGAAACGCGGTAGCATGATCAACATACAATGCTTCCACCTCGCTAAAAATTTGCCCATAGTTATCCAGCGGCGTATCAAAATCAATCCGGCTGAATAATTCTTTTAACTGCACCGGGCTGATGCCGCTGAAGGGTTGTTTATTCTTTTGCAAAAAAGAAATAACCAGGTCGCGGGCCGCCAGAATGGCCTTGTTATATTCACCGGCTGTTCCCTCGTGAAAAATAGCTGCGTAATCGGCTTCAGCACGGGCAAAAGCAACCGGCGCCGACACATCAACATCATCAACAACCGTATCTGTATTTTTATTCATTATTATTTATTTTAAGTATTAAACGATTCACCATTGACCATTCATCATTGACGATATTGATCGCGTGTACAAAAGGCCAGCCAGGCCATTTTCTGAGGTAACTTTATTTTTTGATGATATTCAAAACCTACCCGCTTTGTAAGCACATGCATTTTTTCATTCCGTACATCGGGCTCCACGACCAGGCGTTGCACCTTATGATCGGGCAGCATAAAGTCAATGATCATTTTCAGAATATGCCAGGTGAAATTGTGTATGGGCGTTTCAACAGGCGCTACCAGCAGGTGAAGACCATAATCGCCTTCCTGCACATCATAGTAATTGCCGATCACATCGTTCATAGCGTGGTAGCTCTCCCATAAAAAGGCAGGCTGATCGTTATAAAAACCCATAAATACTTTGGAGTGTTTGGCGTGCATAATGGTGAGGTAAGCAGCCCTCACCTCTTCAATCGAAGTATTTTGCATTTGCCAGTAACGGGCATATTCTTTATTCACCCATTCGTGTATCAGCGGAATGTCTTTATCTATTTGCAGCAGGCGAAACGACAAAACGCCAAAGTTTTCTATCTTTTTCGTGCATACATATGCCTGTGCGTCGATAACTGTTTGCAGGGCTGCCACATATTGTTGCCGGGTACAAAATGCCAGACAGGCTGTTTTGTTGGGCAGTTCAATTACTTTTTGATATTCAAATCCGGCACGGCGGTTAAGCGCATGTATTTTTTCATTCCTCGCATCGGGCTCAACAACCAGTCTGTCGACCGCCGGATCAGAAAGCATGAAATCGATAATAACCGTAAACACCTGCCACGTGAAATTGTGTATCGGTTTTTCGGCCGGCGCTACCAGAATATGAAATCCATAATCGCCGGGCCGCGCATCGTAGTAGTTACCGAGGGGATCATTGATCACCCAATAACATTCCAGCAAAAAGGCGGGCTTATCATCATAAAACCCCATAAACACTTTCGAGTGTTTGGCCTCCATAATAGTTATATAAGCCGCCCTTACTTCCTCCACGGTGGTATTTTGCATTTGCCAGTAACGTGCATAGCTCCTGTTTACCCAGTTATGAATTATTGGAATGTCGTTTTCAATTTGCAACGGCCTCAGATAAAAAGGCGCATATCCATTGGGCTGCTTAAAAAAAGCAGGCGCTTCCATTACACTATTTTCCATAGCACAATTATTTAAAAGTTTTTTTACCACATAGACACATAGGAAACATAGATTTCACATAGCCTCTACAACGCAGATATCTCATTCACCACTCACCACTCACCATTCACCATTGACCATTCACGTCATACACTTTCCCATAATGCTCTTCCATTACCAGGTAAGGGTTTTGCGGGTGAGCTACAGATTGTATTTGGATCAGGATGGTTTTACTCATCATTCTAAGCATCAGTCGCCGTTCGCAGGGAACCATTGTTCCATGCTCGTTTCTGAAACCGGCTGTAAATGCACTGCGGCCATGTGCGCACAAATGGTTATTAACGAATATCAGATCACCGGCATCGGGAATAAAATCGTTATATATAAGTTTGCGCGCTTCTTCCCAATATGCTTTCAGATTTTTCATGGCTTCGTCGCTTTGCCCGGCCTGCTCATTATATATTTGTTCAGCAGCATCGAACCGTATGAACGGCGCTTCGGCATTACCATATAAAACGGATGTTGCAATGCCTTCTCCGGCAGCTTCATCAGTTGCGTAGTTGGCGTCTTTGGGACATTTATATATATGCTGAAACAAAGGCCTCAATACCTGATCAGTGTTGCTATGCGACCTGATAGAGTATAACATAGAAGGCACCTGTTCTTCATTGCGCAGATATAAAAAGCTTAGGAAATCTGCCGGATTGAACAGAAAAGCATCTTCGGTATGTACAAACAATTCAGTTTTTGAACCGGAACCGGTTTGCGACCACGCCATATTACTGTCGGGGATAATGGCATGTATCAATCCGCCGCCTTTTCGCTGCGCAAAATATTGAACGGGTTTCGAAGGCACGGCCCCATGCAACAGCGATGAAATAAAACCATATTCGATCAGCCGGTTATTGTCCATCTCGCGCCACGACGGCGGTGTAGGCCCCAGGGCATCCTGGTTTACAGTAACCAGCCCTTTAAATATGATAGCGCCGTATTGCCTGGCCGAAAAATCTGTACCCAGCCTGCTTAATATTGCGGCTATCCGTTCGGGCAGTACTTTGTAAGCGTTCAAATGAAGCGCCGATATATATTCTTCATTTTCGTAACTGCCATATTTTTTTTGTAACAATTTCGCCGTGTGCATTAATTGCTGCCTTTCATCGGCGGTAACAGTAACAATCGGGGGCGCCAGAGGCGGTTGCAACGTGTGTCCTTTTCGTTCTTCAGGACTAACAGCCGAAGTTAAAAATTGAGCTTCCATTACTGTGTAAATAAGGTTTACAAATAAAAAAGTATTTAGCAACGAACTACTAACGGTACCTGTTATTTGCAAACTTCTTTACTTTTTATAATCCCGAACGGAGAAAACCATACCACATACGGTAAACTTTACCGCACCTGGTTAGGACTGAAGCCAAAATATTTTTTGAATGCCCTTGTAAAATGACCGGCATGTTTGTAGCCCATTATGAAAGCTGTTTCAGAAACATTATGACCTTCCATCAGTTTCTTTTTAGCCATATCCATTTTTGCATCCTGCAAAAAGCCATACACGGTAGTGCCGAAAACTTCTTTAAAATACCGTTTCAGGTAAGTATCGTTCGTACCAACCTGGTGGGCAAGGTCTATTAAAGAGCAGGGTTTTTGTAAGTTGGAGAGTATTATATCCTTTGCCTGATGCATTCTTTCAATATCACTCTGTTTTGGTTTTGGGATTTTCGAACCATCGGTATCTTTCACTTTCGCCTGCTGGCCGTAGGCTTCGAGCTCCAATGCCAGCAACTCGCCTATTTTACTTTTAATATATAGTTCTTTATAACGGCCTTCGAGCGGACAATGCAACATGTCGTACAAAATATTCCGGCTTTTTGACCGCAAAAAAAAGTTCGAGTCGCTCATGGTCACCGATTCGCCTTCCTGCATGCCTTCATGTAATCTTTTCAGTAAAGGATTTTCGCCGGGCAAAAAAGGCAACATAAACTCAGGGTTAATACTTAGTTCAAAGACCTCAATCTTTTCGCCAGGTTCCCAGTTTAGCTGTATTTGTTCCGAAGCAAGATACAGGTAGTTGTATTCCTGGTTCTTAAACGAAGCCAGCCTGTAACCTCCGTTATTTACGAGGTAAGTTTTATGACCGCTGATGGTATAACTGAGTTGAATATAAGGGCGGGAATTTTTGAAAACCACATTCCCCGGTTCGCTGGAGCTTATATTGCAGTATCTGATGCAGATCCCATCGGGCGTTGCCAGTTCATGAACAATGCCACTATGACCGTTATTGATCTGTCGCCGGCTTTCTTTAAACGCCAGCTGATCGTTTTCATGAATATCAAAATCCCAGAACATAAGGTTTAATTTATGGTTTCACAAAATGTAAAACAGTAAAATGCTAATGGAAATGGTTTTATATCAGGAATGGCCAATTTAGGTAAATTATAGATTCAGCATTTTTGCATTCCGGAAAAAACATTCCGATATTGGCAAAATCTGTAGCTTTCGTATATATATCACCGAACTTATTCCTTATGTGGTAAGTTTTTTACCGTATATGGTATGTGATCAGGAGGATGTGTACTTAGTCACCCACTGTCATTAAATACTACTATTATGGTATTGACATCGGCATATTTACTTATTACTTTTATGTAGTTATTGATCACGTCATGTTAACACTACTCAGTTAAGGAGATTAGTAAAGCCAGAATCAGGTACCCCACCCCAACCAATCACCCGGCAACATTACCCCTTGAAGCGTTTCAGTATTCTATTAAATTCAATAAGCTGGTTATAAAACTTCAGTGAAGGAGCGTTTACTCTTTTGCTGTAAGGAAGGATTACCTATTATTTTCTGTTGCCATCAGATTTTAGTTCTATCATTTAACCTATAAAACATTTAATTATGGACGCAAATGGTTCAAAAAGAGGTGCTGAAAGAGTTATTTCAGAGATCAAAAGATCGATATTAACAAACAACAACAGCTACCTGAAAACTTCCAACTTTTATGTGCAGGAAGAAATTTTCAACGAAAGAACCCCTATTCCTATTCCCCGGCATCAATTGCATTTTACACGACCTACCATTATGGCATTTGCCGACGACGCGCCGCTGCATAACTGGGCGCACCCATGCCGTTATTTATTGCACGATGCCAAAACAGGCGAACTGTATCAGGAAATACAGGCTCAATTTCCTCCCTATGCGCGGGAAAGTGAAACACCCGCCTCATTTTATGCGTTTCACGAACCTATATTGCATGCGCCTTCCAAAATGTTCCCGATTTACATTTATCCGCCATGGAAATTTCGTTTCAGGGGTAACAGGTATGCCATTTTATTCTCAGGCATGAGCAACAACCGCCACACCAATGACCTTGAATTCGCATACCGTATGCTTATTAATGTATATGGTTTTAATCCCGCAAATATTACCGTATTGAATTATGACGGCACCCTGAATTACAACGGAAACCCGCATCCTGTTGTTGCATGGCCCGGAAACGGAACTCCCTATACCATGCCCGTACACGGCGCAGGCACCAAAGCGAAATTGCTGGCAGCTATAGACAGTTTGAAACCCAAACTGAAATCGAACGACATGTTGTTCATTCATACCAACAACCATGGCGGACACAATGGTATTGAAAGCGATCTTTGCTGCTATCCCAATTACGATAGTCTGGGTGTTAAAGAGTTCACCGATAAGCTGGCCGAATTACCTGCCTATAATTGTTTAATGGTAATGATGGAGCAATGTCATAGTGGCGGGTTTAACAATGCGGTAATATCAAAGAGCACTGCAGCCAATACCAGCATTGCATCAGCTTGTGAAGAATTAAAGAACTCTATCGGAGGCGCTCAGTTTGATCCGTTTGCAAGAGACTGGATCGCGGCCATGATGGGCCATGACCCCTATGGTCATCCACTGGTATTTAACCCCGACAGCAATGGCAATGGACGAATAGAGGCCAAAGAGGCATTTAATTATGCCAATGCCATACACGACCCGTACGATACGCCGGTATTTAGTTTTGCAAACAATGGCCGTTCGTGCTGGCTGGGGGCCACTTATTGGTATTTCCCACCTATCAAACTCATCAGCATCGAATCTATTATCAAAAAACGCTGGCCCGAACCCGATCCCGAAATCATACACAAAGTGTTGTCAAGAATTGAACCCAGCTTAGAGCGCCTTGACGAAAAAACAAAAGCGTCATTGGCTTCCATTGAAAAAGAATACGAAAAACAGGTAGAAGAATTATTGGTAGGCGAACCGGTTAAATAACTTTGCAGTATGAATAAAATGCCATCGCGCAGCGCATTGATTGAATTGGTTGCCACCGGTATTGATGACAATACAAGGCAGCAGGCGGTTGTATATGTATATAGGGAATTATTACAACCCAACCGGAGTTATAATATGGGCCGAAAGGTAATTTCGGCAGAACAACCTTCGGTGTTATTGTTTGTTGATCCGGAACCCGGGGTAAACTGGTCGCACCAATGCCTGTACATAGTATACGATGGCAACAGCATTCAAAAAATACCCGCTGAGTTTCCGCCGCCTGAAGAGGATTTATTATTACTGGTTAAACCAAACCAGGTAGAAGACTGGCAGTTGCTAAACACCGAAATGTATAACGGATAAAACAAAATAATACGGCCCCCGATGCATCGGGGGCCGTGTTATTTGTGGTTGCGGCGCCAATAATAAAGAATTATATTTACCTCTTTTTAACAAACCCTAAACGTGAACATACCTTTATTTGAACAATTACACCAGGAGGGGCTAATATCAGATTCGTCAATTCAAAAAGTAAAGCAAAAGGCAAATTCCAGTCTTTTTTCCGTGCACTGGGAACTAAAAACGATCTTATACCTCGGCATTCTTTTACTTACCGGCGGACTGGGTATATTAATCTATAAAAATATTGATACTATCGGACACCAGGCAATACTGGCAGCGATAGGGCTGTTATGTGCAGGGTGCTTCGTTTATTGTGAACGCAAAAAACTTCCCTTTGCCACAACCAAAGTTCCTGCGCCTAATTCCTTTTTTGATTATATACTCTTATTGGGATGCCTGACCCTTATCACTTTTATAACCTACCTGCAGGTGCAATACACCGCTTTTGGAAATGCTTACGGACTGGCCACGTTTATTCCTATGGTCATATTATTTTTTTGCACCTATTATTTCGACCATTTAGGCATTTTAAGCATGGCTATCGCCAATCTTGGTGCATGGATGGGTATAGCCATAACACCGCTCAGTATATTTAAAGCGAGCAATTTTGCAGATGCGGAGATCATTTTTGCAGGATTATTATTAGGCGTGGTGCTTAATGTAATAGCATGGGGCAGCAAACAAAGAAATATAAAAGCTCATTTTGGTTTTACATACACCAATTTTGGAATGAATATATTGTTCATCGCCTGCCTGGCAGGTATGTTTTACTTCGACAACTTTTATCCGCTTTGGCTATTACCACTGGCAGGTATTGTATTCTATTTCTATAAAAAATCGCTCGCTACAGCTTCCTTTTATTTCATGTTGATGCTAACGCTTTACGGATATACAGGCATCAGTTATGTGATGATACGGCTGATAATAGATGGAGTGAAGGACCTGGGTGCAGTTTATCTTGCATTAATGTATTTTATTTCCTCGGGCATAGGAATGGTTGTATTTCTGATTAAGATGAACAAAAAACTAAAGATTAATGATAGCATATAACCATAAATCACTTGACCACTTTTTAATGAACGAGGAAGCAAAATTTGCTTTACATCATAATCTTATTTCAAAAGAAGAAGCGGATGGCATCGAAAAAAAATATCCAGTCAACGTTTACTCGCCCAATTTATTTATACGTATAGGGTTGTTTCTGCTAACAGCAGTAATCGTTCTTATGGTTTTTGGTTTATTTTGTCTGATGACCCTTGCTGGTTCAGAAACAAAGTTTGGAATATTAACCCTTGTTTTTTCTTTGTTAATATATGCGGCTCTGGAATATTTAATTCGCAATAAAAATCATTACCGTTCCGGAATAGACGATGCCTTGATATGGCTAAGCATGGGTTATGTTGTAAGCGCTGTAAACTTATTGTTTCCTTCGATATCGTTTTTTGAACAATCTGTATTAATCTTTATCCTTGCTTCTTATTTCGTACTGCGATTTGGCAACATACTTATGGGTGGACTTGCTTTTATTTCCTTTTTGGGTATTGTATTTTATGGTCTGATCCCGCTGGGCGCCATGGCAAAAACAGCAATGCCCTTTCTGCTCATGGTAATTTCCTTTTTCGTTTATTGGGTTATGAGAAAACACGGGAATAATAACCGTTTAAGACATTATAAAACCTGTTGTACACTTATAGAGATACTTGCTTTGATTATACTTTATGTTGCCGGAAATTATTTTGTGGTAAGAGAAGTAAGTAACAGCCTGTTTGATCTTTATTTGAAAGAAGGTGAATCTATACCGGGCGGATGGATTTTCTGGATACCAACAATTCTTCTTCCCCTTGTATATATCTTCAGGGGTATACAGAAGAGAGATGTTATTTTATTGCGAACAGGATTGATATTCATCGCTGCTATTGTGTTCACCATCCGTTATTATCATCACATTGCTCCGTTGGAAATAGCTATGAGTATAGGCGGCATTATAATGATTATTATATCGTATTTTATTACAAAATACCTAACGCCTCCAAAATATGGCTTTACACATGCCGAACCTAATGATCCAAAAGTAGCCGGATTGCTTCAGTTAGAGTCGTTAGTAGTTACACAAACCTTTCATCAAACGGCGCCGGCTGAGGCTGATAAACAATTTGATTTTGGTGACGGAAGCGGAGGAGGTGGCGGAGCTACCGGTGGTTATTGAAGCCTGCGGTCAGGCACTTTAAACCCGGTGCATTTAATTGGCCCCGGAACCAGCCCTAACAGATGTATGCCACATCTGAGGTAACAATCATGGTAAACAGGCATTTTGCAAACAATAATTCGCATTATTTACAAGCCGGGGATCATATAGAAAATCCTGTCTCTTTCAGTGTTGACGCGGGTTTTGCAACTCTTTAGCAGTGTTAGCCATAATAAAAACCTTAAAAAGGTAATTATGACAATAATCAAACCCGCTGTACTTTTACATCATCAACAACGGTAGCACGGTAAGTGAAAATGAAAAGAGAGCAGCTACCCCCGAAGCGCAAAGCTTCACTCCAATCAGATTTTACGTTTTTTTTCATATGGCAAGCAATCGTTAGAGGTCAACTGTTTCTACAGAGGACCTTTTTTCTTTTACAACACTATGCAGAATTGGATCGACTCAAATTGGATCAGGTTGAAAAGTTGGGGGGAACTGTTGAGAACCGGCCTAAAAGTTGGCCAAACATTTTCCATACCATTTAGGTTGAAAAACAAAAAAGTTGGTTACCTGACTGCTTTGCTGGCTAACTACACTCTATAAGTTCGTGTTTTCTTTGAGCAGGTTGGTAATTACGCTGTTCAGGTTCGGGTTTTCACTCAGCAGGTTTATAATAACACGCATCAGGTTGAAGATCTCCATCACCAGGTTGCCAACTTCCACGCCAAAATCCCGAAGCAAAAATCCAAAGTTGCCAAACAAAGCAGTCGGGCATCGAAGTTAAACAGTGAAAACAGGAAGTTG
>Ga0114129_10004164_pt1 | contig 20433 bp, 23 predicted proteins | sample RhiMetdeltSRZDD1_FD_80071 | JGI IMG/M metagenome (GOLD analysis project Ga0114129, IMG submission 80071) | Populus rhizosphere microbial communities from Tennessee, USA - Rhizosphere MetaG P. deltoides SRZDD1 (version 2) (version 2) | ecosystem: Host-associated > Plants > Roots > Rhizosphere >... | reverse complement strand
GGTCGGCCGGCGGGTCCGGCTGCGCCGGCGGCGGAGCATCCGGCTCGGCGAGCGCCTCGCTCTCTTGACCGAGCTTGCCGCGCAGTGCCGCCAGGCCGAGCGGTCGGCCAAAACTCTGCGTGATCGCATCCTGCAGCGACGCGCAGCGCTCGTCGTCGAGCTGGTCCCAGCCGTCGGCCAGCGTCACGAGCTGCACGAAGGGACGCAGATGGGCGCCGAGCTGCTCGGCATCGCCCGAGGGCGCGGACGCGAGCGCCTCGTGCAGCTCGCGGGCCTGGGCCTGACAGTCGGCGAGCGCCGAGAAATGCTTGTCCTCGCGATGGATCAGCGTGATCACGCGATCGAGCACGGCCAGCGCGTGGTCGCGGGCGCTCTCCCACGCGGCCCGGCGCGCGTGCTCGGCCTGGACACGCTCCATCGCGGCGAGAACCGCGTCGAGGGCCTTGAGCGTGCTGAGCTTCGTCGGGTCCGGCGTGTTCGGAAACGCCGACAGCTCGTCGACGATGGCACGGCGGAGCTCGTCGAAGTCGGCGGAGGCGGCGCGCAGGTCGTCGAGGAGCGGCGGGCTCGGCGCGACGCTGCTGCTGATCTCCGTCGCGGCGGCGGCCGCGCGCGCCCCGACGTCGCCGAAGCGGCTACGAAGGGCCACGAGTCGCTGCCGAAGGTCATCGAGGCGGCCGGTGGTGCGGATCATGTCGGCGGCTCGTCAAGTATAGCCGACCGGCGCGTGACAACCGCGTGGCGCTTCGCATAGACTGCTTGCGCCTCGGCGGCGGGACGCGCGCCTGTGGACGGCGCGACGGCGGGGTGCCATGCCATGGGGGACACGACCACACCGATCGATGGGAGGGGCGAATGAGCGTTCGGGCGACGGCGTTGGTGATCGCGGTCTTGGTCGTGATAACGATGGTCGCCGGACGCGAAGCGTGGGCCGGAGCGCCAACCGACCAGCTCCGCACGCAGATCGAGCGCGCGGTGAAGGTCCTCGAAGACCCCGAGCTCGCGAAAGAGTCTCGGATGGCCGACCGGCGCACGGCCATTCGGCGGATCGCCAACGACATCTTCGACTTCACCGAAACCACGCGCCGCTCGCTCGGCCCTCACTGGCAGGCGCGTACGCCGCAGGAGCGTGAGGAGATCACGCGACTGTACGCCGACCTGCTGGAGCGCTCGTACATCGGCAAGATCGAGATGTACAGCGGCGAGAAGATCCAGTTCGTCGGCGACACCGTCGACGGCGATCAAGCCAGCGTGCGCACACGGCTCGTCACCAAGCAGGGCACCGAGATTCCGGTGGATTACCGCATGCACCGTGTGGGCGAGCGCTGGCTCACCTACGACGTCGTCATCGAAGGCGTGAGCCTGGTGGCGAATTACCGCGCCCAGTTCAACAAGATCATCCAGACGTCGGGCTATGGCGCGCTGGTCAAGAGGCTCGCCGCCAAGGAGCAGGAGGGCGCGCAGGCCGATCGTGAGCTGCGGGTGAACAAAGCATCCCAGCCGAAGTGAGCGCCCCGGCGGCGCCCGACGCCGCCGGCGTCCGTCGCCCGACCGGTTAGTCGTTCGCTCCCACGAGCGCCTGCTTGGCCGCGCGGCGCAGCCGCTTGAGGGCGGCTTCGCGACGCGAGGCCGACGCACGATCGGGCCAGGGCTCGAACCACACGAGGCGCACCGGCCGCCGCGCGCGCGTGTACTTCGATGCCGACCCCGCGTTGTGGCGGCGCACGCGACGCTCGAGCGTCGGCGTGATCCCCGCGTAGAGTGAGCCGTCGGCGCACTCCAGGAGGTAGCAGAACCAGCGTGCCACGCCGCGATCCTAGCATCCGACCGCCGTCCGGCCGCGAACTCGCGGCGCGCCGCGATCGCCGCTTCCGCCGCGCGCCGGCGCTCCGCGTGCGCAGCGCCCAGAGTGCCTTGGCGTTCGTCGACGACGTCGGGTTCTGCTCGACCTTCTACTGCTTCCCCGAGGGGGTGCCGTGCCTGTGGGAGGCGGTCGTCGGCCGCGCGCGACCGCGCTGGCCGCGCCACTCGCACCACGACGACGGCGTCGGCGTCACCTGGCGGCTCAAGGACGACCTGCCGGCGGCGCGCCGCGTGTACTACGGCAAGGTGCTCAAGGCGCGGCCGATGCTCGTCGCGCTCGACGTCTTTCCCGCCTTCTATGCGCTGGCACGCGGGCGACAGCGCGCGCGCGACTATCGCGCGGAGTACGACGCCGGGCGTCTATCGCACACGGCGCGGCGGCTCATGGATGCGCTCACGCGCGAGCATCCGCAGTACACCCGTGAGCTGCGGGGCAACGCGTTCATGCTCGAGTCCGGCAAGACGCGCGAATTCGAACGCGCCATGGCCGAGCTGCAGCAAGGCCTGTGGGTCGTGAAGACCGAGGAGCGCTACGAACCGACCTTCTCGTATCGCTGGGATCTGCTCGAGGCCTGGCTGCCGGACGCCGTCCGCGAAGGGCGCGCGCTGTCGCGCGCCGCCGCCCTCGATCGTCTCATCGCCCGCTACCTGGACAGCGCGGTCTTCGGCACCGCACGGGGTCTTGGCAGACTCTTCGGCGTTTCCGCGGGCGAGCTTCACGAGTGCCTCACGCGGCTGACGCGCCGCGAAGTCATCGTCGAAACGCCGGTCGAAGGTTGGCCGGGCCGCTGGCTGCTGGCCGCGTCAGCGCTCCGATAGCCGGTCGCTAACGAATTCGCCAATCTGGGCAGTTTCTACGTTTTACAAGCGGCGGCTTGCTCATGAGACGACGGCACGCCGTTCGCTAGCGTCTCACCCTATGACTACCAGGAAGCCCTCACGGCGGCAGCGTGCGAAGAAGCCATCGGATGCCGCATCCGATCCCAAGAACGGCCAGGCAATCGCGGAGCAGTCCGCGCGCCACGGCGTGCCCGAGGAGGAGTTGCAGGGACCGCCGGCGCGTGAGACGACGCTCATGCGCGATGACCGGGAGCGGGCCGCCGAGGCGCACCGCCAGGAGTATCACGGGACGAGTCCGCGGCTGACCGGCGGCGATCCCGACGCCGATTGGGAGCGCGCGGACCACGTCGGTGAGGAGGCCGTGGGCGGGTCCGTGGCGACCCCCGATCAGAACGTCGTCGACGAGCTCGGCGGCGCGCTGGGCGTGCCGCGCGCGCCCGACGAAGAGGTCCGCACGTCCGGTGAGATTCTCGAGGGCCGCGATCGCCATCGGTGGGAACAGGAAAGGGGAGGTGAGGCATGAGAGGCACATTCGCGCTCGTCAGCGGCGCCGGTCTGGGTGCCGGCCTGATGTACCTGCTCGACCCGGAACGCGGCGAACGCCGCCGAATCGCGCTCGGCGAGTCGCTGACGTGCGCGGTGAACGACGCGGCCGAACGCTTTCCGGCCGTGGCCAGCGCCGCCGCCGATGCCATGGCCAGTGCGCGCCAGGCGGCGTCGCGCGTGGACGCGCCGCGCCTGGTGAGTGAGCTCAGCACGCGCCTGGACGCGCCGCGGCGTATCGCCGACATCTCGGAGGCGACCCGGCGGATGACCTCCATGCGGCCGCAGTGGCGCAACGGCCGGATGATGCTGCGCCGGCGTCACCCGATGAGCTTCCTCGAGCAGCATCGCTGGGCGCTCGTCGGTGTCGCTGCCGGCGTCATCGCGGCTGGGGTGTGGGGTCTGTGGCGCCGCGAGCCCGGACAGGTGCGCATGGCGAGCACCGTTCACGCGCCGATCGAGCGCGTCTTCGACGCGTGGTCGCGGTTCGAGGATTTCCCGCGGTTCATGCCGATGGTGGCCGAAGTGCGCCCCGCGGGTGACGACCGATGGCACTGGGTCATCGCGGGCCCGGCCGGCGCGCCCATCGAGTTCGACTCGATCGTGACGCGTCGGGACCGTCCGCGGCTCATCGCATGGGCGAGCGAAGACGGCGCGCTCGTCGAGCACAGCGGCACCGCGCGCTTTCGGCCGACCGCCGACGGCGGCACGCGCGTCGAGATCACGATGTCGTGGCGACCGGCCGGCGGCGGCCTCGGAGAGACCGTGGCGTTCGTCTCCGGTGTGGACCCCGAGCACGCGCTTCGCGATGGCCTGGCGGGATTCAAGGCACGTCTCGAAGGGGAGGCGGTCGCCCGGTGAACCCCGACCGGATCCGCATCGCCGCCGTCGGCGACCTCCATTGCGCCAAGGCCATGACGCCGGGGACGCTGGCGCCGGTGTTCTCGCTGGTCGCCGAGCGGGCGGACATCCTCGCCCTCTGCGGCGACCTGACCGACACCGGTACGGTGGAGGAGGCGAAGAGCCTCATCCGCGAGCTCGCCGTGGCGAAGGTGCCGGTGGTCGCCGTCCTCGGCAATCACGATTATGAATCCGACAAATCCGGCGACGTGAAGCAGATCCTCACCGACGGCGGCGTGGCCGTGCTCGATGGCGACTCGGTCGAGCTGCGCGGCGTGGGATTCGCCGGGGTGAAGGGGTTCGCGGGCGGCTTCGGCGAGCGGGCCCTGCAGTCGTGGGGCGAGCCGGTGCTCAAGCAGTTCGTCCGCGAGGCCGTCGAGGAGGCGCTCAAGCTCGAGGGCGCACTCGCGCGCTTGCGGACGCCGCATCGCATCGCGCTCCTGCACTACTCGCCGATCCGCGCCACGGTGACTGACGAGCCGTCGGAGATCGCGGCCTTCCTGGGCTCGAGCCGCCTGGAGGACCCCCTCAACCGCTACCCGGTGACCGCGGCATTCCACGGCCACGCACATCGCGGCTCGCCGGAAGGACGGACGACCTCCGGCGTGCCCGTGTACAACGTCGCGCTGCCGCTGCTTCGCCGCCGGTTCCCCAACGACCCGCCGTTTCGCGTGATCGAAGTGCAGGTGGAGGGCAGCAACGGCGGACCCCCGTCGACGCCCGTGCCGGTGCACGCCGGCTCGGGGATCGGAGCGACCATCCCGTGAACGACACGCTGCCGGCAGCGACGCGCGAGTTCTATCTGCGGGCCATGCGCCTGCTGGACGAAGCCGGTATCGAGTTCCTCGTGGGCGGCGCGTATGCGTTCGAGCGCTACACCGGCATCGCGCGCCATACGAAGGACTTCGACATCTTCGTGCATCCGCGCGACGTCGAGCGCGTGCTCGAGACCCTCGGCGCCGCCGGCTGCGAGACCGAGCTGCCGTTCCCGCACTGGCTCGGCAAGGCGCGCTGTGGCGACGACTTCGTCGACGTCATCTTCAGCTCGGGCAACGGTGTCGCGGTCGTCGACGACGAGTGGTTCACCCACAGCGTGCGGGAGGAGGTCTTCGGCCGTCCCGTGCGGGTCATTCCCGCCGAGGAGATGATCTGGTCCAAGGCGTTCATCATGGAGCGCGAGCGCTTCGATGGCGGCGACGTGACGCACATCCTGCGCGCCTCCGCGGAGCGACTGGACTGGCCACGACTCGTCACGCGCTTCGGCGACGCCTGGCGGGTGCTGATGGCGCACCTCGTGCTATTCGGCTTCATCTATCCCGGCGAGCGTCATCGCATTCCGCCCGGCGTGCTGAGCGAGCTGTCGGCGCGGCTGCAGCGCGAGCTGGCGACGCCGGAGCCGGGGCCACGCGTGTGCCGCGGCACGATCCTCTCGCGCGCGCAGTATCTCGTCGACATCGAGCGCTGGGGATACACCGATCCCCGGCTCGCGCCGGAGGGCAACATGACGGAGCGCGAGACCGCCATCTGGACGGCGGGCATCGCGGACGACGGGCCGGCCCAGACGATCGGCGAAGCCGCCTAGCGGCGCTCCGCCCCGGGATCGTCGCGGCCGAGCGGCGCTCCGCTTCGCGATCGTCTACAATCCGGCGCGAATCCACTCGGGAGGTTGCCTGCCATGCCCAAGATCGAGAAGTTCTGCGCCAACGGAGTCTTCGATCCGCCGACCTACAGCCAGGGCATCAAGGTGAGCGATGCCCACACCGTCCTGTTCCTCGCCGGCCAGGTCTCCTACGACAAGGACGGCGCCGTCGCCCACCGTGGCGACTTCAAGGCGCAGGCGCGCGAGGCGTTCCGCTGCCTGAAGTCGCTCGTGGAGTCCGGCGGCGGTCGCATGGAAAACATCGTGAAGATCAACACGTATCTCACCGACATCCGCTATCGGGCCGATCTCGTTCCCGTGCGCGAGGAGTTCTTCGGCAAGAAGGGACCGGCCTCCACGCTGGTCCAGGTGTCGGCGCTGGCGCATCCCGACTGGCTCATCGAGGTCGAGGCGATCGCGGTGGTGTAGCCGCGAGCAGCGCGGACAGGTCGAACCGACCGCGGCGCGAGTCGGCGGTGACGGGCGCCCACAGGTCGCCGAGCCGCTTCACGCGCGCGGGCACGTTGTCGATGCGGAAGTCCTCGATGGCGAGCTTGCCACCGAGCTCTTCCCACGTCACGGGCGTCGACACCGGCGCCCGCGGGCGTGGCCGCACCGAGTACACCGAGGCCAGCGTGCGGCCCCAGGCGTTCTGGTTGAAGTCCACGTGCACCCGGTCGCGCGGACGGATCTCCTTGCGGTACACGGCCGTGGTGAGCCGCGGATGACGGCGAGCGATGTCGAGCGAGATCGTCTTGGCCACCATCCAGACGTCTTTCTGCGTCGGCCCGCGCACGATCGGCACGTACACGTGGATGCCGCGGCTGCCCGTCGTCTTCGCGTACGTCGGCATCCCGAGACCGCGCAGCGTCTCGTTGACGACGTGCGCCGTCTCGACCACCTGGGGAAACCCCACTTCCTCGCCCGGATCGAGATCGAAGTGCAGGTAGTCGGGCCGGTCCACGTCGTCGCAGCGGGCGTACCACTCGTTGAGGTCGATGCAGCCGAGGTTGATGACCCACAGCAGCGAGGCGAGGTCGTTGATGACCGGGAAGTCGATGACGTTGCCCGATGAGTGCTCGATCGAGCAGGTTTCGATCCACGCGGGTCTCGGCGTCGGCGCCCGCTTCATGAAGAAGAAGTCGCCGGTGGCCCCATTGGGATAGCGCTTCATCACCATCGCGCGGTCGCGGATGTGGGGAAGCAGGACCGGCGCCATGGTGGCGTAGTAGCGGATGACGTCGCCCTTGGTGATGCGCTCCGCGGGCCAGAACATCTTCGCGAGGTTCGTCAGCTTGACCACGCGGCCGCCGACGTCGAGCTCGGCATCGTTGACGTCACGCGGGATCTCGACGGCCGTGGCCGCGCGTGGCGGAGCCGCCGCGCGCGTGCGCTTGGCCGGATGATGATCGCGCGTCGCGCGAGTGGGCGCGGCCGCCGCGCGGGTCGGTCGCGAGGCCGCCGCGCGGGTCGGTCGCGAGGCCGCCCGCGCAGCGCGCGCGCGTCGCGCCGGCGCGCGACGCGCCATCAGCGCACCGGCGCCAGGCGCGGCGGGCGCGGTCCGTGACGCACGGCCCCGGCGACCGGAACGTAGTCGAGCTCGCGCTCGGCGCGTACGGCGCGGAGCAGCAGACCGCCGCGGCTCATGTCGCCACGGCCCACGAACGCCGCGGGGAAGGTCAGGCGCTCGCCGAACACCTCGAGCAGCGCGGTGACGTACTTGTCCGAGGCGATGCTTCCGAGCAGCGTCACGCCGTCGTCGGACCCGAGGACCGACGCCACCGCGCGCGCCGACACGAGCAGCGGCCGGCGATAGCGCGGATTGTCGGCGTGGATGTCCACGCGCGCCGACGCGCGCAGGCGCGCGAGCGTGACCCGCTCGTCGGGCGGACGCAGGCCACTGTGCGGCGTGATCACGAGCGGCACCCCGAAGCGCGCGGCATAGGTGAGCTTGCCGCGGAAGTACAGGCCCGAGACGAAGGACATGACTTCGCCGAGCGGCGCGCCGTCCCGCGTGCGGAGTCGACGCGCGAGGTCGAACCCGGCGGTGGGCGAAAACAGCAGCTGCGCCCGCTCGCCACCGCAGTTGGCGGGGGAGAGCAAAAAGACGCGTCGAGCCGTCATCGGCTTACCGCGAGCGAGGCGTGCTCACGGATCGCTGCAATCCGCGCTCGCGCCACACCGCCCGCAGATGATCTTGCACTTGCGCTCTTCCATGTCCGCTCCACAGCGCGGGCACGACCGCGGCGAATCCGTGGCGAGAAGGCTGCGCGTGGCCGGGGCGGGTTTTTCCATGCGCCCAGATTACACTCAGTCATGCCCGAGTGGTCGGATCAAGAGTTCCTACGGACGGTATTCGACGAGACCCGCGTGGTGCGGACGCCGCTGCGCGGCATCATCGCCGGCTATCACGTCCTGCCCTACGTCCTGGTGGGCCCACCGGAGTACGAGCGGACCTCGAAAACCGTAGAGGTGCGCGGGCGCATCAAGGTGTCGCCGCGGCTGGTCCTGGGCGCCGACGCGCCGACCTACGGGCAGCTGTTCGGCGAGCGCGACCTCATGGACGCGCGCATCGTGGCGCGCGTGTTCAGCTTCCGTTACGCGGGGCGTGTATCGCTGGAAAGCGAAGATCTCGCCATCCGGCGTCACGAGGCCGATCCGGGGACGCAGCTGGAGCGGGTGCTGGAAGAGCTGACGCGCCGCGAGGTCATCGACACCGCGGTGATCGCGTCGCCCGACGCGCGGTTCTACCCGGTCTCCCTCGACCGGTTCATCCGCGAGATCCTGGACCGCGAATTTCGAGAGTAGTCAGAAGCCGCGTCAGCTCATCGGGGTCGACTGGCTTGACCAGGTGCGCGGCGAATCCCGCGTCCTTGGCGCGCTGTCGGTCTTCCGGCTCACTGTAGCCCGTGAGGGCGATCATGACCGGCGCGCGCGAGGGCAGCGCGATCATTCGGCGGGCCACCTCGTAGCCGTCGAAGCCGGGGAGCCCGATGTCGATCAGCGCGACTTCGGGGGCCTTCGTGCGGGCGAGATCGAGACCCTCGACGCCTTCGGCGGCGGCGTGGACCTCGTATCCGTCCAGCTCGAGCAGGGCGCGGAGTGCTTCGCGGGCGTCGGAGTTGTCTTCGATGAGGAGGATACGCGTCACTGATTCACCCTACCATGCGCGCCAATACGGTCCGCGCCTTGACAGTCCAAATGAGCGGATGATATTTAATCGTGCGTACTTACGCTGTGTAGGAGGCTCTCCATGATCTCGAAAGCACCGGCCGCCCTCGCGGTCGCGGTTGCGCTCGCTGTGGGTGGCGTGGTGCCGGCCACCGCCCAGGGGCCGATCCGTATCGGCGCCTCACTCTCGCTCACCGGCACGTACGCGAAGCTCGGCAAGAATCAGCACGAGGGCTATCAGCTCTGCGAGAAAGATCTCAACGCCAAGGGCGGGCTGCTCGGTCGCAAGGTGCAGTTCGTCGTCTACGACGATCAGTCGATGCCGGCCACCGCCGTGCGGCTCTACGAGAAGCTCATCACCGAGGACAAGGTCGACGCCATCATGGGACCGTACTCGTCACCGGTGACCGAGGCGGCCGTCAACGTCACGGAGAAGTACAAGAAGGTGATGGTGGCGCCGCTGGCCGCGACCACGTCGATCTTCAAGAAGGGTCGCAAGTACGTCTTCATGGTCATCTCGCCCGCCGAGGTCTACCTCGAGGGGCTGATCGACATGGCGGCCAAGCGCGGGCTCAAGACGATCGCCGTGGTGAACGAGGACACGCTGTTCTCCAAGGCGGCCGCGTCCGGCGCGGTCGAGCTCGCCAAAAAGAAAGGCCTGCAGGTCGTCTACACGGAGGCCTATCCCAAGGGCAACACCGACTTCTCGGCGCTGCTGACGAAGCTCAAGGCCTCCAATGCCGACGTGCTCGCGGCCGCGACGTACTTCGACGACGCGGTGGCGCTGACGCGGCAGATGAAGGAGCTCAACGTCAACCCGAAGATGTACGGGGTGACGGTCGGCGGTGACCTGCCGGAGTTCTACGACACGCTCAAACAGAATGCCGAGTACATCTACGGTGCCACCCAGTGGGAGCCGACGCTGCCGTATCCGGGGAACCAGGAGTGGTTCGAGGCGTACAAGAAGGAGTTCGGCCACGATCCCTCGTACCACTCCGCCGCGGGATACGCGGGCTGCGTCATCTACGCCGAAGCGGCGAAGCGCGCGAACGGCCTGGACGCCGATCACGTGCGCGAGCAGCTCTTGAAGCTGGAGACGCGCACGATCTTCGGCGACTACAAGGTCGACGCCGAGGGCTTCCAGACGGCGCACAAGATGGTGACGTTCCAGTGGCAGAAGGAGAAGAAGGCCACCGTGTGGCCGGACGACCTGGCGAAGGCCAAGCCGCTGTTCCCCACGCCGCCCTGGACGTCGCGCTAACCCGCCGGCCGGCCCGAGCCTCGTCGACGTGAACGTCGTCGTCACTCCGGCGATGCTCGGGCAGGTCATCGTCTCGGGCATCCTCGCCGGCAGCCTCTACGCCATGGTGGCGTTGGGGCTCGGCCTGATCTTCGGCGTCATGCGCGTGATCAACATTGCGCACGGGCCGCTGCTGATGCTCGGCGCCTACACCACGTACTTCCTCACCACGCGCGCGGGCATGAATCCGTTCCTCACGGTGCCGGTGGCCATGGCCCTGCTGTTCGGCGTTGGCCTGCTGCTGCAGCGCGCGCTCGTCTTCCGCGTCGTGGACGCGCCGGAGCTGTCGTCGCTGCTGCTCACCTTCGGCATCTCCATCGCGCTGGTGAATCTGGCGCAGCTGGCGTTCACGTCCGACTTGCGGGCGGTGGAGTACATCACCGGCGCGTGGGTCGTCGGCGGGCTCGCCTTCTCCAAGCCGCGCGTGATCGCCTTCCTCTTCGCCGCCGTGGTGACGGCGCTCTCGTTTCTGCTGCTCCAGCGCACCCGCCTCGGCAAGGCGATCCGCGCCACCTCGCAAAGCCGCGAGGTGGCCATGGTCTGCGGCGTCGACGTCGCGCGCATCCACATGCTCACGTTCGGCTTTGGCGCCGCGCTGGCGGCCGCCGGCGGGGCGCTGTTGGCGGTGATCGTGGCCATCCAGCCCGAGATGGGCGGCGTCTGGACGTTCAAGTCGTTCCTCGTGATCGTGCTCGGCGGCGCGGGCAACTATCCCGGCGCGCTGCTGGGCGGTCTCCTGCTCGGGCTCGTCGAGCAGGTGGCCTCGCTGTTCCTGACCACCCAGCTCTCCGAAGTCGTGGCATACGTCCTGCTCGTGCTCGTGCTGCTCGTGCGCCCCAGCGGTCTCCTCGGCGGCCGGCAGACGTGAGGCGCGTCGTCGCGGTTGCGCTGCTGCTCGTCGTGGCGGCGCTCGCCACCTATCCGATCGTCGGCACCGGCTACGGCGTGCGCTCCGTGCAGCAGATCTTCATGTGGATCGCGCTCGCCGGCTCGTGGAACCTCATCTCCGGCCTCACCGGCTACGTCTCGTTCGGGCACGTCGCCTTCTTCGGCGCGGGCGCGTACGCGGGGGCGATCCTGGTCGCGAGCGCCGGCTGGCCCTGGCCGCTCGCGGCGCTGGCCGGCGGCGCCGCGGCGGTGGCCCTCGCCGTCGTCATCGGCTATCCCTGCCTGCGTCTGAAAGGCCCGTACTTCGCGATCGCCATGCTCGGACTCAACGAGGTCCTGCGCGCGCTCGTGTCCTACTTCGAGGGGCTGACCGGCGGCGGCAACGGGCTCTCCCTGCCCACGCTCGACGCCAGCGTGCCGATCTACTACGTCATGGGCGCCCTCGCGCTGGCGGTAACCGGCGTCGCCTGGCTCATCGTAACCTCGCGCTTCGGGCTGCGGCTCATGACGATTCGCGAGGACGAACTGGCCGCGGAGGCGATGGGCATCGACACGTTTCACCACAAGCTCGCCGCGCTGCTGCTCTCCGCCGCGGGCCCCGGCGTGGCCGGCGCGCTGACGGCGCGCGATCAGGGCTACATCGAGCCGATCAGCGTGTTTCCGCTGGCGATCACGGTCACGATGATCGTGATGGCGTTGTTCGGCGGCAAGGGCACGGTGTTCGGGCCCGTGCTCGGCGCCGTCGTGCTGTTCGTCGCGCAGGAGATCGTGTGGGCGCGCTATCCGTACGTCCATCCGCTGCTGTTTGGCGCCATCATTATCGCGGTCGTCCTGCTCATGCCGCGCGGCGTGCTCGGCCTGCTGCAGCAGCGTTACCGGCTGCCGAGGACGATTTGATGCGCGCGCCGACGCTCGCCGGCGCGATCGTGGTCGCGGGCTTTGGTCTGCTCGTCGCGGTGCTCGTCGTGCTGTCGCTGCCGTGGCCGCTCATTCAGGACGCGCCCGTCATGCACTACATCGCGTGGCGCATCGGCGAGGGCGACGTGCCGTACCGCGACCTGTACGACATCAACCAGCCGGGCGTGTACGTGCTGCACCTGGCGCTGCTGCGCTCGCTCGGCGCGGGTGACGGGGCCTGGCGGGCGTTCGACCTCGCGTGGCTCGCGCTCACCGCCGGCGCCATCGCGTTGCTCGCGGCGCGCTGGGGCGCGCTCGCCGCGGCCGGCGCGGCGCTGGCGTTCGCGGCGTATCACCTCGCGGGCGGCGCGTGGCAGGCGGGCCAGCGTGACTATCTGCTGTGCGTCTTTCTCGTGGCCGGCGCGCTCGGCATTGCGCGCTGGCTCGAGCGACGCGGCGGTGCGCTGAGCCTCGCCGGCGCCGGCCTCGCGCTCGGCGCGGCCGTCGGGCTCAAGCCGTACGCCGTCCTTTTCGCGGGCGCGCTGGGCGTGGTCGTCCTCGTCGCCGTCATGCGCCGCGGCGAGATCGTCGGCGGCTTCCGCGCGGTCGCGGCCTACGTCGCGGGCGCGGCGGCGGTGCCCGTCGCGCTCGGGCTGTGGCTCGCGCTCGCAGGCGGGCTGCGCGCGTGGGCCGACATCGTGTTCGGCTATGCGCTTCCGGTCTACGGTCATCTCGGCCGATCGGCGCCCTGGCTCGGCCATCGCTGGCTCGGCTGGATTCCCCTCGGGCTCGCCGCCGCCGGTGCGCTCGCGGCCGCGGTCGTGGCCCGACGTGCCGACGCCCGGCACCTGGTGGCGGTCATCGGCATCGCCTACGGCATCGTGCACTACGTCGGCCAGGCAAAGGGCTCGGAGTACCACCTCTATCCGCTCGCGACCTTCCTCTGCCTGCTGGCGTTCTCCGCGCTGGCGCCGGCGCTCACCGCGGCGCGCGCCTGGGTACCCGTCACGTGCACCGCCGCGCTCGCGGTGGCGCTGATCTTGTTGGCCACGAAAGGGCTCGAGGCTTCCGACGCGCCGTGGATCTGGGACAAGGAGCGCCGCGTGCGCGTCCTCGTCGAGGATCTCAAGCGCGGTCTGGCGCCGGGCGATACGGTGCAGGTGCTCGACATCGCCGACGGCGGGCTGCAGGCGCTGCTGCGGCTGCACGTGCGGCAGCCGACGCGTTTTCTCTACGACGTGCTGTTCTTTCACGAGGCCGAGCGGCCGGTCGTGCGCGCGATGCGCGCCGAGTTCATCGCCGCGCTCGAGGCCCGGCCGCCACGCTTCGTCGTGCTCATGCGCGGCTGGCCCTCCGGCGACTACGACCGCATCCGGCACTTTCCCGCGCTCGCGGAGCTGCTCGCGCGCCGCTACGACGTGGTCGTCACGCGCGAGGGGCATCGGCTGTACGCGAAGCGGGCAGGGGGCTAAGCCGTGCCGCCCGTGCTGGCCGTCGAGCGCGTTCGCAAGAGCTTCGGAGGCGTGGCGGCCGTGAGCGACGTCTCGCTGGCCCTCGAGCCCGGACGCATCTACGGCCTCATCGGGCCCAACGGCTCCGGCAAGACCACGCTGTTCAACTGCATCACCGGCATCGAGCGGCTCGATGCCGGCCGCGTCAGCATTCGCGGCGAGCGCGTCGACGGCCTCAAGCCCTGGCAGATCGCGCGCCGCGGAATCGGACGCACGTTTCAGGTCATCCGCGTCTTCCCCGAGCTCACGGCGCTCGAAAATCTGCTCGTGGTGACGCGCGGCGCGCGGGCCGACGCCGAGCGCCGCGGGCGCGAGCTGCTCGACTTCGTGCGACTCCGCGCGCTGGCGGGCGAGTACGCGGGCAACCTGTCCTACGGTCAGCAGAAGCTCGTGGAGTTCGTGCGCATGCTCATGACCGATCCGACACTGATCCTGCTCGACGAGCCGGCGGCCGGCGTCAACCGCACGCTGCTCAACGACCTGCTCGACGCCGTGGCCCGCCTGCGCGACGCGGGCAAGACGGTCTTGCTCGTCGAGCACGACATGAAGGTCGTCATGGGACTCTGCGAGACGGTGTTCGTGCTCGATCACGGTGAGAAGATCGCCGAGGGGCCACCGGGCGAGATTCAGAGCGATGAGCGGGTCATCGAGGCGTATTTCGGCCGCTAGCGCGCTCGTCGTGGCGGGCTTCGGCGCGCTGGCCGCGCTGCTCACGTGGCGCTCGCTGGCGTGGCCGCTCATCCACGACGTCGCGCTCATGCACTACGCCGCGTGGCGCATCGGCGAAGGCGCCGTGCCGTACCGCGACCTCTTCGACATGAACCAGCCCGGGACGTATCTGATCCACCTCGCCGTGCTGCGCACGCTGGGCGGCGGCGACCTGGCGTGGCGCGTGGTCGATCTCGTGTGGCTTGCTCTCACCGCCGGCGCCATCGCCGCGTTCGCCGCGCCGTGGGGCGCGCTCGCCTCTGCCGCCGGCGCCGTGCTCTTTGCGACGTATCACCTCGCCGGCGGCGCGTGGCAGGCGGGGCAGCGCGATTTCCTCGTCTGCCTGTTCCTGCTGCTCGGCGCGCTCGGTGTCGTGCGATGGCTGGAGGGCGGCCGGCTGGTCACGCTGGTATGGTCGGGCGCCGCTCTCGGCGCCGGCCTCACCGTGAAGCCACACGTGGCGCTACTCGTCGCAGCGCTCGGTGCGGTCATCGCCATTGCCGGCGTGCGTGGATGCGGCGTGCCCACGGCCGCCGGCGCCACGGCCGTCTTCGTGGCCAGCGCGGCGGCGGCGCCGGTCGCGGTGCTCGCCTGGCTGGCCGCTTCCGGTGGCCTCGGCGCCTGGTACGAGATCGTCAGCGGCTACCTGCTCCCGCTCTACTCCCGCCTGGGGCGCACCGCTCCGTGGAGCATCTATCGGTGGCACGCGTGGATCCCGATCGCTGTCGGCGTCACGGTGTCGCTGCTCAGCGTCGTCGCGCGCCGCCACGTGCGCGGGCGCCATCTCATCGCCGCTCTCGGTGTCGGCTACGGGATCGTTCACTACGTCGCGCAGGGCAAGGGGTGGGAATACCACCTCTATCCGCTGGCCGCCTTCGCGGCGGTCCTGGTGGCGGCCGAGCTGCCGGCCGCGCTCGCGACGCGCCGCCGGCTCGTGGCCGGAGCGCTTGCGGCCGCGCTCGTGGCCTCGCTCGTGCTGCTCGGCGCGAAGGGGCTCGAGGCCTCGCCCGCCGAATTCTGGTGGGCGCGTCACGCGACTGTGCGCGCGGTCGAGGCGGATCTTCGGTCGCGACTGCGCCCGGGCGATACCGTGCAGGTGCTCGACACGACGGAAGGCGGCATCCACGCGCTGTTTCGGCTGGGCGTGCGCGAGCCCACGCGCTTTCTCTACGATTTCCATTTCTTTCACGACGAGCGCAGCGCGGTCGTGCAGACGCTGCGCGCGGAGCTCATCGGCGACCTCGACGCGCGGCCGCCGCGGATGATCGTGCTGTTCGAGCGTGGCTGGCCGGCCGGGGGATACGATCGCGTGGAGCGCTTTCCGGCTCTGGCCGAGCGGCTGCGGCAGCGGTACCACCCGGCGGTGGCGGGCGCAGGCTACAGGATCTATGTCAAACGCGACGATCCGTAACGTCGTCCGGGCGTACGACGACCCGGTGGTGCGCGCCTATTGTTGGGCGCGCTTCCTGGTGCTGCGCCAGCGCTTCCTCGAGGAGATCGGCCAGTACCTGCCCGCATCGGGCGCCGTGCTCGACATCGGCTGCGGCTTCGGGCTGTTCTCGCTCTACTATGCGGCCACCGCGCCGGGCCGCTTCGTGCGCGGGCTCGATCTGAGCGCGCGGCGCATCGCGATGGCCCGGCGCGCGGCGTATCGGCTCGGCCTCGACAACGTGGCCTACGAGCAGGGCGACGCGCGGGACTTCAAGGGTGACAGCGAGGTCGCGGCCGCCTACATGCTCGACATTGTGCATCACGTGCCGCCGGCGACCGTCCCGCCGCTGCTCGCGCAGCTGCGGCGCTGCCTGGTGCCCGGCGGTCGGCTCCTCGTCAAGGACGTCGACACGCGCCCGGCGCCCAAGCGCTGGTTCACGTGGACGCTCGATCGCCTGATGTCGCCGCGCACGCCCGTGCACTACTGGAGTGCCGAAGAGCTCACGGCGGCGCTCGAGCGCGCGGGCTTCGGCGTGCGCCGTCATCTCATGGTGGATCTGTTGCCGTATCCGCACGTGCTCTACATCTGCGAGGCGCGCGCGTGACGCAGGCGCCACTGCTGGTCGCGCATGGGCTCACCGCCGGCTACGGCACGATCGACATCCTGCACGACGTCTCGCTCGAGGTGCGCGCCGGCGAGATCGTGAGCATCATCGGCCCCAATGGCGCGGGCAAGTCGACGGCGTTCAAGACGATGGTCGGCTTCCTTCGCCCGCGCCAGGGACACGTCATCTTCAAGGGCGAGGAGATCACCGGGCTGCGTCCCGATCTCGTGCTTCGGCGCGGGCTCGCATACGTGCCGCAGGGGCGCATCGTGTTTCCGCAGATGACCGTGCTGGAGAATCTCGAGATGGGCGCCTACACCGAACGCGATCCCGGCCGCGTGTCCGCGGCGCTCGAGCGGGTGTACGCGCTGTTTCCGATCCTCGGCGAGCGTCGCCGGCAGAAGGCGGGCACGATGTCGGGCGGGGAGCAGCAGATGGTGGCCATCGCCCGCGCGCTCATGACCTCGCCGCGGCTGATCCTGCTCGATGAGCCGTCGCTCGGGTTGTCACCGAAGTTCGTGACGCTGATCTTCGACAAGCTGGTGGAGATGCGGCATGGCGGGTTCACGCTGATGGTGGTGGAGCAGAATGCGACGCGCGCGCTCGGGATCGCGGATCGCGGCTACGTGCTCGAGCTCGGCAAGAACCGGTTCGAAGGCCCGGGCCAGCGGCTGCTGGCCGATCCGGAGGTCAAGCGGCTCTATCTGGGTGGGTGAAGAGCGCGCGACGACAAGGATCACGGCAGGACGTCGCTCAACCCCTCGCGGTGCTCGTTGGGGACCATCACGTAGTCGCACTGGCTCAAGTCCGAATGGATCCCGAACCCGTCCACTCGCCGGAGGCCCGCGTAGCGATCGTCGGGCGTCTTGGCGACGCGGAACACCGCATAGTGCGCGTCGGCAAAGATCCGCTCGAGTTGGGTCTGTCGAGCTTTCCGCGAGACGTTGTCATCGGAGTACGCCGGCAGGACCTCCAGCAGCACCGTCGGGCGGTGAGCTCGGATCAGGCTCGCGAGGCTCGTGACGACTTCCAGTTCCGCGCCTTCAACGTCGATTTTCAACAGCGCCACACTGTCGACGTCCAGCAAGTCCGCGATCGTGTCGAAGCGAAACACCGGCACGAACATCTTCGAGGCGACCCTGGCGGTCGGCCGATAGCCACTGACCACGCTCGCCGACGAATCGGTCGGCGTCTCGGAGAACAGGTCCAGCGACAGCACGGCGTCCTGCGTGTACAGCCCGATAGGGAACACGGTGCAGCCCTGGAAGGCGTTTTCCCGGATGAGCTCCTTCACGTAAAAGACACACACAGGATTGGGCTCGAAGCCGATGTACCGGCGCTGCGAATCCAGTGCCTTGACCTTGATCAGCGTCTGCCCGACGTTGACGCCCACGTCCACGAACGCGCCACGACGCTGCCTCAGCAGCTTGGCGAGCAGCTCGATCATCCAGACTTCCGTCACTTCGGAGCTGATCCCGAGGATCGTCGGAATCCTGATCGGTACGCCATTGACGTTCACGCGCCGGCGGTAATTGAGTCTTCGGAGGTGCCAGTTGAGCCGCCGCAAGATGCCGGTCTTCCTGGCGAGCGTCATCACGGTCGACTTCAACATCGCGCGCTCCCCCTGGTCGCCCTCTGCGCAGGGCGAAATCGCCTCGGGTCCCGGCACCGATGGACGCGGTAGTGTACGGCGGTGCCGGGGCAAAGAATAGATGACACCGTCGCGCGGGTCGGTTCGGTCGTGAGGCGACTGAAACATTGAGCGACGGACGGGCGTGCCGTATGGTGGTCGAAGCATGACCGGCTGTGACCTCAGCGTCGTCATTCCGTGCCACAACGTCGGCACCCTGCTCTCCGAGGCCATCGATTCGGTGCTCGATCAGAAGAGCTCGGTCGAGGAGCTTGAAGTCATCGTCGTCGACGACCACACCTCAGACGGCGAAACGCTCGAAGAGCTCCGCAAGTGGGCACACGGGGACTCGCGCGTCCGAATTCTTTCCAACGAAGGCGTCCGCGGCCCCGCAGCGGCCCGGAACGTCGGCATTCGTGCGTCGCGCGGGCGGTGGGTCGGCTTTCTCGATTCCGATGATGTGTGGCTGGCGGGTGGTCTGCAGGCGCGCTGGCGCGTCGTCGAGACCGAGCCGTCGGCGGAGTGGGTTGGCGGCGACCTTCGAATCTGGCGGAGCGGCTGCGAGCCGGATACCACCAGCTTCTTCCAGCACGCCGAATGGTCGAGCGTGGTCCTCGCTGACGCGTACGCGACCGGTCGGGCCATCCGACTCCGCCGGCCCGTGGCCGAGTTCGTTCGCACACCACTGACGTGGACCGGCGCGGCACTCGTCACCCGTAACCTGCTGGCGCGTCTCGACGGGTTCGAGACGCGCCTCCGAAAGGCCGAGGACTTGCACCTGTGGATTCGGGCGGCTCGCGAGGCCGATTTCTTTTTCGTTCCGCAGGCGGTGGCCTTGTATCGCCAGCGGCCGCAAAGCTTGATGCACGAAGCCGAGCCCCCCGAGGATTGGACGATTCGGGCATACACGATGCTGCTCCAAGACGACCGCTATGCGCCATATCGACGGGAGCTGCATCGAAAGCTCGCGTTCGCCCACTCGCAGAATGCCGTGTACCACCGACGTGAAGGGAATCGGCGGCGCGCCATCTCCGCCGCGTTGCGTTCCGTCCTCCACACGCCCGCGGTCGCTACCGCGTGGCGAAACCTCGCCGGAGCGCTCCTCCGGTGTTGGTGACGTTCTGTGCGTCGCCGCGCATCGAGGATGCCCACCGCATGCTGACGCCCTCCGCCGTCCATAGCCGTCGCCGGTAGAGCGAACAGGAAGGAACGGATGCCGGGGCACGCGGTATCGGTCGTCATTCCAACGTTCAACCGTGCCCACTTTCTCGGTCAGAGCCTCGAGAGCGTGCTCGCCCAGACGATCGCGCCGTCTCAGGTCGTAGTCGTCGATGACGGCTCGGTCGATGATACCGCCGGCGTCGTCGCCAGGTTCGGTGACCGCATCGAGTACGTGCGCAAGGAGAACGGCGGGAAGTCGGCGGCCCTGAACATCGCCATGCCCCGGGTCCGCGGCGATTACCTCTGGATTTTCGACGATGACGATGTGGCGTTGCCCCACGCCATCGAGGCGCACCTCGAAGTGCTGACCGCGAGGCCGGACGTCGGCTTCACCTACAGTCCGCTCGTCGAGGCCGCCGGTGAACCCGGCGCGCCGCTGCGCGTTCTCCGCGAGACCACGCTGCCCCCCGTGGCGGACGAGGCGGTATTCGTGCGGCTCCTGGAGGGCTGCTTCTTCACGATGCAGGGCATCCTCGCCCGGACGCAGTGCTATCGGGACGTGGGCCCCTTCGACGAGGCGCTCATGCGGTCGCAGGACTACGAGATGATGCTGCGCCTCGCACATCGGTATCGCGCCACACGCCTTCAGCGTCCGACGTTCCTCCGCCGAAACCACGAAGGGATGCGCGGCGGCCTCACCGCGCAGCACGGCAGCGCCGATCGCAAGCGCGAGTGGGCCAAGTACGATCAGATCTTCTCACGCAAGTACTACGGAACCTTGCCGCTGAACCGTTACCTGCCGGGCGACGAGCGGAACGCTGCGCTGACCCCGCAACAGCGGCGAGCGGCGCTGCTTCAGCGCATGTGCATCATGGCCCGTAAAGGGCTCTGGGACTACGCCGTCGACGATCTCGAGGCGATTGCCGGCCTCACCGGTCAGGCGTGGACGATGACCGCCGACGAGCGTGCCGTCTGCAGTCGTGCGCTCGTGGTCGACAACTTCTTCGCGTTCGCGCCGATCCTCAGAGACAAATCGCTCGCGCGACGATTTCTTGCCGCGTGCCACCGGGCGCTCGATGCGGACATGCGGGCGCAGCTCGCGCGCACGCTGTACTACGAGGTTCGGCATTTCCTGGCCGAGAAGGAGTATGGAGTGGCCCGCGATATCGGGGCGTTCGCATTGCGTCTCGCGGGCGTCGGCGGCGTCCTCGCGGTCCTACGTCAGAAAATCTGGCGTCGCCTGCGTCCATCGGACGCTTGAAGAATGGTGGAGCTGAGGGGATTCGAACCCCTGACCCCAAGACTGCCAGCCTTGTGCTCTCCCAACTGAGCTACAGCCCCACGCG
>Ga0114129_10004163_pt1 | contig 20438 bp, 18 predicted proteins | sample RhiMetdeltSRZDD1_FD_80071 | JGI IMG/M metagenome (GOLD analysis project Ga0114129, IMG submission 80071) | Populus rhizosphere microbial communities from Tennessee, USA - Rhizosphere MetaG P. deltoides SRZDD1 (version 2) (version 2) | ecosystem: Host-associated > Plants > Roots > Rhizosphere >... | reverse complement strand
CTGGATCGCCAGTCCGACGCCCTTTCCCTCGAGCAGCGGGTCGCGTTTCAGCAGCGGCTCACCGACGAGATCCGCTCGGTGCCGGGTGTGGCGGGCGCGGCTTCGTCCACGCAGATTCTTCTGAGCGGGGGGAGCTGGTTTCACTTCTTTCGCGTCCCGAGCCTGGACGACGACCAGCGGGCGTCGCGATTTACCTACGTCAGCCCCGGCTACTTCGAGACGCTGAGAATCCCCGTGCTGTCCGGCCGCGCGTTTCAGGACTTCGACCACGCGCGCGCCCGCCACGTGACGCTGGTCAATGAAAGCTTCGTGCGGCACCAGCTCGGTGGACGCAGTCCGATCGGCATGACGCTTCGGACCATAGCCGAAGCCGGTTACCCGGAGAGGACCTACGAGATCGTCGGCGTGGTCGGGAACACGAAGTACTCGGACCTGCGTGAAGAGATGCAGCCGATTGCATTCGTGCCCATCGCGCAGACGCCCAGCCTCCAACCCTGGGCGCCGGTGATTGTACGCGTCAGCACACCCTTGGCCGCAGTCACCGCCGCAATCTCAGAGCGGGTGAAGAAGCTGAGCCCTGCGATCGGCATTCAGTACACGGAACTGAAGGCCCAGAGTCGCGAGCGCATGGTGGCCGAGCGGACGACCGCTTGGCTGGCGGGGGCGTTCGGCCTGCTGGCGATCGTCATGGTCACGGTGGGCTTGTACGGCGTCATCGCGTATCTGGCGGTGATTCGGCGACAGGAGATTGGCATCCGGTTGTCGCTCGGCTCGACTCGCCGGCAGATCGTGATGCTCGTGCTTCGGGACAGCCTGTGGCTGCTGGCGCTCGGGTTGCTCATCGGCCTCCCGCTGGCTGCCGCTGCGATGCGCGCCGCCAGCACGCTCCTCTTCGGCCTCTCGCCGACCGATCTGCCGACGTTTATTGGCGCGGCAGCTGTGCTTGCCGTCGTGGCCGGCCTCGCGGGCGGGCTTCCGGCCTGGCGCGCGGCGCGCGTCGATCCGCAGATCGCGCTGCGCTGCGACTGATATGCCGGCCTCGAAGTCCCCGATCCGTACGCAGGCGCTCGCCTACGCATGCCTTGCGGCGCTGTTTCTTCTTTCAGTGACGCACTTCGCCCTCGCCGCCTTCGACAGCATCGTCTTCGTGCGGCACGCCAGCGAGTACGTCCGCCCCCCGTTCTATTTGGGCGACGCGAATTGGGGCGCGATCGCCGTTCAGCCTGAAGCCGAAGCGGCCGGGATGAAGTTCGCGGACGCCGTGCTCTCCGTGAACGGCCGTCCGGTCGACGGGTTTTTCGTGTATTACGGTGCGCTCCGCGAGGCGAGGGTCGGCGATCGACTGCGCGTACAGGCGAGGGTTCAGTACCAAGGCGACACACCCGTGAGGGATCTCTCGATCGAGCTGCAGCCGTTGAGGGCTGCCAGTCCACTCCTTGCCCACGGCGGGGCTTCTTTTTATGTCTGGGTCGCGCTCTCCTCGATTGCGATGCCTTTCATGTGCATCGCGCTCGGTTTCTGGGTCGTCGCCGTACGCATTCGCGATCGCTCGGCGTGGCTGCTGCTCGCGGTGCTGTTGAGCCTCGCCACGTTCAGCGCGCGCGGCAATCCGTTGACCATGTTCGGACGAGAGGGCAGCCTTCAGCCGCTTCTGGCCGGCCTCCACGCGTTCTTTGCGATTGTCGCGGCGCCAGCGCTCATGCTCTTTGGCATCGTCTGGCCCGAACGTCTCGAATTCGATCGCCGGTTTCCGTGGCTGAAATGGATCGTCGCCGGCTACCTCGTGCTCGTCGGCGCTCTCGAGGCGATCAATGTCGGGCTCTGGGTGCATCACCTGGCGTGGGCGCGCAAGCTGCAGCGGGTAGTCGGCCTCCTGACCGGAACGGAGGGCGACTTCGGCGCCGGCGTCCAAATCCTCGCCCTCATCGTGTGTGCCGTGTCGCTCGGATGGAAGACGACGACGGCACCGAGTCGCGACGCACGCCGGCGACTGCTGCTCCTCGATGTGGGCGCGATCACAGGCGTCGCGGCACTCCTCACCATCCTTGTCGCAAGCAGATTGGAGGTCAACCTTCCGGCTTGGTTCCTCTTGCCTCTCACGACGATGATGCTGGCTTTCCCCCTGACCATGGCGTACGTCATCGTTGTCCATCGGGCGATGGATGTGCGTGTGGTCATCCGGCAGGGACTGCAGTACCTGCTCGCGCGCGGAGGAATCCGCGTCGCCCAGATCGTCTTGCTCGTTGCGACGAGCGTTGCCGCCGCGTCGCTCCTGTCTGGCGGCGCGGGGATTGGGCGGGTCGCAGTGGTAGTCGCCGGCATGGTGGCGATCGCGGCGATCGGCAGACGATTTGCCGACCGCCTTCGCGGCTGGGTGGATCGGCGCTTCTTCCGCGAGGCTTATGAGACCGACGCAATACTGAGCGATCTCGCCACCAAAGTTCGGACCATCGTGGAGACCGGTCCGCTCCTCGAGACTGTGGCCGCGCGGATCGCCGAGTCGCTGCACGTCCCTCGGATCGCGATTCTCCTCGACGACCGCGGTACGTTTCAGCCCGCCTACGCGCTCGGATATCCGGCCACACCGAACGTCTCGATCCCACTCCAGAGCGTGACGGCGAGCCGGCTGCGCCAGCAGCAGCACGCCCTTGTGCATTTCGACGACGAGAACTCGTGGGTGCAACTCGCCGACGATGGCGAGCGCGCGTCGCTGCAGGAGTTGAAATCGGAGCTCCTCTTGCCGTTGTCGCTCAACGAGAAGCTGCTGGGCATCATGAGCCTCGGCGCCAAGCGTTCCGAGGAGCCGTTTTCGAGAACCGACATTCGTCTGCTCGATTCGGTCGCGGCGCAGACGGGCCTTGCGCTCGAGAATGGCCGGCTGATGGCGGCGATCGCGTCCGAAGTGGCAGCGCGCGCGAAGCAGACGCGCGACATCGAGATCGCGCGCGACGTGCAGCAGCGCCTGTTTCCGCAGGAATACCCGGCGATCCCGGGACTCGACTATGCGGGCGCCTGCCGGGCTGCGCTCGGCGTCGGTGGCGACTATTACGATTTCATCCCGCTGTCGAACACGCATTGGGGCATCGCCATCGGCGACGTGTCCGGCAAGGGCATTCCCGCCTCGCTCCTGATGGCGACGTTACGCGCGTACCTGCGCGGAGCCCAGACCATTCAACACCAGGCTGATCTGACGGAAGTGATGAGGAGCTTGAACAAGCTGGTGTACGAAAGCTCGGACGCGAACCGATACGCGACATTCTTCTACGGCGAGCTCAACCTGACATCGCGCGCGCTGACCTACGTGAACGCTGGTCACAATCCTCCCATGGTGTTCCGCCAGGCCGAGGGCAGCCGGGAAGTGGTGCGGCTCGATGCGGGCGGTCCGGTGATCGGGCTCATGGAAGACTGCGTCTATCGACAGGGCAGCATGATGCTCAGGGCCGGTGACGTCCTCGTTGCATACACCGACGGCATCAGCGAGGCGATGAACGTGGCGGACGAGGAATGGGGGGAAGAGCAGCTCATGGATACCGTCCGGCTGAACCGGGCCGCGACCGCGCGCGCCCTCATCGATCGCCTGATGACCGCCGCCGACGCGTTCGCCGCCGGCGCGCCGCAGCACGACGACATGACGCTCCTCGTCGTGCGAGTGATTTAAGGCAGCCTTCCCAGCAAATCCGCGAGCACCGTGCTGTCGATGTTCGCGCCTGACACGATCGCGACGACCCGGCGTCCAGACAGATCGACGCGACGCCCGACGATGGCAGCTGTCGCGGCGGCGCCGGCGCCTTCGGAAATGACGTGTTCGGCACGCACGAGTCCGACAACCGCATCCTGAAGGTCTGCTTCGCCGACCGTGACGATCCGATCCACCAGCCTCTGAATCGGCTCGAAGGTGACGGTGTCCGGATCCGGATTGCCGGCAAGACCGTCGGCAAGCGTAGGACCGGGAACGATCTCGACGAGCTTGCCGGCGCGGACGCTCGTTTGAAAAGGGCACGAGGCTTCGACCTCGACGCCGATAACCGGGCACGCCGCGCTCAACGTCTTGGCCACAGCGGCGGCACCGCTAATCAAACCGCCGCCGCCAATCGGCACGACGAGCGCGTTCGTGTCGGCCGCATCCTCGAAGATCTCGAGCGCGACGGTGGCTGCGCCGGCAATGACGTCCACGTCGCTGTACGGCGAGATGAATGGTGCACCGCGCTTCTTCGCAAAAGCTTTCGCGAGTCTCTCCGCCTCGTCGTAGTCGCGGCTGTCGGCGCGCAACTCTGCGCCGTGACGCGAGATAGCCTGCAGCTTCGTCTCTGGAGCATCGCTCGGCGTGAAGACGGTCAGGTGGAGGCCGAACGTTTCCGCGGCGGCGGCCAGCGCACGGCCGTGATTGCCCGCCGAGGCTGTGACGATGTGCTTGAGCGAAGAAGCGTCGGCTTCGAGTCTCGCGATGACCGCATTGAACGCGCCGCGCAGCTTGAACGAATTCGACAGCTGCAGAGATTCGAGCTTGAGCGAAACGGCCGCGCCGGCGAGATCGGACAACCACGACGAGTGCACGAGCGGCGTTCGCCGCACGTACGGCGCGATTCGTCGTCGCGCGCGGAACACTTCTAGCAACGTCATTCGGCGCTACAAGGCAAAACCTTTGTGTCCATGGTGTCCTTTGTAGTGATTGAACGGTGAAGGAGGCAGGGTCGTCGGTATGAGCACGTTTCGTCAAGGCCGCCTTGAGAGGATGTCTCCGAGCTGCTGGGTGAACGCTGATCGGGCGAGCACTTCACCGACGCCGGCACTGCGGGCGGCGTTGATCACGTCTGTCTGCACGTGTGAGGCGTAGCCGACTGTCGGTATCGACGCGAGCGAAGCGTCCTGCTTCATCGCCGATACGATGCCGAGCGGGTTCGTACGTGGGTTGTTGAGGTCGAGAATCACGACGGTCGGCGCCGCTTTCCGGATTTCCGCGAGCGCCGATTCCTCCGATCGCGCGAACACCACCTGCACGCCAAGCTGACGCGCGGTCGTCTTGATCTTGGATGAGAACATCAAATCGTCGAGCACCGCGACTATCATGGTGCTCATGATACTGGAGACACAGGCGGTCGGCCCGTTCTTCAAGAACGGCTTCGTCGTTGGATGCGAGGCGACGCGGGAGGCCGTGCTGATCGATCCAGGCGACGAAGTGGACGCGCTGCTGGCATTCGCCGAGAGGAACACGCTGGCGATTCGCCACATCCTCTTGACTCACGCGCACGTCGATCACGTCACCGGCGTGGCCGCGGCGAAGCGCGCGCTTGGCGTGCCGGTGTATCTGCATCGCGACGATCTGTTTCTGTACGATCGCGCCGTGCAGTCCGGCGCGATGTTCGGTCTCACCGTCGAGCCGCAGCCGCCGATCGACGTCTTCTACACCCAGGGCCAGGCGATCGCCTTCGGTGGGTACGAGGCGCGGCCGCACCACACGCCGGGTCACTGCCCGGGCGGTGTGTGTCTGCAGATCGGAAAGAAAGGGGAGCGGGGCCTCGATTTATTCGTGGGCGACACGCTATTTGCGGGGTCCATCGGCCGCACAGACCTGCCCGGCGGCGATTACCAGACACTCATCGGTTCGATCAAGACGGTGCTGTTTGCGTTCGGCGACGAGTCCCTCGTGCATCCCGGCCACGGCCCGAGCACGACCATCGGCCAGGAACGGCGGACGAACCCGTTCCTCGCGAACTCGTAACCGCCGGGCCGCTCAGATCGACGAGAAAACGTGGTTCTGTGTTTTTGCGTCTCTGCGGTTAACCGTCCGTTCGCTCGATTGTCATCTCGACACGCCCCACGCGGAGCCGATCGCCGCTCGAGAGGTTGGCACGAGCGACTTTCTTGTCGTTGACGAACGTGCCGTTGGTGCTCGAGAGATCCTCGACTTCGACGTGACGGTCGGTCGCCGTGAGCCGGCAGTGAAGGCGCGAGACGAGCGCCGCATCGACGATGAAGTCAGCTCTGGGTGCGCGGCCCACGGTTTTGATGGCGCCGGGCGTCAAACGGAAGGTTCCTTCCTCGCTCTGTAGGATCCACATGTTGAATCATCTTACCTAGCGGCGCCACGATTTCGTAAACGCAGAAATTCAGGCGAATTCAGACAGAATTCAGATGACGTCGATTGGCAAGCCGCTGTTTCCGGGAGATCGTAGCGCCGAAGGAGCCGCAGACCATGAACCGCTCATCGCTCGTTTCCCGTCGCTCGTTCCTCTCAGCCTCGTCCCTCTTGCTCGCTCCAGGAATCGCCCGGGCGGATGTCGTCCGCGCAGATTTCCCAATGCACGAACCCGAACTGGTTCAGGAAATGGTGGCTGTCTCCCACAACAACCTCGCAAGGGTGAAGGAGCTCGTCGGCCGTCAGCCGGCGCTTGCCAAGGTGTCATTCGACTGGGGATTTGGCGACTGGGAGGCGTGCATCGACGCGGCATCCCACATCGGCAACCGTGAGATCGCCGAGTTTCTCGTCGCAAACGGCGCGCGCCCGACGATTTTCACCGCGGCGATGCTGGGCCAGCTCGACGTCGTCAAGGCGCTCATTGCCGCGGCGCCTGGCATTCAGCGGACGCCCGGGCCCCACAGCATCACCCTTCTGAGGCACGCGATGGCCGGCGGACCGCGCGCTCAAAGCGTGGTCGACTACCTGAAGTCGATTGAGGGCGCCGACGCGCGACCCACCGACAAGCCGCTGACGCCCGAAGATGCCAAGAAACTGTCGGGCACGTACTCATACGGGTTCACGCCCTACAGCCGGATCGACATGACCGCCAACGCGAACAACCAGATGCAGTTCGGACGCCCGGGCCGCTTCCCGCGCGGTCTGACACACCTCGGGTCTTATGAGTTCGTGCCCGCCGGCGCCGAGCACGTGCGCATCAGGTTCAGCGAAGCCGCATCGGGGATCACGCTCACCGTGCACGATCCGGACGTCGTGCTGACGGCGAAGAAAGCAGCCTCGAGCTAGAGGCCAACGGACGAAGGCTTCAGCTGGATGTCTACGGCACGCGGGCGCCGACCGCCGCCGCGATGCGGCCGGCGACATCGGACTGCAACGCCGCTTCGCTGTCCGTCATGCGTGACGCGCCGACCCAGACGTGCGCTTGATCGCTCGCTCGAATGAGATGCGATCGCACCAGAATGCGCTCGTCCACCAACTGCACCTGGCCGATGACGATGAAGTCGGCGTGCAGGGCGTCGCGGACCGCGGCGATGTCGCGAAAGGGGCGTGTGGTTCTCAAGATCGCGGCATTGCCGATGACGGCCAGCTTCGGTTGCGACGTCAACGCGAAGACGGTCGCATCTGTCAGTCCTTGCGAGAGGCGGCTGACCTCCGGCCGGCCGGTCTCGTTGTCGAAGAGAATGACGGCCACGCGCGTCTGGGGCCGGCCCGCGCGAAGCTGATAGGTGGCGATCGAGACGAGGGCAATCGCAACGAGGAATAGAGTCGCCCAAAGCGTCCGGCGGCGGCGCACCGCAATCCTCTCCCGGTCGTGCCCGATCGAAGGCTTGAAAGGCTGTGTCATGTCGCCGGTGACTTCGATCGGTCCCGAAGGTCTGACCTGCCCTATGAATCGATAGCCACGTTTTGGGACGGTTTCGATGTAGATCGGACGGTCGGCGTTGTCGCCGACTGCGTCTCTCAGCTTCGCGACGGCCGTGTTGAGGCCCGCCGCGGAATCGACGAATGTCTCCGTGCCCCAGAGACGCCCGGTCAGCTCGTCGCGTGTGACCACCTCGCCGGGACGCTCGATCAGGGCGGTGAGCAGGCGGAACGGCAGATCCTGAAGAGCGATGACGGTGCCGTCGCGGCGGAGCTCGCCCGCCTTGAGGTCAATCTCGAACGGTCCAAAGGAGAGTCGGTTACTCACTGGCGCCAAAACGCGCGCTCCGGCCATCGCCGTTCCATCGCGTAGACGTCTTCCAATATCTGCAAGTATTTCTCGAAGTCGCCACGAAGGCGCAACTCGAATGTCGTGAGCGCCGTCCTGCTGCCCTTCAATGCCGCATCGATCGCCGCGGCCGCATGAATGCTGGTGTCGAGCGCCGCGAGGAGTCCGCGCGACGACAACGGATCGTGCGCGCACGCCGCATCGCCCACCGCAGTCCAACCCGGCCCGCTCGATCGATCGAGTGAAGACGAGTTGGCCGTGAACAACCACGGTCCTGCCACCGGCTCGTATCCTTCGAGCCGGCGCCGCACGTGGGAGGTGTCGCCCGTCTCGGATAGGAACTGATGCACGGTGCGCGGTGACTCCGACGGGCGCGTGAAACAAACCGCGATACGACGCGAGCCTGGAAGAACTGCCGTGTAAAACCAGCCGCACGGAGCGGTTTCGACCAGCGTAGCGCGATCGGGATCTATCGGCTCCTCTCGCGATCGGCAAAACATCAGCGCGGACGCCGTCAGCTGCCCCACCTGAATACGCCGTACGCCCAGCCGAGCGGCCAGCCAACTGGCGCGGCCTGTCGCGTCCACAATCCAGCTTGCCGCGATCGTCCGCCGTTGCCCTTCGGAGTCGACCGTCAATCGCCATCCGTCGTCCGAGGCGACCTCGCTCGCGCGGCCTTCGATGTGCTGCGTGCCAGCGTCGTGGGCACGCCGCCGAAGCATCGCGTCGAACGCCGGTCGGTCGAGATGCCAGCCACGGCCATAGGGCGTGTTGATGAAGCTCCTCACATCGAGCGCGTCGGAACCCCAGGCCGACTCGTTGCACACCGCCGGCAGGTGATCGGCCCGAACGAAGTCGCTCCACACGCCAAGCTGTTGCAGCAACGGCGTCGCTTCGGGCGGCAGCGTCTCGCCGATCGCAGGCGACGTCCTGCTCTGATCGATGATGGCGACGGATCTCCCGTATCCGCGCAGTCCAATCGCAACAGCCGCGCCGGCAGGGCCTGCGCCGATCACGGCCACGTCCACTCGTTCAAGCATGTGTCCGCGACCGGAGCAACTGCCCGTACCGCATCACCTTGTGGGAGTCGTAGGTCCGCGTATTTCGATCGTGGGGCACGGTGCCGGGGAACGTCGGCGTTGATTCTACGAACATCGTAGCCGGCAAATCGGGATCCTGCTCCACTCCGGGCCGCTTTTCGACGATTCCGAAACGATGGAAGACCGTGATCATTTCGGTGATCTGATTCAGGTAGGCCCCGTTCAGCCAGCGGTACCAAGTCGCACGGCGATTGAACGCCGCCAATCGTTCGGCGCGCGGCGCCGTCGCGTCCGTCGCCTTCGCATAATCGGCTTCGGTGAGCACGTGATTGGGCACGCGCGCAGGCCAGAAGGTCGGCAGGTACGCGTCGATGGCAGTCTCGTACCCTGCGCGGCAACTCGCGGTATCGGCCTGCCACGGTACCGCCATCCAGCGAGTGACATCTCCTGGGCCGCTGCGAGTCAATGGGCCGTTGACGGTGGATACAGCCTGCGCCGGCGTCAGCATGTCGCCGTAATCGACAGACGGCTCGAGCGGCGAACGATGGCGCAGTCGGAAGGGACCCGAGTACATCGAGCTGTGCCGCATCGGCCACGTCATCTCGCACCCTGGATGGAATGGGCCGCCGAGGCAGAAGAGCATCGCCGTCTCGTCCAACACACCAGGCTGCGCGTCGATCGGAAATGCTTCGATCTGCGTGATCCTTTCTTTGGGCGCGTCGTGGTCATAGTCGGCCACGAATTGGCCCTTCGCCCACTGCTGCAGAAAGCCGTACAGCGTCTGTGTTATGGCGAGTTGGCATCGTGGGCTGGAATCGAGCGGCATGGCATCGCCGTAGTACCACGGCCACGCGTGCGCATCCGGCATCGTCGCCGCCGGGTTGCGAAACATGCTGAAGATGTGATTACGCAGCTCCGCGAATTGCTTGGATGAATTTCCAAGGTCCGCCATGCGGCTGCGGTCGAGGAAGTCGTACGATCCGCCTGGCCCGTACACGATGTGAAAGCCGTAGTTCACCCATTGAAGCTCGCTGAAACGCCTGAGCAACGGCAGAATCTGGTTCTTGAACGAGGGCCTTTCCGGCGCGGGCTGCCAGGGCAGCACGGACGTTTCGTACATCACTTCAGACATTGGCTGCAGCGAGACGATGTCGGGCCCGTAGTTCGGCGGAGCGACCACAATCCAGGCCGGATCCACGGGAACGCGGCGGCCGCCGATCGACACGTCGGCCATCACCGGACCATCCGATGTGTCGTCGTGCCATCCATCGTTGTTGGCAAACGTGGTCAATGTGTTGCCCACGAACGGCGTGCTCGACACGCCTCGGCCGCCGAGCACGACGAGCCTTCCCTCATCATCGGTGCGCAGCTCACCCAGATAGACCGCCGTGTCGAGAAAACGCCCGTTGTCGAATACGGCGCCGGCCTGGTTCCGTCCGGCAATTGTGCGTGGCCCGGGGTCGATGACGAGCGACTGGCGGCGCTCGCCGGTAAAACTGGCGTTGCGTCGCGGCGCGGGCGTCGCTTCGGCGATGTCCAACGCGATATCGAACGCGTACCAGGCAGCCTTCTTGTTCGCGAGGTGGACGGTCCACCGCACGTCGGCATTGGCGGCGGTCAGTTCGGCGACGACATGACCACGTGCGTCGTAGCCGAACACTCTGAAGCGCGCCGCCTGACGCTTCAACGAGCCCGAGCGGTCACGGTACCCGCCCTCCGGAGGAGGGCTGGGTGGCGGCACTTCCGGTCCCAGGAAAAACTCGTCTGGGCTGTCTCCGACGCGGGCGACGCCAATCCCCGGATGGATCGCGGCGCGGACAATGGTGTGGAGCGACATGAAACCCTTCCTAACCGACGCGCCGGCGAGGTACCGATCGTTTGGGCGCCGGCCATGACGCCTCCGTCCAGGGCGCCCAGTCGACGCCGGCGGGTCGAGTGCCCACCCCAGCCACGTAGATCGCCGCCTCGGACACACCGTCGATCTTCAGATCGCGTTCGATCCTGGAATCGGCAAATGCCATCGAGCAGAAAGGCGCCAAGCCGAGCCAGGTCGCCACGAGACAGAAGGTCTGACACAGGTGGCCGGCTTCGACCAGGATGCTGCGGTAAGCGCGCGCGTACGGATATCTCGCCGTGACGCGATCGAAGACCGACGTCATGATGACGAGCGCTGCGGCGCGCGGATACCCCTCCTGAACCGGAAGATACTCTGCGACGGTCCGCGGCGTGATGCCGCGCTTCAACAGAACGAGCGCATGACGGTCGGGCGCGTAATGATAGAGACCGCGCGCGAGTCCATCGATGCGCAGCGCAAGGACGTACGCCTCGATGCTGTGGCGCGCGCCGCCTGATGGCGACGTTTTCAGCGCCATTCTCGGCCGGCCCGGCACATCCACCCAGTACTGAACGCCCCAGGTGAGCTCGAGCAGTCTGGCGAGATCGTTTCGTCGCACGGGGTCGGTGCCGAACTGTCGCCACGTCCGCCTGGCGCGGAGTACGCGTGTCAGTTCACCATCCGCCTGGGAGCTGGGCAGCTCGATATGACGCCGTCCGGGATACCGCTTGACCGGCGGCGGCTGCCGAAGGTCACGAGCCGCCGTCGTGTCTTCTCGCGGCCCATCGATGCGGACGAATGGGACGTCCCTCGTCGAGAAATGAAAGAACGCAGGCTCCGGAGTCCACACCGCCGAGGCGAGCGCCCCTCGCGGCGCGCGCTCCACGTTGTCGGACTGGTGAACATGGCTGGTCTTGACCAGCAATCGAAGCGCGCGTCGCAACGACCGAGCCGAGACCTCCGGAAAGCGACGCGTCACGTCGCGGAACGAGCGCCAACGATCCAGAAAGTGCAGAAGCTCGAGCAGGGCCGGTGCAGAGGCAACCTCGCGGCGACTGACGTAGTCGCACACGATGAAATCCGACCGGCGCCAATAGGAGACGAGGTGCGGCGCGCGCCGGTAACGAACCGCATCGTGCGACACGACGACCTACTTGTCCGGGCGAGGCATTTCCTGACAACCGGGCCGCGGCATCTCCTGGCAGCCGGCGGAGATGTCCGGCCGCGCCATCTCCTGACACCCAGGGCGCACCAGCTCCTGACAGCCCGCCGTGATGCCTGCGTGCACGACTTTGAGGCCGTCGATCGCCTCCTGGAGCGCCGCTTTGTTCTCCTTCGAGGCCTTCTTCTTCTTGCTCTGCAGCGCCGCGATCTGTTTCTTAGCGTGCGCCGCAATCGATTTCACAGACGCTGCGTACGCCGCGTTTTTCTTCGCCATCTGTCCTCCTACTGCGGAAACTTCATCTTTCGCTCCAGCGCCTGAAACCGCGGCAGCGAGCGCACCGCATCGAGCCGTGGATCGTTCTTCAGGTTCACCAGCGCCGTGTCGTGCTGCGCATATGCCTGCTCGAGCTGATCGAGCGCGCGCGCCGGCTCGCCGAGCGCGGCATAGACGAGCGCGACGTCGTACGCCGCCGGTTTCGGGAGCGCCCGATATTCCTCCAACACATGGCGCGCCTTCACCTTGTCTCCCGACATCGCGTAGGCGGCCGCGAGCATGTGTTTGAAAGAAGCGCCGTTCGGGCGGCTGGCGACCGACTCTAGTTCAGCAATACCTTGAGCGTAAAGCCCCTTCTGCAGGTAAGAGCGGCCGAGGAGGGTTTTTGCGGGGACGTAATCGGGGTCCAGCCGGGTCGCCTCGACGAGATGCTCGATCGCGGCGTCGTAGCGACGCGCCTGAAAGAGCGACCAACCGGCCTGGCGATGCGCATGCGTCGACTGCGGAGTCTCCGCGACCAGCGCTTCGGTTGTCGCGATCGCCTCATCATGACGTCCGATCGCCGTGAGATATTCCGCATGCCACGTGTGAATCTGGTTCGTGTCGACGCGCGACTTCAATGCGCGTGTGAAGTCCTCCTCCGCGCCGGACCAGTCCCAACCGAGAAGGAATCGCGCGTAGGCGCGAGCGGCCCAGACGCTCGCCAGCGAATCGTCGAGCGCCATCGCCCGCGACGCGGCGTCCATGATTCTCGGATACGCCTGCTGCTGGGGCATCACGTGCCAGTAGGCTGCCAGCAGCGCGTAGCACTCGGCGAGCTCGCCGTACGCTTGCGCGAAGTACTGATCATTCTTGGTCGCCAGGGAGAGCAGATCGACCGCTTGCTGCAGGTGCGCCGGGCTGGCATTCTCGAGCCGCAAATCCCGGCCGCGCAGGAACAGCTCCATCGCCTCCGGGCTGACGGGTCTGAACGTGCCCAGGTTCACCTCGCGGCGCGCTTGCAGCTTCACGCGAATCCGCTGGGCGATCTGATCGGCTATGCGCGTGTTGATGTCCTCGAACTTTCCGAGGTCGTCCTCGAACGACTGAGACCAAAGCAGCGATCCCGTACGACCTTGATACAACCGTACGCTGATCCGGACGCGCCGCTCGCCGCCGGCCTTCGCAGGCAGTGTTTGCACCGAGCCTTCGACGATCCCGTCGGCGCCGCTCTTGGCCGCCACCTCGGTGAGCGTCTTCGACTTGCCGGCAATCTCCTTGCTGAACGTCCAGGGAATCGTCCTGAAATCTCCGATTTTGGCGAGATCCGCCGTCAGTTCCACCGGCACCGCATTGGCCAGGTACTTCTCGCTGCCGTCGCCTGTCGATTCCTCGAATGGCAGGACCGCAAGCGAATTGATGCTCGTGAGGGTCGCCATGTTCGGCGACGCCGATACGCGATCGCGCAGCGGGCGCCCCACCGCGATGACGATCGCCGCCGCGATGGAACCGCCGACGAGCACGGCGGAGAGGACGCGGGGCAGACGACGCTTCTTCCGCTCGACCGCGCTTTTCTCGCCGAGCGCGGCGTGAAGCTCTCCAGGCGTCTTGAATCGGCGGGCCGGATCCGGCTCGAGCGCGTTTTCGACGGCATGGACGAACGCCGGCGGCAAGTCGGGACGCTCGTCCTGCAACCGGACCCGCTGTCCTTGTGCATGCGCGCGGCGCAGGTCATCGACGGTTTGACCGGCGACGGGATAGCGGCCGGTCGAAAGGTGATACAAGAGAACGCCGACGCTGTACACGTCAGTAGCAACGGTCGCCGGCTGCCTCGCGAGGATCTCGGGCGCCCAGTACACCGGCGTGCCGGCGACGGTCACGTCTTCGCGCGCGAGCGTTCCCGCGCCGAAATCCATCAACACCACGCGACCGCCGTGCTCGCGCATGATGTTGTCGGCCTTGATGTCGCGATGAAGCAAGCCGGCCTTGTGAACCGCCGCAAGCGCGCGGCACACGTCGAGGCCTACGAGGGTCGCCTCTTCCGCGCCGAACGGCCCATGCTGGCGCAGCACCTGCGTGAGGGTCCGTCCTTCGATCAATTCCATCCAGATGCCGACCGCCCCGTCGAATTCGTCGGCGCCATGCACGATGACCACGTTGGGGTGTCGGACACGCGCCAGCAGGCGCGCTTCTTCGATGACAGCAGCAGCCAGCCCCAGCCGGCCGCGGTCGTCTATCAGCTTCAGCGCGACTTCACGATGAAGGCGTTCGTCCCAGGCGCGATAGACCCGGCCGAACGTGCCACGGCCAAGCTCCCGACGAAGCTCGAGTGGTCCCCATCGTTGACGCACCGGAGCCACCGTGGCGCGAACGCCGCCGTCGAAGGTTTCGGCAAGCTCGCCCGCGTCCGCTGGACGAGGGACGTCGTCGTTCATACAAGCTCAACTTTGGCGCGGTAACTGGAGGAGTTTACACGCTACCGGCGCGCACGGCGCGGACGATCGACTCGGCGGACCGATCGACATCTTCCTCCGTGGTCGACCAGTTCGACACCGAGATCCGCATGGCGTCCATGTCGTGCCAGCGCGTGCCACCGAGCCAGCAGATACGCTCTTCCTGCACGCGCCGCACCGCATCGCGTGTCGCCCGATCGGCATCGCCCGAGAGTGGTTCCACCCGCACCAGCACCTGGTTCAAGACGACGTCGTTGAGGATGCGGATTCGCGGTTCCGCGCGCAACCGCTCCGCAAAGCGCCGTGCCAGCCGGCAGCACCGATCGATCATCTCCTCCACGCCGGCACGGCCCAGCTCTCGCAGCGCGGCATAGACGGCAAAGCCGCGCGCCCGCCGCGACGATTCAGGCGTCCAATCCATCGGTTCGCGCGGTTCCTCGGGACTGCGAACCAGGTACGCTGCGCTCACGCTGAGGGCCGCACGATGCGCCGCCGGATGCGCCGTGAACGCCAGGCCGGAATCGTAGGGGACGTTCAGCCATTTGTGCGCGTCGGTCGCCCACGAGTCGGCGCGCGCGACGCCTCGAACGTGATGGCGCAGCGCGCGGCTCGCGCCGGCCCACAACCCGAACGCGCCGTCCACGTGGAGCCAGGCGCCGTGCTCGCGGCAGGCATCCGCAATCGGGTCGAACGGATCGAACGCGCCGGTGTTCACATTGCCGGCCTGCGCGCAGACGATCGTTGGACAGGTATCCGCGGCCAGCGTGTGGGCCAGCAGTTCCGGACGCATGCGACCGTCTTCGTCTGCGTCCACGCGGACGACTTGGCGCGACCCGATGCCGAGCGTGCGCAGCGCGCCGATGACGGAGACGTGCGCCTCGTTGCCGACGACAACCCGCAACCGAGGAGCGGCTTGAAGCCCGTCGGCTTCGACATCCCAACCAACGCGACGCAGCACTTCATGTCGAGCCGTTGCGAGCGCCGTGAAATTCGCCATGTGGCAGCCGGTGACGAAGGCAACGCTGACGTCTCCCGGGAGGCCGAGCAGCTCGATCATCCATCGGCCGGCGATCTCTTCGACGATCGAGGCGGCGGGGGACATGACGTACAGACCGGCGTTCTGGTCCCATGCAGCCGCGAGCCAGTCGGCAGCGACCGTGGCCGGCAGCGCTCCGCCCGTCACGAATCCAAAGTAGCGGGGGCCGGTAGTGGTGACGAGACCAGGTTCCGCGGCGCGTGCAAGCTGATCGACGACACTCAGCGGCTCGACTGGGCCGTCGGGCAGAGAACCGCCGAGTGTCTTGCGCAGTTGATCGAGCGTCGCCGTCGGCCATACCGGCCGCTCGCCGCGAGATGCGATGTACTGTCGCGCGATCGTCAGGGCGCGGCCGAGAACGTCTTCTTCAGCCACGTGACGATTGCCTGAGTGACGGCGGGACTGACGTGGGTGCTCGTGAGCGTCGGGTACTCGTCGACCTCGCCCGTCGTCGCCGGCACGAGAAGGTGGTTGACGCCGGGAACCTTCACGATCTCGACGGGCCGCGCGTTCTTGCGCGCACGCGCGAGCGCCTCGAGCCGCTCGGCATTCGACGGCTCCACTTGTGTGTCGAGTGCCCCTTGAACGATCAGGACCGGCTGACGCACGCTGGGAACGATTTTCGCCGGGTCCGCGGTCAACAGGCTCTGGAACTCCGCATTGTCGACGGCGCGGCGGACTTCAGGCGCGAGCAGCTCCAAACCTTTACCGCTGATGACCGCCTCGTGGATCCGTTTTTGCGCGTCCACCTTCTTCTGCTTGTCTTCCACGGACATCGTCGATCGATTGAGGAGGTGCTGCTGTTGGGCGAGGATGATCTCCGCTCCGGTGATGCCCGGTGTCGCGAGCAGAGCGACCGCGGCGATCCGCTTGTCCTTCCCTGCGGCGATCAGGGCGACGGTGCCGCCTTCACTGTGTCCTATCGCCGCGATGCGCTTGGGATCCACGTCCTGCCGGCGCTCCAGGACCTTGATCGCGGCGCGGAGATCGTCGGCGTAGTCCGCCAAGCCCGCCGATTCGGCGCGTCCGCCGCTCTGGCCGATGCCGCGCTTGTCGTAGCGGACGACGAGGAAGCCGTTGTCGGCGAGCGCGCCCGCAATCTCGCCAAGAATCGGCACGCCGAAGGCGAGGCCGTCACGATCCGTCGGACCGCTGCCGCCGACGAGCACGACGGCCGGCAGCTTGCCGGCTACGGAAGCGGGTCTCGAGATCGTTCCGGCCAGCGAGAAGCCGTTGCTCGGGATGCTCACCCGCTCGTCGTTCGGACGAGAGATCGTCACCGTACGCGAGGAGACGGCGGCGATGTCCTCGCGCACCACCTCGAGCGACTGTGCCGGCGCGCTGAACCGGATCATTCTTCCGGTTTCGTCGGTCCAAAGAGAGACGTCAACCTGCGCGCTCGGCAGCGCGAGAGAGACGCGCGTACGGCGCGCCGAAATCAACCGGGCCGTGGTTTGGATCTGCTCAGGCGCGGACTCACCGACGCGCGCTCTAAACGACACCGTTGGCACGCTGTAGATCGGGATTTCGGTGCCCGGGGCCGCCGATCGCAGACGTGCGGCGAGCGCCTCGTAGGGACCGAAGAAGCTGTTCGGCAGAATCAACAGCGCAGCCGGGTCGATCTCATCGCTCTTCTGCGCTGTTTGCCCTCCGCTTGTGACCTCGCTCGCCGCCTTTGCCGCTTGCACGGTCGTGCGGATCACCTGCGTTTGGCCTCGAACAGTCCCGTCGAAGGTGAGCTCGACCGGTCGCCAGTCTGGCGTGTAGCGCACTTGCACACGGCGAGCGACGACGTCGAGCGGTGCACCGAGACGGCCCGATGCTGCGATGGTCCATCCTTCCGCCGTTCGAGTCAGCGCCACCTGCTCCGTGCCGATCGGTACGCCCCGGAGAAACGTCGTGAAGGTGAACGCGCCCGGCTCCTGCAGCGGCGGCGGCACGATCGGCTGTTGATCGACAGCATCGATGCGCTCCGGAGCCGCCAATACCGCGAGCGTGGCAGCTGCGCCCAGGGCTGCGCGGATAAAATGGGAGGAGCGCATAACTCAGCATAGCATCATGATTCCAGCCGTTTCTGTGGACGCGTATACGGCGGCGCGACAACGCGCCGGTGTCATCGATCGCGCCGATCGCGCGCGGATCGTCGTCTCTGGCGCCGATCGCGCGTCGTTTCTGCAGGGCCTTTTGACGAACGACGTCGTTGCGTTGCAGCCGGGGCACGGGTGCTACGCCGCGTATCTCACGGCTCAGGGACGCATGATCGCCGACCTCTACGTCTACGAGCTTGGCGACGTCATGCTGCTCACGCTGCATCGCGACGTGAAAGACGCGGTGATCGCGAAGCTCGATCAGCTGGTGTTTTCGGAGGATGTTCATCTCGGCGACGTGACGGAGACGTTCGCCCAGATCGCGCTGGTTGGACCGCTGGCCGGTTCCATCGTGGCGAGCATCGTGGCGGTGCCGGTCGAGCAGCTCGACGGGCTGGCGGATCACGGAAACCTGCGCGCCGCCTGGAACGGCAGTCCGGCGATCGTGACCCGGACAGGCGACACCGGGGAACCCGGATTCGACCTGTTCGTCGAACGCACCGCCGGCGCCGCGCTGAAGCAGGCGTTGAATTCTGCGGGCGCCATCGACGTCGATCCGGCAACGGCCGACGCGATTCGACTCGAGGCTGGTGTGCCGTTGTTTCATCGCGACATGGACGAGGAAACGATTCCGCTCGAGGCCGGCATCGAATCGCGCGCCATCAGCTTCACCAAGGGGTGCTATGTCGGACAGGAAGTCGTCATCCGCGTGCTGCACCGCGGCCACGGCCGCGTGGCGCGGAAGCTCGTGGGGCTGCGCCTCAACGGTGATCGTGTGCCGCTCGCGGGCGCCGCGATCCGCAGCGCCGATCGCGACGTCGGTCGAGTGACGAGCAGCGCCTACTCGCCTGCGCTGAAGCACGCCATCGCGCTCGGCTATGTCCATCGTGATTTCGTCGCGCCGGGGACCAGCCTGATCGTCGATGGCGAACCGGCCGAGGTCAGCGCGCTGCCGTTCGTGTCATACGCTGAATGAGCTCGGCGTCTGCCGGTGGGAAGTTCAGGTCCGCCAGCTGGTCTCGCGCCACCCATCGCATGTCTTGACCGAGGCGCGGCTGGGGTTCTCCCAAGAGGTGGCACTCGAAGAAGTGCAGCTCGACCTGGCGATCGCTGTAGGCGTGCGTGGTCGTGAAGACTTCAGCGCCGATGCGCGCATCGACGGCGAGCTCCTCGAGCAGTTCGCGCGCCAGGCAATCGGCAAGCGACTCCCCCGGATGGCATTTGCCACCGGGAAACTCCCAGTACCCCTCGAGATGAACACCCTGCTGGCGTCGAGTGACCAGGAGCCGGCCCTCGCGCTCGATGACAGCGGCGGTTACGACGATCGTCGCCACACGCACCCCTTCGCCATCGGACACACGAGGCATCTCGGATTTCGCGCGACGCAGACCGTCGCGCCGAGATCCATGAGCGCCTGGTTGAAATCGAATACGTGACGCGAGGGGACCAGCGTTTCAGAGACGCTCCAGAGGTGTCGCCGCATCGCGTGGCTTTTGGGGTCGCCCTTGCCGACGAACACGCGAAAAAGGACCCGCGCGACGTTCGTGTCGAGGATGGCGGCGCGTTCGCGGAAGGCGAAGCTCCGGATGGCGCCTGCGGTGTACGCGCCGATCCCTTTGAACGACCGCAGCGTCGCCTCGTCGCTCGGCAGGCGACCGCCGTACCGCGCGACCGATTCGCGCGCGATGCTCTGCAGGCGCTTGGGCCGAACGTTGTACCCGAGCGGATACCAGGTTTTCGAGACTTCCTGGTCGGGGGCCGCTGCCAGCGCGTGCAGCGAAGGATATTTCTCCAGCCACTCGACGTACTTCGGCAGCACGCGATCGACCTGCGTCTGCTGCAGCATGATCTCGGACACGAGGATGTGGTACGGGTCGTCCGTCTTACGCCACGGCAGATCGCGGCCGTGGCGGCGATACCACGTCAACAGGCGCTGCCGGAATCGCCGGCGATCGGGTGGAGGTGGCAGCGGAAGACTCGGTTTCATACTGGGGACAGGTCTCCGCATAGTCGGGGACAGCCCTCGGCATAGTACATTTAGTGCAGGATACGGAGACCTGTCCCCCGAGGCCAGGACGCGGAGACCTTCCCCGACGCGGAGGAGCCGAGATCCGTCCCAGCGACGTGAAGATTTATACACGCACCGGCGATACCGGCGACACGTCGCTCTTCGACGGCACGAGGGCGCGGAAGAGCGATCCGCGCGTCGACGCGTACGGCGACGTGGACGAGCTCAATGCCTGGCTCGGTTTCGCGCGCGCCTCACCGCTCGATTCCGCGCTCTCCGATGAATTGATCCACCTCCAGCGCGATCTGTTCGCTCTCGGCGCACAGTTGGCCGACCCCGCCGACAAAATCGCGTCGCGCGTCACCAAAGCGGCGCTTGGCGACGCCGACGTTGCGAGGCTCGAACAGCTGATCGACCGGCTGGAGGCCGACCTCCCGCCGCTGCGGCGATTTATTCTCGCCGGCGGCACGCCGGCTGGGGCCGCGCTGCACCTCGCGCGCACCGTCTGCCGGCGCGCGGAGCGGCGCATCGTCGCCCTCGATCCACCTGTCGATCCGGTCCTGCTGCGTTACGTGAACCGCCTCTCCGACCTCCTGTTCGTCCTCGCGCGCGCCGCGAATCACCGCGCTGGCGTGCCAGAAATCGAGTGGTAACTT
>Ga0114129_10004162_pt1 | contig 20439 bp, 14 predicted proteins | sample RhiMetdeltSRZDD1_FD_80071 | JGI IMG/M metagenome (GOLD analysis project Ga0114129, IMG submission 80071) | Populus rhizosphere microbial communities from Tennessee, USA - Rhizosphere MetaG P. deltoides SRZDD1 (version 2) (version 2) | ecosystem: Host-associated > Plants > Roots > Rhizosphere >... | reverse complement strand
TCTGCGCTGATGGCGTTTGCATCACTGCCCTCGGCGCAGGAGCTTTCGCCGTTCCGCTCGTCGACGCGACTCGTACTGTTGCAAGCCACGGTCGTCGACCGGCACGGCGCGCCGGTCACCGATCTGGACCGTGAGGCATTCACAATCCACGAGAACGGCACGCCACAGCGGATCGAGATCTTCCGCCGCGAGGACGTGCCCGTGTCGATCGGGATTCTCATCGACAACAGCGCCAGCATGCGAGCGTTACGTGGAAAGGTCGAGGCCGCGGCGTTGGCGTTTGCACACGCATCGAACGCGGTGGATGAACTCTGCGTCGTCAATTTCGCCGACAAGGTCGACATGGACATCCCGTTCACGAGCGATCTCGCGGAGCTCGAGCGACGAATCCCGCGCGTCGATTCCGTCGGCGGCACCGCGCTGTGGGATGCGTTCGACCGAGCGGAGATGTACGTCAGCGACCATGCCACACGCCCCCGCAAGGTGCTGCTCGTCATTACGGACGGCAATGACAACGCGAGCGTCGCCCGGTTGCCGCAGGTCGTCCGCCAGGCGCAACGCCGCGAAATCGTCGTCGACGCAGTCGGGTTATTCGGCAGCAATGGCTCCACCGCCGCACGCGGACGGCACGAACTGGAGCAGCTCACGCGGGAGACGGGTGGCAGCGCCTTCTTCCCCGCTGACGTCGATCAAATCGACGCGGTCGTACTGGATCTCGCGCGGCAGATTCGGAACCAGTACGTGATTGCGTACTCGCCACTGAACCAGACGATGGACGGTTCCTTTCGAACGATCCACGTAACCGCACAACGCGGGCACGACCAGTTCACGGTGCGCACACGACGCGGCTATCTAGCGAGCGCCGACTGAGAATTACGCAGCTTCAGCAGGGTGACGTCGCCGTGTGAAAGAACAGCGGACCGTCCCGCGCGGACCGGGGCTGGAGCCACCCTACCTTAGCGCGCCAGACAAGCCCTCTCGTTTTCCTCGTTGCTTCCGCGCCACGATCTCGCGCCGAGCAAACCGGATAGTTCGAATGATGTCTGGAGCGACAACGGCACCCTCAAGATAGATCTGCGTCGCAGGTCTACTCGCAGGCGGTCAAACGCACAATGGCTCCGGCCAAGCCGAGCGGCGATTCCACTGGTCCACGAAATCGCCGAAGGGTTGCCGTCGACTCGGCAATATGTCCTGGGTCAATCGTTCACAAGGCCTGGCGTGTCACCATGAATGCAAAACCGCCCCGCACAGGTGTTGGCACGAAGGCATAGTTGTTTCGGCCGTGGCGTCCGACGACAGTCCAGCCGGCGGCCGTGCCCACAGCCGCGCCGAAGACGACGTCGCTCAAGAAATGCACATTGTCGTGCAGGCGCGACGTACCAACATAGGTGGCGATTGCGAGGGTCGGCAACGCCAGACGATAGCCCAGATGCCGCTCGATCACTGCCGCCATCGCGAAGGTCGCTGCCGCGTGACCTGACGGGAAACTGTATGGCGAGCCATTGGGCCGCGTACGGCGTACGCTAACCTTCACGCCCTGAACGATGACCCCTTCGAGAATCTCGGCGCGCACGAGGTCGAGACCGACATGTGACCACTTGTTCGTGCGGTCCTTGTCGTGATCGAACTCCGGAAGTACGTAGCGTCCTCCGAGGTATACGGCGACCGGAAGCACATACATCACAGGGCCGCCGATGATATGTCCAGGCTTCCAGATCTTGTCAGCTGCGCCGCTCGAGACGAGATGCTGGTTGACGTGTTCGTCCGCCGGATGAACCGCCGCCGCCAGCGCTCCGCCGACACCGAGAATCACCCACGTTGATTCGCGCGTTGGAAATGCCTTGAAATCGTGCAGGGTGTCGCGGACCAGCGTCGCCAGCCCAGTGTGTTCCACGGGCGGAACCGAATTCTGAGGGGTGGTCGCACCGACCGCCTGTGGCTGTGGTCCAGAGGCTGTCTCGGCCGTTGGTGCTGTCAGGGCGCCGACCGAGTCGCCGTCGGGCTGCGGGGCATTGACCGGCACGGCGGCAACTGCAGCGGCATCCTCCTGTGCGTGCGCGGCCGAGGGGGCCATAAACAGCACGAAGGCGCAAACCACAACGCCGTAAAGAACGCGCATTCCTTGAACCGGCGGATCCCGCAACGACGAAGCCAATCGGGAGCTCACCGCGAAACGACGTTTCACCAGCGATATGTTCCCGATGACGCCAGGCATTCTGTTCGGCGGACGCCGCCGAGTTGGGACCGCTTGGCGACTATCGTTAGTCACAGGCATGGTCTTCGGGCTGACATGCTTCACAGCGGTAGTGAACGAGCCGCCGCAAGTATGAGAGAGGCTCCATGAATCCATGATGAATTCGCGCCAGGAAACGGCAGACCTCGTCGCCGTGCGAGGTACAGCGTGACAGCCACATTAGGAATGAAGGCGTGCGTCAGAATCATTCCCAGGCTGCGCAGCCCGCGCCCTCGGACCGACAAAGGTGGCGTCATGACGGTGACGATGTTCGACCTGAAAGCGCTCCGCCGTCATCAAGCGCGTTAGGGTCGACCCTGGACTCGACGGCATCATGTCCGACGAGCCGGACGACAAGATCATCCTCACGAATCACACCCGTCCAATCGGAATGCTCGCCGCGATCGAGCCGCACAGCGGTGAAATCGTGGGGACCGCCGATTAAAAGTTGTTTGTTTCCGGTGCGCAGCCTCAGAACGTCAATCGGAATCCCAGCTGCACTGTCCGCGGAGCGTACGAGAGATTCGCGCTCGGCTGCGGCTGGAGGAAGGTGCCGCTCGTTTCGGTCAGATCGTAGGCACCATAGTTTTTCCGGTTAAACAGGTTGAACACTTCGAGGCTACCCGCAAGATTCGCCTTCCCGCGCAGCGGCACGCGCTGCAAAAGGCGGAGCTCGACCCGGTGGATCGGGTTGCCGACGAAGCTTTCGCGCGGGATGATGCTGGCGACGGACCCCTGTGTATCTCCCACACCGCGCAGGCGATCGATGCTGCCGATCTGCAGGCCGCGCGCATCGCACCCGCACACGATCTGATCGCGCTGTCCGGAGCCGTAGAAGTAGATTCCGCTCACCTGGAAGCCGTGACCCACGTCATAGATGCCGTTGAACACGGCGCGATGCCGCTGATCGGTGAAGGCGAGCGAACGCTCGTTGCCCATGTCGATTGGCACCGGACCCGTGTACTGCTGCAGTCCGGAGAGCGGCGACGGATCCTCGTCGTACAGCCATCCGAGCGTATACGTGATGTTCGCCTGCCAGCGATTCGACAGACGCTTCGTCAGGCTGCTCTGGAGCCCGTAGTAATCCGACCGGCCGATATGCGGAATCGCGCCAACGACGCCGAATTGCGGATACGCCCGGTGCGCAACGTCGGAGTATGGATACGGAACACCGGTTGCTGGATTGAACGTGACGTTGACGTTGTCCTGGATCGACTTCTCGTTCCGGCTGTTGGTCTGCACGTAGTCCACTTGCAGCGCGGCCGTCGAGCCGAATTGCTGCGCGATGCCGATCGAGCTCTGCCAGCTGTGTGTCACATGCGAGTAGTCAGGTATCGGCGCCATCTCCTGCAGGTCTCGCAGCAGACAGGGTGCGGGACCTGAGAAGTTCGATGCCGCCCACGCCGTGTACGCCGCATTGTCAGGACGGCCACCGCCGGCATTGCAGAAGCGCGCGAGCGCTTGATCGTACGTTGGCAGCGGACCGTTGAACGGGTTGGCGACGAAGTCGGCGCGCGGCGGAACGTTGTCCACGGCGACTACCGCGATCGTCAGCGGACTCATCGGCCACAGCACGTTGGTATTCAGCTCATCGTTGTAGTAGAGGCCTGCGCCGCCACGCAGCACCGTGTGATCGGTGAGCGTATAGGCGAAGCCGAGGCGGGGCTGGATGTTGTTGGCGTCCTGCGGCCGATTCGACAGCTCGAAGGGCAGGAACGTCACGTTTTGCGCGAACGCATTCCAGATCAGGTCGTAACGGGCGCCGAGGTTCAGTGTCAGCTTCTGCCCGATCTTCCAGTCGTCCTGCGCCCATGCCGCGTACTTCCACATGTGCACCGGGGTCAGGAAGTTCGATGAGTCGGACACGCCAACCGAGTAACGCGTCGCAATCGCCCCAAAGGCGGGGTTGGCCAGCTGCCACGTGTCGGCATTGAATGGATCCGGCAGCAGCGCGGTGATGTTGGCGGGGACGGGACCGCCGTTGACCGTCGCGGTGCCGCCGCACTGGTTGCAGTTCCGCGTGTTGTCGAGCAGGTGGAGGTACTCGCCGCCTGCTCTCAGGTCGTGATGGCCCTTCACGTCGTACGAGTACGTGAAGTCGTCATGAATGGTATAGGTGTTCTGATTGCGGTATCGAGGAATGTTGCCGTTGCGGTTGCTGCGGAAGCCACGGAACGTGAGATTCGGTCCCCCGTTCGTGATTCCGTTGGCTGCCTGCCAGTGATTCGACCAGGTCGTCAAACTCGACTGCTTGATGCCGTACGACGCGTAGCCCACGCGCGCGGTGTTGACCGCCCTGTTGCTCAGCACCGAGGTGAACTCGCCGACGACATCGGTCGAGTGTTCCTGATTCTTCGCTGTGGCCGCCGGATAGTTCGAGTTGCCCGTGCCGAACGGATCCAGCAGGCTCGAGTGATTCACCTTCCCCATCAGCCGCATCTTCGACGTCAGCTCCTGATCGAGCCGGACGCCCGAGAGATCGACGTGATGCGTGCCGTTCAACGCCACGTTGAACGCCGGGTAATTCGTTGTCCACTGCGACGTCAGCGGTTGATGCTCGTACTCGTAATTGCCGAAGTAGTGCAGCTTGTTGAGCATGATTGGACCGCCGACGGTCCCGCTGTACTGCTGGTTCTTGTACGGCAGCAGTTTGTTCAGCACAGGATCGGCCGCGTTCCAGTTCGCGTTGCGGAAGTTGCCGACAAAGGTGCCGTTCAGCTGATTCGTGCCCGACTTGGTGACAGCATTGACCTGCACACCTGAGGAGCGGCCCTGGGTCGCGTCGAACCGGTTCGAGATGAACTGGAACTCCGCGATCGCATCGTTGCTGTAGCGCGCCTGGTTGCCGGTGCCAAGGTTCGCCGTGACCTGCAGGCCATCGACGTTCAGCTGAAACTCGCGCACGTCGACTCGGTCCTGGACGGGCAGTGCGCCCGCCGCGTTGGTACGATTGCCCGGCGCGAGCAGCGCCAGCGACATCCAGTTGCGCCCCAGCGATGGCAAGTCCTGCACCTGGCGCGGATCGATGTTGCCCGCCAGTTCGGACGATTGCGTTTCGATCAACGGCGCCTCGCCAGTGACAGTGACCGTCTCCTGAATGTTCGACGGCGCCATCTGCAGATTCACCGTGATCGTCTGTCCGACGAGCAGCTGCACGCCGGTACGCATGACGCTATTGAAGCCGGTCAGGTCTGCGGTGAGCTTGTACGACCCGACACGCATCGGAATGCGATAAACACCGGCAACATCCGTGACCGTCTGGTAATTGTTCCCAGTCGCTTCGTTGACCGCCTGCACCGTGACGCCGGGGAGTACCGCTCCCGTCGAATCGGTGATGGTACCCGTCAGTACTGCTTCCTGGGCATAACCGGTTATAGGGAAGAGCAAGAGTAAGGATGAAATGACCAAGGCCCTCAATAAGACGAACTTCATTCGGACCTCCTTCATGTGCGCGCAGGATGAATGCGCGATGAACACGGGAAGTCTGCGCGAGCATTAATGAATGCACGATGAACTGCAACGTCATGACACGGTCGGTCAAATCCGGTGCCCAATTGAGCCGCTGCGACGCGCATACCGAGCGCTGTCGAGAAAGAGGATCGCGCCAAGCAAGATGAAACACGCGTGATCCATGCCGGACGGAATGTACCCGCGTATTGTTGAGGCAAAGGCGTGCGATTCGATGACGCGCTGGCCCCCTACGGCGGCGCCCGGCGGATTCGCACTCCAACTCACCCACGTCGACCGCGAGAGCCAGTGATCGCTTGACGTTTTCGACCTGTCGCTTGCGACGGCGGCGATATAGGCGGCTTGATTTCAGCCGGCTGACGGGCGCGGCGTACACCACATGGGGCATTGACCCACGTGCCGTCCTCTGAACTCTGCCCGCGTCACCCCATAGTGCGAGTCGGATGTGAAGACGAACTGCACTTCGCGTGGTGACGGCGCGCAGGGCGCAGACACCACCCCGAAGACCGATGAGAGAGCCACAGACTGCGCGCGCGTGATTACGGGTTCTTTGGCAAGAAGCCGACCGTCAGCGACACTGCCACACTCCGGCCCGCCATCAACGTCAACACGTCGCCGGGGGCGGGCAGATTTGATGTCTTCGAGACTGGGGTCACACAATGCCGTTCCGCTGGATCAGGTCGAAACCGGGGACCGCTACTTCAATCGTGTAGGTGCCGGCCAGCAGACCGGCCACGGCGAATCGTCCCGCGGCATCCGTGGTCGTCGTCCGGAAATCCGCGCTCGAAGCGCTTAACTCACTGCGAACGAGAACGGTTGCGTTCACAACCGCTTTGCCTTCTGGATCAGTAACAACGCCCTTCAGTGGTGCACTGCTATCGACTTGCGCCATTGCAGGACGAACGCCAGGAAGGACCATCAGCAAGAGAACAACCCACAAATAGCGCACACGCAGCACAACATCGGACATGGATACCTCGCAGTCGATGATTCCAGGTCAGGTTCGACTCTGACCCTAGTGGCGAGGTGTATCGAGGTTGCGACGGAGGCGTAACGGTTTGACAAATATAGATTTATGAACGCCAGATGAACAGCTGTGCGTTTTGAGGGAAGCAGCCAGCCGTTCTCGCCCCGGCATCGTTACAACGAAGTGATGTCGCGGGATCTCCGCGCCGTAACTACGACCAGGAGGTCGCAGGTTCGAGTCCGTATTCCGGGCGCAGTCGTTCGACTTCTTTCCTTCGTTAGGATGGACGAAAGACGCTCGCCTTCGGTTGTCTCGAATTGTCCGACCGGAAAGCTTGCCTCAAAGTGTTCGCCGGTCCTCCCCGGCACGTGCATGAGATACAGCCCTGCGCCCAACGTCAGAACCATCTGCGTCGCGTAATGGAGAGGCAGGTTCCTTGCGACGAGGCGCGCGAGTCTGGGGAATATGTCCGGTCGTACAGGAAAATTTCGCACGCAGCCTGTGCGCCCCGAGTTCGAGGCTGAAGTCGCGGCTCGAAGGAGTGTTATCTTCCATCATGAGACCACTCGATGGATGCCTCGTCCTCGACTTCTCCACGCTGCTGCCGGGCCCGCTCGCGACGCTGATCCTCGCCGAAGCCGGCGCCGAAGTCGTCAAAGTCGAGCGCCCGGGTGGCGACGAGATGCGCGCATGGGAACCGCGATGGGGAAGTCAGAGCGTCAACTTCGCTCTTCTCAACCGCGGGAAGAAGAGTGTCGTCTTCGATCTCAAGGACGTCGAGCATCGCGAGCAGCTGAAGCCCTTGATGGCGCGTGCGGACGTGCTGGTCGAGCAGTTTCGCCCAGGCGTGATGGCGCGTCTTGGCCTCGACTACGCGTCTGTCTCAGCGATCAACCCGCGCATCATCTACTGCTCAATCACCGGCTACGGTCAGACAGGTCCGAGACGCGATGTCGCCGCACACGATGTGAACTACATCGCCGAGTCAGGGCTCCTGTCGCTCTCGATGGGAACGCTGTCGCATCCTGTGTTGCCGCCGGCACTCATCGCGGATATCGCCGGCGGAGCGTATCCAGCAGTGATGAACATCATGTTCGCGTTGCGCGAACGTGAGCGCACGGGGAGCGGGCGACATCTTGACGTGTCGATGAGCGACAACCTGTTCACATTGACCTACTGGGCGCTTGGGCGCGGCTTCGCAACAGAGCAGTGGCCCGGCAACGGGACGGATCTCGTGACCGGTGGCAGCCCTCGTTATCAGCTGTATCAGACCCGCGATGGCCGAATGCTCGCCGTCGGTGCGATCGAGCAGCGGTTCTGGGACACGTTCTGCGACATCGTAGGCCTGCATCCAGAGTGGCGAGACGACACAAGGGATCCCGCGGCAACGATCGCGCGGCTGCGCAACATCATTGCCGGTGAAAGCGCAGCAACGTGGTCCGGGCGGATCGCCGGACGCGACTGCTGCTGCGCGATCGTCGCCACGATCGAAGAGGCGTCAGGTGACCCTCACTTCATCGCGCGAGGTCTCTTCCAGCACACGTTGCGTGGTGACCAGGACCGATCGATACCGGCGATGCACGTGCCGATCGATGGCGCATTCCGCGGCGATCCGAATGCGCCGTTGGCTGCGCCGCATCTCGGCGATGGTGAAGGCGCGTAAAATGCAAAATTCAAAATTCAAACACTACTTGATGCGCGGCAACGAAGTGAAAGTCGTCACGACTTTCACCTCTCAGCCGCAACAAAACCGTGTTTGCATTTTGCATTTTGCATTTTGAATGGCAAAGGAGAACCAGTGGCCGACGAGACGCTCTACAACAAAGGCATGACCGTGCGCCGGCAGGTGCTTGGCGACGACTACGTCGACAAGACGATGGCGGACGCCGACGACTTCAATCGGGATTTTCTGCGCCTCGTGACGCAGTACTGCTGGGGCGAGGTGTGGACGCGGTCTGTGCTGACCAACAAGCAGCGGAGCCTGAACAATCTCTGCATGATTGCCGCGCTGAACCGTGCACACGAATTCGAGTTGCATGTGCGCGGCGCGCTCCGCAATGGCTGCACGCCCGAAGAAATCCGGGACACGCTTTTTCAGGTGGCGATCTACGCTGGGATTCCTGCAGGGGTCGAAGCCTTTCGCATCGCACGTAAGGTCCTGCGGGAGGAAGGCCTTCTGAAATAACGAGCCACTAACCGTCCTGCCGAAGGACCTCTTGAATTCGTTCGGGCGCGACCTTGATCTGCACCCCCGCCCGTTCCTCCTGCAGCAGCATCGCGACGCGCGAATCACGTTCGCTCCAGCCGCGATTCACGGCTTCCGTCAATTCCTCGAGTGCGACGTTGGCGAGCCGCATCGGGACGTTGAGCTCGCGCCCGAGCGCGGTGGCCAGCGACACATCTTTGTGGGCGAGATGCAGCCGGAAGTTCGGCGGATCGAAGACGGCCGGGAGGAACTGATCGGCGAGGCGATCGAAGACGCGCGCGCGGCCGACGAACCCCTGTCGAACGACGCGCCATAACACGAGCGGATCGACGCCTCCCTTCACGCCCATCGTGAACACTTCAGCGAGCGCCGCCTGCAGCGTATAGCCCGCGCAGTTGTGCACGAGTTTGGCCACCGACGCCGCCCCGATCGGTCCGATGTAGGACGGTTGATCGCCGATGTCGCGCAACAGCGCTTCATATTTCCGGTAGATGGTCTCGTCGCCGCCGACCCAGATCGCCAGTTTCCTGGTCTCCGCGCCTTTGGGGCCGCCGCTGACCGGAGCATCCAGTAGATGGAGTCCGCGCTCGTTGAACGTTGCGTGAATGCACCGAATCGCCGTTGGCGAGTTCGTCGTCAGGTCGAACAGCACTGCGCCCTGCTTCATCCCGTGGAGCAATCCACGTTCGCCAACGGTGACGTCGCTGAACTCGGCTGGTCCGGGCAGCGAGGTGAACACGACGTCGGACGACTCGCCGATCTCACGCGCAGTCGCCTTTGCCACCGCGCCGGCGGCGACGTGCGGCGCCACAGCCTCCGGACGAATGTCGTTCACGTACAGCTCGTGACCCGCCGCGCGCAGGCTGGTGGCCATGCGTCCGCCCATCGTCCCGAGTCCGATGAATCCGATTCTCATTTCGGTCCTCAATGTGTTGACATGCTGTGTATAGGCAATGGTATAAGCGGCACGCCGCGAACCCATCGGACCCTCTCGACTTGGAGGAATTTTCGATGCGCCTCATCTCCCTCCGTTCGCTCGTTCTTGTCGCCGCTCTGCTGACGCCAATCTCAGTCTTCGCTCAGGAAGCTGTCATCAGCGGCACTGTTGCCGATGCCACTGGCGGCGTGCTGCCTGGCGTGGTGATACGCGCGGTCAACCAGGCCTCGGGCAACAGCTTCGAGGCGGTGACCGACGGCTCCGGAGCGTTTCGGATACCGCTCCGCGTTGGCGTCTATGAAATCACCGCAGACCTCGCGGGCTTTACGACAGTCACGCGGCGGGGATTGGAGTTGCTCGTCGGCCAGCAGGTCACGATGAATCTGCAGATGTCACCCTCCACGATTCAGGAGTCCGTGACAGTAACGGGAGAGGCCCCGCTGATTGAAACAACGTCATCGTCAATGAGCGCCAACCTCGACCCCCGACAGATGAGAGAGCTGCCGGTGAATGGTCGAAACTGGCAGGACCTCATCGCCGTCGTGCCCGGCGCGCGGTACAACTCGCAGCAGAGAGGCGACAGTATCGCGGCAGGGACCGGCACGATGCAATTGAATCTCGACGGCCAGCAGGTCACGCAGACGATTTCGGCGGGCGATCGCTACGGGTTTGGACAGCCGCGCTTCGGCCAGGACGCCATCGCGGAAGTCGAGTACGTGTCGAACCGGTTCGACGCGAGCCAGGGCCGATCGATGGGCGTACAGGTGAACGCGATCACGAGATCGGGCACGAACGTGATGCTCGGGACAGTCTCCGGCTTCTTTCGGGACGACAAGTTCAACGCAGCCGACCACGTCGCCGGCGAGGTGTTGCCCTATCAAAATCAGCAGCTGGCGATGACATTCGGTGGGCCGATTCGCAGAGATCGTCTCCATTTTTTCGGGGACTACGAGTACGAGCGCGAGCCGAACACGAGCTATTACAACACGCCGGTTCCGCAGTTCAATCAGACGTTGACGGAGAAGCGAACGGAGAAGAAGGCGCTGCTTCGGCTGGACGGGCAGATCTCGCCACAGCTGCACCTGTCCGTGCGCGGCTCGACGGCTCACCCATTTACCCCGAACGAGTCGTTGCACGGCAGCGGGAATGCGACGCCGAACGGGCGGATCACGAACGATCAACACTCCCGGCAGCTTCAGGGGACGCTGACCAAGGTGTTCACGAATTCGGTCGTCAACGAGACAAGGGTTGGCTACAACTCGTATTGGTGGCTGCGGAACACGCAGACACCCTTCAACGCGAACTCGTTCCTGTCGAACTGGGTGCCCAACTACGAGAAGGAATTTGGCCCTGTCATGGCGCCCAAACCGCTGACCGTCAACGCCATCGTCACGTTCCGGGGCTTGAGCAATGGTGGGTCCGGTCAGCCGCAGAACTTCAATCAGGAAGAGTTCAGTCTGCGGAACGACTTCTCCGTCTTGTTCGCCGCGAAGGGGCAGCACACGCTCAAGATAGGCGGGGATGTGATCAAGACGCACAACTGGGGATACGTGTGCCAGGGGTGTGTCGGGACGCTCGACGCGCAAGGCGGACCGCTGCCGTCGAATGTTGCGAGCATCTTCCCGAACCTGTATGACGTCACCACGTGGAAGCTGGACCTGCTGGGGCCGATTGTCCGCCGGTTTAGTGCGTCGATCGGGAACAACAATCAGGACTGGCCGCGCGCGACCATTGCCGGCTGGACGCAGGACGACTGGGCGGTGACCCGGAAATTGACGCTCAATCTGGGCGTGCGCTACGACCTCGCCCACAATGCCGACGCGAACGACGTCGAAATTCTGCCCTTCCTGAAAAAGAATCGCCCTGACGACACAAACAACTGGGCTCCGCGCATCGGCTTCGCCTACAACGTGACGCCCCGTACGGTCATCCGCGGTGGCGCGGGAAGGTTCTTTGCGGAAAGGGGTTCCAGCGTTGCATTTTTCACGCTGCGCGCGGCGCAGCAGGTGAACGTCGTGATCAACTACGACGGTCGCCCGGATTTCGCCTCCAACCCCTATAACGGAAAGGCGCCGACGACTTACGAGGAAGCGTATCGATATGTCGTCGATCACAATCAGCAGATCGGTCTCAGCGGTCTGGTGGGTACGCGGTCGATCACTCCGTTCAGTTATCAAACGTCCATTGGATTCCAGCATCAGCTGCTTCCGACAACCGGAATCCAGGCGGATTACGTCTTCACCGGGATCCGCGACGATGCCACGGCGAAGAACATCAACCTCTCCTACGACCCGGTGACTGGTGTCAACTACCCGAATACCGATCGTACGCATCTCCCGTACCCGCAGTTCAGCACGGTGTCGCTCGAGTTCCCCGACGGCTATTCGAATTACCACGCGCTGCAGACGGCGATTACCAAGCGGATGAGCAACAACTGGCAGGCGTCGGCGACCTATACGCTCGCCTACTTCTACGATGGCTACAAGAATCCTGCTCCGGGCGTTCCGAACCTGGCACCCGATCTTGGCGCGCAATACAGTCTCGCCGTCACCGATCAGCGTCACCGCGCCGTGTTGAACGGGATCTGGCAGATGAAATACGGGTTCCAGTTGAGTGGCGTCTATTTCTTCGGTTCCGGGGAACGCTTCGCAACGGTGTGTGGGTGCGGATTACGTCTGGGCGCCGGCAACGACACGTTGAAGGCAGACGGCAGCTTCATTCAACGGAACAGCTTCGTCGGCAAACCGATTCAGCGCGCCGATGTGCGTCTGCTCAAGAGTTTTCCGCTGGGTTCCCGGCGGCGAGTGGACGGCATGTTGGATCTCTTCAACGCCTTCAATCATGCCAATTACGGCACGTACATCACCGAGGTCAGCAACGCCAATTTCGGACAGCCGACGCAGAACCCTGCTCTCAACTATCAAGCCCGGATGATCCAGATCGGGTTCCGGGTCACGTTCTAGGCACAGCGGGAGACACGATATGTCCTATGCTCGATTGATTGCGGCGCTGACATTTTCAGGCATCATGGTCGCGACGCCAGCCATCGCGCATCACTCCGTGAGCTCTGAGTTCGACTACGCGAAGAAGTTCTCGTTTCAGGCAACAGTGATCAAGCTGGTCGTGATCAATCCCCACTCGGTGCTGGAAGTGGAGCGCACGAATCCCGACGGCACCAAGACCGTCTGGAAGCTTCAAACGCTCGGTGCCGGCCAGTTGCGTCAGCGATTCGGTCCGGAAGGCGCGGTCAAGCCGGGGCAGGTCGTCACCGTCGAAGGCCTGCAGTCGCGCAGTGGAAATCCGTACGGGTTCCTCGAAAACCTGATCATGCCGGACGGACGCGCCGTGAAAACGTACTTCGGCGATCCGAACGGCAACTGAGAAGGAGAGGGCTTATGCATCGTCTTCTGCTCCGCGGCGCTGCCGCGGTCATTCTCGCCGCCGCCGTTGCGTTCGCAACGCAGGTCGTCGGACAGGCCGAACAGACCGCGCGCCCGGCAGGTCAGGGCGCTCAGAACACGACCTCCGCGGCGGCGCCGACGCCGCGCTTGGCCGACGGACATCCGGACCTGAGCGGCACGTGGACTGGACGTGCGCGCGGTGGCCGAGCCGACCGGGACAACAGCGACCCACAAATCATCCAGCAAGTCGCGTCGCGGCGATGTGCGCCGGGGCAGCACGTTGAGGGATTGCCGAAAGGCAACTGCGTCAACCAAACGTTCGATCAGGAGTTCATCCGCGAAGACGTCGTCGAAGGCAACGTGGTGTTCTCGGGCCGGTGGGACGCCAACAAACCGATTTACAAGCCGGAGTTCTGGGATCGCATTCAGGAGCTCGATCAGCACACGAATACCGAAGACCCGATCCTGAAATGCCAGCCGCAGGGCCTCACCCGCGTCGGCATGCCGGAGAGAATCGTCCAGCTGCCGAACGAGATCATCCTGTTCTATGCAGGCAATTTCACGTCGCCGCGCGACTTCCGTATGATCCCGACCGACGGCCGCATGCACACGAAAGCGGATCGCGAGGCCGTCACCTACTGGGGCCGGTCCGTCGGCCGGTGGGAAGGCGACACGCTGGTGATCGACTCTGTCGGGTTCAATGACCTGACGTGGCTCGCTCGCGGCGGATTGTTCCACTCAGAGAAGTTGCGCATCGTCGAGCGGTTCCGCCGCGAGGGGAACGTGCTGCATTACGCGGTGACCGTCGAGGACCCGGAAGTGCTGCTGGAGCCGTGGGTACTCCCCGAGCGTGCAATCAGCCTGAACGCGAATCCGAATGCGGGCTTCATCGCCGAGAGCGCGCCGTGCTCCGAGTACGAAACGGGTGAGCTCGCGGCCGGTTCACACATCCGCCATTGACCATGCGATTTATCTCCTACGTTGTTCTGACCATCTTTCTCGTTGGAATTGGGCTGGCGGCTCAAGAGGCGGCAGGACCTGCCGGCCGCCTGCCACCGGGCATCCACTCGGGCCGCGCGCTGCAAACCGTGCCCGACAAGTGGATGTGGCACATGGGCATGCTGCGCGGACTGTACGAAGTCGATGGCGTTGCCGCCCTCGAAATCAAGAAGGGCACCGGCACGGTCCGCGTCGACGGCCAGTCATGCACGGTCGCGAACTACCGCGCGAGCCTTAACTACTGGCTGCCCGGCATGCGCGCGCAATACACCTGCACGACGCCCGATGGCCGCATGCACAAGGCGATCGAGGTGGTGAGCGGCACGTTTGCGTGGGATGAGGACATGGCGGGCGCCGAGCTGGTTGCGGGGAAGGGCACCGCGACCGCGAAGTCAGGTGCGCTCACCGAACGACTGATTCGCATCTGGAGCGGGCCGCAGGGGGCCGCGAAAGCGGCCGCGGCGGCCGGCGCGAACCTGAAGATCGCGATGGAGAACGGCAAGACGGTGGCGACCTATCCGATTCCCGGCGTGCCCGGCGCCACCGCGAAGGCCACGCTGACCAACGGCACCAACGATGACATTCCCTGTTCGAGCTACTGCGCCGAACGCGTCGAGGTCCGCCAGGGAAACAGCGTGACCGAGTTTCTGTATTCCAACTACGCTGACCTCAACGAGCCGCTGAATAAGATCGATGCGTGGTACCCCGCGCGTGTTGTTGAAAAGCGCGACGGCGTCACCGTGCTCGATCTGACCCTCACCGAGACGGAAACCGGGAATCCGTATGTCGTGATGCCCGTCCCGCCAAGCGTACGGAAGGCTGCCGCGAGTAAGTAAGCGGCAGCGTCCGTTCACCCTTCGCTTTGTCGCGTCTCAGCGTACGCTAGACTACGCGCCGCTCATCTCACAATCGTAAAAGGGTCCAATGGAATCATTCTTTGAATGGCTGCAGGGGCTGTCCATCTCCAACTGGATCGCCACCGACGAATCCATCTGGAGTTTTCCGACCATCCTCTTCTTTCACAGCGTCGGCATGGGATTGACGGCGGGCGTGATGTTCATTATTTGCCTGAGGCTCGTCGGGGTCGGACGGCCGCTCCCTGTCTCGTCGATGCGGATGCTCTTCAGGATCTTCTGGTGGGGCTTCGTGCTGAATGCCATCACCGGCAGCCTCCTCTTTGCCGCGCATGCAACGATTACCGGCAACCAGCCGATCTACTATGCCAAGCTCTCATTGATCGCCATCGGCGTCGTCCTCGCGGTTCCACTGCAGAAATTCGTCAGGGGCGACGGCAGCGACGGACTCATTCCGGCCAGCGTCAGGGGGATGGCTGCCGTGGCGCTTGCAGTCTGGGTCGGCGTCATCACGACCGGCCGCTTCATAGCCTATCTACAGTAGAGGCGGACCTTAAGGTCCGCCTCTACGTTCGGTGTTAACCATGAACTTCGTACATCTTCATCTGCTGCTGAATCACGTCCCCACAGTCGGCACCATCATCGCGTTTGGGGTCCTCCTGCTTGCATTGGCCCAGAAGAGTGACGATTTGATGCGCGGTTCGCTCGCGCTCTTTTTTGCCATCGCACTTATCTCCCTGCCGACGTATATGACCGGGTATTCCGCAGAGGCGGTGGTCAAAGGGCGCCCCGGGGTCAATACCGAACTGATCGCGCTTCATCAGAGCTCAGCGCTGCTGGCACTCACGTTCATGGAAGCAACGGGCGTGGCTGCGTGGTTTGGGTTATGGCAGGCACGCAAGCCTGCGGGGCGCTCGAGGTGGGCAGTGCCGTCGGTACTGCTGCTGTCAGTCGTCACCATTGCGCTGATGGCGAACGCTGCCAACATCGGTGGCGAGATCACCCATCCTGAAATCCTCGGACCCGGCCAGCAGCCGGCCGCAGCGGTGGGTGCCCTCGCGCCCGCGTCACTGCGCAGCGCGGCCATCCGGTACTACCAGTTCCATCATCCCAACGCCTGGCCGACGCTGGAGGCGCTCCACTTCATCGGACTCTCGCTTCTCTTCGGCGTGGTCCTCGTTGGCAATCTGCGCATCCTCGGCTTCATGCGGAATGCGCCCTTCATCGACATCCACCGACTCTTGCCGTGGGGCGTCGGGGGGTTCGTCATCAATTCAGTCACCGGCATGCTGTTTTTCGTCGGACAAGCCTTCCAGTACATCGACAACCCCGCTTTCCATTTGAAGGTGTTGTTCATGCTGTTGGCGGGCGCCAACGTGCTGTATCTCACGTTGTTCGACGATGTGTGGACACTCGAGACGGGGGATACCGCGCCGATGTCGGCGAAAATCCTGGCGGCTTCACAGATCTTTCTGTGGATAGGCGTGATCTACTTCGGCCGCATGCTTCCGTATATCGGAGGCGCTTTCTGACTGCCTGCTACCTGGACCAGCCCTGAAACCTGAAACCTCGATACCTGACGTGTGACACCTGTGTTATAAGCAGCGCACTCTCAGGGAGGAAGACGGATGGGTCACATCTCAATCCGACATCGCGTTATCCCTTCGCTGTTCCTGATCTCACTTCTTTTGATACCGGCCCGGGTGTTTGCGCAGGACGCCACCATTACCGGGACGATCACCGATGCGACGGGCGGCGTGCTGCCCGGCGTCACCGTAACCGCCGTCCACGAAGCGACCGGCAATACGTTCGTGGGTATCACCGACATAAGCGGTGTATTCAGGCTGGCCGTGCGCACCGGGCCGCACCGCGTGACTGCTGAACTTCCGGGCTTCGCGACGGTGACGCAGACCGTTGATCTGCTCGTCAGGCAAACAGCTATTTTGAATTTGCAGCTCTCTCCATCGACGGTGCAGGAATCCGTCACCGTGACCGGTGAAGCGCCGCTTATCGACACGGTGAGCTCCACGGTCGGCGCGAACGTCGATCCACGGCAGATGCAGGATCTTCCACTGAACGGCCGCAACTGGATCGATCTGACGATGCTCGCGCCTGGATCGCGGCAGAACACGTCGAGCGATACGCCGATGGGCGGCGCCGGCAACTTCCAGCTGAACATCGACGGCCAGGAAGTGACCAACAACATGGTGCAGTCGTTCGGCCAGCCGAAATTCAGCCGCGATTCGATCGCCGAATTCGAGTTCGTCTCGAACCGGTTCGATGCGAGCCAGGGCCGCTCGATGGGCGTGCAGATCAACGCCATCACCAAGTCGGGCACCAACGTCCCGGTGGGCACCTTCTCCGGGTACTTCCGCGACGACAGGTTCATCGCGAAGGATTTCGTGCAGAACCGCGTCCTCCCGTACCAGGACCAGCAACTGAGCTTCACCTACGGCGGTCCGATCAAAAAGGATCGAATCCACTACTTCGCCAACTACGAGTACGAACACAACCCGGTGACCTTCAGCCACTCGAGCCCGTGGCCCTCCTTCAACTTCGACGAAAAGAGCAACAACACGGAAAAGAAGGGTGGCGTGCGGCTCGACTTCCAGTTCACCTCGCAGACGCGATTGTCGTTCCGCGGGAACTGGGCGCGGGTGCACCTGCCGCTCGATCCGCGCTACTCGGGCGGCGCCACGCGGCATCCGTCAACCGGCATCGAGGTGGGTCGTCAGAACGACAATCTCACGGTCAACCTGACGCAGGTGCTTGGGCAGAAGACGATCAACGAGATCAAAGGTGGCTACTCGGGCTATTCGTGGTTCCAGGATTCGATTCTGCGGTGGCCGAACCATCCGCAGGCACCGGAGCTGACGCATGGCTCGCCAATCATCAACCTGCGTGGTTACACCGTCGGCCAGGCCCACAGCTTCTCGTACCAGAACATCAAGTACCAGCCGTGGAACATCCGCGACGATTTCACGTACTCGGTTGACAAGGGCGGACGTCATGACCTGAAGCTCGGCGGCGAGTACTTCCGCACCTACGATCCCGTCTGGCACTGCACCTGGTGTCAGGGGGTGTACGACGCAACCGGCGGCGCGCCACCAGCGAATATCGAGCAGATATTCCCGGTGTGGAACAACGTCGACAGCTGGAATCTCAACGCGCTGAATCCGGTCATCCGGTCGTACACGATCGGGATCGGCGACTTCTCGGTCGAGCCGATCGAGAACCGCGTTGGCGCCTGGCTGCAGGACGACTGGGCCGCGTCACGCAAGCTGACGCTGAACCTTGGCGTCCGTTACGACATGAGCACCGGGATGTTCGCCGAGGACGTCGTCGTGCAGCCATGGCTCAACGGCCATCGTCACGCGGACAAGAACAACATCGCGCCGCGGCTCGGGTTCACCTACGCGATTGACTCGCGGACGGTCGTTCGCGGCGGCTTCGGTCAGTACTTCGGTGACAACGGCTTCTCGCAGGCCCACTGGACGAATCTCTGGGCGGGGCAGGTCCATCCGGTGTTGCTGAACGACGGTCGACCCGATTTCGCGACCAATCCGTTCAACGGTCCTCGGCCGACGCTGGAGCAGGCCAGGATGCTGCAGGCCCAGGGCAAGTACTTCAGCTCGATCACGACGAGTTTCGCGTCTCCAACCGCGCAGATGCCCTACAGCTATCAGTCGTCGATCGGCGTGCAGCGGCAGCTCGGGAATGTCATGGCGTTCGACGTCGACTACATCTACACCGCCTCGCGGCACCAGACGGTTCAGCAGGACATCAACCTCGCGTACAACCCGGCGACCGGCATCAATTACCCGTTCACGGATCGAACCAAGAAGCCGTATGCGTCGTTCGGGTGGGACCAGGTGTCGATGAGTCTCACGGAAGGAAAGGACAACTACCAGACGGTGCAGATGTCGTTCACCAAGCGGATGGCCAATCGCTGGCAGGCATCGGCGACCTATTCGATCTCCGCCGATCGTCTCTACCAGCGCGAGCCAATCGCGCCAAGCTGCCAGTACGTCTTCACCATCAATCCTGCCGGCAACTTCATCTGCGACGTGCCGATCACACTGCACCCCGCGCTCCAGGCGCAGTGGTACGACGCGGGGGTGCAGCGGAACCGCTTTACGTTCAACGGGATTTGGGAACTCCCGTATGCGTTCCAGCTCAGTGGCCTCTACATCTTTGGCGACAACGGATGGGCCACGCCAACGACGGGACAGGACGTGCTCGCGACGGGTGGCACAACGGGGCCGACCAGCCGCGTGCGTCCGACCAACTCGCCGTTCTACAGCCAGGGCGCGCTGATCCCGTGGAGCAGCTTCGACCTGAGCTCTTTGTCGCGCGTCGACATGCGCCTGCAGCGGAAGTTCTCCGTCAACAAGCGCTACACATTCGACGGCATCATCGAAGTCTTCAATGTGTTCAACCGCACGAACTACGGGTCGTGGGTGACCAACGAGGGCAACACGCGCTACGGACAGCCGACCGACAACAACAACATCGCGTTCATGCCGCGGCTAGTACAGTTCGGGTTCCGTACGACCTTCTGACGCTGTAGTCGCGGCAGAATCACAGCAGGTATCAGGTACCAGGCGTGATCGGTGTCAGCCTGATACCTGGACCACCCTGATACCCGATACCTGATACCTGATACCTTATTGGGCCCACAGCATCCCCAGGAGGAAGTGTTGAGACACGACTTCTCGTTCCGGCGGCTTGTTGCCGCTGCTTTACTGATCCTTCCGCTCTTCTTGCTGCCAGCGTCCGCTTTTGCCCAGGAAGCGGCCATCAGCGGCACCGTATCCGACCAGACCGGCGGCGTGCTGCCGGGCGTGGTGGTCCGCGCCGTCAACGAAGCAAATGGCAACAGTTTCGAGACCGTGACCGACTCGACCGGCAAGTATCTGCTCACCGTTCGCATCGGCGACTACCGCGTGGCCGCGGAGCTCGCCGGGTTTGCGACCGTTGAACGTCGCGGCGTACCGGTGCAGGTCGGTCAGCAGGTCGCGCTCAACCTGCAGATGGCTCCGGCGGCGCTGCAGGAATCGGTGACCGTTACCGGTGAAGCGCCGCTCGTCGACACGACGCAATCGAACCTCGGAAGCAACATCGATTCACGGCAGGTCTCGGAGTTGCCGGTCAACGGCCGCAACTTCATGGACCTGACGCTGCTGGCGGCCGGCAGCCGTCAGAACTTCGTTGCGGAGACGCCGGCGGCGAGCTTCCAGTTGAACGTGGACGGTCAGCAGGTCACGCAGCTGATTGCGACCAGCTTCGGCCAGCCGCGCTTCAGCAAGGACACCATCGCGGAGTTCGAGGTGATTACGAACCGGTTCGACGCGAGGCAGGGACGCTCGACGGG
>Ga0114129_10004161_pt1 | contig 20442 bp, 15 predicted proteins | sample RhiMetdeltSRZDD1_FD_80071 | JGI IMG/M metagenome (GOLD analysis project Ga0114129, IMG submission 80071) | Populus rhizosphere microbial communities from Tennessee, USA - Rhizosphere MetaG P. deltoides SRZDD1 (version 2) (version 2) | ecosystem: Host-associated > Plants > Roots > Rhizosphere >... | reverse complement strand
GGCCACGAAGGCGTCGGTCAAGCCGTTGAACGTCAGGTCCGGACCGAACACGACCGGGAAGCTCGTCTGGCTGGACGTCGTGTTTCCCACGACGTAGGCGTTTCCCTCGGCGTCGACTGCGATACCGCGGCCCGAATCGTTCCCGGTGCCGCCGATGTACCCGCAATACTCGAGCGCCGTCCCGGAGGCGTTGACTTTCGCCACGAACGCATCCGCGAAACCGTTGAAGGTCGTGTCGGGACCGACCGTCACGGGGAACGTGGTCTCGTTCGACTGGGTCTGCCCGGTCACGTAGGCGTTGCCCGCGGCGTCGACCGCGATACCGAAGCCGAAGTCGAAGCTGGCCCCCCCGATGTAGCCCGCGTACACGAGCGAGCTTCCGTCGGCGGAAACCTTGGCCACGAAGGCGTCCGAGCCGCCGTTGAAGGTGAGGTCGGGCCCCGCGGTCACCGGAAAGCCGCTCGATTCGGAAGAGTCCGCGCGTCCCGTGACGTACGCCGCGCCCGACGCGTCGACCGCGATGCCGAACCCCTGGTCGAGACCGGTGCTCCCGCCTCCGATGTAGCCGGCGTAAACGAGGATCGCGGGGTCGAGGACCAGGGGCAGGTCCCGGTCGTAGGAACCGAGCTCGAAGCCGTAGGCGGCCGCTCCCGCCCCGAGCCGGTAGGCGACGTCGATCCCGACACGGCGGCCTCCGACTTCCTGATAGGCCGAAGGCTTTTCGTCTTTCAGTCTTCCGGCGGGCGTCTCCACTTCGAGTTCGCCGCCGGGGTTGACGCGAACGCCGGTGACGCCCCGATAGGCCATCGCAATCTGGCCGGTGTCGGCTCCGGGCCGGATTCGGAAGCTGTACTTCAAGCGGTCGGACGTGCCGGAGTAGACGAGGTCGATCCCGGGCCAGAGATCGGAATAGATGATCGACGCATACGTCGCGAGTCCGGTCTTCCACTCGCCCCGGGGACCCTTGAAGTAGCTCACGACGGCGGAGGTTTTTTCTACTCCCGCGATCAGCGCGTTGCAGTTGGCTCCGACGAAATCGAGCTTGACGATCCACCGGCCGCCGGGCGCTTCCGGCCCGGTTTCCTGCCGAAGAGACGCTTTCTCGAGGCGCGGAGCGTCGATCGTCCGACCCGGGCTCGGCAGAGCGATCGTGACTCCTTCCCGGTTGAAGTAGAGCGTCTTGTGAGTTCCCTGCACGGTGAACGCAACCCGCGGATCGAGCTGCCCGCGATTCTCGACGAAGTAGAGCGGCATCTTCACCATCGCTCGAAGCTGTCCGCGCGATTTCGATTCGCTGCGGGAGAAGTCCTCGAGGCGCGGCGATTCCCGGAGCCACAGGAGGGCGATGACCGCGGCGACGCCGATCGTCAGGATGGAGAAGGAGCGTCGATTAGCGGTCATCGGTATACCTCCGGGCCGTTGGGCCCGAGACGGGCGGGTTGTCGTTTCATCGGACAGTTTGGGCTTTGAAATCGATTATCGGCGAGACATCGTCGAAATGAAGTGACGGGTCGCACTCCATCGCGCGACGACAGCGCACCGATTCCGCGCGCGTCCGCTGCGCAAGACGATGAGCAAAACGAATCGTCCGGATCTCTCACTCGAGCCTTCGACCTTCGCGCGACTCATCCCTACTCGGGAGCCCCTATTCGGGAGCGCGACCTGGTCCCGGAGAAATCCGGACGACCGGAAAGACCGGGAAGGGACGATCAACCCCGGAAGCCCTGCCGCGAAAGGCGCTGCTCGAGAACTGAGCAGATAAAAAAGGTCAGGGCGCAGCTCCGGAAAGGGACAAAACCCGCCGCAGGTCACTGATCACACAGGACTAACGTTCTGAGTGGTAGCTACTTACCACACTCAGGAGCGGCCGAAAACCACGGCACTCGTCTTGCTATGTCACCTCTGCAGTATCCGACCAAAGTCGTATTCGCCTATTAGTACGAGATACGAGAAAGGACGGCAGAGGTGGGACACACCTGCAGTCGATCCAAACGGGGAAAGCGCCCCGAGCGCGGATTCTCTCTCGCCGAGCTCTTGATCGTGATGGCTCTGATCGGGATCGTCGCCGTCGTCGCGGTGCCGGTCGCCGGAAAGATCATCCGCCACTCGAACGGTCTGGGTGCTTTCGCGAACCTGCGGCAAGTCCTCGCCACCGCGCGGCTCCAGGCCATCAAGCGCGGCGCCAACGTCGTCGTCGAGATCAGCCTCACGCCGGAAAAACAGATCCATCTGCACACCTTCCAGGACCGGGCGAACGACACCACGTCGCCGCTTCCCGCGGATGAGCTGGCGAAGGCCGGCAACTACAAGCAGGACACGGGCACGTTCGCGACCTCGCCCGCGACCGACGAGCCGACGCTCGCCGACGTCACGCTCGCGCCGGGCATCTATCTCTGGAAGCAGAGCGGAACCCAGAACGACCTCGTCGCGGCGGCCGCCTTCGACGGCTACGCAGGCAACGCGACGCTCACCGACCGCGTCGTGTTCCTGCCGAGCGGAGGAATCGCCCCGCCGGAGAGCACGGGCTGTGGCCTCCCGACGTCCTCCGGTGGCCGCGGCATCTATTTCGGCGATTACCAGGGAAAGAACTTCTTTCGGGTGACGGTCGAGAGCAACCTGTCCGGGAAATTGCGCGTCGACAAATACGTGGCCGGCAGTGGCTACGTTTCGAGCGGCTGGATATGGCTCTAGAGAAACGCCCGCGCCGCGTGGTCTCTCCCGGTCGAACGCGCCGTCCGGAGCGCCCGGATGCGCGACCGCCCGGTCCGGCCGAGCGCGGCATGACGCTCGTCGAGGTGCCGATCGCCCTGGCGATTCTTTCCTTCGGTCTGCTCGCCATTGCGCCGATGTTCACGGGAGCGGTTCGAACGAACGCTTCGTCCAGCCAGCTCACGAACGCCAACACGCTCGCGCGGGAAAAGATGGAGGAGCTCATCGGCTTCCCATCGACGGATCCCCGTCTCGGGATCGCCGTGGGCGCAAACGCGGCGGGTCCCCCCGGCACGAGCACGACCGGTACCGGCTCCATTGTCGATACGACCGTGAACACCTTCTGCCAGAACGATCTCCCCCGCTGGTACAAGCCGGTGACGGGAGCCACTTCGACCGCCGCGACGTCGCCGGGCATCGGTTGGTTCCCTTACCCCTACTCCCGAACTTATACGGTCGAGCAGTTTCGCGAGGACCTGACCACACGCGTCCTGACACCAGGAACGTACGGGGTCAAGCTTCTGACCGTCGTCGTCCGCCCGACGAGTGGCCCCTTTCCGGGGCTGCGTCAGACGACCCAGTCCGTCTACGTGAGGTTCCGCGATGCGACCCCCAACTAGTCCTCCGGTTCCACGCAGAGGCCGGATCGCCGGCGGCGGCGAGACCGGGATGACCCTGGTCGAGGTGTTGGTGGCCATGGCCGTCCTCCTCTCGGTCTCGCTGGGGCTCTATGCGCTGCTCGACTCTTCCAACCGGCTCGCGAAACAGGAATCGAACGTCGCCGAAGCGCAGCAGTCCGTCCGCGTCGGCATCTTCGAGGTGTCGCGCGTGATCCGCGAGGCGCGGGTCGGGCAGCTCTATTACGGCAACGCGATCCTCCCGACCGCGAACAACAGCCCGGGCGGCGTCTCGCTGACCGACCTCGCCGGAGGGGCGCACTTCATCCGCAAGGGCACCGACGTCATCGGCGTACGCGGGATCCTCCTGGCGGACCGCTACGCGATGACGAGCGGCGACGTCACCTGCAGCGGAAGCTGCGGCGCCAGCTCGCTCATGTCGGTCACGATCCGCTCGACCGCCCACAACGGAGTCGTGAACTATGCGTCGGGTGCGGCGCCGTCGCTCGCGACGCGGACGCGCCCCTTCTACTTCGTGGTCGCCGACGGATCCACGCAGTCGGTGACCGCCGGCGGGAAGCCGTACCTCGTCCCGCTCTATTACGTCGGCCTCGTCGACACGAACGGCGCCTGGTACACGCAGACGGCCGACACCTTCACTTTCACCATGAACCCGCAGGACGCCGGGGCGAAGAAGTTCAACGCCCCCACCGGCGGCGCCCCGGCTCTGGAACAACCGTACGCCGGCGGAATGGTGGACGAAATTCTCTTCTTCGTCGACGAAGGGCCGAACGACGCGAGCGCCTCGACCGCCGACACGCATCCGGCCCTCGCCGAGGCGGTTTATGACCCGTCCTCCGGCAATTACGACGTTCAGCCGCTCGTCGACGAGGTCGAGGACTTCCAGGTGGCTTACGGCGTGGACGGCATCAATGGAACGACGCCCGACCGGGGGATCTCACCGGTTGCGGTGGACACGTCGGCCGCGAACCGGGACGAGTGGGTGGGGAACGTCGCGACCGAGGTCGCCACCTACCTTCCAATTTCTTCGACCGACCCCAAGCGCGTCGACGCGTTCCTGGACACGTCGATCGCCAGCGGCCCACCCAACCCGGCGCTCGCGACCCCGGCGCTCCGCGCGGTCTGGCTCTCGCTCGTGGTCAAGTCCTCGGACCCGGACATCCGATACGACGGTCCGGGCGCGAGAGGGATCCACGTCCTCGACTCGACCGCGGTTTCCTTTTCGGCCCCTTCTTCGACGGGGAACGCCTACCGGCGCCGGGTCCAGTCTTTCGCCGTCACGTTGAGGAACTACCAGTGAAGAAGTCGAACCGACTGCAGCGACGGCGCGAAGAAGGATTTGCCCTCTTTCTCTCGATGCTGATCCTGCTCATGCTGACGATCCTCGGGATCGCGCTCCTGTTCACCGCGACGACCGAGCAGAGTCTCTCGGGGAACGAAACGAAAGTCTCCAAAGTCTTCTACGCGGCGTGCTCCGGTGTGGACTACGCCAGCGCGAGGCTTTCCGCGAACGACAACTTCGTCGGCGGCCAGATGCCGGTCGGCGTTTCCAGCCACTATCCCGGCTTTTCCAACGACATTCAGGTCGCGGTCAGCAAGCCGATCAACGTCGGTTACACGATCCATCCCGGAGACCAGATCCAGCCGCTTGGAAACACCTACGGGACGGCGCAGATCGTCGAGAACTTCTACCTGTTGACGTCCACCGCGCAGGGCTCCGTGATCCAGGCCGCAAAGATGGTCACCGCGGACGTCGGAATCTACCCGCAACAACTGAGGATTCCTCAATGACACTCCGCCGTCGCGTCGGCCTCGCCATCGTTCTCGTTTCGGCGATCCTTTCCTTCGGAGAACCCGTTCGCGCCGACGACAAGGACCTTCTCAAGCGGGTGACCGCTCCGCCCAATCTCTTCATCGTGTTCGGCAATTCGCAGACGACGGAGCAGCCCATCCTGGGCAGCTCGAGCGCGTGGGACGGGGACGCCGACTCGCCGGCGAGCAAGATGGGCGCGGCCAAGCGGGTGATCCGCCAGTTCGTGTTCGACAAGCGCGGCTTTTTCAACGTGGGGCTCACCTCGTTTTCGCACGACCCGACCGCGGGCTCGATCGGCATCACCGGAAAGCACTGGCTCTACGCCCCGCTCACGACCGACTTCCCTTCGGAGACCTGGAACGAGCCCGCGGGCACGATCGGGCGCTGGGGCAATGGCGGCGAAGGCCCCTGCACGAACCTTACCGTACCGGTCTGTACCGACCGGTCCCCTTCTTACATCACGCTCGCCTCGTCGACCGCTCTCGCGGTCGGACCGTTCTTCGGGAACCTGGGGGGAGGGACCGCTTACGTGTACGTGAACGGAAGCGCGAGCACCGCGACGCAGCGGGTCAAAGAAACTCTCGTCGCCGGCTCCTACGGCGACGCCTACACCGACGCCAACCTGTCGACGCTGTCGCTCGCCGGCACGCACTCGATGGAGGTCCGCAAGGAGTACCAGGTGAGGGTCGGCAGCACCTGGACGACGATGGCGAACACCCCGAACGGCAACCCGGGCACGGTCACGATCTTCTATGCTCCGCCGTCCTCGATTCCCATCGATCTGTTCTTCCGGAGTGGCACGGACGCCGGGAAGGAGATCGGGTTCCTGAGCGACGCGAAAGGGGACTTCAGCGTCAGCGCGAACTGCTCCGGTTGGGAGTTCCAGAGCAACAGCGCCCCGCTGCCGCTCGTGAAGGTCCCCCGCGACTACCTCTGGGGGGCGACCTGCTCCCCGCCCCAGGACTCCTATGCTTGTGTGACGCGAGTCCTGCGGCCGCAGGGGGATCTCGTTCGATACAACCAGGGCACCGGAAGCTTCACGATCGCGGACTACGACAACCCGGGTTACACGGGATCCGGAAGCAAGTACGCCGACGGTTGCGACCCGAACCTTCTCGGAGCCGTCAATGCCGGTCTCGACGTCGTCCAGAACCAGGCCATTCTGACGACGCAGAACGGCTCCCAGGCGCCGATCAAGAATCTGCTTCAAAACATCTACGACTACTTCAATAACCCTTCGATCGACGGGTTCCAGAACGGCAAGCGTCTGGACGACCCGGACGCCGCCTGCCGGAAATCCGCGGTCGTCCTGGTCTACGACAACTTCAACGGCTGTCAGAACGACAGCTGCGGTTTTCTGACCAACAAGATCCTCAAGCCATTGAAGCAGATCGGAGTCCCCGTCTACGTCATCGGGTTCGGGGCGAGCGCCGCTGCGACGGCGTCGACCGGGTCCTGCATCGCCCAGAACACGGGGGCCATCCTCCCCGACGGTTCGGTTGGCTATTTCGCGGTGACGGATTCGGCCGGGCTCTACCAGGCGCTCTCGGACATCGCGTCCTTCGTCAACGAGAGCGCGAAGGACTTCGCCTCCTCGACCGTGTCGTCCGTTCAGGCCGGCGGCGACCAGATGGTTTACCTCGCGACGTTCAACGCAACCAGCAATCGGTCCATCTGGAACGGACGCGTCAACGGCTACAAGCTCGACGCGCAGGGCAATATCCAGATGGGGACGAAGACCATCCCCGATCCGACTGACCCGACCAAAAGCCTGATGCTGCCGGCCCCTTCGAACGACCCGGCGTCACTGATCTGGAACGCGGGCCAGAATCTCGTTCAAACTCCGGGAACAGGAGCTACCGACTCCACGGCGATCCTCGCCCCTGGCGCAGCGATGTCCTCGGGCAGCTACGTGGACAACTCCAACGACTCCGTATCGACGATTGCGACACGCTTCTATCCCGGCCGCAAGATCGTCTTCTCCCTGCCTCAGACGTACACAAATCCCGTCGCGACCCTGCCCCTCGCCGCTGCGGACGCGGTTCCGGAATCTCGATACGACCTGACGTACAGCACGACGGCGACCTGGTGGCCCACGCTGAAGGCCCTGCTCGGGCCGCAGGTCCTGCCGCCGGCCGTGCGTTCGCCCGCTCTCCTCGACGCCGACGCGGGCACCGCGCTGCGCTTCATCTGGGGCGATCGGGACGCGGTCATGACGACGACGGAAGCGAATCAGAAATACCTGGGCCTGAAGCTCGGCGACATCTTCCATTCGAATCCGTTGATCGTGGGACAGCCCGCGGAATTCCCTTACTTCCTGAGCAATCTGAACAACTACCAGGCGTTCTTCAAGACCTATCGCCGCCGGCGGAAGGTGCTCTACGCGGGCGCGAACGACGGGCTGCTGCACGCTTTCGAGATCGGAGTCTTCGACCGCGACCCGTCGGTTTGCAACTCGCTCTCGGACGGGAGCATTCCGCCCTGTTACGACCTCGGAACGGGGGTCGAGCTCTTCGCCTTCGCGCCTCGCTCGACCATGCAGATCTTCAAGCCACTGAAGGACGCGGTCGGACCGCAGTCCCGTCAGATGGAGTGGACGGTCGACGGAGCCCCCTCGGCGGCCGACGTCTTCATCGACGCCAGCCATTCCGGCACTCCTGTCGCCGCCAATCGGACGTGGCATTCGGTGCTCGTGGGCGGAATGCGGGAGGGATCGCCTTTCGAAGGCCTGGACGGCTCCGCGCCGAAGAGTTCTGCCGGAAGTTACTACGCGCTCGACATCACCCAGCCCGATGAGCTCGTGCCCGACGGCACCGGCGGCGTCGGCTCCCCCACAGGTCCGGGCACATTCACGGCGCCGAAGTGCCTGAACGCCTCGGGCGACCTCTCCTGCGGCAGGGACGCCGCCGACCCGATCGTGCGCGCGGCCCAGCCGGCCCGCGCATGGCCGACCGTTCTCTGGGAGATCACGGACACGGGCGATCAGGACGTCGCGCCCTCCCCCGGCGCCGGGTATCCCGACATGGGAGAGACGTGGTCGAAGCCGGCAATGGGAAGGATCCGGGTGTGCACGGCGAACTGCGGCAACACGAGCGCGCCGCTTCCGGTGAGCATCGACAAATACGTCGCGATCTTCGGCGGGGGCTTCGACCGACAGAGGCTGAATCGCCGCGGCAACTGGATTTACATGATCGACGTCGAGACGGGAAAGGCGATTTATCGCGTCAACTCGAGCTGCGGCGTGAACACGGCGTCGGGGTGCACGGCGACCTATCTCGCCTCCGTCCCCTCCGAACCGGCGGGCATCGACGTGAACGGCGACGGATACCTCGACTTCTTCTACGTGGGCGACGTGAAAGGCCAGCTCTGGCGAATCGACCTGACGGATCTCCGGATGCTCTCCGCGCCGCCGGGAGGGCGGTTCAACAACCAGCTCGACCTCGCCAACGGTTCGGGCAGGCCGTTCCTCCTCTTCAAAGCGCCGCAGCCGACCGCGCCGGCGACCTCGCCGATCTATCCCATCTACATCCGGCCCACGGTCGTGTCGCTCGGCTTCAGCTCGAACGGCAAACCGACGCTCGGAATCGCTTTCGGGACCGGCGACCGCGATGACATCCTCGGCGTACTCGATGGTGTCTCCCTCGCCTCCAATCAGCGCTTCTACTACGTCATCGACGACTCCAATACCGTCACCCGGACCGAGGCGGACCTGCTGAACATCCCTTCGGCGACGGCAGCGGCGGCGACTTCGGTTCCGACGAAGGGCTGGTACCTCCAGTTCGCCGCCGGAGAACGGCTGATCACCGACTCGCTCGCGGTGCAGGGAATCGTCTTCTTCTCCACGTTCGATCCCACCGCGAACGGAACGCCGGGCAACCCGTGCTCGAACGGCCTACGCTGCAACGGGGCGATCGGCACCGCCCGGTTTTATCGGGTCCGCTACGCGACCGGCGATGCGTTCCAGGGGTCGGACCGCGGCGAGACGCAGGCCAATGCGATCTTCCTGACGAATCCGGTTTTTTACACTTCGGCGCAGCAGCAGGCCCGCGTCATCTACACCTCGGACAACGAGGTGAAGATCACAAACGTCCCGGGCGGGACGAAGACGAGCATCAAGGACTGGAAGGAAAACGATCGGCCCAAGTAGCGAAGGGGCCGCGGCCGCTCGCTGCCTGTGAGAGATTAGCGCCCACGATACGAGGAGGGGCGCCATGAATCTGGTGGTCGGAGCGACCGGCGTTCTGGGAGGAGAGATCTGTTCACGCCTCGCGCAGGCCGGGAAGCCCGTGCGCGGACTCGTCCGCGCGTCGTCGGATCCCGCGCGTGTCGAAGCACTGCGCAAGCAGGGTATCGAGCTCGCGCCGGGCGATCTGACGGCTCCGGCGTCGCTCGACGCGGCCTGCCGCGGAGTTCACACCGTGTATTCGACGGCGACGGCGATCCAGTCGCAGCAGGAGGGGAACACGCTCGACCGCGTGGACCGCGAAGGCCAGGCGAACCTCGTCGAGGCGGCGCGCAACGCGGGAGTTCGGCGCTTCGTCTTCATCTCGTTTCGCGGGAGGCCCGATCTCGATAACCCGCTGCAGGCGGCCAAGCGCGCGACCGCGGAGCGGCTGAAGGAGAGCGGCATCCCATGGACGATCATCGAAGCGTCCATGTTCATGGAGGTCTGGCTCGGGCCACACCTCGGCTTCGATGCGAAGAACGGCCGAGCCGTGATTTTCGGCGCAGGAGACAAGAAGATCAGCTGGATTTCCTACCACGACGTCGCGGCGCTCGCGATCGCCGCCGCCGAGAGCCCGGCCGGCGCGAACCAGGTTCTGGAGATCGGGGGGCCCGAGGCGCTCACGCCTCTGGAAGTGGTGCGTATCTTCGAGCAACGGTCGGGTAAGAAGTTCGAACTCCAGCACGTTCCCGAAGAAGCTCTCGAGAGCGCGAAGGCGAACGCGAAAAACCCGGTCGAAGAGACGTTCGCCGGGCTGCAGCTCTTCTGCGCGCGCGGCTTCGAGATCGACACGCGACCAACCCTCGCCCGGTTCCCGATGCGACTGATATCCGTTCGGGAGTACGCGGACCGCGTGCTCGCGGGATAGGGACGAAGGCGGGACGTAGAATCGTCCGGGAGGTTCTCGATGACCGTCACTCGCCTACGCCAGCTCGCGGTTCTCGCCTCGCTCGCGATCCCGGCACTCGCCTACGCCCTTCCCCCGGACGCGAAGAAGATCGACGTCGTCGCCCACAAGTATGCATTCGAGCCTTCGCACATCGAACTCAAGGTCGGTGAGCCGGTCGAGATCACGTTCCGGAGCACCGACACGAAGCACGGCTTCGTCTCCAAGGATCTCGGCCTCGAGAAAGTCGTCTTCTCGAAGGATCAGCCGGCGACCGTGAAGTTCACGCCGTCGAAGGCCGGGACCTTCGCGTTCAAGTGCGCGAGGTTCTGCGGCATGGGGCACGGCAAGATGAAGGGCGAGATCGTGGTTACCCCCTAGACCACGGGCGCGATCTTCGGCTCGACGACCGGAGCGGTTTCCTCCTCCGGAAGCGCGCCCATGAACCGCCGTATCGGCTTCGCGAGAACGAGCAGGACGACCCCGGCGATGCCGGTCACCTTCGCGACCGAGAGGAACAACTCCTCGACGCCCATCCCCTGGAATCCGCCGGCCGCCAGACCGGCAATCAGGTTTCCGAGCGCCGTTCCCATGAACCAGGTTCCCATCATCTGGCCGACGAGCGGACGGGGTGAGAGCTTGGTCACGCTTGACAGCCCGACGGGAGAGAGGCAGAGCTCTCCGACGGTGTGCAGGAGGTAGGTGATGATGAGCCAGAGCATGGAGACGCGCGCGCCGCCGGCGGTGAAGCTCGCGCCCCAGGCGAGCACCAGGAAGCCGATCGCGAGAAACGCCAGCCCGAAGCCCATTTTCGCGGGCGTGGAGGGTTGCTTGCGGCCGAGGCGCACCCAGAGGATTCCGAAGACGGGGGCGAGAGCGATGATGAAGATCGAGTTGACCGACTGGAGGAACGAGGCGGGCATCTCCCAGCCGAAGATGACGCGCTGGGTCATGCGCTCGGCGAAGAGGTTCATCGAGGAGCCCGCCTGCTCGAAACCGGCCCAGAACAGAACAGCGGCCATGAAGAACACGAAGATCACGGCGATCCGCTTCTTCTCGGCTCGGGACAGCTTCGACAGGAACAGGACGGACCCGAAGTAGACGAGCGCAAGACCGAGCATGAAGAAACCGGTGCTCTTCGCGACGGTGTACACGTCGAGGTGGATCACTCCGGCGAGCTGGAGGAGAGCCGCGAGGACGATCATGCCGAAGAGCACCGCGACGCCCAGGCCAAGGCGCCGGATTGCCGTCCGATCGCCGGCCGCCGTCACATCCGCCTTGCGACGGAGGCCCGCCTCGCCCAGGTACTTGCCGCCGCGCTGGTATTGCACGAGGCCCAGGACCATTCCGATGCCGGCTGCGCCGAAGCCCAGGTGCCAGTTGACCTTCTCGCCGAGGAATCCACAGACGAGTGGCCCGACCATCGCTCCCACGTTGATCCCCGAGTAGAAAATCGAGAAGCCGGCGTCGCGCCGGTTTCCCCCCTCCGGGTACAGGTCCGCGACCATCGCGCTGACATTCGGTTTGAGGAGTCCGGTTCCGATCACGATGAGGCAGAGCCCGAGGTAGAAGGTCGGCACCATCCCGATCGCCATGCTGAAGTGGCCAGCCGCGATGAAGCAGCCTCCGATGAACACCGCGCGCCGCTGGCCGAGGATCCGGTCGGCGATCCAGCCACCCGGCAGCGCCATCAGGTAGACGAACCCGACGTAGAGGCCGTAGATCGCCGCGCCCGTCCGATCCGTCATGCCGAAGCCACCGCTGCGAACGCTCGCGACGAGAAAGAGGAGAAGGATCCCGCGCATGCCGTAGTAGCTGAAGCGTTCCCACATCTCGGTGAAGAAGAGGGTGGAAAGCCCCCGCGGATGCCCGAACCACTGTTTGTTGGCGGCTGCCGTGTCGGCCATGTCCTTCCCCTCTCCGCTCACAGGCTACAGCAACCCCGTCCCGATTCTCGAAAATCCCGCGAATCAGGCGAGCGCGACTCGGAGGCTTTCCTCGACCGCCCGCGCCGTCCGGGAGAGGTCGGCGTCGGTGTGCGCCGTCGAGACGAACCAGGCTTCAAATTGCGCGGGAGGAAGAAAGATGCCGTGCGCGCGCATTGCGTGAAAGAAGACGGCGTGACGCGCTGTGTCGGAACGCCTCGCCGCGGCGAAGTCCGTGACGGGGCCGGCGGTGAAGAAGAGGGTCGAGAGCGATCCGACGCGCTGCCACGTCACGCGATCCTCCGCGCCCGTCCCGCGGATCGCGGCGCGGACCGCGGACTCGAGGTGAGCGCCCTTGCGCTCGAGCTCCTCGTACGGCGGACGCCGCACGATCTCGCGGAGCATCGCGATTCCCGCTGCCATCGCGAGAGGATTCCCGGACAGCGTTCCCGCCTGGTAGACGTTCCCGGAGGGCGCCACTTTTTCCATCAGGTCGCGGGGCCCGCCGTAAGCGCCGACCGGCAAGCCGCCTCCGAGGATCTTTCCGAGGATCGTCAGGTCGGGATTCACGCGGTACAGCTCCTGCGCTCCGCCCGGCGACAGCCGGAACCCCGTGATGACCTCGTCGAATACCAGGAGCGCTCCGGAGCGCGTCGCGAGCTCGCGGGCCGCTTCGAGGTAGCCGGAGCGCGGCGGCACCACCCCCATGTTCGCCGCGACCGGCTCCAGCACGAAGGCGGCGACCTCGCCCGGAAAGCGCCGGAACGCATCTTCGAGCGCGGCGGCGTCGTTGTAAGGCACGACCGTCGTCAGAGCGGCCAGCGCGTCGGGAACGCCGGGACTCCCCGCGATCGCGAGGGTCGCAACTCCTGAGCCGGCCGACACGAGGAACGAGTCGGCGTGCCCGTGATAGCCGCCGTCGGTCTTGATGATCCTCGAGCGGCCGGTGGCCGCCCGTGCCAGACGGACCGCGCTCATCGCAGCTTCGGTCCCCGAATTGACGAAGCGAATCATCTCGACCGAGGGGACGAGGCGGGTGACGCGCTCGGCGAGCCGGACCTCGCGTTCGGTCGGCGCCCCGAAGGACGTGCCGCCACGCGCCGCTTTCGCGACCTCCCGCACCACGAACGCGGGAGCGTGGCCGAAGAGCAGAGGCCCGTAGGACATCACGTAGTCGAGCCGGGAAACTCCGTCCGCGTCTCGCAGCCGCGCGCCGCGTCCCGTCGAGGCGAAGAAGGGTTCGCCGCCGACTGACGCAAAGGATCGGACCGGCGACGAGACCCCTCCCGGCATGAGCGCCCTCGCGCGGCGGAAGAGGGCCGCGGATCGCGGTTGACCCTCCCGTCGCTTCAACCGGGGAGCGAGCCTTCCGCGATCCAGCCAGCGGCGTCGCGCGCGTGGTACGTCAGCACGAAGTCCGCCCCCGCCCGGAAGATGCCGGTCAGGATCTCGGCGACGATCCGTTTCTCGTCGATCCAGCCGTTCCTCGCGGCGGCCTTGACCATCGCGTACTCGCCCGACACGTTGTACGCGGCGATCGGCGCATCGAAGCGCTCCCGCGCCTCGCGGATCACGTCGAGATAGGCGAGCGCGGGCTTGACCAGGACCGCGTCCGCGCCTTCCTCGAGATCGAACGCGATCTCCCGCATCGCCTCGCGACGGTTGCCCGGATCCATCTGGTAACCGCGCCGGTCGCCGAACTTCGGCGCCGAGTCGACGGCTTCGCGAAACGGTCCGTAGAAAGCGGACGCGGACTTCGCGGAGTACGCGAGGATCGCGACCTCCGGAAATCCCTCCGCGTCGAGTGCGCGACGGATGGCGGCGACGCGGCCGTCCATCATGTCCGAGGGCGCGACGACGTCCGCGCCCGCGCGCGCCTGCGACACGGCGGTCTGGGCCAGGAGAGGCAGCGTCGCATCGTTGTCGACTTCGCCGTTGCGCACGACCCCGCAGTGCCCGTGCGAGGTGTACTCGTCCAGGCACACGTCGGTCATCACGCAGAGCCCCGGCACCGAGTCTTTGAGCCGCCGGACGGTCTCCTGGACCGCGGCCGATTCGGCCCAAGCCTCGCTGCCGACGTCGTCCTTGCGTTCGGGAATGCCGAAGAGGATCACCGCGGGCACTCCGAGCTTCTGGAGCTCCTGCGCGTCCGCGACCGCCTGATCGGGCGAGAAGCGGAAGACGCCGGGCAGCGACGAGATCTCCTCGCGCAGGCCGGAGCCGTGCCGCACGAAAATCGGAGCGACGAAGCGGTCCGCCGAGAGCCGGGTCTCCCGCACGAGCGACCGCATCGCTTTCGTGCGCCGAAAGCGCCGGAGGCGGACCGTCGGAAATCCCGTCACGCCGGCAGAATCTACGCTCCGCCGGCGCGGGCAGCAAGCGAGACGGCGAGCCGCGCGGCGGACTCGAACGTGGGCGGCTCGGCGATCTCGATTCGGCGGACGCCGTGGCGCGTCAGCGCGCTCGCCGTCGGCTCGCCGAGAACGACGGCCGGAGTGCCGCGCAGACGCTCCCGCGCGTCGGTCGCGGCGCCCCCGAAGAGCCAGCGCGCCGCGGAAGGAGACGTCGCGCAGAACGCGGCGAAACGGCCGGCGACAATATCCGAATCCAGCCTCCGGTCGTAAGGCAACGCGATCTTCCGGTAGATCGTCAGGGCAACGACTTCGGCGCCCCGCGCCGCCAGCCCCCGCGGCAGCTCTTCGGAGGAGTCCTCACCGCGCGGCAGAAGCACGCGCGAGCCGCGGATCTCGAACGGCAGTCGCTCGAGCAACCGGGCAGCGGAGCCGCCCGCCTCGTCCACGGTTCCGCCTGCCTGTAACCGGGCGCGGAGGCTCGCGGCCGTAGCGGGACCGATCGCGAGAAACCGTTTCGGTAGCCGCGCGACGAGATCCGCCAGGTCCGCCCTCTCGAAGAGTCGCTCGACGGCCGCACGACTCGCAAGGATCACGAAATCGAACTCTCCCGAATATCGGTCCGAATCCGCCGGCACGTCCTCGATCGCGTGGCTGACTCTCTCGACCACGTCGAGACCTCCGGCAGACGGCGCCGGGAACGGCCGCTCGCCCGAGCGAACGACCAGGAACGTCGAGGCCACGTGTCAACCCCGGGCGGCGGCGATCAGTTCCGCCGCTCCGCGCGCAAGAAGACGCTCTCCGACTTCCCGGCCGAGGTCCTCGGGCCGGCCGGCCGGCCCGACCGCTTCTTCCCGGAGAGTCCGCGTTCCATCGGGCGAGAACACGGCCGCCCGCAGGCGGAGGTTCGTCGCCTCGGTTCGCGCGAGGCCGGCGACCGGCGCGCGGCAGCCCGCCTCGAGAAGGTCGAGGACAGCCCTCTCGGCGCGGACTTCGCGATGCGAGGGCGGATGATCGATGTCGGCGATGAGCTCGCGCAGGCTTCCCTCGTCAGTCCGGGCCACGACGGCGAGCGCCCCCTGCCCGATCGCGGACAGCATCCACGACGGCGGCAGGATCTCGCTCACGTCGTCGAGCCTTTGGAGTCGGGCGAGGCCCGCACGCGCGAGAACGATCGCATCCCAACGTCCCTCGCGGAGGCGGCGGAGGCGCGTATCCACGTTGCCCCGCGCCTCCACGACCTCGAGATCGGGCCGAGCCGAGAGAATCTGGGCGCGCCGCCGGGGGCTGGATGTCCCGACCCGCGATCCCGCGGGGAGAGCGAGGAGGCTGCCGCCGTCGCGCGAGACGACGACGTCGCTCGGGTCTTCCCGCGGCGGCACGGCCGCGAGCACGAGACCTTCGGGCAGCCGGGATGGCAGGTCCTTCGCGCTGTGGACCCCGAGGTCGATCCGGCGGTCCCGCAGAGCCTCGTCGATCTCGCGCGTGAAGAGATCCTTGCCGGTCCGAATGCCGTCCACACGAGAGAGCCGGTCGCCCGTTGTCGTGAAGGTGATGATCTCGACGTCGGAACGGGGAGAGATCGCTCTCGCGACGATCTCGAGTTGGGCGAGAGAGAGGGGACTCCCCCGCCCGCCGAGGCGGACCTTCAATCCCGATCCAGGTCGAACAGGTGCCGCACCGCTTCGAGCCTTTCCAGCTTGCGGGCCGCGTCCGTCTCGTTCTTGAGTCGGCGCATCGGCTCGTGGAGCAGCTTTGCGACGATCGAGTCGGCCAGCGGCCGAAGGCGCTCGCGGTCGCCGGGCGCGAACCGTTCGAGCTCTCGATCGCGGATCTCCTCGAAGCGGTGCTTCAAATCCGTCACCGTCGGGATGACCGAGAGGTTCCCGAACCAGGCGAGAAACCTGCCGAGCTCCTCTTCGAGGATCTCCTCGACGCGCGGCACTTCCCGGACGCGGCGGCGCCGGTTCTCCGCCGCGACGTCCTCGAGGCCGTCCAGGTCGTAGGCGAAAACGTTGTAGATGCCGCGGACCTCGGGCTCGATGTCCGGAGGCATCGCCAGGTCGAGGAAGAACATCGGCCGTCCCTTCCGCTGGCGCATCGCGGCTTCGACGTCGGCGCGGAGCACGACCGGCTCCGGGCTCGCGGTGGTTCCGACGACGACGTCCGCCGACGGGAGCTCCCGCTTCACCGACTCCCAGGCGACGGGGAGGGCGCCGACGCGGGCCGCGAGGTGCTCGGCGTGTTCGGGAGTGCGATTCGCGATCTTGAGATGGCGCACTCCCGCTTCGAGGACGTGCCGGGCGAAGAGCGTCCCGGTCTCCCCTGCTCCCAAGAGGAGCACCGTCTGCTCGGAGAGCTCGCCGAAGACCTTGTTCGCGAGCTCGACCGCGATCGACGCGATCGAAAGCGGGTGCACGCCGATCTCCGTCTCGGTCCGGACGCGCTTGCCGGCGCGCACCGCGCTTTCGAACAGGCGATGGAGCACGGCGCGGCTCGAACCGGTCTCCCGCGCGATCGACAACGCCTGCCGGACCTGCCCGAGGACCTCGCTCTCGCCGAGCGCCATCGAGTCGAGACCCGCCGCGACCCGGAAGAGGTGCCGGGCCGCCTCCGCTCCCGACCGCCGGAAGGCCGCCTTCTCGAGGACGTCTCTCTCGAGGCCCCTCCAGTCGGAGATGAACCGCGTGAGCTCTTCGCCGACGCCGTTGCCTTCCGCAACGCCGTAGATCTCGCTGCGGTGGCAGGTCGAGACGATTACGCTCTCCGAGACGAGGCCTCTTCCGAGGAGCCTCCGGAGTCCTTCCCGGACTTCCTCCGAAGTGAAGGCGACCCGATCGCGGACGGGTCCGCTCGCCCCGCGGAAGTTCCAGCCGAGGACGAGAAGGCGCGCTTCGCGGCCCTCGCTCATCGGAAGACGTGCGCCTGTGAAAGGTAGAGGTTCACGAACGTGTAGGAAAAGAGGACCAGGAGGAAGCCGAAAATCGAGAGCAGAGCGACCCGCGGCCCTTCCCAGCCGCGCCGGTCCATCCACAACATCACGCCGTACACGAACAGGGTCAAGAGCGCCCAGACGAGCTTCGCGTCCGTAAAGCCGCTCCAGACTCGCCGCGCCCACGCCACCCCCAGCGCCACGGAGACCGCGAGCACGACGATCCCGATCGTGACGCTCGTCCGGTTCATCCGTCCGATGACCTCGAGAGCGGGAAGGCGGGAGAAGAGGACGCCCGTCCGGCCGCGCCGGATCTGCCGGTTCTGGATCAGGTAGAGGAGCGAGAGCACGAACGACAGCGCGAAGGCCGCGTCGGCGAGGATCGCGAGCGTGACGTGAAACGCGAAGAGACTTCCCCGCGTCGCCGGACCGGCCGGGGCGTGCGACGGCAGGACGATCCCGAGCACCGAAAAGGCGAGTACGAACGGGATCAGAAACGGCCCGATGGCGCGCTCGCGGTGGCGCAGCACGAGAGCCAGATACGCGAGGCCGAGCATCCACGCGAAGAGCGCGATCGACCCTCCGAGCGTTCGATACGGCACCGAGCCGAGCGAGCGTCCGACGAGCTCGAGATCCGCAAACTGCGCGACGAGTCCGGCCGCGACGAGCGCGGGCGCGGCTCCGAGACCCTTCGATCGGAAGAGCGATCGGACCGCCAGCGCCTCCGCGGCGGCGTAGAGGGCCACGGCGATCCAACCGAACCAGTGCATCCCGACAGGATTATGGACCGCTCCGGTATGTCGCCCGCGAAACGCGGGCTCCCGCCCCTTACCGGCTCACGGGCGCTTTCGTCGGTTCCGGCATGGCGGGAGCGGGCGCGGCCGGCATCTCCTTGTTCGCCTCAACCAGAACCGTGATCTGGACGTCGTCGCCGAGCATCGTGCCGCCCGCATCCAGCGTGCGGTTCCAGGTGATTCCGAAGTCCTTCCGGTTGAGCGAGAGGGTCACCTCGAAGCCGGCCTTCTCCATCTTGCCGAGGTTCAGGAAGCCGGTGTGCCGCACCGGGACGACGATCGTCTTGGTGACGCCGTGCATGGTCAGGTCGCCGGTGACCAGGTAGAGGTCCTTCCCGTTGGGCGTCACTTTCGTGCTCTTGAACGTGATCGTCGGGTACTTGTCGACCTCGAAGAAGTTTGCGGATTTCAAGTCCCCGTCGCGCTTCTCGTTGCCGGTATCGATCGAGGCCGCCTGGATCGTCACGTCCACCCGGGAGTTGGCGGGGTTCTGCCGATCGATGACGATCCGACCGTCGTAGTCCCGGAACCGCCCTTCGACCTTCGTCAGGAAGTGACGGATCTGGAAGCCCACCTGGCTGTGGATTTTGTCGAAAACGAACGTCTCGTTCGCGGCGGCCGCGATCGCGACGATCGAGAGGCCGGCGGCGAACGCGAGGGCGGCGAGCTTTCTCGGAAATCTCATGTCTGCGCTCCTTTTCTTTTCTTACGAGCAACCATAGACTGCGATTTGCTCGATGTTTTCTTCCTCACCATGAGCGACGGCCCGCCTTCTCCCTTCCGCGCGCGCGACACGTTTTCCGTCGGTCCGGGTCGGACGGGGGACTTCTATTCTCTCCCGCGGCTCGAGAAGGCGGGGGTCGGGCCGATCTCCCGCCTGCCGGTCAGCCTGCGGATCGTCCTGGAGTCGCTTCTCCGCAATGTGGACGGACGCCGGGTCCGGGAAAAGGATGTCGTCGAGCTGGCCAACTGGCGACCGAACGCCGAGCGAACGGCGGAAATTCCGTTCGTCGTCGCCCGGATCCTCCTGCAGGACTTCACCGGCGTTCCGCTCCTCGTGGATCTCGCGGCGATGCGGTCGGCGGTCGAGCGGCTGGGGAAGGACCCCGCCGTCATCGAGCCGCTCGTGCCGGTTGCCCTCGTCGTCGATCACTCCATCCAGGTGGATTACTGGTCGACCCCGGACGCGCTGCGCTTGAACATGGAAGTCGAGTTCAAGAGGAACCGCGCCCGTTACGAGTTTCTGAAGTGGGGCACGAGCGCGTTCCATGGATTCGAAGTCGTGCCTCCGGGCGTCGGCATCGTGCACCAGGTCAACATGGAGCGGCTCGCCGTGGGCGTCGTCGAAAGGGACGGCGTCTACTTTCCGGACACGCTCGTCGGGACCGACTCCCACACGACGATGATCAACAGCATGGGGATCGTCGGCTGGGGGGTCGGCGGCATCGAGGCGGAAGCGGGCATGCTCGGCCAGCCGGTGTACATGCTGACGCCGGACGTCGTCGGCGTCCACATGACCGGGCGTCTCGTAAACGGCGCGACGGCGACGGACCTCGCGCTGCACGTCACCGAGATGCTCCGGAAGGCGCGCGTCGTCGGCAAGTTCGTCGAGTTCCACGGCGAGGGTGCGGCTTCGCTCCCGGTGACCGATCGCGCCCCCGTCGCCAATATGTCGCCGGAGTACGGCGCCACGATCGGCTTCTTTCCCGTCGACGAGGAGACCTGCCGCTACCTGCTCGCCACCGGACGCTCGGAGGAGCACGTCGCGGCATTTCGCAGCTACTACCAGGCGCAGGGACTCTTCGGGATGCCGAGGGGCGGGGAGTGCGACTACTCCCAGGTGCTCGAGCTCGACCTCAAGAGCGTCGGTCCGAGCGTCTCCGGACCCCGGCGCCCGCAGGACCGGATCGCGCTCTCGGACGTCGGCCGCGTCTTCCGCGAGCTGCTGGTGAAGGCGCCCGCGGAAGGCGGCTACGGGAAAACGCCGGACGCCGTTTCCCGCCGGTTCCCCACGCGGATCGGGACCGACGCATTGACGCCCGAGAAACCGCTCGTCGGAGGGGGCAAGCAGGAGCCCGAACCGTTCGTCGTTGGGACGAAGGACACGAACCCGCTCACCGAAATCGAGATGGTCAACAACCGGCCGAGCCCCACGCGGGTCGACGAGGT
>Ga0114129_10004160_pt1 | contig 20444 bp, 21 predicted proteins | sample RhiMetdeltSRZDD1_FD_80071 | JGI IMG/M metagenome (GOLD analysis project Ga0114129, IMG submission 80071) | Populus rhizosphere microbial communities from Tennessee, USA - Rhizosphere MetaG P. deltoides SRZDD1 (version 2) (version 2) | ecosystem: Host-associated > Plants > Roots > Rhizosphere >... | reverse complement strand
CGCGGCAGCTCGGCCGTCCCGGGCTGAAGGTCGCGCGAGACCGACGCGAAGCGGGCCAGGAACGGCGTCTGGACGCGGAACGACTCGGTAGCCACCTGTAGAGTCGGCGGGCTCTCTTCGATCGTCTGCCGCAGCGCCTCGGGATCGCGCCCGATCGCCGCGAAGGTCGTGGCCATCTCGCCGAACCAGCGCGCCTGCACCTCCGCCACGGGAGCGGCCTGGGCCGCCGCCGCCCCGAGGCCCGGGAAGAAGTTCCGCAGCTCGGTCTTGGGGTCGGAGAGGTTCCGCATCACCGGCAGCAGGAAGCGCGTGAACGGCTCCAGCTCGCCGATCGTGGTGTTGATGTCGGGACCGCGCCCGGCGATCGAGTCGCCGAAGCCCTCGAGCGAGTCGCGGGCGTCGGTGCGCGTCTCCGGCGCGAAGGTGGAGAGCACGTCCTCGAGCTCGGGGGCGTTCTCACTGGCGTTCCGCATCGGGATCGTGTCGCCGTCCTGGAAGGTGCGCTTGGCGCGGCCCGGGATCAGCTCCACGTACTTGAGCCCGAGCGCGGAGCGCGGGCGCACGGACATGGTCGAGTCCACCGACAGCGGCTCGATGGCCTTGTCGAGCTTGAGGTCGAGGACGGCGATGGCACGCTCCTCACCGCCCACGATCTTGCGCTCGCTCTTGATGTCCTCGACGATGCCGACGCGGAAACCGCCCGCCCGCACCTCGTTGCCCTTGACGAGCTTGGCGCCGTTCGGCATCTCGGCCTTGAGCTGGTAGGTCGGCACGAACGGCAGCCCGGTGTTCGCGCTGTAGGAGATGAAGACCGCGACGATCGCCACGAGCACGGTCACGGCGCCGATGAGGACCGGGCTCGCGCCGAGCTGTCGAGTGCCGCGCCTCATTGGCCGAGCAGGTAGTCGAGGGCAGGGTTGCTTGCGCCGGCTTGCGTGCCGCTCTGGCGCGGGCGACTGTCAGCGCTCGCGGCCGCCGCCCCGGCGGTCGGGTCCGGCGTCGTCACGCCCGGCTGGGTCGGGCCGAGGAACTGGTTGCACTTCTCGATATGTGCCGCGTCCGGCTTGATCGCGTAGCCCGAGCACAGCGGGTTCACGAGGGCCGTCAGCCGCAGCACGTGGCCGACGTCGTCGAGCGCGTTCGTGGAGAGCGTCTGCCAGTAGAAGAAGTTCCAGATCGCCTCCATGCCGGTGAAGCCGGCGCGACTGCTGGTGGTGTGGGTCTTGTCCCCCGCCGGCGGGCCGCTGGCCGCGGCGCGACGATCCGGCTCGACGCCCCGCTTGCGGTCGTCGATCGTCTGGAGGAGCTGGCGCAGCGGCTTGGCGAAGCCGGGCGCGTCCTTGGCGAGCCGGCGCAGCTCGCGGATCTCCTCGTCGGTCTTGAGGACCGCGCGGCGGCCGACCACCGACGCCTCGCCGAGCGCCTTGAACGCGGGCAGCCCCTCGGCGGTGAAGGGCCGCAGACGCGTCAGGAAGGTGTCGAGCTCGTCGGAGGCCGACTGGAGGTTGCGCAGCACGGGCGTCTGCGCCTCCGTGAGGTCTCCGAGGCGGCCCATGTAGGGCTCGAGCTCGGTGAGGAACGCCGGCAGCCGCCTGAAGCTCTCCCCCAGCTGCTCGCGCCGCGAGGCCGAGATCTCAGCGGTCTCGCCCGCCTCGCGCACGAAGCGGCTCACGTCGCGCTTGCGATCCTCGAGCGCGCCGACCACCGTGTGGGCGTCGCCGATGAACTTCTCGATCGTGTCGGTCTGGCGGCCGAGGATCTGCAGCGTCTCGCTCGTCTCGCGCAGCGCCGGATGCGCGCGCCGCAGGACGTTGCTCAGGTCGCCCGGGCGGCCGGCGAGGCCGGCCCCCAGCTCGCCCACGATCAGGCGCAGGCGGTCCTGATAGGGCCGGCGCAGGATGTCGTTGACCAGGTCGATTGCGATCGTCGAGCTCGTCTGCTCGACCGGCACGCGCCCGCCGTCGGGCAGCCGCTCGTCCGACGCGCCCGGCTGGCAGTCCACGAAGTACTCGCCGATCAGCGACTGCGGGCGGATCTCGCAGTGCGCGTCCTCGCGCAGGTCCGCCAGGCCCGGCTCGGTGACCTCCGCCTCCACCAGCGCCAGCGGGCGCCCGTTCACCGTCTTGACCTTGAACGTGCTCGTCTTGCCGGCCCTGACTCCCGCGACCTTGAAGTCGCCGCCCTCCGTGAGCCCGAACGCGTTGTCGAACAACAGCTCGTAGGTCTTGCTCCCGCCGTCGTCGTCGCTCTCGGCGCCGACCGTCAGCGCCGCGCCGCAGACGAGCGCGAGCAGCAGCGCAACGATGGCGGCCACCCGCTTCACGGGCCCACCGTCCGCTGGTTCGGGTCGCAGTCCAGCTGGGCGGCCTGATCACCGGAGAAGACGTTGCTGCCATCCGCCGCGGGCAGCTCGTTCGCGCCGGGGCAGCGGCGGAACTGCTTCAGCTTCGGGCCCGCTCCGTAGAGGATCTCGGAGAAGTTGATCCACGCGCGCGAGAAGCCCCCGTTGGCGTCGTAGCCACCCGTCGTGGAGAAGTCGTCCATCCAGCCCACGAAGTCGGGCGTGTAGGGACGGCCGAAGGCGATCGTCGGCGCGGCCCGGTTGAGCGCGTCGGTGGTCTCCGGGAACGCGCCGCGGCGATCGGCGCCGTTCACGCGCTGCTCGTCCATGGCCACCCGCGCGAGCGGCGGGAAGCTCTTGATCAGCTCGATCAGGTCGTTGTCCGGTCCCGCCTGGCTGATCGTCCGGGAGAGGTCGCGGATCGTGGGCTCGCCGTCGCGCACGAACAGGCGCGCCTCGTCGAGGAACGGGCCCAGCCGCCGCACGGCGGGCTTCGAAGCGTCCACGAGCGGGTCGACGTCGTCGAGCGCTGCGCGCAGGTTCACGAAGGTCGTGTTCGCGCGCCGCATGAAGGGCGGGAGCCGCTCGACGGACTCGGCGAGGGCGTCCTGCTGGCGCCCGAGCGCGCCGAAGGTCGCGTTGAGGTTGCCCACGACGCCGGTGAGGTCCTCGCGGCGCTCCGCAAGGGCGTTCACGAGCGTGCCGGAGTCGACCAGGAAGCGCTCGAGCAGCGCCTCGTCGCGGGTCAACTCCTGGAACAGGCGGCTGCCGGTGCTGAGCGCGGGGTTCAGGTAGTGGACGCCCTCGCGCAGCTCCTTGCCGCGACCGCGGAGCATCTCGCCGGAGCCCTTGAAGAAGTCCTGGAGGCCGGTGCGCGTGCGCTCGTCAAAGAGGGCGAAGATCTGGTCGAGCTCCACGGCGGTGGCGGTCTGGTCGGTGCCGATCACGCCGCCGTCCTCGATCTCGTCGCCGTTAGCCGGCCCGAGCTGGAGGTCCACGTAGCGGTTGGCGATGCCGGACAGCGACGCCTGCTTCACCGTCATGCGGGTCCCGCGGCGGAGCGGCTCGTAGTCGGAGTCGGCGATTCCGAGCTTGACCTTCGCCTGGCCGGTCGGGGTCACGTCGATGTCCTTGACGGTGCCGACCGTGACGCCGCCGGCCTTTACCTCGTTCCCCTTCACGAGCTGGCCCGCGTTGGTGAACTCCGCGGTCACGGTGTAACCACCGTCGCCCCGGAACAGCAGGATTGCGACGGCTACAACCGCGAGGAGGACCAAAGCGGCCGCTAAGGCTCGCTTTTTGAGATCCGGACCTCCCTCCGTGCGCAGTCCGGCCCCAGCTGCGCTCATTCGGGTCACTTACCCCGGTTTGGGGGCCTCTCACACACGGGAACCCGCGCGGGAATTAGGAAAGCAGCGGCAGCAGAGCCTGGAGCTTGACCTCGGTCTCGGCAAGCTCCTCGGCCGGAACGGAGTCCCGCACGATGCCGCAGCCCGCGTAGAGGTGTGCCACGCGACCCCTGAGAAGCGCGCAGCGCAGCGCCACGCAGAACTCGCCGTCCTCGGCCAGGTCGGTCCAGCCGACGGCGCCCGCGTACCAGCCACGATCGAGGCCCTCGAGCGCCGGAATCAGGGGCAGCGCCGCCTCACGCGGCTCGCCGCCGACGGCCGGCGTCGGCAGAAGCAGCCCCGCCAGCTCCACGGTCGGAACGGGATCCGCCAGCTGCGCGCGGATCGGCGTGGCCAGGTGCTGGACGTTGTGGACCTTCACGAGCACCGGCTGCTCCGCCGCCGCTACCCAGAGGCTCACGGGGTCGAGCGTGCGCTCGATCCGGCGCGCCACGATCGCCTGCTCCTCGCGGTCCTTCGTGCTCTGGAGGAGCTGCTCGCCCAGATGGTCGTCCACGGACGGGTCCGCGCTACGGCGGGTTGTGCCGGCGAGCGCGACGGTCTGTGCGCGCTGGCCGTCGCGGCGCACGAGCAGCTCGGGGCTGGCGCCCACGAACGCCGCCTCGGGCGTGCCGACACACCAGCAGTAGCAGGCGGGAAACAGCTCGCGCAGCGCCCCGAACACTGCGGCGGGGTCGTGCCCGATTGGCGCGTGCACGCGCACCTCGCGAGCCAGGACGACCTTCTCGAGCGCGCCGGCGCGGATGCGCTCCACCGCCCGCTCCACGGCCTGCTCGTAGTGCGAGGGCGGGGCCGCGCTCGCCACACGCGTGCGCTCCACGGGGTCGGGGTCGACGAGCGGCATCGCAGCGGGCGTGAGGTCGTTGGCGCGCCTCAGGAGGCGCTCCACTGTCGCGTCGGTGTCTTCGTCGGGTTGAACGACAGCATTGAGGGTCATCCTTGCCTCGCCGCCTTGCCTGACGAGTGACAGCTCTGCGAGCACGAGGCTCGCGGGGGGCAGTCCCGACCACTCGGGCGAGGAGCCGCCGTCGTGCGCGAACGCGAAGCCGCCCACGAACACGGGGCCGGCGGCGGGCGGCCTCAGCGGGTCCGCGCCCGGGTCGTCGGCGATCGCCGAGCGACCAAGCTCTCGCGCCCGCGTGGCCACCTCGGCGAAGCGCCCCGGTCCGCGCGCCTCTATCGCCATGGCCTGACCGAGCGCCGCGAGCGCGAACCCGTCGCGGTCGGGCTGCTCGAGGCAGGAGAAGCGGTCGTCGGGGCGGCGGGCCTGTAGAACGGCGGCACTGAGGTCGAGCTCGGCTGGGATTGGCACCGTGATCGCCGCCAGCGCGGGCGCTCCGGTGCGCCGCGCCCGCCCGATCGCCGCGGCCACGTGCGTCCGCAGCCGCTCGACGGCTGGCGCCGCCAGGCTTAGCGGTCGGGTGTGATCCGATCTACGACGCGTATGCGGTCGTGAATCGGACCACGTCGCCATCAGGTCGCGCTGCGGCCCCGCGCCACGGCGATCTCGCCGGTGCGAATCAGCTCGATCAGCCCGAAGGGGCGGACCATGCTCTCGAAGGCCTCGATCTTGTCGTCGGTGCCCGTGATCTCCACGGTCACGCTGCGCTTCGAGACGTCCACGGTCTTGCCGCGGAAGATCTCGGTGAACTGCATCACCTGGGCGCGGGCGTCGCCGTCCTGGCACGAGATCTTGAACAGCGCCAGCTCGCGCGCCACCGTCTCCTCGGGCTCGAGGTCGCGGATCTTGATCACGTGGACGAGCTTGTGGAGCTGCTTCGTGACCTGGTCGATCGGGTGCGCGGCGCCGTCGACCGTCAGCGTGATCCGGGAGATCGACGTGTCGTCCGTGGCGCCCACCGCCAGCGAGTCGATGTTGAAGCCGCGGCGCGCGAACAGGCCGGCGATGCGCGCGAGGACGCCCGGCTTGTTCTCCACGAGGATCGAGAGGATGTGCTTGCGGCCGGTGCGGATGCCTCCGCTGACCTCGAGGTCCTCGAGGTTCAGGACCTCCTTGGTGCCTGGCTCACCCATCGCTCAGCCCACCATGTCCCTGGCGGCCTGGCCGGCCGGGATCATCGGGTAGCAGTTCTCCTCCTTGGACACGTGCACGTCCACGAGCACCGGGCCCTCCTCGGCGAGCGCCTCCTTGAAGCCGTCCACCAGCTCGCTCTTGTCCGAGATGCGCATGCCCCGGGCGCCGAACGCCTCGGCGAGCTTCACCCAGTCCGGGCTCCCGCCCATCTTCACGGACGAGTAGCGGCGGTCCCAGAACAGCTCCTGCCACTGGCGCACCATGCCGAGGTAGCCGTTGTTCATCAGGAAGACCTTCACGGGGATGGCCTCGTCGACGCAGGTTGCGAGCTCCTGGACGGTCATGATCAGCGAGCCGTCGCCGGCCAGGCAGACCACGTCCTGGTCCGGGCACGCGACCTTCGCGCCGAGGGCCGACGGCAGGCCGAAGCCCATCGTGCCTAGCCCGCCAGAGTTGATCCACTGGCGCGGGCGCGTGAAGCCGTAGTACTGGGCGGCCCACATCTGGTGCTGGCCCACGTCCGAGGTCACGATCGCCTGCCCGTCGGTGGCCTCGAACATCGCCTGGATCATGTACTGCGGCTTGATCTCGGCGTCCGCGGTCTCCTCGTAGCCCAGCGGGTGCTTCTCCTGCCAGCCCTTGATGCGCTGCCACCAGCCCTCGAGCCGTGACGAGTCCGCCCCGAGCGCCCGGTACTCGGCCGTCAGCTTGGGGAGGATGTTCTTGGCGTCGCCGACGATCGGGATGTGCGCCGGCACGTTCTTCGAGATCTCGGCCGGATCCACGTCCACGTGGATGAACTTCGCCCGCGGCGCGAACTCGGACAGCTTGCCGGTCACGCGGTCGTCGAAGCGCGCGCCGATCGCCACGATCAGGTCCGCCTCGTCCATCGAGTAGTTCGCCGTGCGCGTGCCGTGCATGCCCGGCATGCCGAGCCACTGGTCGTCGTCCGCCGGGAAGGAGCCGAGCCCCATCAGCGTGCAGGTCACCGGGAAGCGGTCCGAGCCGCAGAGCTCGCGGAACTCCTTGGCCGCGTTCGCGTTCACGATGCCGCCGCCGCCGTAGATCACCGGCCGGCGCGCGTTCGCGAGCGCCTTCGCGGCCAGGCGGATCTGCTTGATGTTGCCCTCGGTGGTGGGCTGGTAGCCCGGCAGGTGCACGCTCGCCACCGGCTCGTACGGGATGTCGGCACGCGAGAGGTCCTGCGGGATGTCCACCAGCACGGGGCCGGGCCGGCCGCTGCGCGCCACGTGGAAGGCCTCATGGATCGCGGTCGGGATCTCGCGCGGGTCCTGGATCAGGATCGAGTGCTTCACGATCGGCATCGTGATGCCGGAGATGTCGGCCTCCTGGAAGCCGTCCGTGCCGATCAGGTCGGTGCGCACCTGGCCGGTGAGGAAGACGGTCGGCACGCTGTCCATCACCGCGTCGGCGATGGCAGTCACCAGGTTGGTCGCGCCCGGGCCGCTCGTGGCCAGCGCCACGCCCACCTTGCCGGACGCCTTGGCGTAGCCCTCGGCCGCGTGGCCGGCGCCCTGCTCGTGACGGCACTGGACGTGCCGCAGCCCCGCGTCGTAGAGCGCGTCGTAGGTGGGCAGGTTGGCGCCGCCCGGGATGCCGAATACATGGTCGACGCCCTCCGACTTGAGGCATTCCATGATCGCGTCGACGGCTCGCATGACGGTGCGGGTCCTTTCGAGGTGAAATTGCGACTGGCCGGGCAGCCAGTCGGGGAGGTCAGTCTAACAAGCGTTTTTCGCGCTCAGAGCGCATTTCCTGCGGGACTGGGCGCCTCGGGGAAATGCAGGTCGGCCCCGCAGCGCATGCAGACCTGGTCCGAGATCGGCACGACGTTGCCGCACTCCGGGCACTGCCGCAGCGGGTCGTCCTGCTCGTAGCGGTAGAGGAGCGCCGCGAAGATGCCGATTCCCGGCAGCGCGGCTCCGACGAGGAACCAGATCAAGAACGAGCTTCCCTTCATGCGACCGATGGCCCCGGTCGCGATGCCGAAGACGAAGGCGATGAAGATGAAGGTCACTTGCTCAGAGCACGCGCAGGGCCCAGATCACCGCGAACACGGCGACCACCGCCACCACGATCCACGCGATCGCCGCGACGAAGCCGAGCACCAGCTTGAACAGGACATACGCCGCGACGATCAGGACCGCTACGGCGAGCAGCTTTCGGGCTGCGTCTGAAACCACTTGTCCCATGCCTCAAGTGTAGGAGGCGCTAGAGCACTCTCGGGGGGCGAGTGGGCACATAGCGGTCGAGTCCCGGGAGCGGCACCGACGACATGATCCATGCCGGCCAGTGGACGGTGAAGCCGAGCCGGCGCAGGCGGTCGATCAGCCACCAGGAGTTGGTCGCGCAGAAGACGCCGACGGTCTCGGGCTCCTGGAGCTTCGCGACGCGGTCGAAGGCGGCGAGCAGCACCGGCACGAGGTCGCCGGGCGACTCTCCGACGGCGGGTCCGATCTGGCCCTCCGAGCTCACCCAGCAGAGCCCCGTGGCGTGTCCGCTCTGCGGGTCCATGGTGGCCAGGCAGCTGCGCGTCCGGCCGAAGAACTCGTGCAGCAGCGGCCGCTCGTGCCCGATCGCCCCCGGCTCGAGGCGCTTCCACTCCTCCACGGCGCGGTCGGGGGTGAGCCCGTGGACGTCGGGCTCCGCCGAGTCCAGCTCCTGCGCACGCTGCTCCAGGTAGGCCTCCACGCGGTGGCGCATGTGCCAGTGGCCGCTCATCGGCATCACGCCGAACTCCGTGAAGAGCGTGAGATCCGACGGCAGGCCGACCGACACCACCACCCGGCCGAGCTCCTTGGATGGCGACTGCGGCCAGACCTGCTCCAACAGCGCCCGCTCGATCCCCAGCCCGATGTGCGCGGGCGCCACCCACAGCTCCACGAGCTCGTCCATGGTGCCGAAGTGCGCCACGAGGATGTACCCGGCCAGCTCCCCGTCCAACTCGGCCACGCAGAAGGACGCGTCCGACTGCCCCGCCAGGAACTTCACGAGCGGTCGTTCGCGCTCCCACTCGGCGTGGAGCTCGGCCTCGTCGCCCTCGGCCACGAGCCCGCGCTCGCGGCGAGACGCGCCGCGGGCGTCCTCGCCGAGCTCGAACACGGCCTGTAGGTCGCTCGCGCGACCCTCCCGGATGCTGAGCTCGCTCACTGACCGGGCGCCTCGCCCGACTGATGCACCTCGTCCAGGTAGTCCTGCAATGACGGTGGGTGGCCGAGCTGGCCGAGCTCCGCCGAGGCCCGCCCGAAGAACAGCCCCACGGTCCAGTCCGCGGCGAGCCGCACGCGCCGGGCCGTCCCGGGCATCGCCGCCAGGTGGTACGTGCGGGCGGCGAACCAGGCTGGGAAGCCGCGCAGGCGCAGCCCGAACACCGTCGCCACCGCCTTGTGCTGTCCCATGTCGACGAAGACGCCCAGCGTGCGGTAGCGGAACGGCCGCCGCCTCTTGCCGGCGAGCGTGGCGGCCACGTTGCTGCCCACCACGCGGCCCTGGCGGAGCGCGTGCTGAGCGGTCGGCGGGCTCGGCTGCCTGCGCCGCTGGGCGGGGTCCGGCACGGCCGCAGCGTCTCCGATGGCCCAGACGTTGTCCTGGCCCTTCACGCGCATCGTCGCGTCCACGTCGATGCGTCCGGCGCTGGTGAGCGGCAGGCCGAGCTGCCTGACGATCGCGGGCGGCTTCACGCCGGCGGTCCAGCAGACCAAGCGCGTGGGAACCCGCTCGCCGGTCGAGAGCGTTGCCGAGTGCTCGTCCATGCGCTCGAGGCGCGTGCCGGTGCGCAGCTCGATGCCGCGCGCGCGCAGCTCCCGCGAGGCGAACTCGGCGAGGCTCGCCGGGATCTCCGGCATGATCCGGTCGAGCATGTCGGCGATGATCCAGCGCGTGCCCGCGGCTCGGCAGCGCGGGTAGCGCTCGATCGTGTCGTTCACGTAGTCCTGAAGCTCCGCGATGGCCTCGACGCCCGCGTAGCCGGCACCGATGAACACGAACGTGAGGTACTCGCGGCGGCTCTCGTCGTCCGGCAGCGATTCGGCTATCTCCAGGTTGAGCAGCACGCGGTTGCGCACCGCGATCGCCTCCGCGAGCGACTTGAAGCCCAGCGCGTGCTCGGCCAGCCCCGGGATCGGCAGCACGCGGGAGACCGAGCCGAGTGAGACCACCAGCTGGTCGTAGCGAAGCGTCTCGTCGCGCTCGTCAAGCGTGCGCACGTACAGCTCGTTCACGCCCGGGTCGGCGCCGGTCACACGGCCGACAAGCAGGTCGGCCCACTTGAGCTCCTCGCGGATCGGCACGACCACGTGGCGCGGCTCGAGCGATCCCGCCGCGGCGCCGGGCAGCAGCGGCGTGTACAGCAGGAAGTTCACGTCCGAGACGATGATGATGCGGGCGCTGTGGCGCGGCAGCCGCCGCTCGAGCCTCCGCGCCGCGTAGAGCCCGCCGAACCCGCCGCCAGCGATGACTACGTCGAACGCCACACGCCGAGGCTACCCGGCGGCTCGTCGCGCCGCGTCCAGGGCCGGGCACATGCGCCGCGGCAGACGCCGCGCTACGCGCCAGGGGGCACCCGCGAAGGCGTGGTTCGCGACGGTGGCGAAGCCCTCCTCGTCCACCCGCAGCGCCAGCAGCAGGTGCGCGATCCGGTCCGACGGCGGCAGCTCGCGCTCGACGGCGCGAACGCAGAAGCAGTGCACGCGGCGGCCTCCGGGCGACACCAGCAGAGCGCCGCCCTCGCCGAGCAGCCAGACGCCGAGCTCGCCGCGCTCGAGTGCCAGGCCGGTGGCGCGCTGGAGCTCGCGCTCGTCGTGGCCGAGCAGGTCGCCGAGCAGCCCCTGCGCGACCGGCTCGCCGGGCGCGGCACGCGGCTGCTTCGGCCGCACCACGCTCGCCCCGCGGAAGGCGTAGAGCTCAGGGATGATCCAGGCGTGGGCCAGTGCGGCGAGCGCCACCGGCGTGGCCAGCGGCTCGAGCCAGATCATCGCGACGCCGGCGCAGATGAACGGCACCGTGTAGAGGAGCGTCCACGCGTGCCAGATGCGGCCCCAGCGGCGCAGCCAGCGGGCATCGGTCGGCTGGCGCCACGGAACCGAGGCGAGCTCGGGAAGAGCCTGGCTGGCGGCCACTATCCGCCGGCGATCGGGCGGCGCATGATCACCAGGTCGGCCTCACGCGGCAGCTCGCGCACGTGCGTGGCCTTCCCGGGCCCATCGGGCACGGTTCCGATGTAGCCCAGTCCCTGCTGATCGCCGAACTCGCGCACCGCCGCCTCGAACGCCGCGTCGTCCTCCGCCGTCCACTCGGCGAGCGTCGTATGACCCGTTTGATCCATCCGGATGAGTCGTGCCATTAGCTCAGGATACGCCGCTTTGCACAGGCTCTCGGGCCACAGCGCCATGGTCGCTCAGACCGAGGGCACACCCGCTGAGCGTGGGGGTACGTTTGGGCCAGCCATCCCTCGAGACCTTGGGGCTCGCACCTGTCCATCAAGACCCCTCGTTCAGCTCGATCCGCGGGTCAATCTCTCCCGCGCGTGATCGGAGTGCTCGTCGGCGCCGCGACGCTCGCGATGGCGGGCACGGCGTTCGCGGACGTCAGGACGGAGACGCTCCCGCCGGCGCCAGCGGCGGCGCCAGCACCGGCGGAGATGCCGGTCGCCGCTGCGGTGCCGACGGTCGAGCAGCCGGCGGCAGCTGAGTGGCCGGTGGCGGAGCAGCCCCTCGCGACGCCACCGCCGGAAGCGCCGGCGGCGGCCGAGGCGGCGCCGGCCGCAGCCGCCCCTGCGCCGGCCGCCGCCTCACTGCCACCGGCCGCGGCGGCACCACAGCCAGCCGCCGCAGCGGCACCGGCCCCCTCGGCCGCGGCCGCTCAACCCGAGCCCGCCCCCCAGGGCAAGCCCTCGCAGGAGGGCGAGCCGCAATGTGTCGTCACAGCACCTGACGGCAGCTGCGCACTGGAATCAACGAACTGCGACGTCCTCGGGGACGACGGCGACAACGAGCTCTTCGGCACCCCGGACGGCGACATCATCTGCGGCCTCGGCGGCAACGACCTGCTGGAGGGCGGCGATGGCGACGACACCCTCGTGGGCGGGCCAGGGGCGGACCGCTTCTCCGGTGGCGACGGCCGCGACTGCTTCCTGACCGACGACGAGGACGAATTGCCCCCACCCGCTCCGGGCGATGAGCCCGAAGCTCACCTCCCGGACAGCGACGAGGCCTACCCCGGGCGCTGCGAGGGTCCGCCTCTCCGTCCGCCCGCCACCGACACGGAAGGCGGCCCCGGCGACGTGGCCACCGTCGGCGCGCTGTATGTCGCGCTGACCCGCTACGCCGGCGCACAGGCATCGGGGGCGCCCACCGAAGCGATCGCGTTGATCGCGACGCGCGCGGTCCGCTACTCGCGCGGTGAGATCAGCTTCCTCGTCGCGTGCTCGCGCGCTGGGGAGGTGCGGGTCACGCTCGCGGCGGCTCGACGGGATGGGAGTCGTGTGCGCCTCGGAGCGACAACGTTCAGGTGTGGCGGCGACGGGGACGACCAGACCGTCACCGTGCGGCTCTCGGAGGCGGGCCGCCGCCTGGTCGAGAGCTCCACCCGCCTCACGGTCCGGGCGCGGCTCGTCGAGGTTGGGGCCGCCGGCGCCACTCGCCAGTCCTTCGTCCTCCCATGAGCGGCCCGAGCAGCGTGTCCGGATTCCTTCGCGCGCGCAGCGGTGCGTTCAAGGCGACGATCGCGCTCGTTGGTCCCGCCACGGCGATTATCTCCACGCTCCTGGCGCTGAACGTGATCACCCCGTTCGGGGAGCAGGACGCGATCGCAAAGGGCCTCGACGAGACGCGGGCCGCCAGCACGTCCGCCGTCTCGATAGAGCTCGACGTGCGCTCACCCGCGAACGGGTCGAGCCCCACCAGCTTCAGCGCAGAGGGCGAGTTCGACCACGACACGGATCGCGGCAGGCTCTCGTTCGACTTCGGCGAGACGGAGGGCCTCGCGGGCGCGTCGAACGTCGAGGCGATCTTCGCCGGGCGAATCGTCTTCCTCAAGGCGGACCTCCCGGCAGGCGCCACACCGGCGGGCAAGCCGTGGCTGCGCATCGACCCGGTCGCCGTGACCGAGCGGCTGCGCGAGCTCCAGGCGTTCGACGAATCGGCTCAGCTCCCGGCCGACTTGTCCTTCCTGGCGAAGACCGACTTCGTCGATCCCTCGCAGGCGCTCGACTACCTCGAGCGCAGCTCGGATCTGGAGGAGGTGAGTGAGCGCACCCTGTTCGGACGCAAGACGACTCTCTACAGCGGCCACTTCACGCAGAACGGCTCCCGCTTCCGAGTCCGGGTGTGGATCGACGAGGACGACCTGATCAGGCGCCTCGAGGTCACTGGCGGCCCCGAGGACATCGCCTACACGGTCCGCTTCAGAGACTTCGACGTCCAGGTGAACGCCGAGCCGCCGCCCCCCGGCCAGGTGGTCGATGCGATGCGCGTGCTGGACGCGCTCTCGGGAGCGACCGCGTCGCCCTAGCCCGCGTCGATCCGCTCGTTGATCATGCGCTGCACCTCGCCGCCGTCGGCGCGGCCCTTGGTCTCGCGCATCACCGCGCCGACGATCGCTCCGATCGCCTGGACCTTGCCGGCGCGGATCTTCTCGACGGCGTCGGGGTTGTCGGCGATCGCCCGCTCCACGATCTGCTCGAGCTCACCGCTCTCGGCGCGGCCGAGCCCCTTCGCCTCCACGACGCTCGCAGGGTCGCCGCCCTCCGCCACCAGCACGTCGAGCACCTCGCGGGCCGCTCCCGCTGAGACCTGCTTCTCCCCCACCATCGCCACGAGGCTAGCCAGCGCGGCGGGCTCGAGCTTCGTGCTGGCGGGGTCGGCGTCGCCGATGCGCGCCGCCAGCTCGTTCGTCATCCAGTTGGCGAGGATGCGCGTGTCACCGTTGTCGCTCGCCGCCACGGCCGACTCGAAGAAGTCGCCGAGCTCCGAGCGGAACGCGAGCAGGCGAGCCGTCTCCGCGGGGAGCGCGAGCTCGCGCTCGAGCCGCTCCGCTCTCGCCGCGGGCAGCTCCGGCAGTGCCGCGCGTGCGCGCTCGAGCATCTCCTCGGTCGGCGCAATCGGCACGAGGTCGGGCTCGGGGAAGTAGCGGTAGTCGTGCGCCTCCTCCTTGGAGCGCAGCGTGGTGAGCTGGTCGGTCTGCGGGTCGTAGTGGAGCGTCTCCTGCTCGACCTCGCCGCCCTCGTGCAGGATGCGCTCCTGGCGCTTGATCTCGGCCTCGATGCCGCGCTCCAGGAAGCGGAACGAGTTCATGTTCTTCAGCTCGGTCTTCGTGCCGAGCGTGGCCGTGCCCGCGGGGCGGATCGACACGTTCGCGTCCATCCGCAGCGAGCCCTCCTCCATGTTCACGTCGGACACCCCCATGCGCCGCAATGTGGCCTGGAGCAGGCGCCCGAACTCCGCGGCCTGGCTCGCCGAGGTCAGGTCGGGCTCGGTCACGATCTCCACGAGCGGCGTGCCGCCGCGGTTGAAGTCCACGACGCTCGTGGAGGCTCCGTGGATGCGCCCGGACGAGCCGGCGTGGATCAGCTTGGCCGCGTCCTCCTCCATGTGCACCCGGTGGATGCGCACGTCGCCGAGCCGCCCGTTTCGCGCGAGCGGAATGTCGTACTGGCTGATCTGGTAGCCCTTCGGCAGGTCCGGATAGAAGTAGTTCTTGCGGTGGAAGATCGAGCGCGGCGCGATCTCGCACTCGAACGCCATCGCGATCATCAGCGCGTAGTGCACCGCCTCGGCGTTGGTCACCGGCAGCGTGCCGGGGTGGCCGAGGCAGATCGGGCAGACGAGCGTGTTGGGATCCTCGCCGAAGGACAGCGCGCAGCCGCAGAACATCTTCGTCTTGGTGCGCAGCTGGACGTGGATCTCCACGCCGATCACCGGCTCGTAGATGCGGGAATCGGGCTCGGTGATTGGAGTCACCGAACGGGCACCCCCTCGAAGCCGATCGACCTCTCGAGCGCGTGGGCCGCGTCGAGGATGCCCGCCTCGCTGAACGCTGGGCCCGCAATCTGGAAGCCCACGGGCAGCCCCTCGGAAAGGCCGCAGGGGATCGAGATCGCCGGAAGCCCGGCGAGCGGGATCGGCGCCGTGTAGTAGTCGGACAGGTACATCGCCAGCGGATCCGCCGTGCGCTCGCCCAGCCTGAAGGCCACGGTCGCGGAGGTCGGGCTCACGACGAAGTCGACGCTCTCGAAGGCGGCTGCGAAGTCCTGCGCGATCTTGGTGCGCACCTTCTGCGCCGTGCCGTAGTACGCCTCGTAGTAGCCCGACGAGAGCGCGTACGTGCCGATCATGATGCGCCGCCTGACCTCTTCCCCGAAGCCGTCGTGGCGGGTCTGCTCGTACATGGAGGTGAGGTCGCCATTGCCGGAGCGCGGGCCGTAGCGCACGCCGTCGTAGCGGGCGAGGTTGGCGCTCGCCTCGGCGGGCGCGATCACGTAGTACGCCGCGATCCCGTGCCCCGCGTGCGGGAGCTCGATCTCCTGGGTCTCGCCGCCGAGCTCCTCGATCCTCGCGAGCGTGGCGTTCACGGCGTCGCCCACCCCGGGCTCGAGCCCCGGCTCCTCCATCCCCCACACGCCGAAGCGCAGTCCGTCGAGGCGCTCGGCGCTGGGCAGCGGAAGGTCGCCGGCGATCCCTAGCGAGGTCGAATCGCACGGATCGCGGCCCTGGAGGTGGCTCAATAGGAGCGCGGCGTCGGTCACGTCGCGCGTCAGCGGCCCGCACTGGTCGAGCGACGATGCGAAGGCGATCATCCCGTAGCGGCTGACCGCGCCGTAGGTGGGCTTCAGCCCGACGATCCCGCACAGCGAGGCCGGCTGGCGGATCGAGCCGCCGGTGTCGGTGCCGATCGCCCAGGGAGCCGTCCCGGCCGCGACGGCCGCGGCGCTGCCGCCGCTCGACCCGCCCGGGACGCGCTCGCGGTCCCACGGGTTCTGCACCGGGCCGTAGCCGGAGTTCTCGTTTGAGGAGCCCATGGCGAACTCGTCCTGGTTCGTCTTGCCGAGCACCCGCGCGCCCGCCTCCTGGAGCTTGCGCACGCTGGTGGCGGTGTAGGGCGGCCGGTAGCCCTCGAGGATGCGCGAGCCGGCCGTGCTCGGCACGCCCTCGACGCAAAAGAGGTCCTTCACGGCGATCGGCGGCAGCGTGCCGGCGTCCTCGGGTGCCTCGTCGGGCACCCACAGGTAGGAGCCGAGGTCGTCGCCAGCGGCCCGCTCGCGCCAGAACTCGAACAGCTCTGCCGAGGAGATCTCGCCGGCCGCGATGCGCTCCGCCTGCTGCGCGGCGGTGAGGTTGAGCAGCTCGTCGCTCACGTGGCACCCGGGCTCGGGACCCGAAAGCCGCCCTCGGCGGCGTCCGGTGCCTGCTCCAGCGCCTGCTCGCGCGTGAGGCCCGGGCGCGGCACGTCCTCGCGCAGGACGTTGGTGAGGTCGACCACGTGCGAGGTGGGCTCGACTCCCTCGAGGTCGAGCTCGTTCATCGTCTCCACGTGCGCGAGGATCGTGGAGAGCTCGCCGGCCATGCGATCGACCTCGTCGTCGGTGAGCTTGAGGCGCGCGAGCTTCGCGACGTGAAGGACCTGGTCCCTGTCGATCATCGGGGCGATTGTAGGTTGTGCCAGTGGCGAGACGGGTGGTCGACGACGACATGCGCCGCTACTACGACCAGCGCGCCCACGAGTACGACGATTGGTGGCTCGGCAGGGGCCTGTTCGCGGGGCGGCCACGGCCCGGCTGGTCGGAGGAGGTGGAGCAGCTCATGGCGGTGATCCGTGGGCTCGAGCCCGTGCGGACGCTCGACGTGGCGTGCGGCACCGGTCTGCTCACCAGCCAGCTCCCGGGCGAGGTTGTGGCCGAGCTGGGCGGCGGGACCGTGCTGCACAGCGGGCGTTGGTTCGTGGTAGTGGCGGCCTAGCCGAACTGCGAGCGGCTGATCACCCGGCGCTCGTGGGTGCCCACGCCGATGGTGCGCTCGCCCTCGCGCACCTCCACGTCGAAGCGCAGCTTGCGGCCGTCCTCGACTTCGCGCAGCTTCGCGGTGACCGTGCAGGCGGCGCCCTCCGGCGCCGCGGCCACGTGCTTGACGCAGACCTCGAAGCCCACGGTCGCCTGGCCCTCCTTGAGGTTTTCGAGGCTGAGCGTCGTGGCGCAGCGCTCGATCATGCCGATCATCGCCGGTGTCGAGAGAACCTTCACCGGAAGCGTGCCTCGCACGTCCGTGAGCAGGCGGCCCTCGGCGGTGAACTCGTCGGTGCGCTCGATGCCCGGCTCGAGGGTCATGTGGCGGGATGCGGCTCGCTCGGCTCGCGCCGCGGTGCTTCGCGCAGCGAGGTTGCGCACGCGAACGCCATAACTCCCAGCACGCCGAGCGCCAGCGGGGCGCCGATCTTGACGGTCGTCAGGTCGTCGAACCCGGGTTCCTGGATGATCCGGTAGAGCACCAGAAGCGCGGTGATGCATGCGGCGAGGCCCGCGATCCCGAACGCCCCGAGGCCGTCGGACCCGCGACCGCTCGCGCGCCAGAATGCGGCGCCCACGCCGAGGGCGCTGGTAGCGAGCAGGGAGATGAGGATGATCCGGTCGATCAGGCCGTCCTCCTGCCAGGCGTTGCGCTCCTGCGACTCCGCAAGCGCGCCGGCGTCCTCCTCGACCTCGCGCTCGGCCTGCCCCTGGCTGCTGCCGGCGTTCTCCTGGATCTGACGCGCCTCCTCACCGCGCGTCGTGCTGTACCAGTCGGGCGCCGTGGTGAACAGCAGCGCGAGCGCCGCCACGAACACCACCCAGTCGGCCGGCCGCAGCCGTGCGAAGGTCATGGCCCGCCCTCCGGACGGGGCGCCTGGAGCGTCTCGATCTCCGGTTGCGCCGCCACCGGCACGCCCGTCAGGTCGGTGTGACGGTCCTCGCGCGTGAGCCGCTCGTCGCGCATGGCGATAAGCCCGCCGACCACGACGCCGAGCGTGCAGAGGAGCGCGACCCAGAGCCCCCACTCGCGCTCGCTCGCCCAGTCGGGCATGTTCAAGACTCGGATCAGGACCAGCACCACCGCGAACAGGGCGACGAGCGTCGTCAGCGCCTGCAGCGCGAGCGGGACGGCCGGCACGCGCTGGGTCGCTGTGACCACCGGGATCGCGAGCGCCGCGAGCGCCACGAGCGCGAGCACGACGTCGAGCGCGCCGAGCGACTGCCAGCCCGTCCGGGAGCCCGCCTCGTCGCCGTACCAGGGCAGGAACAGCGCCACGAGCAGCGCCAGTCCCGAGAGGCCGGCGATCCACTCACCCGCGCGCAGCCTTCGCAGATCCATGCGGCGGGAGCGTACCGGCGCGGGGCGGTCCCGGCGCCGCCGTCCCCGCGCGGAGCGCGCGGCGGGGACGGCGGCCGGGATGGTGCGCCGCGGCCGGGGGGAGCGGCCGGGGCGCGGTTTGCTCGGCGGTGGTTTGACGGCGGTCCGACAGGACCGCGCTGCCGAGCTATGTGGGCCGAAGCCTGCCAGCCGGCGGAGGCCCGCTCGATGGGGTCTACCACCCAATCATGGTGTGGCTACCCGTACCGTCGCCGCGCGGCGGAGCGCTCAGGCGCCGCGGGCGCGGGCGGCCTTCAGGGTGTTCACGAGCAGCATCGCGCGCGTCATCGGCCCGACTCCGCCCGGAACCGGGGTGATCGCACGGGCGCGCTCCTTGGCGGCCTCGAAGTCCACGTCGCCCACGAGGCCCTCGTCCGTGCGGTTCGTCCCGACGTCGATCACCACCGCCCCCTCGCCCACCATGTCACCGGTCACGAGCCCAGCCGAGCCGACCGCCGCCACCAGCACGTTCGCCTCACGGCAGACCGCCGCCAGGTCACGCGTGCGCGAGTGGCAGTGCGTGACGGTGGCGTTCGCGCCCAGCAGCAGCTGCGCCATCGGCTTGCCCACGAGGATCGAGCGCCCGAGCACCACCGCGCGTGCCCCGGACAGCTCCACGCCGGCCTCCTCGAGCAGCCTCATCACTCCCGCCGGCGTGCACGGCACCATCGCCTCCTCGCGCCCGTGCATCAGGAGGCCGGCGTTCGCGGTCGTGAGCCCGTCCACGTCCTTGGCCGGGTCGATCAGCGAGATGAACTCGTCCTGGTCGAGGTGGTCCGGAAGCGGGAGCTGGAGCAGGATGCCGTCCACGCGGTCGTCCGCGTTCAGCGTGCGGATCAGCTCCGCGAGCTCCTCGGGGGCCACATCACCGCCCGGCTCGTGGTGGAACGACTCGATGCCCACCTCCGCCGAGTCCTCGCGCTTCATCCGCACGTAGACCGCCGAGGCGGGGTCGTCACCGACGAGGATCGTGGCGAGCCCCGGCTTGCGCTCCATCGCCTCGACCTCGCGCCGGACCTCCTCGCGCACCTTCGCCGCAACAGCCTTGCCGTCGATGATCTCCGCCATGGGCGGGGCAGCCTATCCCGGAGCCGACCCGGCGCGCTAGCGGCGCTTCAGCGGGGCGTAGTCGGCCATCAGCTTGCGCTCGGAGCGGTCGGCCGCGAAGCGCACGACCACGAGGCCGCCCGGCTCGACGCCCACGACCACCCCGTCGCCGAACTGCGCGTGGACGACGTCGTCGCCGAGGGTGAAGGAGGCGCGGCTGGCGCCGGCCGGCTCGGGCGCCGATGCGCCGCCGCCCCAGGTGGCTGCCGCGGCGGGTCCGGTGGGTTCGTCCTCGTCGCGGTCGGTGAACTCGACCGGCACCTCGTCGATAAAGCGGCTGCGTAGGTTCCAGTCGCGCCCGCCGAAGAGCATGCGCGTGCGGGCGTGCGTCAGGTAGAGCTCCCGCTTCGCGCGCGTGATGCCCACGTAGGCCAGGCGCCGCTCCTCCTCGAGGTCGCCGGCCTCGATCGCGCGCATGTGCGGGAAGACGCCGTCCTCGAGGCCGATGATGAAGACGATCCCGAACTCGAGGCCCTTGGCGTTGTGGAGGGTCATCAGGGTCACGATGCCCTCGTCGTCGCGCAGGTTGTCCTGCTCTGAGAACAGCGCGAGCTGCTGGAGGAACTCCTCCACCGAGCCCTCCTCCGCGGTCGCGTCGTACTCGCGCGCCACGCCCACGAGCTCCTCGAGGTTCTCGAGCCGACCCTGCGCCTCGATCGTCCGCTCCGCCTGCAGCGCCTCGGTGTAGCCGGTCTCCTCGAGCGTCTCCGCGAGCAGATCGCCCACCCCCGCGCCGCCCTCCACGCGCTCGCGCAGGCGCTCCATCACGGACATGAATCGCCCCACCGCCTTGATCGCGGCCGGCGCGAGGCCGGGAACGGACTCGGGCTCCGCCGCCACGTCCCAGATCGGCTCGCCGATCGTGTTCGCGTAGCCCACCAGCCGGCCCTGAGAGGTCGCGCCGATGCCGCGCTTCGGCGAATTGGCGATCCGCGTGAAGGCGCCGCCGTCGGCGGGGTTGACGAGGAAGTTCAGGTACGAGATCGCGTCCTTGATCTCCGCCCGCTCGTAGAACTTCGTGCCGCCGATCACCTGGTAGGCGATCTGCGCGCGCACGAGCATGTCCTCGAGCACCCGCGACTGCGCGTTGGTCCGGTAGAAGACCGCGATCTCGTTCCGAGAGACGCCCTCGTCGACCATCCGCTGGACCTCGG
>Ga0114129_10004159_pt1 | contig 20449 bp, 19 predicted proteins | sample RhiMetdeltSRZDD1_FD_80071 | JGI IMG/M metagenome (GOLD analysis project Ga0114129, IMG submission 80071) | Populus rhizosphere microbial communities from Tennessee, USA - Rhizosphere MetaG P. deltoides SRZDD1 (version 2) (version 2) | ecosystem: Host-associated > Plants > Roots > Rhizosphere >... | reverse complement strand
TGCACGATCGTTCACCAGGGTGATACCTGGCGATCGACCGCGCCCACGGCCGACATCCGCATACCGGACAGCGTCCAAGCTGTCCTTGGCGCGCGCCTCGACAGTCTTCCGCCGGCAGAGAAGCTTGCGCTTCAGACGGCGAGCGTGCTCGGAGAGCAGTTCAGCCTCTCGGTCCTCTTCGGCCTTCGAACGCCGGCGGAGCTCGCCTCGGCACCGGAATCGCTCGTGCGCAAGGGGATGTTCGTCGAGTCACCGGACGGAGAGACCCTCGCTTTCAAGCACGTCCTCATCCGGGATGTGGCGTACGGCTCGCTCGCAAAGGCCGAGCGTGCCGATCTCCACGAGCGGGCCGCCGTGCGGCTCGTCGAGACGGCGGGCGACCGTACGAACGAGATCAGCGAGGTCCTCGCGTATCACGCCGAGCGTGCCTACGCGCTCACCAGCGAGCTTCCCGAGCGACGCGCGCAGCGAAGCGCGCGTGCGAGGTCCGCGGTCGAGAGACTCGGCGCCGCCGGCGATCGGGCGGCAGGTCTGTATGCGAACGAGAAGGCCGCGGAGCTTTACGCGCGGGCGATCGCCATCGTCTCGCCCGAGTCGCTGGAGCCGGCGCTGCTCACGAGTCTCTACGAAAGGCGTGGCCGCGCGCTCGAGCTCCTGAACGACTTCGTGAAAGCGCAGGCGAACTACGAGGAGATGGAGCGCCGCGCCAGCGATTTAGGGGACGAAGCCATGTTGCTGGACGCGCTGTCGCGACAGGCGACGATTCATGCGGTGGGAACGCAACAGCTCGATCGGGGTCGAAGTGAAGCACTCATCGATCGCGCGCTCGAGATCGCTCGCCGTCGTGGAGACAAAAGGATCGAGGCTCGACTCAAATGGAGCCATGCCCACCTCGCAGTGTGGACGGGACGTCTCGAGCTCGCCATGCGATCGGCGGAAGAGGCCGTGGCGATCGCTCGAGAACTCGATCTGCGAGATGAGCTGGCTTACGCGCTGAACATCCTTGCTCGGGTGGAGGGGCAGATGGACCGGGTCGATGCGGCTATGGCGCATTACGGCGAGGCGGCAGAGCTCTTCGAGAGGCTGCGGGACGGACCGATGCTCGCGGACACGCGCGTGATGGTCGCGAATCTCAAGGTCATCAGCGGCGACTACGACGGCGCGCTCGTCGGGGCATCAGAGGTCTACCGGATGAGCGAAGAGAGCCACAACCCGTGGGGCCAGGGAATGAGCCGGCAGACGACCGCTACCGTCCAATTGCAGCGCGGTGACTACGGCGGCGCGATCCGCTCTCTGGAAGAGTCGGTGCGTTTGGGCAACATGGCCAAGGCGAACTGGGTCGAGGGCACGCAACTTTGGCTCGTCATGGCCCGCCTCGCGGCCGGAGACCAGGAGACCGCACTTGCCCAGCTCGGCGGTGCGGCCGCATTGGCCTCGATCGTCGCGGCAGACTCTGCCCCCCCAATGCTCGTGTGGGTGCTCGCGCATGCGGCCGTCCTTCGTGGTGACCTCGATGAGGCCCGGCGGCTGCGGGCGAAGGCCTCAGTGCTGGCCGTTCCTCCCCAAGCGGGTGCAGTCGTTCCATTGGTGTCGGCTGAAATCGCGCACGCCATCGGGGACTACCCGACCGCGGCGCAGATCGCGCACGAAGCGCTCGAGGGAGCCGGCCGCGGACGCCTTCAGATCTTCGGGACCGACCTTCAATGGCTCGAGGGCGATGCGCTCCTGCGCGCTGGCGATCTCTCCGCCTCGTCCAGCGCGCTTGAACGCGCACGCCTGGAGGCAGAAAGGCTCGGATCTCGCCGGACCCTCTGGCTCATTCTCTGGTCGCTGGCTCGGCTCGCCGACGCCGAAGGACGCGCGAGTGACGGCGTGGAGCTGCGGCGCAGAGCGCGCGCGATGGTTGAGGCCATCGCCGAGAGCCTGTCGACACTCGGACTCGCCGAAAGTTTCAAACACACCCCGTACGCAACGGCGCTGCTCGCCGAAACTCCCAGCGTGAACTCCGATGCTCGACTATGACGTGACGATCTTCTCTTGGTGAATGCGAAGCGTCGCACCGTCGAGGAGGGCTTCGCGGCGATCGTCGATGCGCTCGGCCACAGACCCGGGGTGACTGCGCCAGACACGACGGGCGGGTCAGTCCGGAAGTTCGGATCGTCAGCGCTCCGAGTCCGCGGCCGAATCTTCGCCATGGTCAGCCGGGGTCGGCTCGTGCTCAAGCTGCCCGCGGACCGGGTCTCCGCGCTCATCGATTCGGGCGACGGCGAGACCTACGACGCCGGCAAGGGTCGACCACTCAAAGAGTGGGTCAGTCTCGCACCCGGGCGGCAAGACAAATGGCTCGGCCTGGCGACCGAAGCACTGAAGTTCGTCGGCGCGAGGCGCTAGCGGTACGTAACTCCGACTTCATCAAGCTCTGGACCGGCTTCACGATCGCGCGCGTCGGCAGCCAGATCACCGTCCTCGCGCTCCCCCTCACCGCGGTCCTCCTGCTCGGCGCGGGCGCCACCGAGACGGGCATTCTCGTCGCCGCCCAGATGCTGCCCTCGATCGTCGCCGGTCTCTTCATCGGCGTGTGGGTCGACCGCCTGCCGCGGAGACCGATCCTCATCTGGTCGGACATCGGGAGCGCGATCGTGATCGCGAGCGTTCCGCTCGCCGCGGCGCTCGGCGCGCTCAGCCTCGCGCAGCTCTACGTCGTGTCATTCCTGGGAGGCGCGTTCACGGTCTCGACAGACCTGGCTCGCGCAGCGATGGTCCCCTCGCTCGTCGGGCGGACGCGACTCGTCGCCGCGAACAGCCGGCTGCAAGCCTCGAGTGCCGTGGCGCAGGTCGCGGGCCCGTCCCTGGGCGGCATCCTCGTACAAACGCTCACCGCGCCGATCGCGATGCTGTGCGACGCGGTGGGGTTCATCGCGTCGGCTCTTTTCATCGCCACGATCCGCGCACCGGACGCACCGCGCGCGCGTGAGACCGAGCGGAGCCTTTGGCACGAGATCACCGCCGGGCTGCGGTGGGTACGCCAGCAGCCGATCGTCTTTCGCTGCATCACCGCAATCGCGCTCGCGAACATCGAGTGGTTCGCGGTGCAGGGCGTGCTCGTCGTCTACGCGACGCGCGAGCTTGGGCTGTCGCCTGTGCTCCTCGGCATCTCGCTCGCGGTGATCGGTCCGCTGAGTCTCCTCGGCGCCGGTCTCGCTGGACCCCTCACAGCGCGGTGGGGACTCGGGCCGGTGATGATCGCCGCCCTCTTTCTCGAGACGCTAAGTCGCCTGCTTCTTCCGTTCGTGACCGGAACGCCGGTGCAGGCGGCAGCGTTGCTCGGACTATCGCAAGCGCTTGTCGGGCTCACCGTCCCGCTCTGGGTTGTCAGCTCCGTCAGCCTGGTCCAGGCGCTAACGCCGGAGCGCGTGCTCGGTCGCGTGAACTCGGCCACGCGGTTCGTCGGATACGCCGTGGCCCCACCCGCCGCGCTCGGCGCGGGGATCGTCGGTGACCTCGTCGGACTCCGGCCGACGCTCTTCGCGGCCGCGGTCATCGCGGCACTCGCCTTCCTATATCTCCTGCTCTCGCCAGTCCGTCGCTACCAGCAACCGACGACGTAGCGCAGACTTATCTTGTGGCACAAGCGCTGTGCGCTCATCTTCGGCGAGCCCGGGACCACCGCCCGAATACTCCGGACGGCTGCGAGGAATGCCTCGCCACCGGTGACTCGTGGGTGCATCTCCGGCTGTGCCTGGAATGCGGACACGTCGGATGCTGCGACGACTCCAAGAACAAGCACGCCACCAAGCACTACCGCGCGACGTCGCACCCCGTGATCCGCTCGTTCGAGCGTGGCGAGCGCTGGCGCTACTGCTACCCCGACGACCTCTTCGTCGAATAGAGCGAGTCCGCCAGCCCTGAGGCTGTGGCGACTCACGGAGGCACAGCCGACGGGACGAGCCGCTTGAGAGGCCTTCAGCGGGAGCCCGTCACGCCGACGCGCGGGCAAAGATCGCGTAAGACGCATTCGGAGCACCGCGGTCGTTGCGCCGTGCAGACCTCGCGCCCATGCCGGATGAGGTTCATGTGCAGCGCATACATGTCGTCGCCCGGAACGCTCTCCTGGAACGCCGCCTGCGTCGCGACCGCGTCGGACCGCGGAGGCACGAGGCCCAGCCGTATCGCGACGCGGTGCACGTGGGTATCGACGGGAAAGTACGGACGATCGAGTGAGAAGAGCAGCACGCACGCCGCGGTCTTCGGCCCGACGCCGGGCAGGGCCACGAGGGTCTCCCAGAGATCCTGATCGGGCATGGCGGTGAGTGCGTGCTGATCAAGCGCAACGCCGCTGTCGCGGATCCCACGAAGCATTGCTCGGATCCGGACTGCTTTCGTGGGTCCGAGACCGCCACGGCGGATAGCCCGGGCGAGCGCTGGCAACGGTGCGTCGGCGACCTCGTCCCAGGTCGCGAACCGCCGTCGCAGGTCCGCGTATGCGCGATCGCGGTTCGTGTCGCTCGTGTGCTGTGACAGCACCGTCAGCACGAGCTCCTCGAGAGGCGGGAGGTGTCGAGGCGGTGGCGGTATGCCGTAGGCGCGAGAGAGTCGACGAGCGATAGCGCGGAGACGCCGGCGGTCCACTCATCGGAGCGTATCGGGAATTGCAGGAGCGCCGGCAACGTTGGGATAAAGTGACCGGGTGGCCGAGGACGCGTTCGAAAACGAGGCTCTGTCCTATATCGACGCGCTGTACCGGACGGCGCTCCGGATGACGCGATCGGAGGCGGACGCAGAGGATCTCGTGCAAGAAACCTATATCCGTGCACTCCGCTTTCGCGAGCAGTTCACTCCAGGGACGAATCTCAAGGCCTGGCTCTTTCGCATCCTTACCAACACGTTCATCAACGCGTACCGCAAACGGGCCCGCCAGCCCCAGACCGCCGAGCTGGACGATGTCGACGAGTTCTCGCTCTACCGGAAGATGTCCCAGGACACTCCCGGATCGAACAACGCCGACCCCGAACAGGAATTTCTCGACGGGATCGTGTCGAGCGAGGTGAAAGAAGCGCTCGCCGCCCTTCCGGAGAAATTCCGGACCACGGTGCTGCTGGACGTCGAGGGGTTCTCCTATAAGGAGATCGCCGAGATGGTCGGAGTGCCGATCGGCACGGTCATGTCGCGGCTTCACCGGGGGCGTAAGTTCCTTCAGCAGAGGCTTTATGACCTCGCCCGCGAGCGCGGGATAGCCGCGCTCCGGACGAGCGGGCCACGACCGGACTAGGGAGGGCGGGATGGACTGCGACGACTGTCTCCAGAAGCTCTACGCGTTCCTCGACCAAGAGCTCGAATCAAGCGACCGTACTCAAGTCGCCAAGCACCTCGAAGGGTGCACCGACTGCGGAGACAATCTCGCGTTCGAGGAGCGCTTCCTAAAGGTCATCCGCGACTGCGGAACCTCCGACGTCGCTCCCGTGGACCTCCGAAGACGCGTCGCGGAGCGCTTACGGGGTGTCGTCCCGCCGCCGACCGTTTGAACTCTTTCCGGTCACATCTGTTGACATGTGTGACGTGAGTGTGTCTATATAACCTTCAATGAGTGGCCAGGAGGAGGTGATCCACTGATGCCAGCAAAGAAGAAGGCGAAGAAGTCCTCGAAGAAGAAGCACTAAGAGTGTCCTGAGCGACGACATCGGTCGTCGCTTTTTTGATTTACGTGTCTGGCACCTTTCGCGAACCCGCCGATCCGCGTAGGCCTCGCGGATCGGTTTCTTTTTGTCCGAGTACGCTCGATGTCATCGCACAGCAGCGTGCTCTCCCTCCCGTACACCTCGTCGCGGTCGCGGCGGGTGTTCTTGTCGCGGCCGCGATCGCATCCGTTCTTCGTCTCGCCGCCTCACCGACCGCATCGATCTTTGGTATCGCCGCGCCGCTTTGTGGTATCGGCCTCGGCGCGTTCATAGCCGGAAAAGTGGCCAAAAATGGGGGTCTTTTCCATGGCGCGCTCGTAGGAGTCGGTTACGTTCTCATCGAGGCGTTCGGTCTCGCGCCGGCGCCATTCGAGCCGTGGAGCGATGGCCTCGCCGAAGGACTCTCGATCATCGCGGGCGACGCCCTGCTGCTGGCACTCGCAGCTCTTGTTGGTTGGGTCGCAGCGCCGCAGGCAACGTCTTGGTCTTCTTCGGGTAGGGGCAGAGGTCATTGATCGGACAGATCGGGCAGAGTGGAGTCGGCCTGCAGATGCGGCGACCGTGGAGAACGAAGCACCACGTCACTTTGATCCAGTCCTTCTTCGAGTAGATCGTCCGCAGACTCGTCTCGATGTCGGGACCGGCATTGTCGAGTCGGAGCCGTTCGGCGACGCGAGCCACATGGCGGTCGACGGCCACCGCCGGGACCCCAAACGCCGCTCCAAGAACGATCGATGCCGTCTTGCGACCCACTCCATGCAGCCGCGTGAGCCCATCCATGTCAGACGGGACCTCTCCACCGAACTCCTCGAGGAGCCCGCGCGCCATCGCCCGGAGCGATTTCGCCTTCTGGTTGAAGAAGCCGGTCGCTTTGATGTCCCGCTCGAGGACGCCCGCCGGCGCCGCGGCGTAGTCGGCGGGGCCGCGGTACTTCGCGAAGAGGACGCGGGTCACCTCGTTGATCCGTTCGTCCTGCGCCTGCGCCGCGAGGATGGTCGCGACCAAGAGCTCGAGCGGCGACGAGAACCGCAGGGTGGGACCCCAGTCGGGATAGGCGTTCGCGAGGCGGGTCAGGATCTTCCGCGCTCGCGACTTGAGGGCGGGATCGGGAGGCTTGATCGCGCGAGGCATCGGTCGTTTAGGCCGCGCGGGCATCGGCTGAACCATACTCGCGGCCGATCGAGCGGGCGCGGACCTAGGCAGCCATCAGATCCGCCCAGCTGATGAGTACGCGGAAAGCGCGGCACCACACGACGACGCTTCCGTAGGTCGCCACGTCCGCGCTCGCGGGGAGCTCGTAATTAAAGGAGCCGTTCGTCGCTTTCAACGGGCCGAGGTAGAGGCTCGTTCCCTCGTCCCACTTCCCGCCGGTCTCGCGGGAGAGGTAGACGTGTACGTCGGGCGCGTTGGTGAGCATCACGTCGTCGAAACGGACGAAGCGCTGACCGCCGACGTCGACGATCCGGACCGGCCCCTTGCCGTTGTGGATCGCGTCGACGTAGCCAAGCTCGCCCGACCGCAGGACACGCGCAGCCGCCGAGGGCGGCGCCGGCGCCTCCGTGGAGGGATCACCGGAGCTCCCGATGCTGGGAGCCGGCGAAGGCAGCGCCTCATTCGTATAGGTACGAACGAAGAGCGGCGAGGCGAGGTACCACACGATGGCGGCGACCGCGGCGAAGGTTAAGAGGGCGCCGGCGAGCCGCGCCGGGTGGGCGACGAAGGAGCGCCCCATGGACCTCACGGCTTAATGGTCGCACCGCCCGTAATTGACGCCTGCTCGGCCGCCTCCTACGCTCGACCGTCAAACGCGGGTCCGCCATGCGTTGGGGAAACGCAGGTGGACTCGAACGGCAAAATCGCGAAGTGGGAGGAACTCATGCAGAGACGCTGGCTCTCGGCGGCTGCGATCCTCGCCAGTTTCAGTCTCGTCGTGGCCTGCACACCGGCACCAGCACCGGCAGGCGGCGGCGGAACGGACAAGGGCGAGATCATCATCGCGTCGAACTTCCCGACGTCGGGCGCTGACCGCGCGAGCGGCCGGGGTCCCGAGGCGGGCGTGGCGTACGCGGTGCAGCTGAACTCGAGCATCAAGGGCTTCAAGATCACGCACAAGCCGTACGACGACTCGGTGAACGGCGTGCACGACCCCCAGAAGGGCGCGCAGAACTTCAACGACATAGTCGGCAACGCGAAGATCCTGGGTGTCGTCGGCCCGTTCAACTCGAACGTCGCGCGCGCGACCATCCCCGTCGCGAACCGCGCGAGCCTCGTCATGATCAGCCCTTCGAACACCAACGAATGCCTCACGCAAACCTTCTCGTACTGCGACCCGCAGCCGGCAGCGCTACGTCCGACTGGAAAGAACAACTACTTCCGCATCGCAGCCCCTGACACGGTGCAGGGCCCGGCGATGGCGGACTTCTCGGTCGACGTGCTCAAGGCGACGAAGGTCGCCGTGTGGTCGGACAACGAGACCTTCGGCAAGGGCGTCGCCGACAACTTCGGCAAGGAAATCGTGAAGAAGGGTGGCACAGTCGTGGTCCGTCAGGACTTCGACTGGAAGACCACGAACGACTTCCGGCCCTTCCTCCAGCGAGCCAAGGACGCGGGCGCGCAGGCGATCTACGCCGGCGCGACCTCCGCGACCCACGGGTGCATCCCGCGCGCGCAGATGAAGAGCATCTTCACCACGGACATCCCGTACATGGGGCCTGACGGCATCGGCACATCGGACTGCATCACCGACGCGGGCGACAACGCGAACGCGAACCTCTACTTCACCAACGCCGCCGCCGAGGCAGCACAGGACCCGGCGAACAAGGCTCTGATCGACGACTTCAAGTCGAAGTTCACGGCGAAGGAAGACCTCGCGGCCTACACCTTCCCGGGCTACGACTGCGCCAAGATCCTTCTGGACGCGATCAGCCGGGCGATCGACACCGCGGGCGGCAAGATGCCGACGCGCGAGCAGGTCGTCCAGGCGGTCCAGGACACCAACAAGCTCAAGCTCTCGACCGGCACCTACAGCTTCGACAAGAACGGTGACCCGACCTCAGCCACGATGGCCTTCTACCAGTACCAGACGGCAGCCAAGGACTGGGTATTCGTGAAACAGTTCTCGGTAGGCGGGTGATCCAGCTCTAAGAAGCGAAGACCGGAGGGGGCGCGCAGGCGCCCCCTCCCTTTTCGCGCGAGGGGGAAGTGGGAACGATCGGCGAGGCGGTCAGAAGGCGCCGAAGCGGTCTTCGTGCCGGGGTGGCCGGCCGCATTCTCGACTTCGCGCTCATCGCGATCATCGCCGTCTTCCTCATCCTGCTTGGCACGAAAGTCGTCGACCACGGCGGCTCCTTCTTCTTGCAGATCCTCACATTCGCGGTCGCCAACGGTGGCATCTACGCGCTCATCGCGCTCGGCTACACGATGGTCTACGGGATCATCGAGCTCATCAATTTCGCGCACGGCGATGTGTTCGCCTTCGGGGCATTCCTGTCGGCGTCGCTGCTCCCCGTCTTTGGTCTCCGGGAGGGAGGGGAATTCGGCCCCGGCTCGGCTGTGGCGCTCCTGGCGGTCTTCGCCCTGACCATGCTCGCTTGCGGGTTCCTGAACATCAGCATCGAGCGGATCGCGTACCGCCCGCTGCGCCACGCGCCACGCCTCGCCCCGCTGATCACCGCGGTGGGCGTGTCGTTCTTTCTCGAGGGCGCGCTTTTCCTCTGGAAAGGTCCCTCGAACGTGCACTATCCGAACGTCATTCCGAACGCGGGATTCGAGCTCTTCGGCGCGACCATCGGGGCCAAGGACCTGCTGGTCATCACCGTCTCGATCGTCCTCATGATCGGGCTCGCGCTCTTCGTCGGTCGGACCCGCCTCGGAAAAGCCATGCGCGCGACCGCCCAGGACCGGGACGCGGCGCTCCTCATGGGGATCGACATCGACCGCACGATCGCGGCGACATTCTTCATCGGAGCGATCCTCGCGGGTGCCGGCGGAACGATGTATGGCCTGTACTACAACACCTCGGTCTTCGATCTCGGTTTTAGCGCGGGCCTCGTCGCGTTCACCGCGGCCGTCTTTGGAGGTATTGGAAACATCTACGGAGCGGCAATCGGGGGCATGATCATCGGGATCATCCGGACCTTCTGGGATGGGTACTTCGACTCAGCCTGGACCGATGTGATCATCTTCACGATCCTCATCCTCGTCCTGATCTTCCGGCCGACCGGCATTCTCGGGATGCGGGTTCCAGAGAAGTGAGCATGCTGCGGCAGTTCTGGGAAGGGGGGCCGCGCCGGGATCCGAACACGATCGCTTACGTGGTCCTGCTCGTCGCCGCGGTCTTCTTCCCGATCCTCGTAAACGTCGCGACCGGGGGGAACTCGTCGGCGGTCATGACAGTCGCGGCGGACGCGGGCGTCTACGTGCTCCTGGCGATCGGCCTGAACGTCGTTGTCGGGTTCGCGGGACTTCTCGACCTCGGGTACGCCGCGTTCTTCGCGATCGGCGCGTACACGTACGCCTTCCTGGCGTCGGACCACATGCGGGTGACGCCTCTTGGAGAGCCGATCCACATCTCGTTCTGGTTCGTGCTGATCATCGCGATGTTCATCGCGGCATCCTTCGGCGTGATCCTCGGCGCTCCGACGCTCCGGCTGCGGGGCGACTACCTCGCGATCGTGACGCTCGGCTTCGGCGAGATCGTTCCGCGTGTATTCCGCAACGTCTCCGCGTGGACGAGCGGCGTGAACGGGATCTCGGCGCTCGATGTCCCGGCGCTTCCGCTCTGGCTCCAGGGACCCTGGTCCGGCGATGCGTTCGGATTCGTCACGGACTTCAAGATCATCTCGTCGCTCGCCTACTACGTGATCATGGTGGTCCTCGTCATCATCTGCGTGATCCTGGTCCGTAACCTTCATCGGTCGCGGCTCGGCCGCGCGTGGATGGCGGTGCGCGAGGACGAGGTTGCGGCCGCGGCCATGGGCGTGAACACGGTGGCGGTCAAGCTCCTGGCCTTCTCCATCGGAGCCGCGTTCAGCGGCTTCGCTGGGACGTATTACGCGGGCAAGCTGTCGCTCGTCTCGCCGGAGAACTTCGGGTTCCAGGTCTCGATCACGATCCTGGTGATGGTCGTGCTCGGCGGCATGGGAAATATCCCGGGCGTGATCACCGGAGCTCTCCTCATCTACTACGTGATCTTCGTGCTGCTCCAGCAGCTCCCCGAATACGCCGTGAACTTGGCGACGTCGATCGGCCTGTCCGGCCTCGTGAGGTCGAGCGGCGACTATCCCGGGATCGCCGAGTTCATCTCGCGCCTGAAATTCCTCGTCTTCGGTCTCATCCTCGTGGTCGTCATGCTCGTGAGGCCGCAAGGCCTTCTGCCCAGCCGGCAGCGCGAGCAGGAGCTGAAGAAGGGCGTCGCCGAGGACACAGTCATCGAAGACGTGAACGCGGAGACCACATGACCGTAGAGACCGCGCCGCCGATCCTGCGGGTCGACCACGTCACGAAGCGTTTCGGCGGACTCGTAGCCGTCGACGACGTGACATTCGAGGTGAAGAAGGGCGAGATCTTCGCCCTCATCGGCCCGAACGGCGCCGGAAAGACCACGCTCTTCAATGGGATCACCGGCATCTTCCCGCCCACGACGGGCCGGGTGATCTTTCAGGATCGTGAGATCACCGGCGCGAAACCGCATCAAGTCGCGACTCTCGGCATCGCGCGCACCTTCCAGAACATCCGGCTCTTCGAGTACATGTCGGCACTCGACAACGTCCGCCTCGGTCAGCACAGCCGCATGCGCGCCAAGCTCTGGGATTCCTTGTTCAAGACGCCCCTCGAGCGGTCTGAGGAGCGCCGCGTCACCGATCACGCGATCGAGCTGCTCCAGTTCGTCGGCATCGAGCGGTACACGCATACCTACGCCCGAAACCTGCCGTACGGCTCTCAGCGCCGCCTCGAGATCGCGCGAGCGCTCGCCACGAGTCCGGCATTGCTCCTCCTCGACGAGCCGGCCGCGGGCTTCACGCCGCAGGAGAAGGTCGAGCTGATGGGCCTCGTGCACAAGATCGTCGACAACGGCATCACCGTCTTCCTCATCGAACACGACATGAAAGTTGTCATGGGCGTCTCGCGACGGATCGTGGTGCTCGACCACGGCGAGAAGATCGCCGAAGGAACCCCCGAGCAGGTCCGCAACGACCAGCGCGTCATCGAGGCGTATCTGGGAAAGCAGCACTAGGACATGGCGATGCTCGAGATCTCGAACATCGACGTTTTCTACGGCAGGGTGCAGGCGCTCCGCTCGGTGACGCTCTCGGTCGACACGGGCGAGATCGTCGCGCTCATCGGCTCGAACGGCGCCGGCAAGACGACGACCCTGCGCACGATCTCGGGGCTCATGCATCCGACGGGCGGGAAGATCGTGTTCGACGGGCGCGAGCTTCAGCAGACCAGAGCGCACATGATCGTCAAGACCGGTATCTGCCAGTCCCCCGAGGGCCGACGCCTGTTCCCGCGCATGACCGTGTTCGACAACCTCATGATGGGAACGTACGCACGAAAGGATCTGAGCGGGGTTCAGGCGGACATCGCGAACGTCTACGACCTCTTCCCCCGCCTCAAGGAGCGGACGAAGCAGCTCGCGGGGACACTGTCTGGTGGAGAGCAGCAGATGCTCGCGATCGGGCGCGCGCTCATGGCGCGCCCGAAGCTGCTGATGCTGGACGAGCCGTCCCTCGGTCTCGCGCCGATCCTCGTGGAGACCATCTTCCGTGTCTGCACCGACATCAATTCACGGGGCCTGCCGATCCTCCTGGTCGAGCAGAACGCGAGCAAGGCCCTCGAGATCGCGCATCGCGCGTACGTTCTCGAGACAGGCTCGATCGTCCAGACCGGGACCGGCAAGGAGCTACTCTCGTCGCCTGACGTGCAGCGCGCGTACCTCGGAATGTGACCGCGCGCGCTCTCTAGACTTCGTGCGTGGCCCGAACTGTCCCTGCGCTGCGAGTTCCCGCAGACGTCGAACGCGTGCTCGCACGCCTCGAGCAGGCGGGGCACGAAGCCTTCGTCGTCGGCGGCAAAGTCCGGGACGCGGTGCGGGGCATCGACTCACCAGGCAAGTGGGACCTTACGACGAGCGCGACGCCGGAGGAGATCCAGGGCCTCTTTCGGCGCACCTATTACCTGAATCACTTCGGGACGGTGACCGTCCGATCTGGTGACGAAGAGGTCGAGGTCACGACGTACCGGACCGAAGCGGAGTACTCGGACCACCGGCGCCCCGATCACGTGACGTTCACGCGGTCCCTCCACGACGATCTTTCGCGTCGCGATTTCACCATGAATGCGATGGCCTGGCGCCCGCCCGCCGCCGGCAAGCCGGGGGAGCTGGTTGACCCCTTCGGCGGCCAGCGCGACCTTGACGCGCGCGTCGTGCGCGCCGTCGGGGAGCCCCGCGAGCGCTTCAAGGAGGACGCCCTCCGGATGCTGCGGGCCGTGCGCTTCGCGACGCTGCTGGGCTTCACGATCGACCAGCGGACCGCCGACGCGATCCGCGAGTCCGCTCCACTCGCCAAGACGCTGTCTGGCGAGCGCATTCAGCAGGAGGTGGTGAAGATCCTCGCCGCGCCCAAGCCGTCGGTCGCCTTCCGGATGCTGAGCGACCTGGGGCTGCTTGCCGTCTTCTTTCCGGAGCTCGAGATCGCGAAGACGATCCCCCAGGACAAGGCCGTCGCGCAGGATGTGTTCGAACACTCGATCGTGACCGCCGATGCGACGCCGCCGGACGATCTCGTGCTGCGACTCGCTGGACTGCTGCACGACATCGGCAAGCCCGAGACGTTCGCCGACGGACATTTCCATCAGCACGAATTCGTAGGCGAGGCGAAAGCTCGCGACATTTTGCGCCGGTGGCGATTCGACAAGGAGACCATCACACAGGTGACGCACCTCATCCGGAACCACATGTTCTGGTACCAGACGGACTGGACCGGTTCCGCGGTGCGTCGCTTTGTTCGCAAGGTCGGCCTCGAGAACATCCCCGCGCTGTTCGCGCTCCGCAAGGCCGACAACATCGGGAGTGGAGCGCGATCGCCGCGTATGTACCACCTGGAGTCCCTCTGGGAACGAGTACAGGAGGAGATCCGCGCGGCATCGGCCTTCTCGCTCAGAGATCTCGCGATCGACGGCAATGACGTCAAGAAGGAGCTCGGCATTCCGCCAAGCCCGCGTGTCGGTCAGATCCTCAACGAGCTCTTCGAGCGTGTCACGGAAGACCCGAACCTCAACACGCGCGAGGACCTACTGCGGCTGGCACGAGAACTGGGCGCGCGCTAGATCCGCTAGCCGGGGTCAGTCTGGCTTGGCGCCGCCGACCGTCGAGACCGGACGCGTCGATCCGTTGCCGCCCTTCGCGGCGGCCTCGTTCGTGCGGACTTTCTCAACGCTCTCGCTGAGGCGACGACGCGCCTCGTCCCCGGGGAACGGCGCGAACAGCAGGGCGATGGCCGCACCAACGATCGCACCGAGCACGAGCCCGAGCGCGAGCGTCCCGAAGATAGCTCCATCGGAGTGGCCGCCGATGACGCGGCGCACCTCGGTCTTGCCTTCACCGAACAGGTCAGTCGCACGCTTGGTCGCCTCGCCCTTTAGTTCATCAACGACGTCCTGAAGGTCTTTCACTCTGACCATGGCAGTCTCCTCTCGCTCTCTACGCGCAGGCTACCTCTGCGGAGGGCCGGTGCCAGCGTCGCCTGCCGCCCCGCCGGGCGGTCGAGAGAGCGCGGCCTCGATGAACGGGTCGATGTCGCCTCCGAGCACGCGGGTGGGGTCGCCGATTTCGATACCGGTCCGATGATCCTTCACGAGTGTGTATGGATGAAGGATGTAGGAGCGGATCTGGCTGCCCCAGTCGGCGGAGCGCATCTCGCCGCGTTCCTTGGCCTGCGCCTCTTCCTGCTCCCGCACCTGCCGCTCGAGCAGCCTGGCGCGGAGGATCTTCATCGCCGTCTCCTTGTTCTGGAGCTGCGAGCGCTCGTTCTGGCAGGCGACCACGATCCCGGTCGGCAGATGGGTGATGCGGACCGCCGTCTCCGTCTTGTTGACGTTCTGCCCACCCGCCCCGGTCGCGCGGTACGTGTCGATCCGTAGATCCTCCGGACGCACCTCGACCTCAGCTTCGCTTTCGACCTCCGGCGTCGGGTCGACGAGCGCGAAGGATGTCTGGCGTCGCTTCTGGAAGTCGAACGGCGAGATCCGCACGAGTCGGTGCGTGCCGCGCTCGGTCTTCAGATACCCGTAGGCGTACGGACCCTCGACGGTGAGCGTGGCGCTTCGGAAGCCGGCTTCGTCGCCTGGCGTGGACTCCAAGAGCTCCGCCTTGAAGCCCCTTCGCTCGGCCCAGCGCAGGTACATGCGTACGAGCATCTCGGCCCAATCCGCTGCATCGGTGCCTCCGACCCCGGCTGAGATCGCGAGGACCGCGCTGCGCTCGTCGTACGGCCCCGAGAGCTGCGCCTCGAGGCTCGCGCGCGCGACTTCCTCGGTGAGCTCCACAGTGTCGTGTGCGATGTCGGCCTCCATCTTCGGATCGCCATCGGCCATCGCCGCGAGCTCGCTCAGATCTTTCGCACGCGCGCGAAAGCGCTCCCACCGCTCCAGACGATCGCGCGCTCGGCCCAGGCGCTTCAGGATCTGTTGCGCGCGCTGCCGGTCCTGCCAGAGATCCGGCTTCGAGGACTCGGCCTCTAGCTCGGCGACCTCACGCTTGAGAGCCGGCAGGTCAAAGGAACACCGCCATGCGTTCGATGCGGTCGCGGAGAGTCGAGAGGGCCGCTTGGTCGACGATCAATCGCGTGCTAGCGCTTGCGCGGTCGTTCGAACGTGGTCGTGATCGGCTGGACCACGGGAGCTAGCTTGCCCGCAGCGAACGAGACGAAGGTCACGCATGGGCAGTAGGTGTTCCGCGGGCAGCGCGGGCAATCACCGTCACAGTCGAGGGTCGCTCCGTAGGAACACTTGAGGCAGTTGTCCTCGCAGACGATCCATTCCTTCATTCGCGGTGTCCTCTCTAGGGCGCGGCGGGTAATTACACGTTCGATCGGACGCCCGCCCGCGCTCTCCCCACTGCGATGTGTAGCGGTTTCCGTACGCATCTTATCCGCGGAAATCGGGCTTGAGAAGAGGGAAAAAACGCGGAAATCGGGCCCGAAAATCTGTTCCTTTTCAACTGTCGCGGCGCTGTCTGAGGTAACCAAGGCCGCCTTTGAATGGGCGCGGACGCACGCCAAAAACGGGCTCGAGAGCGTTCGGGTGGGGCGTGTTGTCGACGGCGAGAAGGTCCAGTTGAGCCACCGTGACCGGGGGGTCGGCCATCACCAGACCCATGAGCCCGGCCGGGGGCTTCATCAGCGGCACCGGGACATGCAGGGTCGGCCGGCGCTTTCCGGTGGCCCGCATGGTCTCAGCCAGCATCTCGTCATAGGTGACCGGCTCGGCACCACCGATCTGGTGCACGCCCGAGATCTCACGCCGTTCCACCGCGGCGACGATGGCCTGGGCGATGTCATCGACATGCAGCGGCTGAAATCGGGCTTTGCCATCACCCGGCACCGGCACCACCGGGAAGATCAGGCTGAATGCGAGCCGTGGAAAGAAATCATCGCCCTCACCGAAGAGAAGCGATGGCTGAAACACAACGTGCCCGATGCCGGATCCGGTGACGAAGGCTTCACCCTGGCCCTTGCTCTTCAAGTACGGGTACGGCGAAGTCGGATCGGCTCCGAGCGCCCCCATATGCACGATTCGCCCGACGCCGGCGCGCTTCGCCTCGGCGACGACGTTGGCGACGCCCCCGACGTTGACATCCGCGAATTTCTGCTTGCGCTCCGTCGGTATCGCGACCGTGTGGAGGACCGCGTCGATCCCATCGAACGCGCCGCGAAGCGACTCCGGCTTTCGCACGTCGGCGCGGCGCACGTCGAGCCGTCTCCCGTCGGGGTCGGGCAGCTCCTTCTCCGCTCCCGCACGTTCGCTGATCAGCGCGCGGACATCGTGACCTCCGAGAAGAAGTCGGGCAATGGCGTGACGCCCCACGAACCCGTTCGCGCCCGTTACGGCAACTCGCATCGGCTCACCGTTCTTCTGTACTACGTTCGTGTAGTAGTAGCACGCTGTCCAGGTGAGTCAAGGCGTCCGCGTGCACTCAAGATCGGCAGGATGATCCCGCCACCCACGGCATACATGAGGCCTAGCAGCTGTGCCTCCTGCAGTCCGTCGATGAACAGCGGGTCCAGACGTAGGAAGGACGTGAGGAAGCGAAATCCGCCGAAGAGCAGGAGGTACGCCCAGTAGACGCGACTTTCGGGCGGATGGCCGCGCACGCGGCGCCAGTACGCGACCAGGACCACGAAGATCACGACCATGATGAGACCGTCGTATGCCGCGACCGGATGCACGTAGTCGCTCTGGCCGAGTGTCGCGGGGTTCGTGTAGCGCACGCACCAGGGCAGCCCCGAACACGCGATCGCGTGGTGCTCGCCGTTGATGATGTCGCCGATGCGGCCGATCGCTTCGCCGAGCGCGATGCCGATCACCGAGATGTCGAACATGAAGCCGAGGGGAAGGCGCAGCCTGCGGGCCGCGAGAAAGCCGGCGATCGTCGAGCCCACCGGGGCGCCGGTCGTGCCGATCCCGCCGTTCCAGAAAGCGAGCACGTCGATGGGACGAGACGCGTACACGTTCCAGTTGTCCAGGACGTGCGCCACCCGAGCGCCGAGGAGGCCTCCGATGACGACCGCGATCGCGAACGGGTAGATGCGGTCATCGCGGACGAGGTAGCGCGCGGCGCGGAACGAGACAACGCTCCCGACGATCATCCCGACCAGCGAGAAGATCGAGTGCCAGGCGAAGCTCAGCGATCCGACATGAAGGTTCGGATCGAACGGGAGGTCGATCAGACCGCGAAAGTACGCGCCTGTTCGCGCGCGCGCGTCAGCAGTCGGAACAACACCGTCACGGCCGCGGCGAACACGAGGGTCGCGATGGTCTGGTCTTGGCGAAGACCGAAGGCGTACGTCGGATCGCCGATGCGAAGGAAGCCAAGGAGGAAGCGGCCGACCGCGTAGTGAAGGGCCCAGATCCAGAAGATCACGCCGTCCGGCCAGCGCCCGATGAAGCGGCGCAGCCAGAGCGTGAGGGCCACCGCCGACAGGTCCCAGATCATGTCGTACGCGACGACGAGATGGACCGGCCCGGGCTGACCGAGTGTGTCCGGATGCGTGAAGCCGACGCAGATTCCCTCGGGGGGCGTGCACGCCGTCGCGTGGTGCTCGCCATTGATGATGTCGCCGATGCGCCCGATCGCGAAGCCGAGCGCGATCCCGGGTGCGGCCGCGTCGGCGCCATACCCGATCGGCACGCCACGCCGTACAGCGGCGATGTACCCCCCGAGCACGCCGCCGATCGCGGCGCCCCAGATCGCGATGCCGCCGGTCCAGATGAAGAAGATCTGCTCCGGGTGCGCGACGTAATACGGAAGCTGGTCGATGACGTGAACGAGCCGCGCGCCGATGATCCCGCCGACGACACCCCACGTGGCGACCGCCCAGCCATCCTCCTCACTGATCTTGCCCCTCAGCAAACGCAGCGGGAGCCAGACGCCGAAGAAGATGCCGACCGCCGTGAAGATGCCGTGCCATGCAAGCGTGATCGGACCGATGTGAACGTTGGGGTCGAAGGGGATCTGGATCATCGGCGTGATGGTGCGCCGCGGGTCCTGTCTCGGGGTCGGGGCCGCGCGCTCGCCTGCCCGTCCGCTGCGGTGAGCTGACCCCCGCACGCCGGCGACGCGGCGGGCCTACGGCTCGCGCGCGACCCGCTCCCCCGTGCCACCCGCGGCGCGCCGCTCCATTCCTCGATCACTTCCCGTGGCACTTTTTGAATTTCTTGCCGGATCCGCACCAACACGGCTCATTGCGGCCGGGCAGCTTGCTCGGTGCGGTCTGTGAGCTGGGCCGTCCGTTGCCGCTCGTCCGCGTGGTTGTGCCCCCGCCGCTGGTTTGCGTCGTCTGCGTCTTCTCTTCTTGCTCGGCCTGCTCAGCCGTACGCACGGTCACTCGCAGGATCGTCTGCGCGACCCCGCTCGCGATGCGAGCTTCCATCTCCTCAAAGAAGCCGTGAGCTTCGCGCTTGTATGCGACGAGTGGGTCCTGCTGGCCGTAGCCGCGCAGATAGATCCCCTCGCGCAGCTCCTCCATGGCGGTGAGGTGCTCGACCCAGTGCGTGTCGATCGTCCGGAGAAGGACCCACCGCTCGACCGCGCGGGCCAACTCGTCGCCAAGTGCCTTCTCGCGCGTCTCGTAAGTCTCCTCGACGATCTCGGCGACGCGATCTCGGAGCTCGTTCTGGTTGCGGAGCTCACCGAAGCTCGTCGCGACAAGGTCCGGACGGTTGAGCATCGGCCCGAGCGCTGACGCCAGCTTGTCCAGGTCCCAATCTTCCGGGTCAGGCGTGGCCGCCGCCGTATCCACGAGACCGTCCGCCTCCTGCCGCAGGAACTCGAGGACGGTTTCGCGGACATCGCCCTTCTCAAGGATGAGCCGCCGCTGTCCGTAGATGACGTTGCGCTGGTTGTTGAGCACATCGTCGAACTCGAGCGCGCGCTTGCGGATGTCGAAGTTGCGCCCCTCGACCTTGATCTGGGCTTGTGTGATGGCGCCGGTCACCATCCCCGATTCGATGGGCGTCGAGTCGTCGAACCCGAGACGAGCCATGAGCCCCGCGACGCGCTCGGACGCGAAGATGCGAATGAGGTCATCCTCGAGCGAGCTGAAGAACCGCGAGCTTCCGGGGTCTCCCTGGCGACCGGAGCGGCCGCGGAGCTGGTTGTCGATGCGCCGCGCCTCGTGGCGCTCGGTACCAATGACGTGCAATCCACCGACGTTGGTGATCCCCTGCCCCAGCAGGATGTCGACACCGCGGCCGGCCATGTTCGTCGAGAGCGTTACGGCGCCGCGCTGGCCGGCGTCGGCGATGATCAACGCCTCGCGCTCGTGGTTCTTCGCGTTCAGGACCTCGTGCTTGATCCCGTGGCGGCGAAGCTGCTCCGAAAGCCGTTCGCTCTTCTCGACGCTCGTGGTGCCGATAAGCACCGGCTGCCCCGCTTCGTTGCGCTCCTTGACCTCCGCGACGACCGCGTCCCACTTGCCCTGCTCGGTCTTGTAGACGAGGTCGGGGTTGTCCCTCCGGACCATCGGCCTGTTCGTTGGGATCTGCGTGACCTCGAGCTTGTAGACCTTGTAGAGCTCCTCGGCCTCGGTCACCGCGGTACCGGTCATGCCCGCGAGCTTCGTGTACATGCGGAAGTAGTTCTGGATCGTGATCGTCGCGAAGGTGCGCGTCTCGCGCTGGATCTTTAGGTTTTCCTTCGCCTCGACCGCTTGGTGCAGGCCGTCGCTCCAACGCCGGCCGGGCATGAGCCGCCCGGTGAACTCGTCGACGATGATGACCTCACCCTCCTTGACGACGTACTCCTTGTCCTTGTGGTAGAGCGCCTTCGCCTTCACCGCGTTGTCGAGGTAATGGACCGCGGTGACGTCTCCCTCGTACATGTTCTTCACGTGGAGGAGCTTCTCGGCGCGGGCGATGCCTTCCTCGGTGAGGGCGACCGCGTTGTGCTTCTCCTCGATGACGTAGTCGGTCTCCGGCTGCAGCTGCGCGGCAACGCGCGCGAAGGTGTAGTACGTCGCGGTCGCATCCTCGGCCGGCGAGCTGATGATGAG
>Ga0114129_10004157_pt1 | contig 20459 bp, 20 predicted proteins | sample RhiMetdeltSRZDD1_FD_80071 | JGI IMG/M metagenome (GOLD analysis project Ga0114129, IMG submission 80071) | Populus rhizosphere microbial communities from Tennessee, USA - Rhizosphere MetaG P. deltoides SRZDD1 (version 2) (version 2) | ecosystem: Host-associated > Plants > Roots > Rhizosphere >... | reverse complement strand
GAGGCCGACGAAGCCCGCCGCTGGTACGAGATCGCCGTCGAGAGTTTCGACGATCAACTCGACCAGGGCGGTTCAAAGGCCTCTCTCCTCAACGGCCGTTCATTCTGTGCCGCCAAGCTAGGCCGTTTCGATCAGGCCTTCGACGACATCCAGGAAGCGATGAGGCTCAAGCCGAACGAGCACCTTTTCCTCGTCCGCGCCGCCGAGGTCTACCTTCTGGCAGGCCGCCGGCAAGAAGCTTTCGGATATCTGCGGCGGGCCGTCCAGGCGGGCGTCTCGCGGGATGAGCTCCGCAACGACCTCATCTTCCAACCCTACCTGGACGACCCTGAGTTTTACGCAATTCTGGAAGGAAACTAGACTCCGGGCTTGCCGCCGCCATCCACCGGGATCGGGTCTCCCGGGGGCACCGGGTCGGGATCACCGTTCCCGGATCCGTCGGGCTCGCGGAGGGCCGGGTCTCGGATCTCGTGCCGGACCCGAACGACCCGAGTCGCGTCTTCTTCTTCCGCGCCTACGCGGGGCAGGAGAGCGGCGTCTGGGAGGCCCACGGAATGCGCGTTCGCCGGCTGTCGCTCGATCCTCTGCCGCCTTCGGCGTCTCTCGCCGTTTTCCGCGGGCCGGACCGGTCGACGGTTCTTCTGCTCTCGAGCTTCAACGGTATCAAGGTCTCTTTCGACGGAGGCGAGCGGTGGTGGGCGCCGGACAGGGCTCCCGCCGGGACGCCGATCGCCCTCTTTGCGTCGGAGTTCGGCTCTCCCGTCCTCGTCACGACTGCAGGGGTGTTCCGGACCACCGACGGGAAGAACTTCAATCCCGTCCCGGGCAGCCCCGACACTCCGACCAACACCGAGCTCCTCGCGGACAGGGCGGGCACGCCGATTCTCGAGGTCAAGACCGGAGACGGAACGGTCCGCTGGGATGGGGCGTCGTGGGACAACCGGCGGCGAACGCTCCTCTCCGGCGGAAAGTTCCTGGAGCACTACCACGGCGAGACCGCTCCCGCGCCCGTGCGCTCGCCGGTCCAGGAAGTGGATGGAAACCTGGTCTGGGAGGTGGCGGGCCAGCGGCGGACCGTGCGGAGCCCGCGACCGGGTCTGTCCGTCGCATCGACGCTCGCGATGCCCGAGGGTCAGCTCTACGTCGGCACCGCGGGCGACGGCCTGTTTCTCTTCGAGCCGTAGGGAGCCCAGTCATTCCGAGGAGCGAAGCGACGAGGAATCCCTCTCTTTCGTAAGGAGAGATCCCTCGCTCCGCTCGGGATGACCGTCTACTCCTGGACTCCTTCGATTCTTATCCGGGATCCGACGGTCACCTTCTCTTTCGCGGCCATCCCTCCCGCGATCTCCAGGACGTTCGCCACGGGAACTTCGGGACCGTAGTTCGGGCACGGATCCGCCCGGCACGGCGGTGTGTTCGCGGAGACGAACAGGACTCGACCGGATCCGTCGAGCCAGACGATGTCCAGGGGAATCATCGTGTTCTTCATCCAGAACTGGTGCGGCGCGGCGTCCGAGAAGACGAAGATCATTCCGCTCTTCGCCGGCAGGCTCTCGCGAAACATCAGTCCCTGCGTCAGTTCCTGCGGCGTGCGCGCGACCTCGACCGTGTAGACCGCGCCGGACGGGAGAACGACGGTGGGTCCGGAGACGGGGGCGGCCGTAGGTGCGGGCGCCGCCGGCGCTTGAGGCGCGCCGCCGCACGCGGTGGCGAGTATCAGAACGATCGGCCCGATCAGCCGGCTACACACCCTCTTCGATTTCGGCGGCAGCGGGAGCCTCCTCTCCGCCGGCTTCGTAGATCTCGTCTCGTCGCACGAGACTGTACTTCTTCGCGTAGTAGCGGAAGGAGCGGAACGACATGTGGAGGAGCTCCGCCGCCTTGGTCTGGACCCCTTCGCACCGGTCGAGCGCCTCGCGCATCAGCCGCTTGCCGACCGCCTCGAGGTAGCTCTCGAGGTTGATCCCTTCCTGCGGCAGGCTCTCGAAGTCCGGCACCCGCGACTTGATCCCCAGCGCAATCGTTTCGGGAAGGCTGGAGACCGTGATCAGCGGGCCCGGCTCGAGCGCGACGGTGCGCTCGAGGGTATTTTCGAGCTCGCGGACGTTGCCAGGCCAGGGATACGCCTCCAGGAGACGCATCGCCTCCGTCGAGATTTTCTTCTCCGGGATCTTCTGGTCGGCGCAGACCTTGACGATGAAGTACTGGGTGAGCGGCGCGATGTCCTCGAGGCGTGCGCGCAGCGGAGGCAGGCCGATCGGGATGACATTGATCCGGTAGAAGAGGTCTTCCCGGAACTTTCCGTCCGCGACCAGCTCGTGCAGGTCCTTGTTGGTCGCGGCGATGATGCGCACGTCGATCGTGACTTCCTCGTTGCCGCCGACCTTGCGGATGACTCTCTCCTGGATCGCGCGCAGGAGCTTGACCTGCATCGTCAAGGTCGTTTCCGAGATCTCGTCGAGGAAGAGCGTCCCATGGTCCGCTTCGGTGAAGAGGCCGCGCTTGTCCTTGATCGCGCCGGTGAACGCGCCGCGCTCGTGACCGAAGAGTTCGGACTCCAACAGCGGCTCCGGCAGCGCGCCGCAATTGATCGAGACAAACTTGCGGTCCTTGCGGATCGAGGTGTAGTGGATGGCGCGCGCGATGAGCTCCTTCCCAGTGCCGCTCTCGCCCGTCAGGAGCACGGTCGAGGAGACTCTCGCGATCCGCTCGATCGTTCGAAAGATCTCCTGCATCCGCGAGCCCTTCCCGATGATGTTCGCGAAGGTGTACTTCGCGGCGAGCTCCTGCTTCAGGTAGACGTTCTCGTCGCGGAGCTCCTTCTCCCCGAGAGCGCGGTCGACGATGAGGCCGAGCTCCTCCACGTTGAAAGGCTTCGCGATGTAGTCGACCGCGCCGGCTTTCATCGCGTCGATCGCGTCGGCGGTCGAGGTATGCGCCGTGATCATGATGACGGGAGTCTTTGGCGACTCGGACTTGATCTTCTTCAAAAGGTCGAGACCATTGCCGTCCGGCATCTTGATGTCGCAGAGAACCAGGTCCGGGGTCGAACGAAGCACCGATGCCTGACCTTCGGTGAAGTTCGACGCGGTCATGACTTCGAATCCCCTCTTGTGGAAAAAGAAGGCGAGCATGTCGCGGATCGACGCTTCGTCGTCCACGATCAGAAGACGCTGTCCACTCATCCGGCAACCCCCATGGAAATGGCCGCGATCTCCGCGGCCTCTCGCGCGCGGACGTCGCGCGGAAGACGGATCGTCACCGCAGTTCCTTCGCCCGGTCGGGATTCGATGTCGATCGTGCCGCCGTGGTCTTCGACGATTCTCCGAACGATCGCCATGCCGAGCCCCGTCCCGTCGTCGAAGGCGGTCGAGAACGGGGTGAAGAGGCGCGAGAGCTCGTCGGTGCTCATCCCGCGACCCGTGTCGGCGAACTGGATCGTGTATCCGCCGTTCTCCTCGCGCCCGGTGACGGTGAGCCTGCCCCCTGCCGCCATCGCGCGGACCGCGTTCTTGGCGACGTTGTAAACGATCTGACGGATCTGGTCGCGATCGCCGGACAGCATCGAGGAAACGGGGACTACGTCCACTTCGATCTCGTGCGCGTCGGAGACCTCGTCGGAGAGTCGGAAGATGTCCATGACCTCGGCGACCGTCGTGGCCACGTCGAAGAGAGCCACCCGACGCTCCTGCGGCCTTACGAACCGGAGGAACTCTTCCAGGATCCCGGACAGACGGTTCGACTCCGAAACGATGATCTCCATCAGCCTTCTCTCGGTCGAGCCCACCGTCAGCTCATTCGAAAGGACCTGCACGGAGCCGGAAATCGAAGCGAGCGGGTTCCGGATCTCGTGCGCGATGCCGGCGGCAAGCTCGCCGACCGCCGCGAGCTGCTCGTTGAACCGGGCGCGGCCCTCGAGCTTCTTCACCTCGGTCAGATCCTGGAAGAGGATGAGTGTTCCTTCGTCTCCCTCCGCTCCTTCGAGCACCCTCAGCGAGTATCCGAGCACGCGTCGGATTCCGGCCCGGTCGAGCTCGGTCTCCGCCCGGTAAGGCTCCCGCCCGCGGGCACGCTTGCGGATGCTGTCCCAGTCGCAGGGAAAGGGGAGGCGAAGGTCTGCGAGATACCGGCCGGTCACGGCGGAAGGCTCCAGTCCCAACATCTCGCCCCCCGGCACGTTCAGGAACGTGACCCGCTGGTACGAGTCAGTCGTCAGGAGCCCCGACGACATCGACGCAATCACGCTGGCGTACAAGTGCTGGAGCCGCGAGAGCGCCCTCTGCCGGCGGACGAGTTCCTCGCGCGCGGTCACGAGTTTCTCGGAAAGATACGCCACCATGAAAGCGACGCCGAGGAATCCGACGACGGTGATCGCCAGGTTGTAGCGCACGCGCGGGCCCGTCCACTCCGCCAGCGCGGCGAGAGGGGGCACCGGCAGCAAGCCGTTGGCGACGAGCTCGACCATCGATCCGTAGAGGATGGCTGCGATCGACGCGGTTACGACGGCTCCGATCCGGTAGAGGAGGAGGCCCGCGGCGCCGATCACGACGAGGTACAGGAAGGTGAACACCGAGTCGGGGCCGCCGGACGAGTACACGAGAAGCGTCACGATCGCCAGGTCGCCCAGGATCTGGATCCACGCCGAAGCGCGCGCCGGAATTCCCCGCCCGACGGTCCAGTGAAACACGGAAAGGAGAATGGCCGCGGCCAGGAGGCGGTAGAGGAACGAGATCTCCACGCCGGCCCCGGAGCCCGACTGCACGAGGATCGCTGAAATCAGGATCAGCGACAGCACGACGACGCGGGCGGTCGCCAGCCAGACGAGCGAGCGCCGGAGGGAATCGGCGGGGTTCGCGGGAGGGAAAGCGGAGATTCGCGATCCGGTCGCGGAGTCCGTAACGGGTGCCCTCGGCTATCCGATCTTGTTGATCAACGTGAACATCGGCAGGTACATCGCGATGACGATTCCTCCGATGATCACGCCGAGAATGAAGATCATGACGGGCTCCATCAGCTTGACGAGCCCCTGGACGGCGACGTCCACTTCATCCTCGTAGAAGTCGGCGATCTTGTTGAGCATGGCGTCGAGAGCGCCGGTCTGCTCGCCGACTCCGATCATCTGAACGACCATGTTGGGAAAGACGTTCGATTCCTTGAGCGGCTCGACGATCGTCTTGCCGCCCTCGACGCTCTTGCGCGTCTCGAGGATCGCGTCCTCCACGATGGCGTTGCCCGAGGTGCGCGCGGTGATGTCGAGGCTTTCCAGGATCGGGACGCCCGAGGAAGTGAGCGTCGCGAGAGTGCGGCAGAACCGGGCGACGGCGATCTTGCGGAGGATCATCCCGATGATGGGCATTTTCAGGAGCAGTCCGTCGATGACCCGACGCCCCCGGTAGGTCTTGTAGTAGCGGCGGACGCCGTACGAGAACGCCCCGATTCCCAGGATGAAGAAGATGAAGTACCGAGCAAGGAAATTCGAGGCCGCGATCACGACCCGGGTCGGAAACGGCAGCTCCGCCCCGAGGCTCGTGAAGAGGGCGGCGAACGTCGGGATGACCTTCAGGAGAATGACCGCGACGACGATCGCCGCGATGATGATGACCGCGGTCGGGTAGATCAGAGCGGAGCGGACCTGCGACCGCAGCTTCACTGCCTTCTCGATGTACACCGAGAGCCTCTGGAGGATCGTGTCGAGGATACCGCCCGCCTCGCCGGCCGCGATCATGTTGACGTAGAGGTTGTCGAAGGCTTTCGGGTGCCGCCGCATCGCGTCGGCGAGCGTCGATCCCGCTTCGACGTCCTGTCGGACCTGCAGAAGGATCTTCTGGAAGTTCTTGTGCTCCTGCTGAAGCGCCAGGATCTCGAGGCACTGCACGAGAGGGAGGCCGGCGTCGATCATGACGGAGAACTGCCGCGTGAAAACGGCCAGGATCTTCGGGGGGACCTTGCGCCCCGCCTTGGTGAGGGAAATCTCCTTCCCGCGTTCCCGGATTCCGGTGACGACGATGTTCTGACGCCGGAGCTGGGCGAGCGCGAGCTCCTTCGACTCGGCGACCATCGCGCCTTCCTGAACCATCCCGGCGCGGTTGCGCCCCTTCCAGGCGTAGCTCGGCACGTCAGCTCCTCTTTCCCGCGACCGCGGCCGGGGTCGGAACGTTCACGCCCGCGCCCCGGTTGATGAGCTCCTGCAACTCGTCGGGGCTCGAGGAGCGCAGGAGTGCCATTTCGAGAGTGATCAGTTTGCGGTGATAGAGCGTCGCGAGCGACTGGTTAAAGGTCTGCATTCCAAACTTCGACTGGCCGGCCTGCATCATCGAGTAGACCTGATGGATCTTGTCCTCGCGGATGAGGTTGCGGATGGCCGCGTTCGGGACCATGATTTCCATCGCCATCACCCGGCCCTTGCCGCTCGAGCGCTCCAGAAGCGCCTGGCAGAGGATCCCTTCCAGGACGAAGGAGAGCTGGGTCCGGATCTGGGTCTGCTGGTGCGCGGGGAAGACGTCGATGATCCGGTTGATCGAGGAGGCCGCGCTGTTGGTGTGAAGGGTGGCGAGCGTCAGGTGGCCCGTCTCGGCAATGCGGAGCGCCGATTCGATCGTCTCGAGGTCGCGCATTTCACCGACGAGAACGACGTCCGGATCCTCGCGGAGAACGGACCGGAGCGCGTTCGGGAAGGAGTGCGTGTCCGCGTGCAGCTCGCGCTGGTTGACGATGCACTTCTTGTGCGTGTGGAGAAACTCGATCGGGTCCTCGATCGTGACGATGTGGAGCTGTTTCTCGCGATTGATCTTGTCCACCATCGCGGCGAGCGTCGTCGTCTTCCCCGAGCCGGTCGGACCCGTGACGAGAATGAGGCCGCGGGGTTTGTCGCAGAGGAGCTCGACAACCGGGGGCAGGCCGAGCTCGCGGAATCCCTGGATCTGGTAGGGGATCTGACGGTAGACGCCGCCGACCGCGCCCCGCTGCATGAAGTTGTTCGCGCGGAAGCGCGCGAGGCCCTTGACACCGAAGGAAAAGTCGAGCTCCAGGTTCTCCTCGAAGCGGTGCTTCTGGGTATCGGTCAGGACCGAGTAAGCGATCTGCTTCGTCTCGGCCACCGTCAGCGGCGGATACGGGAGCGGGAGCAGCCGCCCGTCGAGCCGCACCATCGGCGGCGAGTTGGTGGTCAGATGAAGGTCGGATGCGCCCATTTCGACCATCTGTTTCAGAAGTTGATGAAGAGTGGCTTCCCCTGCCATTTTTTGACGGCCCTCTTTGAATGAGTTGTGTCGAGCTAGCGTCGTAGTTTAAGCCCCGGCATCGGGAAAGGAAAGGTTCGGCCCCCCTCTTTTGCCCCTTTCGGGCCCGTTTTTGTCGCCGGTGCTCCGACCCGCCGCCCTCCCGGATCTTCTCCTAGATCACCGTTTCTCTCAAGACTTCTTCGAGCGTCGTGACCCCTTCGCGGACCTTGTTCAGCCCGGCCATCCGGAGCGTCACCATGCCCTCTTCGACCGCGCGGCGCTTCAGCTCGATCGAAGAAGCTCCCGAGAGGATCATGTCGCGGATCTCGTCGGAGAAGAGAAGCACCTCGAAAAGGCCCATTCGCCCCTTGTAGCCGGTGTTTTTGCACGTCTCGCACCCCCGGCCGCGCTTGATCTTCAGGGTCTTTACCTCGTCGGGGGCGAACCCGACCTGGATCAGCATCTGCGGCGAGGTCTCGAAGTCTTCGGAGCAGTTCGAGCAGACGATCCGCACGAGCCGCTGCGCGGCGATGCAGTTGACCGAGGTCGCCACCAGGAAGGGCTCGATCCCCATGTTCATGAGCCGGTTGACGGTCGAAGGGGCATCGTTGGTGTGCAGCGTCGAGAGGACGAGGTGTCCGGTGAGCGCGGCCTTCACCGCGATCTCGGCGGTTTCGAAGTCCCGGATCTCGCCGACGAGGATGATGTCCGGGTCCTGTCGGAGGAAGGAGCGCATCGCGGACGCGAACGTCAGGCCGATCTGCTCCTTCATCTGGACCTGGTTGATGCCGGCGAGGTTGAACTCGATCGGGTCTTCAGCCGTCAAGATGTTGACCGCCGGGTCGTTCAACTGCGCGATCGCGGAGTAGAGCGTGTTCGTCTTGCCGGACCCGGTCGGTCCCGTGACCATCACGATCCCGTACGGCCTGTCGATCGCGTCCTTGAACCGGCGGAGCGGCTCCTGGTCGAAGCCGAGCTGGGTCATGTCGAGCTGCAGACGGGATTTGTCGAGCAGCCGCATGACAACTTTCTCGCCGAAATGCGTCGGGACGACCGATACGCGCAGGTCGAGGTCGCGCGTGCGCTCCTCGACGCGCAGGCGGATCTTGATGCGACCGTCCTGGGGAAGGCGCTTCTCGGAGATATCGAGTTTCGCCATGATCTTCAGCCGCGAAATGAGCGGGTCCCGCGTGCGCATCGGGAGCGCCATGATGTTGTGAAGGACGCCGTCCACGCGGAACCGGACGCGAAACTCCTTCTCGTAAGGCTCGACGTGGATGTCCGACGCTCCCGCTTTCAACGCCTCAATCAAGATCAGGTTCGAGACCTTGATGATCGGCGCCGACTCAGAGGACTTGGCGAGATCGATGAGGTCGATCTCCTGCCCCTCTTCGCCACGGACGACGTCGACGTCGCCGGCGTCGAAGCCGGTGATCTCGTCCATGTTGAACTCGGAAAGGCCGACGCTCGCCATATCGTCCATCGTTAGCGCCGAGGACATGAGGTCGTCGATGCTTCCGTCGGCCGGCGCGCTTCCGGTCGTCGTGCCCTTCGGCCGCTCCTTCAGGACGACGGAGCGTGGCGTTCCATAGTGCTTGTCGATCGCGCGCCGCAGCGATGCCTCGGAGGCGACGACCGGCTCGACGTTGTAGCCGGTCATGAACTTGATGTCGTCCATCGCGAAGACGTTCGTCGGATCGGACATCGCGATCGTCAGGGTCGCCCCGGTTTTGTTCACGGGAAGGACGCCGTACTTCCGGGCGACCTCGCCGGGCACTACCTTGATCACGGCGGGGTCGATCTCGAAGTGCGCGAGGTCGATCGAGGGCACCCCGAACTGCTGGGAGAGGGTCTCGGTGATGTCCTGCTCACTGACGGCGCCGATCCGGATCAGGGCCTCTCCGAACTTGCCTCCTTCGTCCCGCTGGGACTTGAGCGCAGCTTCGACCTGCTCGGGAGTGACGAGCTTCGCCTTGACCAGGAGATCGCCGAGTTTTACTGCCATGGGGAAGCTCCACAGGGTAAGGCTTTGGTCTCCATCTGTCAAAAGTGGGAGGCCCAGGGGTCAGGTCTCGGGGTCAGGTCTCCACTTGCCACTTCGCTTCGCGAAGATGGCAAGGGCAGTTTCTGTCGTTCGGCAGTGTCCGTATCAGTGAAGACCTGACCCCACTATTCTTTTTCGATCGCTTTCAGCTTTCCGACGAGCGTCCCGACCTTCAGCTTCGAACGGAGCTGAACCGGGATCTTCTTATCGTCGTCGGTCAGCCAGAGCACCAGGTTCTTGCCTTTGCCGATCAGCCCTTCGTTCTCGCTCCTCGGCTCCACCCGGATCGTGCGGAAGGTGCCCGCGGGCGTCGTGACCGTCTCGCGTCCCTTCATGACGACGGAAAGTGGATAGGCCTCGCGGGAGACGACCGTGAGCTGGATCGGGGTGCCTTGCTCAAGATCGAGGAGCCGGATGTAGTAGACCGAGGAAAGAGAGTCGAAGGTCGAGTCCTCGATCGGGATCGGTTTGCCGTTACGGAAGGCGAGCTTCTTCTCGTAGTCGAACTCCACCAGATCGTCCCGAACTCGCTTGCCCTCGACCGTGTGCTTCTCGAAACGGAGCGACCGGAAAGTCTTCGGATCGACCCACGACGCGAGGTAGTCGCGCACGAGAAAGAGCTTCGAGAGGAATTCGCCCGAGATCGCCGAAAGCTCGAACTTGTACGTCGGCCGGCCCTCGAACGATGTTTCCTTCGCCGTCAGAGTGAGCTCGCCGGCCGAAGCTCCCAGGACCGACATCGCGAAATGAAGGGTCTCGCCCAGAAATGGAGGACGTCCTTCGAGCTTCGGCTGCGCGTGCGCGGTGACGGCGAGCGCGAAGAGGAGCGCCGCCGGAAGGAAGCGAGCCGGCTTCAAGCTCCGGCGAGAACGGGATGCGCCGACGGATCGTTCCCGGCGCCTCGAGCATGAGATCCTTCGCGGAGCCTGGCCTGAGCGGACGCGAAGGGCTGGGGACTCCCGGCGCAGCGAGCGTGGGATCCCTCGCGGAGCCTGTCCTGAGCGGACGTGAAGGGCTCGGGACTTCCGGCGCGCGGGCGGTTGAATCGCGTCAGGCCGCAAGCACCTCGAATGCCTTTCGGGCGACCTCTTCGGCACCCGTCTCGGAATCGTACCGGATTGCGGAGCCGGGATTTCGGTACGGGCCGTTCCTTGCCGGAGTGTTGCGGTCCGGGTCGGTCGAGCCGAAGAGCGCGAGCGTCGGAGCTCCGAGGGCATCGGCCAGGTGGAGAGGTCCGGTATCTCCGCCGATGAAAAGGGCGGAAGCGGCCACAACCCGCGCGAGCCCCGAGAGCGAAAGGAGAGGGAGGAGGCGTGCCTGCGGCAGCATTTTCGACATCCGGCCGGCGCGCTCTTCGTCGCCGGGTCCCCAGGAGACGACGGTGGACATGCGGCCGCCGGCGGAAAGGAGCCGAGCGAGCGCGGCAAACCGCTCTTCCCCCCAGGTCTTCTCGGGTCGGCTCGCGCCGGGGTGAAAAACCGCGAACGGTCGGCTCTGGCCGGCGAGAAAAGCTTCCGCCTCCGGCGACGGACGCTGGAGCAGAAAACGGGCATCCGGAGAGTGTCGCCCGACGGGGATGCCGGCCGCCTCGGCGAGCGCGAGGTTGTGGTCCACGATGTGCTGACCGGCGAGCGGTCTGACCGCCCGGTCGCAGAGGACCACGGACCCGCGCTCCCTTCGATCGGCGGTTCCGAACCCGATGACGGGGGCGCCGGCCAAGCGTGCGAGCAGGGCGGACTTCCAGAGTCCCTGGGCGTCGATCGTCGCGTGCGGTGAAAACCGGCGAAGTCTGCGGAAGAGCGATCCCATCTCCGAGTAAGTACGCGGGGACAGCGGCCTCCGCCGCCAGTTTCTCGTGTCGGCAAAAAAGATTTCGTCGACGTCGGGGTTGCCTTCGACGAGCTCCCGGTACGCCGACTCGACGACCCATCCCACCTTTGCTCCTGCCCGCCGCGCGTTTGCCGCGATCGGAAGCGCGTGCACGATGTCGCCCAGGGAAGAGAGGCGCACGATCAGAAGGTTCATGAGCCGGGACGCGGAGCACGGAACCCGGAACACGAAAAGGCCGGAGCCCGAAATCTTCTCTTCACCCGCCGCTTGTCCCCTGTCCCGTGTTCCGAATTCGTTCGAGCATCTCCGTCGTCGCGTGGTCCTTCGAGTCCCCGACGATCACGGTCTTTCCGCCGTAGCCGGCCACGACCTCCCGCTCCGGCACCGACTCGGCAGTGTAGTCGGTTCCTTTCGCATGGACGTCGGGGCGGAGCTCTTCCAGGAGCGCGGCGGGGGAATCCTCCTCGAAGACGACGACCGCCCCGACGCACGCGAGCGCCGCCACGATCTCCGCGCGCTCGGCGGCCGGCACGATCGGACGGCCCGCGCCCTTCGAGCGGGAAACGGACGCGTCCGAGTTCACTCCGACGATCAGCCAATCCCCCTGGGCGCGCGCCGCTTCGAGATAACGCACGTGGCCCGCGTGAAGGAGGTCGAAGGCTCCGTTCGCGAACACGATCCGCCGGCGAGCCTCTCTTTCGCGCGCGGCGGCCCGGGCGGCTTCCGGGCGCGAAATGATTTTTTCCGTCGACGAACGAACCTCGCCCGTCACGTGGTCAGCGTCCGATCGGATGCGATCGCCTGCTCGAGCTCGTCGGCGGAGACCGTTGCGGTCCCCATCTTCATCACGACGACGCCCCCGGCGAAATTCGCGAGAAGCGCCGCCTCGAGCGGCGTCGCGCCGGAAGCGAGCGCAAGAGAGAACGCCGCGAGAACGGTATCGCCGGCGCCCGTGACGTCGGCGACCTGGTCGGTCCCGTGGACGGGAATGAGCGTCGGCTCAAGTCCTCCGTCGAAGAGAGCCATGCCGCGCGATCCCCGCGTGACGAGAAGCGTCGCACAGCCGATCCGGCGCCGCAGCCGGTCCCCGGCTTCCGCCAGCTTTTCGGGAGAGTCGCCCAGTCGCTCGCCCGCAGACTCCTCGAGCTCCTCTTCGTTCGGGGTTGCCGCGTCGACGCCCGCATACCGCCCGAGCGAGTGTCGCGAGTCGAGCAGGAGCGGAACGCCCGGCCGCAGGCGCTCCCGAAGGGGTCGAACCGCTTCGGGCGTTACGGCGCCGTAGCCATAGTCCGAGAGAACTGCGGCGTCGACCGATCCCGCGATGTCCCGAAGCTTCCGGCCGAGTCGGTCGCGCCACGCCCCATCGGCCGGAAGCTCGTCTTCCCGGTCGTAGCGGACGACCTGCTGCTTGATCGAATGTGCTCCTCCGGCGAGCACCCGGGTCTTCGTGGGGGTTGCATATCCGGGAACTGGTTCGAGCGCGTCGGTCGCGATCCCGCGCTCGCGGAAGATCTTCGTCAGGAGCTCGCCGGCGGGGTCGTCGCCGACCGGGCCGACCGGCACCGGCACGCCTCCCAGGGCCCGGACGTTCGCGGTCGTGTTTCCGGCGGCGCCCGGAAGGCTCTCCTCCTTCCAGAACTTCAGGATCAGAACGGGCGCCTCCCGGGAAATCCGCTTGGGGTGACCGAAAACAAACCGGTCGAGCACGTAATCTCCCGCGACCAGCAACCGCCGTCCGGCGAAGGAAGACACGAGCGCGAGAAGACGCTCCTTCGAGGCCGGAAGTGTCATCGGCGCTATATAATGACGCGGTTTTCGGCCAAGTGATGCTCGACTCTCAGGTTCTCGTGCTGAATCGCGTCTTCCAGGCCGTGCACGTCACGTCCGTGCGCAAGGCCTTCTCTCTGTTCTACAAGGGGCACGTCCGCGCGGTCCTTCCCGACTATTCGACTTACGAGTTCGAGAACTGGTGTGACATCCCGGTGCAGCCTCAGGATGAAGTCGTTCTCACTCCCTCGATGGCGATCCGGGTGCCGCGGGTCGTCGCTCTCAAGAGCTTCGATCGGCTCCCGCGTCAGGAAGTGAAGTTTTCCCGGCACAACATCTACCTGCGCGACGGGAACCGGTGCCAGTACTGCGGGCACAAGTTCACGTCCTCCGAGCTGTCGCTCGATCACGTGATCCCGCTCTCGCGCGGGGGCACCTCGTCGTGGGAGAACATCGTCTGCGCCTGCCTCGCGTGCAACGTGCAGAAGGGGAATCGGACGCCTTCGGAGGCCTCGATGCGCCTGGTTGCCCACCCCCGGAAACCGCGGTGGCATCCGGTGGGCCACTTCGGGTCGAGCAAGCTGCATCCTGCCTGGCGAAATTTCCTCGACGTGGCTTACTGGAACACCGAGCTGAAGCAGTAGAGCTCAGGAGCCGGGCGTTGCCCCGCAAACCCTCTCGACGGCGGCGGCGACCGCTTCCACCTCGATCTCCCTCATGCACTCGTGCCCGTACGGGCATTCCCTGAGATAGCAGGGGGAACAGAACACGTAGCGGTCCAGGATCTCGCACCGGACCCCCGTCGGCCCGGTCCTTCCCGGATCGGTCGGGCCGAAGAGTGCGACGACCGGCGTTCCCACCGCCGCCGCGAGGTGCATCGGACCCGAGTCGTTGGCGACGACGACTCTCGCGCGGGCGGCGAGCGCGGCGAGCCCGACGGGGTCGAGGTCGGCGCCCAGAACCGGCAGAGCCAGGTCTGCCACGGCGGCGCGTGCTTCTTCCGCGAGACGGTCTTCCCCCGGGCCGATGACGAGGGCGCAGGAGAATCCGCGTCGGAGGAGGGCCTCCGCGAGCCCGCCGAACCGCGCCGGCGGCCACCTCTTCGTCCAGCCAAACGCGGCGCCGGGCGCGAGCAGCGCAAGCGATCCGTTTTGAGGGAGACCGGCGCGGGAGAGCGCGGCGCCGGCCCGTGCGGCGGCCTCCGCAGGGATCGGAAGGCGCGGCGGCGCTTCGTCCGGCTGGATGCCCCGCGATTCGAGCAGCCGGTCGTAGTCGCGCAGCTGGTGGCCGGTCCGCGGGGGGGCGGCGGGTGCGCGGGTCAGGAGATGACGGCGTCCGTCGGTCGCGTATCCGATGCGCTCCGGGATTCCGGCGAGGAAAGGGACGAGCGCGGACCGGTACGAGTTGGGAAGGACCCATGCCTCCGAGAAACCGCCCTGCCGCACCGCGAGCGAGTCGCGAAGGAGCGCCGAGGCCGTCGTAACTGCGGAGGCGGTTCCCTCCGCGCGGTAGATCGCGGCGGGGCCCGGACGGGCCAGGACCACCAGCCCCTCTTCCGGCGCCGCGTGAGAGAGCGCGCGAAGGACCGGCAGCGACATGACCGCGTCGCCGATCCAGTTGGGCGCGACGACGAGCCTTCCCACGCGATCGCTCACGACGGGCCGCTATGGACCCTGGACTCGGGACTTTGGACTGGCCGGGTTTTCCATCGATCATGGATCCAGAGCCACGCGTCGGGAGCGAGGCGGATCGCCGCCTCCGTCACCTCCATGTAGCGAGCAGTGGCCCGGCGCACACGCTCTTCCCGGTCGACCTCCACGCCCCCGAACTCCTCCGGGAGGATCGGACGCTCGAACCCGAGCCGGTAGCGTCCGTCCGACTCGGGCCAGGTGAAGACGGGCACCACCGCCGCTCCCGTCTTCAGCTGAATGAGCGCGAGGGACGACGTCGTCGCCGCGGGCCGTTCGAAGAACCGAACGAACACGGCTTCCCGCGGCAAGACGTTCTGGTCGATCAGGATCGCGACCGTTTCGTTTCGGGCCATCGCCCGCAGGAGCTCCTTCGCCGCCTGCCTCTTGGAGATTGGACGGTTTCCGAACCGTCGCCGAAGTCTGGCGAGCTCCTCCTCGAGGAGAGGGTTGTCAAGCGGACGGACGACCGGCGCGATCGGCTCTCCCAGGAGACCCGCGACGAGCGCTCCGACCTCCCAGCTCCCGAAGTGCGCGGAGAGAAGGAAAACCCCCTTCCCGCGGGTCCGCGCGGCGCGCAGGTGTTCCTCTCCTTCGACCGACACCCGGGAAAGAAGGTCCTCGCGCGAGAGTCGGCCGGTCTGGAGGAAATCCACGAGCGCGCTCGCGAACTGTTCGATCGAGCGGCGCGCGATGGAAGCGATCTTCTCGGGCGCCTCCCCGGGGAAAGCCGCCGTCAGGTTGTCGAGAAGGATCTTCCGCCGCGAGGGGAGAAACGAGAACACGAGCCTTGCCGCAGCCCTGCCGGCACGGCGGGCGGCCGGCGGAGTCAGCAGCGCGAGCCCTCCCGCGCCCAGCCGGAACAGGGCGAGCTCCGCGCGATGGCGAAAAGTGGAACGCCGGCGCTTGCGCGAGCGGCGCACGGTCGTCGTCGCGAGGGTCTTTGCGCTCCGGAGGTCCGCTGCGTCGGGCGACGCGTTCACGTCGGCCGCGCCGATGCGGTGCGCGATCTCTCGGGCTCACCCGAAATCCGGGAGAGCAGGAAGGGAAAGAAGCCGGGCTCGATGACCTCCACGTCGAGCCGCAGGGTGACGACCGGAAGAACGAGCTTTCCTTCGAGCTTCACGGAGTCCTTCTCGGTCGTCAGGATCCAGGCGCTGCCCGTTTCTTCCGCGGCGCGGCGGATCTCCTCGAGATCTCGCCGGGTGTAGCGGTGATGGTCCGGAAAGGCCAGGACTTCCTCGGCGGAGAGCTCCAGCTCCGCGAGCGTTGCGGTGAACGAGGCTGGGTTGGCGATTCCGCAGACCGCTACGAACCGCCTCGCCGACAACCGCGCAGCGGCCACGGTCGATCCCACTTCGTCGCGGAGTCCGGCGGCCCGTATCTGGGCGGAGAAGATCGGTACGCCCGGATTCCACCGATCGAGCGCCGCGCGCGCCTGCGCCGGGGGCTCCCCCCGATTCCCGCGCGTGAACACGACGGCATCCGCGCGGCCGAGCGCCGAGAGCGGCTCGCGCAACCGCCCTGCCGGCGGCAGTCGTCCACCCCCGAACGGATCCGAAGCGTCCAGGAGAAGCAGGTCCGCGTCGCGTTCGAGCGCGAGGTGCTGGTAGCCGTCGTCCAAGAGGATGACGTCCGCTCCGAGATCGATCGCGACGCGTGCTCCTTCGATGCGACGCTCCGCGGCGACGACCGGGACCGCGGGTAGCCTTTTCGCGATCGCCACTGGCTCGTCGCCCCCCTCGTCCGGTCCGACGAGGGGGCCGTCTCCCCGGGAGACCACGACCACTCCCTTCGATCGACGGCCATAGCCGCGCGAAAGGATCGCCGGCCGCTTCCCCTCGAAGCGCAGTCGCCGGGCGAGGAACTCGACGAACGGCGTTTTTCCGGTTCCTCCGAAAGTCAGGTTTCCCACCGACACGACCGGACAGGCCGCGCGCTGCGAAGCGAACCCGCCCGACCGATAGAGCCGCGCCCGCGCTTCGAGCGCGCGCCCGTAGAGCGCCGAAAGGGGGGAAAGCGCCGCGCGGCCGATCGGGCCCGGGATTCGGGTCGGCCTCACCCCGCCGCCCCTTGCTGCGCGGGAACGCGGGGAAGGAGCGCCAGGACCTCGTCGGCAGTGGCGTCGGCGGAGCCGCGGTTCCCGGCGACGAACTTCCGCGCGAGAGCGCCGGAGGCGGCGGTTGCCGCAGGATCGGCGAGTCGGTTCGAAAAAGCGCGGGCGAGATCTTCCGCATCCGCGACGCGGTCGACGATCCCGAGGCTCTCTCCCTTCTCCATGACCTCGCGGAAGTTCTCCACGTGCGGACCGACGCTGACGGGGACTCCGGCTGACCACGCCTCGATCGGGTTGTGTCCGCCGCGCGGGACGAGGCTTCCACCCACGAAAGCGATCTTCGCGTGAAGATAAAGCGACGCGAGCTCGCCGATCGTGTCGAGGAGGTACACGTCGCAACGGCCCCGGTCTCGCGCGGTCGAGCGGAGCAGTGAGAGACCGGCTGTCTCGATCTTCTTGGCCACTTCTTCGAAACGCTCCGGCCTCCGGGGCGCGATGACGAGGAGCGGCCGGGGAGTCAGCCGGTTCCAGGCGCGGAGGACGGCGTCCTCTTCTCCTTCCGCCGTGGAGGCGCCCACGACGATCGGGCGTCCCGCCGCCGCCTCCGTGAGCCGTTCTCCGTCGCGAAACGGGGGAGCCGGGGGAAAGTCGTACTTGAGGTTGCCTTTCATGCGGATCTTCGAGCGAGGCACGCCGAGCGACTCGATCCGGCGCGCGTCCTCTTCGCTCTGCATGACGAAGAGCGAGACGCTCTCGAGAGTGGCGGCGAACCATCGCTTCAGCATCCGGTAGCGCGGATAGGAGCGCTGCGAGATCCGGCCGTTGACCAGGGCGACCGGAATGCCCCGGGCGGCGGCCCGGTCGAGGAAGAGTGGCCACAGCTCGGTCTCGGTCAGAAGGACGAGGCCCGGCCGTACTTCATCGAGCGCCCGCTCGACCGGCCGCGCGAGGTCGAATGGAAAAGCAAAGACGGCGACGTCGGGGGGCAGCACCCGGGGCGCGAGGTCGCGACCGGCCTCCGTCGTTACGGAAAGGCCCAGGCGGCGGCCGGGCGCCTTGCGCGCCAGCGCCGAGAGGAGAGCGGCGGCGACCCCGACTTCACCCACCGAGACCGCGTGGACCCAGATCCCGCCGGCTAAGTTCGGCCAGTCGACCCGTCCGAGCCGTCCCGAGAGATCGCCCAGGCGACGCCGGCCCGTGATCGAGCGCAACAGAGCAACCGGGGAGTAGGCGATGAGCGCCGCCCCCGCCAGAATCCGGTAGAACAGCATTCGACGCCGATTATCGTTCACGAAGGGCCAGCCTTCCCCTTGCCCGGGTGGGAGCAACGTTTTACCATTCAAAGGGTTATCCGGTGAAGAAAGACGGGGACAATGAGGAAGAGACGGGGCGACGGGAAGCGTTGCCGCTCCGTATAACGGCGGGAGGACCCATGATTGTCGCGGGGATAGGTCCTGTGAATGTCGCGGGGACAGGCCCGGTGGGCCTGCACCCGACGCAGTTCAACCTGCACCCGCCGCAGTTCAGGACATGATGGAGCTCGTTTACAGCGAAAACCGGGATCGGCAGGAAGCCGGCGAGCTTCCCGATAAAGAGCTCGCTCTGCGCGCCCGCGGAGGCGACATGGTCTCGTTCGAGGCCCTCGTCACGCGCAAGACCCCGGCCGTCGTCTCGGTGGCCCGCCGGATCGTGGGGGATGCCGAAGACGCGCGCGACGTCGCTCAGCTCGTGTTCCTGCGGGTGTGGGAGCAGCTCGCGCGATATGACGATCAATACTCGTTCAACACCTGGCTCTACCGGATCGCGACGAACCTCTCGATCGACTTCCTCCGAAGCTCGCGGAGCCGGGAGCGGGCGCACGGGGCCACGCTTCACCTGGTCCGCATGCGGGAGGAGATGACGGGCCGCGAGACGACCGACGCCCTCGAGGACGCGGAGCTCGCCCGGCTCTTCCAGACGATCTCGGGCCGGCTGACCGGCAAGCAGAAGGCGGTCTTCGTCCTGAAGGAGATGGAGGACTGCGACACGAAAGAAATCGCCGTGATCTTGAAATGCGGCGAGTCCACGGTGCGCAACCACCTCTTCAATGCCCGACGAATCTTGAGGCGGGAGATCGCCCGCATCTGCCCGGGTTTGATCGCCGGGAGAGGGCCGCGATGAGCTTTTCCTGCGATGACCTTCGGGCTCGGGTGCCGGAATACCTCGACGGCGTTCTCGCCTCGGTCGAGACGCGGAATTTCCGGGAACATCTCTTCTCGTGCGGCGAGTGTCGCGACGAGGTCGCCTCGATCGAGCCGTCCCTTCTTTTTGCGCGGGTTTCCCTCGAAGAGGTTTCCGAGAAAGACGTCGAACGGGTGCTCGCGGGCGTCAAGGCCGGCGTGGCGCTCGAGCAGGCGGAGCGCAAGCTCGCGCTCGGCCGTTCGAAGCGGCGGCGCCGCGTCGCGGCGATCGCTTCGGCCGCGGCGCTCGCGGCATTGACGCTCGTGCTGCCCGGGTCGGCGCGGCGTTCGGATTCGCGTGAGCCCGTCCGAGCCGCCGCTCGCTCGGCGGCCGCGCCGGCGCCCGGTTTTGCCCCCGCGGCGCGGTCCGTTCCGACCGGGACGTTCCCTGCGGATGCCACGGTCTACGACTGGAACCCGGGAGCCGGCAGTCAGGAGCCGCGGGTGGTCTGGATCGTGGACCGCTCGCTCGACATTTGAAAACGTCGCGGGGACAGGCCCCGCGGGCCTGCACCCGCCACACATAGTTCGGAAGCCTCCGCCGAGGGGGCGGGCTTCGGGGTCCCCGACGAGGGGACGGAGTTTTTACTCGCGTGAGAAAGAGAATTTTCATCGCGGCCCTCGTGGCCTTTTCGGTCTTCGCGCCCGCGCTCTTCGCGGCCGAAGAGGCCGCGGTAAAGGTGTTCATCCTGAGATACCGACAGGTCGAGGAGGCCGCGCTTCTGATCCGCCCCCACCTCTCTGTCGCGGGCTCGGTGACTCTGACGCCACGCCTGAAGGCGATCACGATCACCGATCGGGAAGAGAACCTCCGCATGATCGCGAAGGTGATCGCGGAGTTCGACATGCCGCCCCGCGGGTTCACGTTCGCCGTGAAGCTCATTCGCGCGCGGGCGGAAGTGCCGGCCGGCTCGATCGAGAAGGAGATCGGCGGCCTCGGCGCCAAGCTGAAGACGCTCTTCCAGTTCAATGACTACAGCCTGATCGACTCCACCGTCCTGCGCGGAATCGAGGGGGCGCCGGTGGCCGCGCAGCTGGGCGAAGAAGGAAACGCCTACCTGCTGAACTTCTGGATCGAGTCCGCGGGCTCGGGCGACCAGGTTCTCCTCTCTCCTTTCTCGCTCTCACGCCTCCGCCGGAATCCCCAGGGTCGCATCGTCCCGGTGGCGCTCTATCGGGCGCCGATGGCTGTGACTCTCAATCAAACGCTCGTCATCGGGGCGTCCAAGGACGAGGGCTCGAAGAACGCCCTCATCCTGGTCCTGCTCGTGCAGGAGACGCCGCGGGCCGGCGCGGAGCGCGGCACGGACGGACAAAAAACGGTGGAGAAGAAGCCATGAGCCCCCAGTTTTCGGTCAAAGCGGGCTGGCCGGACGGCTCGGTCGCGGAAGAAGCGGTCCTCGCGCCCGATTCGAAATCGGCGCGCGTCGAGATCGAGCGGCGCGGGGGGCACGTCTTCGAGATCCGCCGACACGGCCTCGGGCTCCCGGGCCGGCGGGGCGGCGGGCGCGGCCGCGTCAAGATGGCCGATTTCCTGGTCTTCAACCAGGAAATGATCGCGCTCCTGAAAGCGGGCCTGCCCGTCGTGCGTTCCTTCGAGATTCTCCTCGAGCGCCAGGAGAGTCCGGCGTTGCG
>Ga0114129_10004156_pt1 | contig 20460 bp, 17 predicted proteins | sample RhiMetdeltSRZDD1_FD_80071 | JGI IMG/M metagenome (GOLD analysis project Ga0114129, IMG submission 80071) | Populus rhizosphere microbial communities from Tennessee, USA - Rhizosphere MetaG P. deltoides SRZDD1 (version 2) (version 2) | ecosystem: Host-associated > Plants > Roots > Rhizosphere >... | reverse complement strand
CGTTCGAACGGCACCGTCACCTACACCGGCAAGGACATCGCGTACCAGCTCTGGAAGCTCGGCAAGCTCGATCGCGACTTCCGTTATCGCCGCCACCGCGCGTATCCGGACGGCCAGCCGCTCTGGTCCACGACCAGCGCGGACGGCGAGCCGGGGGCGCCCTCCTTCGGCCACGCCGAGGCCGTCTACAACGTCATCGACGTCGGCCAGTCGTATCCGCAGCGGGTGGTGAAGGCGGGCGTGGCCGCGCTGGGCCACACGACGGCGGCCGAGGCCAGCCACCATCTCGCCTACGAGAAGGTCACCCTCTCCCCCGCCACCGCGCGGGCGATGGGTTACGACGTCTCGGAGGACGCGACGTCGGTCAAGGTCTCGGGCCGCAAGGGCCTGGGCGTGAAGGCCGACGACCTGCTCGACCTGCTCGTGGAGAAGGCCCGCACGGAGATCGCCACCCGCGATCCCGAGCGGGATGCCGACGCGCGCGATGGCGCCGCGCGCGCCATCGCCACCGGCGCGTTGCGCTACTTCCTGCTGCGCTTCGGCCTCACCAAGATCATCACCTTCGACATGGACGAGGCCCTGGCCTTCGTCGGCGAGACGGGGCCGTACGTGCAGAACGCCGTCGTGCGGGCGCGCAGCATCTTCCGCAAGATGGCGGAGGCGGGCCACGACGTGCCGGCGCTGGTCCAGCGCGCGGCCGCGCTCGATCTCGAGGCCATGCTCGCCGGCGAGGAAGGCGACGAGATCTGGGGCCTGCTGTCCCTCATGGCCCGCACCGACGAGGTCTTGGAGCAGGCGATCGCCACGGAAGAGGTAGCGGTGGTCCTGAAGCACACCTACGGGATCGCCCAGGCCTACCACTCGTACTTCCAGAAGCCGAAGTTTTCCGTCCTTCACGCGGAGAGCGAAGACCGGCGCGCGCTGCGCACGTTCGTCGTCGATGCCTTCTGCCGGCAGATGCAGCAGCTCATGGACGTGCTTGGGATGCCGATCCCCGACCGGATGTAGATGGCGCCCACCATCGGCATCACCACCGGCATCGACGACAACGGCCGCTTCTCGCTGCGCCCGGAGTACGTGCGGGCGGTGGAGAAGGCCGGCGGGATCGCGCTGCTGCTGGCGCCGGGCACTCCGGTGGACGCGGTGCTCGAGCGCGTCGACGGCGTGCTCCTGAGCGGCGGCTCCGACATCGACCCCGCCATCTACGGCGAGGCCCCGCACCCGACGTCGCAGTGGAAGCGCGAGCGCGACGACTTCGAGCTGGCCCTGACGCGCGGGGCGCTGAAGCGCGACGTGCCGCTGCTCGCCATCTGCCGCGGGCAACAAGTCCTGAACGTCGCCGCCGGCGGCACGCTCGTGCAGGACATTCCGACGCAGCAGCCACAGGCCGGGCCGCACTACCCGAAAGACGTCGAGCGCTGGCACATCGCCCACGACGTCGAGCTGCTGCCGGGCACGCGCCTGCGCGAGATCATCGGACAAGACGTGCTGCCCGTGAACAGCTTCCACCACCAGGCGGTGAAGGACGTCGCCCCCGGGCTGCGCCTGGCCGCGCGCGGACGCGACGGCGTGGTGGAGGCCATCGAGTCGGGCACGCATCGCTTCGTCGTCGGCGTGCAGTGGCACCCCGAGGCGATGTGGAACCGCGAGCCCGATCACCAGGAGCTGTTCCGCGGCTTCATCGACGCCGCCGGGAGCCGCCGATGATCCTGCTGCTCGCCGCCTGTCTGCTCGCCGCGCCCGCCGCACGGCCCGCGCCCGCCGGCATCGCGTGGCAGAAGAGCTTCGACACCGCGGTGGCCAAGGCCAAAGCCAACGGCGTTCCCATCATGGTGGACTTCTGGGCGGAGTGGTGCGGGCCGTGCCACATGCTCGACCGCGACACCTACCGCGACCCGACGGTGGTAAGCCTCAGCCGGCGCTTCGTGTCCGTCAAGATCAACGTGGAGGGCTCGAAGGAAGAGCTCGACCTGGCGAGCCGCTTCCTGGTGGACTCGCTGCCCACGATCGCGTTCCTCTCGCCGTCCGGGCGGCAGCTCTGGCGCATCAACGGTTACGCCTCTTCCGAGGAGTTCCCGCCGATGATCGACGAGGCCCTCAAGATCGGCTCGCGGGTCATCGCCTGGGAGACCGCTCTCGCGAAGAACCCGAAGGACGTGGCCGCCCTGCGCGGCCTTGGCCTGCACCAGTTCGCCGAGCTGCAACAGACGGCGCGCTCGAACGACAGCGGCCTCATCCCGAAGTTCATGCTCGAGGACGCCGGCAAGCTGCTGGGCGAGGCGATGGAAGCCGACAAGGACGAGAAGGCGGCCGACCGCAAGAGGGTGCGACGCGTGCTCGGCCTGGTGCGCGGTGCCGAGGGCAACGTCGCGGAGACGGAGGCCATGCTGAAGGCGGCGCTGGCGATCAAGCCCGCCGACCCCGCCGAGGACGCCGACACCCAGGCCTCACTCGGCGAGCTGTACATCCATCAGGGCAAGAAGGAGCTGGCGGCCAAGACGTTCCGCATGGTGGCCAAGGAATACCCCGGCACCCGCGGCGCCACCCGTGCCGCGCAGCAGCTCGAGCGGCTGGGCGCCCGCTGAAGCTCATATCAATAAAAATAAAATAGTGTTGCGTTTTACGTAATACTAGTTTTATATTTATGGCCGTGCAGGAAAAGAAGCTCCCGACCGCTTGTCCAAGCTGCAATGCGCCCCTCGCGGTGGTGCGCCTGCGTTGCCGCAGCTGCGGCTCCTCTGTCGAGGGCGAGTTCGGCCTGGCCGTGCTGGCGCGCCTCGGGGTGGATGACCAGCAGCTGGTGCTGAGCCTGGTGAAGTCCAGCGGCAGCCTGAAGGACCTTGCGAGCGAATACGGGGTGTCATACCCCACGATCCGCAACCGCGTGGACGAGTTGATCGATCGCATCAAGCAGCTCGAGAAGGAGATCGCGCGCGCGCAAAAGGAGACCGGCCATGGCCACTGACACCCAGCCCCGTGCTTTCCGCCGCGCTCTCACCTGGATATTCAACCCGTTCCACTATCTGTCCGGAGAGCCAACCCTGGCCTTCGGCCTGCTCGCCCTCGGGATCACCGGGGTCGTCGGCTCCCTCAGCCATATCCACGTCGACGGCGTGCTCGATGTCCACATCGGCCCGGCCGCACCTCTTTGGTTCTTCATCGCCGAAGGGCTCATCGACTGGCTGTCTCTCACCCTGTTCGTCGGTATCGCGGGGCTCCTCCTTTCGCGAAGCCGCCTGCGCCTGGTCGACATCGCCGGCATGCAGGCCCTGGCCCGAGCGCCGCAGCTGGTGGCCGTCGGGCTGCTCGCGATGGTCGATCCGAAATGCGGAGGGGCGCTCTTCCGCGCCACGCCGACAGCGGAGTGTGGTGTGGGCGCCGTAACCGCGTTTGCGGTGACCCTCGTGGTGCTGATATTCGCCGCGGTCTGGACGGTATCGCTCATGTACCGTGCCTTCGCGGTGGCGTGCAACGTCCGTGGCGGACCGGCGATCGGCGCCTTCGTCGCCGCCCTGATCCTCGCCGAGGTGCTGTCCAAGATCCTGATCGTCGTGCTCATCCAGGCCGCGCACGTGGCCTGACCGTCGCATCACAGACAAGGAGGGATGTATGTCGTGGAGCGCTGGACGTGTGTTCGCGATCGTCGTCCTCGGCACCGCACCGCTCGCGGCCCAGGAGAAGAGCGGGCCGCCTCTCGCCGGAAACTGGCTGGGCCGCCTGAAGGCGGGCGGCGCGGAGCTGCGGCTCGTGGTCAAGGTGCTGGCGAACCCAGCCGGTCAACTGACCGGTACTGCCGATAGTCCTGACCAGGGGGCACGCGACATCGCGCTCATCGACGTCACGCTGGCCGACGGTGCCGTGGGTTTCAAGATGCCAGCGGCGAATGGCGCCTACTCCGGCCGCATGAGCGCCGACGGATTGCGGATCGAAGGCACGTGGACGCAAAGCGGGCGCACGTTCCCGCTGACGCTCGAGCGCGTGGAGAGCGCGCCCGAGACACCGCGCCGGGCGCAGGAACCGAAGCCGCCCTACCCCTACGTCGAGGAGGAGGTTTCGTACCCGAACGCGGCGGCGCAGATTGCCCTGGCCGGCACCCTGACGAAGCCCTCGGGGGCAGGACCGTTTGCCGCCCTGCTCCTGATCAGCGGCTCCGGACCGCAGGACCGGGACTCCCGCGTGATGGGCCACCCGTTGTACCTCGTACTGGCCGACCAGCTCACCCGCGCGGGAATCGCCGTGCTGCGCGTGGATGATCGCGGCGTTGGCCGCTCGACGGGCACGTTCGCCACCGCCACCACCGAGGACTTCGCCTCCGATGTCATGGCGGGCGTCGAATACTTGAAGACGCGCAAGGACGTCGATCCTCGGCGCATCGGCCTGTACGGACACAGTGAAGGCGGCATGATCGCGCCGATCGTGGCGTCGCGGTCGAAAGACGTCGCGTTCGCCGTGCTGGTCGCGGCGCCGGGCTTGCCTCTGGAGCAGGGTTTGCCGCGGCAGGCGGAGCTGATCGATCGCGCCAACGGCACCGACGAAGCCGTGATCACCCGCCGCGTGGCCCTCCAGAAAAAATGCCTCGCCGTCGTGAAGGACGAAGCCGATCCCGTCGCCGCGGAGCAGAAGATCCGCGCGTTGATCGCCGCGGAGAACGACCTCGGCACCGGCGACCAGAGCGCCGGATGGATGGAGAAGCAGATCCGCATGGTCCTGACGCCGTGGTTCCGTTATGCCCTGACGTTCGACCCGCGCCCGGTGCTGAAGAACGTCCATTGCCCGGTGCTGGCGATCAACGGCGAGAAGGACACGCAGGTGCCGCCCGAGAACCTGGCCGTCATCCGGGCCGCGCTGGAGGAAGGCGGAAACAAGAACGTACGCACGGTGGCGCTGCCCGGCCTCAACCACCTGCTCCAGACGGCGCAGACCGGCTCACCCAGCGAGTACGGAATGCTGCCGGAGACACTCGCCCCTGCGGCCTTCGAGACGATCTCGGCCTGGATTCGAGCGGTGCTACAGTAGCGGGGTGAATCGCACCGTCGCCATCGTCGCATCTTTATTGATATACGCTACGGCCGCCTCCGCCGCCTCCGCCCCCACCAAGATCCGCTGGGAAGGCAGCTACGCGTCCGCCATCAAGAAGGCGAAGGCCGAGAAGAAGATCGTGATGATCGACTTCTGGGCCGAGTGGTGCCACTGGTGCTTCGAGCTCGACAAGAAGACCTATCGCGACGCCGACGTCGTCAAACGCGCGCAGGAGCTCGTGGCGGTGAAGGTCGACCGCGAAGGCAGCCGCGCCGAGCGCCAGCTCGGTGACGAGTACCGCGTGGAGACGCTGCCGACCATCGCCTTCGTCTCGCCCCAGGGCCACATGATCTTCCGCGTCGACGGCTACAAGGACGGCCCGGAGTTCTCCCGTGTGATGGATCACGCGCAGAAGAAGGCGGCGGACGTCCTCGCCTGGGAAGCCGCCCTCGAGTCGAACGCGGCGGACGCCGCTGCCATGTCCAAGCTCGGCGGCCATCTCTTCGACGTGGAGTTCTACGAGGACGCGCGCACGTGGCTGCGCAAGGCCGCCGACGGCGACAAGGACCGGCCGGCGAAGGAGCGCAAGCGCACGCGCACCCTGCTCGGCATCATCCTGCACTTCGACAACAAGCCGGCCGAGGCGGAAACGGTTTTGAACGAGGCGCTGGCCCTGACGCCCGCCGACCCCGACGAGGACCCGGCCGCGCTCTTCACGCTGGCCAAGGTCCAGATGAAGACGGACCGCAACAAGGAAGCCCGCGCGAACCTGCAGAAGATCGTGGAGAAGTTCCCCGAGAGCAAGCCGGCCGTCCGTGCCCGCGAGACGCTGGAGACGCTGCCGGCGAAGTAGTCCCGCCACAACCGTCTGACCTGCAGTATCTTGCGGGCACCGCGCGCACCCGCTGGCTTCAGCGTCATCATCGCGTGACAATCTCGCATTAGTCTTGGCGCGAATGAATTACGCCGTTCCAGCGCGACTGCGAACCACGTGGCCCGGCCCGGCCTTCGTGGTCGCGCTGCTCATCGCCGCCACCACCGTGGCGGCGGCCGAGTCCCCCGCCGAGCTACTCGAGAAAGGCATCTACGCGGAGGAAACACAGGGCGATTTGGCGAATGCGATCGAGATCTACAAGTCGATAGCGGACACCGCGGACATCGAGCGTCCGACCGTCGCCCAGGCCCTGCTTCGCTTGGGAATCTGCTATCGCAAGGCTGGCAGGAGCAACGACGCGTCGGAAGCCTTCCGGCGGTTGACTCTCAGATACCCAGAACAGAAGGCCCTCTTGGCTCAGATCCCGACGGCAGGGCCCACACCGCTGCCTTTGCTGCCTGCACCCTGGACTGCGGGTGAGACATTGGTCATGCGCCTCTCCTGGGACCAGGCTCGGTCGGTGCCAGGGATCCTCATCTACCGCTACGAAACGCGAGAGAACGACGGCGGCAAGACGGTCACGGACATCGAGAACGACTGGGGCGACAGATACTCGAGAGCGACAGTCGATTCGGACACGCTTCAACCGCGTCGGTACATCTACGACGCTCGTCGAAGTTGGCGTGGCGGGGGCGTGCGGGTCGAAGCCGTCTACGCGCCGGGCTCCGTAGACCTGAGCGTCAAGGTCGCCGAGCAAGAGTCCAGAGAATCCGTTCGGTTGAGCCCGTCTGCCTACGATATTTCGGAGATCGTCCACCTCCTGCGTCGCCTCCCGCTTGCGGACGATTTCCGGGGCACAGTCCAGGTGCTAGGCCACTTTCCGGCACAGGTCGACGGTATCGCGTTTCAGGTCACGGGGCGTGAGCAGGTCGTGGTCCCCGCAGGCACCTTCGATACATTCAAGGTCCAACTCGACGGACCCCCGAGCCCAGTCACAGAGAGCACGTTCGGGCATCCCGGGGATGCGCCACGAGGTCGCACGACGATCTGGTACACCACCGACGCCCGACGCTACCCTGTGAAGGTCCAAGACTGGGCCACGTGGGAGCTCGCAGAGATGACACACACGAGCACGAGCCGGGTCATGCGTGATGCGGCCACCGGCTTCTCGATGGCTGTGCCCCGCGGTTGGAATGCCGCCGAGCGTAGCGCCGAAGGCTCGGTCGTCCTTTCCCTCGTGGAACAAGAATCACGGGCGCTGGGCTTCGTTCAGTATCATCCGATCTCTGCGAGCGCCGCTCGTACGACCGAACAGCTGGCGGACGCCTACGCGGAGCCACGCGGGCTTCCGCTATTTGGGCGCTGGGCCATAGACCTCACTCAGATCGATGGCGCTACAGTGGCAACAATGCGTGCGGAGTACCAGGCCGACCCTCATTCGGCCCGGCTCATGGAATACGCGGCCGTGGCCGCCCGCGGCGACCGGGCGTTGCGTCTCCGATTCCACGTCGATGCCGCGCGGTTCGAGGCGCTCCGACCGGCGCTGGACGACATTATCCGCAGTATCCGCTTTGAGTAGGACGGAGATCATGCTCAAGACCGCCACTACACTTCTCTCCTTCGTCTTGCCTCTGACCGCGGCGGTGGCCGCCGCCATCGCCAGGGAAGCGCCCGCAGAGCTGCTCGAGCAGGGGATCTATGCCGAGGAGACGCTTGGCAATGTCGGGGCCGCCATCGCGCTCTACGAGCGCGTGGCCAACCACGGCGACGCCCAGCGCTCCATCGCAGCGCAGGCGCTTCTCCGCCTCGGCGTCTGCCAGCGCAAGCTCGGACGGACGGCGGAGGCGACTTCCACGTTCCGAAGGCTCGCGGCCGACTATCCTGAGCAAGAGAGCATCCTCGCGCGCGTGCCACACGCACCACTGGCCTTGGAGCCCGCTCCCTGGACGCAAGACGAGGTCCTCGTCATGCGAGGGACGACCGAGAGCACGAGTCCGCCGTCCAGTTCCCCCGTGCAACGCGCGATGCAATCCTTTCGGCTCTTCCGCACGCGAGAGGTCGTCGACAACGGCAGGAGGGTGCTCCGGATCGAGGTTCAGACCTTCTTGTGGCGCACCACGCTGGACGTCGAGCCAGACACGCTCCTGCCGATTTCCCATGGCGACGGCCACCCTCTCCGGCGCCAATGGAATGAGACGGTCTATTCCGCAGGGCACCTCGAGCAGACGACCGACAACAACGGCGAGCGCAGCACACGTCAATACCCGATGCCTTACGGAGTCTATGATCCCGACTCCGTCGTTCACATCGTGCGACGCCTGCCGCTCGCCGACGGCTACCGCGTGAGCCTCCTGACCAGCGGGATCGAAGCGACAACCGCGGAGAGCGCAATGAACGGGCGGGAGAGCATCACCGTCCTGGCTGGCACCGGCGGGATCAAAGCGGCTACGGTGGACGTCACCGTGGTGGCACGGGAGACGATCACCGTCCTGGCCGGCACCTTCGACTCCTACCGGGTGAGAATCGGAGCGCACGACTGGTGGTTCAGCGCAGACGAGCATCGATACCCCCTGCGCAGCAGGGCAAGCGCGGGCGACGGGAAAGACGGCGCCCGGCGCGAGCTCATCGAGGTACGCACCGGTTCCCATGACGGCACGGCGACCCTCCGCGACGACTCGTTGCAGGTGTCGTTGGCTGTGCCGCCGGGTTGGATGCTGACCAACGCACCGGCATTCACACAACTCGGCACTCGAATGACAGCCCCAGGAATGAGGGCGCTTGGTGGCCTGCGGCGGAAGCCCGCCGAAGAGGATCCCTCGGTCCGCACGCTGGAACAGCTGGAAACTCGTCACCATGATGGGGCGCAGACGGAGTACTGGAAACGCAACCACTCGTTGCGCGACGGCCCGCACGACTTCCTCCTGAACGGGCTTCTCGCGCGACGGATAATCTGCGACTACGGGGACGGGCTCGTGGAGTACTGGGTGTGGGTTCTCCACGGGGAGGACCGTGTCGCCTTGTGGTTCGACGTCAAGAAGGAGCACTTCGCGGAGTTCAGGCCCGTCTTCGATGAAGTCGTTGCCAGCTTGCGCGTCCGGACGGCCGAGGAAGCGGCGCCTTGACCTGCGGCCTCTCGTCGCCGCAGTCGATGCGCCATGGGCCGGGGGGAAGCGCGGCGCTGCCGGTGCCGGGATTCGCCGTCAATCGAGTGAGGAAATCGCGCATTGGTCTTGACGCGAATGGATAACGCCCCTCCAGCGCGACGGCGGACCACGAGGCTCGGGCCGTCCTTCCTGGTCGCTCTCGTCATGGCCACGACGCCCGCGATTGCGGCCGAGTCCTCCGCCGAGCTCCTCGAACGAGGCATCTATGCCGAGGAGACCCAAGGCGACTTGGGCGCGGCCATGCGGATCTACGAGCAGATCCTGACCGCGTCAGACGGCGAACGGCCGACAATTGCCGCCGCTCTGTTCAGGCTCGGCATGTGTCAGCTCAAGAGTGGCCGCCGGGACGATGCCACCGCGACCTTCCAGAAGCTCGCACGACGGTACGGAGACCAGAGCCCCGTCGTGGCTAAGATCCCGGGCGATCTCGAGGTCTCCCGACGCACACTCGCCGTGCTCGGCTTCAAGAACCTTTCCGGACGCCCCGATAGCGCGTGGCTCTCAACGGCACTCGCGGAGATGCTGGGTACCGAGCTTGCCGGGCTCGAGGGACTACGCGTCGTCCCCGCGGAGCGCGTGGCTCAGGCGAAACGTGATCTGTCTATCGGGGAATTGGACAGCTTGAACGAACACACGATCGCACGCATCAAGGAACATCTCGCCGTCGACGTCGTCGTGCTCGGCTCCTACGTAGCCCTCGAAGACGTCGCGGCTCCGCTTCGGCTCGACGTGAGGCTACTGGATACCGCACGAGGAGAAGTCGTCGCCGCGCTCGCCGATACCAGCACGCCATCGACCCTCTTCGACCTCGTCGGCCGTGTAGGCTCTCGGTTGCGGGCCAAATTGGGAGGCGCGCCAACCACGGCTCACGACACGACGGCGACCGCGCGACCATCGAGCCTGGAGGCGGCGAAGCTCTACGCCGACGGCATGACGAAGCTGCGCGGCTTTGACGCGATCGCGGCTCAGATCCTTCTGGACAAGGCCATTTCCCTCGATACTCAGTACGCCGCTGCCTACATGGGCCTGAGCCTCTGCTGGAGGGAGCTGGGCTACGACGATCGCGCCGCCGAAGCCGCCCGGAAGGCCGTCGACCTCTCGGGTACGCTTCCACGCGAGGAGCGCCTGCTCGCGAAAGCACGACTCGCCGAGGCGAGCGGCGATGAAAGAGGCGCGCTCGACGCGTATCACACGCTCTTCGCCCTGGCGCCGGACGACGTGGAGTACGGGCTTCGCCTGGCGCAGGCACAGCTGGCTCTCGGCCGACGAGACGAAGCCCTCTCCGTCGCAGAGGCGCTGGAGACACTTCCCGTCGCAGCCGCACCGGACCCCCGTGTCCTGATCCTCAAGGCCGAAGTGATCCGGCGCACACCGCAGCTCGCTACGGCCTTGGATCTTGCCACGCGAGCTCGTACCACGGCTCTAGCTCGGCAGCTGCCGTTCGTCGCCGCGCGCGCGGCGCAGATCGAGCTGACTATCCGCATGCGCATGGGCGATTGGGAGGGCATGGAGGCAGCGATAGCCTTTTGCCGGGAGATCTACACCAAGGCGGGCGACCGCCTGCGCCTTGCCGACCTCGTCGGCGAAACAGCGGCGCGAGCGTTCGGCGCTTGGCAACTCGCCGAAGCGGAAAGCCTCGTAAACGAAGCGTCCAAGATCTACCACGAGGTCGGCCATCGACGCGGTGAGCGCGTTGCCCTCCAAGCGCAGGCCATGGTCTATCGCCGCCAGGGCAGACTGCACCTGGCCAAGGAGAAGGTCCAGCAGTTCGATGACCGCGGCGAATCCTTTCCGGGAGCGACGGCCGAACGTGTCCTGGATTCCGAGTGGTGGCGCGCGTGGATCGACTTCGAAGCCGGAGACATCACCCGAGCGGAGCGACGATACGAGAAATGGTGGCCACAGCTCAAAGAGCCGGCGTCTTATCACGAAACGGGCCTGGTTCCCTATGTGATGATCCTGTGGCACAAAGGAGATCCGGCGGGTGCGAGCTCACGGGCCGAGACGGCGCTGGCTGCCGGACGCAAGGCCGGCGTCGAGAAACCGAACTGGCTGCTCGAGACGCAAGTCGAAGTCCTCGTGGCGCAGGACGACTTGATCCACGCAGAAGCGCTCCTGAACGCGCTGGGCGAATTCGATCCGAAATCGTTGTCACACAGCCTGGCGAGCGCCGTGCTGCTCCAGGAGCAGGGCCGTTTCGAGGCCGCGGAAGAACGAGCGAACGCCCATCTGGCGTTCAGCGACAAGGCGGGCGCCGGCGCGGAGTCGCTGCGAGCATTGACGCTGCTCGTTCGCGCTCGCCTGGCGCGCGGCGCCGATGTCACAGCGTCGATCGGCCGCTTGCAGGCGCTCGTCGGCACCAGCGAGCACTTCCCGCGGCGCCTCGAGGCGGCTGTGGAGCTGGCGCGGGTGCAGGCGGCCTCCGGCAACACTGCTGAAGCACTGTACAGGCTCGCGGCCGTGGCGACGGAGGCGGAAGCGGCAGGGTATCGGGCCATCGGCTTCGATGCGCGACTCGCTCAGGCCGAAACCGAGGCGGCCGCGGCCTGGACTGAAGGGACCGCGCCCCGGATCCAGTCGCTCGTGGACGGCGCCGCGACCAGCGGATTTCGGCGAGTTGCCCGCAAGGCGGCTGCGCTCCTGAGCCAGCACCAATGATGCGACACCCCCGCTAACTTGAAGGCCCGTCATCATCGCGTGACAATCACGCATTAGTCTTGGCTTCGAATGACTTGCCGCCCCCCAAGTGCGTGGCTGCTGACCGCCGGGCTCGTGGTGAGCCTGGCACTCCGTGTCAGCGCCGATTCGCCCGCCGAGCTGCTCGAAAAAGGCATCTACGCCGAGGAGACCCAGGGCGACCTGGCCACCGCCATCGACATCTACAAGAAGATATCCGCGCAGGCCGATGCCGAACGGCCGACCGTGGCGCAGGCGCTGTTCCGACTTGGCATGTGCTATCGGAAGGAAGGCCGATCGCTCGAGTCTCAGCAGGCTTTCGAGCGCCTCGCGCGGGAGTATCCGGAGCAGTCAGGACTGCTGATCCGGATTCCGGTGGCCGGAGTTCCTCCGCTGTCGCTATCGCCGGCGCCCTGGGCGCCGGGTGAGACCCTGGTGCTATGTGTACGACAAAGCAGCGAGATGATCCACGCTTTTCTGGAGAAAGACATCGTGATCTTCCGCGTGGAGCAGACCGGTGATGACGCGACGTCCGCGATGCGACTTACGCGCCAGTGGACAACGGCATCTGCTGTCATCGACCTCTCTCCCGAAGCCTTCCAGCCGACCCGGCGGCGCTTCCACCACCCCGACGCGGGGTTGGACTTGGAGGCCTCGTACACGCCCGCCGCCGTCGACCTCGTGCGCAACTCGAAGGCAGCGGCGCGCATCCCCACACCGAAGGGCGCTTACGACTACGATCAGTTGATTCACCTGATCCGCCGCCTTCCGCTGCAGGGAGGCTATTCCACCGCCCTGCCCGTTCTCGACCGGTGCCAACCCCTTCTGCATGAGGTCAGGCTCAACGTCGTCGGCCGCGAGAACGTTACGGTTCCGGCGGGCACCATCGAGACCTTCAGAGTGGCGGTCGCATTGACGGCCGGATATGGGCCGCAGCAGCTGTGGTACTCGACGGACTCCAGGCGGCTTCCGGTCAAGGTCCAGGAGAAGGACGCCTCCGGATACGGCAGCCTGGCCACCTGGGAGCTCGCGCAGCTCGGGGCAACCGACGGCCAGCAGCGCGTGACGTTCCGCGACGAGAGCACAGGCCTCGGCCTGAGCGCACCGCCCGGCTGGTTCGTGGTGCCCTCCAGCCAGCTGTCGGAGCCCCTCCGCGTCCACATCATCGACCCCAGTGCGCGTGCCCTCGGCTTTCTGCGCGTCCAATCGATCTCGGCGAAGAACCCCGCCCACACGCCGGTGGAGGTGGCCAGGGAGCACGCCGAGTGGGCGGTCAAGCACTACCGCGGCGGCTACACCCTCGATGACAACCGCGTCGAAACCTTCACGGTCGGCGGCATGACCGCGGCCAGACTGACCGGTCGCTACCGGAACCTTGGCGGCCGACGCAAGGTCGACCACCGCGTGTTCCTGGTGCACCGCGGACATCGCATCAACGTCAACTGGGTAGCGGTCGACGAGGACGTCTGGGAAGATTTGCGCGCGGCAGCCGAGGACGTCGTGCAGACTCTGCGGATGCCATGAGGGTCACAACCGCTGTCCTCGTCGTCGCTTTCACCATGCCGCTACACGCGCAGCCCGCGCGCGAGCTGCTCGAGAAAGGGATCTACGCGGAGGAGGCGCAGGGCGACCTGCCGGCGGCGATCGGACTGTACGAGCAGATCGCCGCCACGGCGCGGGGCGACCGCGAGACAGTCGCGCAAGCCATCTTCCGACTGGGCGCGTGCCAGTTGAAGCGAGGTCACCACGACGATGCGGCGGCCGCGTTCCGGAAGCTCGCCGAGGAGTTCCCGGAACAGAAGTCGCTTCTCGCCGATGCGCGCGCGTTGACTGCCCGCGCTCTCCCGCTTCAACCCGCGCCGTGGGGAAACGAAGAGATCCTGCTCATGGCCACCGCGAATCCCGAGGACTGGCGCCTGCAGGTATTGCGGAAGGGAACATGGCAAGGAAGGCCCGTGACAAGGCTGGAGCACTACTGGCGATGGGGCTGCTCAGTCGTACAGGCCGATCCCGAAACACTGCGCCCACTCCACTACGAGTCCAAGGACTTCTGGGAGACCGAGCGCGTGCAGGCTCTCTACTCGACGGAGCTCGTCGAGATCGTCGAGTGGGAGAACGGAGCGCCGAAGAGCCGGCAGCTGGCCGTCGATCGGATCGCCTACGACCCCGGCGCGCTCGTTCACCTCATTCGCCGCTTTCCACTGGCGGAAGGCTTCACAGCCACTGTCGCCGTCCTCGACCTCGTCACGGGCATCCACGACGTCAGGGTGTCTGTCGACAGGCGCGAACCGCTGACCGTGCGGGCGGGGACGTTCGAGGCCTACAAGGTCCGGCTGGCCTTCCTGGACGGGTTTCGGACCGACTATGACCTCTGGTACTCCGCCGACGCGCACCGCTATCCACTCAAGCTGCCCGGGGAAGAGCTCGTCAAGGTGCGGACGGACTCCAGCGCGCGAGTTGTCCGCCTCCAGGATCCTCAACTGACGGCGACCCTGAAACTCCCGGAGGGCTGGATGCTGACCGACAACCGCCCCGACGGCGAGCCGTTCGCGACACGGATGCTGGCGCCCGAGATGATCGCCGCCGGCGGACTCGTGCGCCTGGGGGCCGACGAGTTCACGAGCCACAAGACCCCCGAGCAGATGGCCATCAGCCATCTCGAGGCGCAAGGGCGCACCAGCGCTCATAAGCTTCGCGAGGGTCCGGAGGATGTCGAGATCGACGGCCTTCCCGCCAGCCGAGTCATCTGCGACACGCGCGAGGGAGCAGTGCACTACTGGCTGTTCATCACCCGCGGCGAGCACCGCATTCGCTTCTGGTTCGACGTGAAGAAGGAGCGATGGGACGAATTCAAGCCGATCTTCGACGAGATGATCGCCAGCCTCAAGCTCGAATGAGACCCGACCACGCATGCTGAGACGCTCGTCCCGTTCGCGGGGGCCTTCCATCGACGCCCAGCTCTGGCCGGTGCTGGCGATGCTGCTACTCGCCGTCCTCCTGCCGACGGCCGGGCTGCTCTGGTACATGAACCAGGCACGACAGAACGAAGAGGCGGCGATCCGGCTTCGGCTCACCGAGGCCTATCAGGCGCAGCTGCAGTCCACGGCCGTCAGCCTTCAGCAGCAATGGCGGCTTCGGGAGGACGCGCTGTCTCGAGATTCGGCGGCCCTGCCCCCCCCGGAACGATTCGCGGCGCTCGTGCACACGCGCGCCTATGACGGCATCTTGATCCTGGGCCGTACGGGCCGGATCGTCTATCCGCCGATCGCGAGCGTGGTCGACTCCGGACCGAGGGGCGATAGCGAACAGTGGCGGCAAGCACGCAAGGCCGAGTTCGAGACGAAGGATTGGGCCGAAGCCGCGCGGGCCTACGAGGGCATCGCGCGAAACACACCTGACGTCCACCTCAGCGCGCAGGCGTGGCAGGGCGCCGCGCGGTCACTGCTCAAGGCCGACCAAAACTCGGCGGCGGCACGAATCCTGACTGAAGTCCTCGGCGCGCCGCGCTATCAGTCCGCCCTCGACGAGCAAGGGCGCTGGATTGCGCCAAATGCGCTGCTCCTCGCGCTGGAAAGGATGACCGATCGCTCGGCGCAAAGGTTCAGCGCAGTCGCAGACCGGCTCGAGACTCGCCTTGTCGACTACAAGTCGCCGACGATGCCGGCCAGCCAGCGGCGCTTCGTATGGAAACAGTTGAAGGCCCTCGCCCCCGAACGGGCGGTACCACCCCTGCTGGCAGCCGAGGAGCTCGCCTACGACATCGCTTTGAAGGGACTGCCGCCGCGCGACCGCGGCCTCGTGACCGCCGGCGTGGCGGGTGTCTGGGCCCTCACTTCCTCGGATCAAACTGTGATCGGTCTCCTGCGCGACGCCAGGCTGCGAAAGGATCTCGTGGAACAGCTTCGGCTGCAGGCGAGCAACTCCACCCGCTGGGAGATGCGATCCCCAACCGAAGCCACCGCCGAGGCCGACCGCACGCGTCTGATCACCCTCGTCGAGCCGCTGCGCGATTGGCAGTTGGCGCTTCATCCCGTTGGGCCCGATCCCTTGGCGCGACAGGGGCAGGCGCTCCGCTTGTGGACGGCCACCCTCGTGCTGGCGGCGATTTCGGTGCTGACCTTCGTCGCCGGCCACCGGGTGAGCCGCCAGATGCAGTCCACGCGGCTCAAGGACGACCTGCTCGCTACGGTGTCGCATGAGCTGAAGACGCCGCTGTCGTCCATGCGCGTGCTGGTCGACACGCTGCTGGCCGGACACATCAAGGAGCCGGACCAGCAGCGCGAGTACCTGGACATCATCGCGCGCGAAAACCATCGCCTCTCCGGCCTCATCGAGAACTTCCTGACGTTCTCGCGCATGGAGCGCGGCCGGCAGGTGTTCGAGTTCTCGAAGGTGTCCCTGCCTGATGTCGTGCATCGTACGGTGGCATCGATCGGCGAGCGCCTCAAGATGTCCGGCTGCCGCTTCGAGGTGTCAGTGGAGCCGAACCTACCGCCGGTGAAAGCGGATCGCGACGCGCTCGTGACGGTCCTGCTGAATCTGGTCGACAACGCGCTCAAGTACTCGGGCGCCGACAAGCACATCATCGTGCGCGGCTACCACCGCGACCGCCACGTCTATCTCGAGGTCGAGGACAACGGGATCGGCTTCACGCGGCGCGTGGCGCGCCGGGTCTTTGAGCGATTCTTTCAGGCCGATCGCGACGCCGCCGGCAGCGCGGCCGGTGTGGGCCTCGGCCTCAGCATCGTCAAGTACATCGTCACCGCGCACGACGGCCGGATCGACGTCGTGAGCCAGCCGGGGAAAGGGAGCCGATTCACGGTATGCCTGCCGAGCGCATCCTGATCATCGAGGACGATCCCGCGTCGATGCGCGGGCTCAAGGACAACTTCGGCTTCAAGGGCTACGAGGTCGCCACCGCGAGCGACGGCGAGACCGGCCTCGACAAGGCCCTCAGCCTGCGGCCCGACCTCATCGTGCTCGACATCATGCTGCCCAAGGTGAACGGTTATGAGATCTGCCGGCTGATCCGCGAGGAGGGTCTCGACGTTCCGATCATCATGCTGACCGCGAAAGGCCACGAGTCCGACATCATCCAGGGGCTCAACATGGGCGCCGACGACTACGTCACGAAGCCCTTCAGCATCCAGGAATTGCTCGCCCGCGCGAACGCATTGCTCCGCCGTCGGCGCCAGGCAGAGGCCCAGACGCGTACTTTCGGAGCGTTCGTCCTCAACCTCACCTCACGCCAGCTGCACAAGGACGGGCAAGAGGTCACGCTTACCCCCAAGGAGTTCGACCTTCTTGCCTTCTTCGTGAAGCGCGCTGGCTGCGCCCTGACGCGCGATGAGGTCCTGAAGGTCGTCTGGGGCTACGACATCGCCGTCACCGATCGCAGCGTCGACCGCTGTGTCACCACGCTGCGCCAGAAGATCGAGCCGGACGCCGAGGATCCCACCTACATCAAGACGATCCGCGCCATCGGCTATCGATTCGAAATCGGTGAGGGCTTGGAGTGATGCCGGTGTCGCGCGGTTCGTCATCACCCGGTAACAGTCGCGCGCTAGTCTCGGGCCATGATGCTGACGGGCCCACAGTCTCCCGCCGACCTGCTCCGTGATGCGCACACGAGCCGATGGCAGCTCACGTCGGAAGCGTTCGAAGCGCTCCTCTCCCGGCTGCGAGTCAACGGCGGTCCGGCCGCCGCAGGCTATGAGCACCTGCGCTGGCGGCTCGTGGCGTTCTTCGAGAAGCGCGGCTGTCTGGATGCCACCGCCCACGCCGACGAAACGCTGGACCGTGTTGCGCGGAGACTCCAGCAGGGCAAGGCTGTCGACAACGTCGTTCGCTTCGCCTACGGCGTCGCACGCCGCGTTGTACTCGAGTCCTTACGTGCACGGGGCCGCGCTCAGGCCGCGCTGGCTCAGCCGCCCGTGGCGCCGGTCACAGATCGCGTGACAGACGATCCGCGGCTGAACCTCCTCCAGCGACAGCTCGAGCAGATGGCTCCCGAGGTCCGCGGCTTGCTGGTCGAGTACTACGGGAACGATTGGCCGTCCCCGCGAACGAACCGCCGGCGTCTGGCCGAGCGCCTCGGAATCACATACGGAGCGCTGAAGGCGCGCATCCACCGTGCGCGGACACAGCTCGAAACCCGGCTGCTCCGGAGCTGTTGATGCTTCGGCTTTACGCGAGCGAGTTGGCGACTCACGCCTAGTACTGCGTCGCCGACCATGACACGGCAGCGTGTCTGGTCTCCCCACGGTCTCCGATCTTCGTACGGCCGGAGCGTCCTCGCGCGGTCGCAAACGCAGCCGTTGCAATCGAAGGTGGGCTCCGGGTCGTGGCACCCGCCTTGCTCTCCGTCTCTCGTGATGAGCTCCAGGCCAGCCGTTCTCGCGCCGCGGCGTGGTCCCGCGAACACGGCGCAATGGCAACTGACCACAGAGTCCTTCGACGCCCTCCTCACGCGGCTGGCCTCGGACGCCGGCCCGGTCACATCGTCTTACGAGCGTTTGCATCGCCGGCTGGCGGCGTTCTTCGACCGCCAGGGCTGCATCGATGCCGATGCCTGCGCCGACGCGACCCTGGACCGCGTCGCACGACAACTGGGCGAGGGCAGGATGATCGAAAACGTCTGCCGCTACGCGTACGGCGTCGCGCGTTTCGTCATTCTCGAATCGATCCGCCAGCGCACGCGCCTTCAGGCCGCGCTGGCCCAGGCGCCCCCGCGCCCGCCGGCCGCACGCACGCCGGACCCACGCCTCGTGCGTCTCGAAACGCAGCTCGAACGGATGCCCCCAGACATGCGGAGCCTGCTCGTCGAGTACTACGGGGCGGAAGCCGGCTCTCGGTGGGCGAGCCGAAAGCGCCTGGCCGACCGTCTAGGCATCAGTTACGGGGCTCTGAAGGCCCGCATCCACCGCGCCCGCACACAGCTTGAACGCTCGATCACTACTTGACGCGGCCGAGCAGGTTGCGCAGGTGCGCGAGCGCCTGGTCGGGCGGCGCCGGGTGCGTGGACTGCGGCTGCAGGCTCTCGCGATACCACGTCGCGAGCATGCACAGCTCGTACAGGCGGACGTGCCGGACGTCTACAGGAGGACCGCCTGCGCAGCGGTAGGCATCGAGAAGGCGGTCCATCCCGCCGGCGATCTGGAACGGCTGGCGTTTACCCCGCGTGACGATGGCCAAGTCATACGCCGGATCGCCGCGCCGTGCGTACTCCCAGTCGATGAGGGCGGGCGGCTCGCCGGGCCAGAGCAGGATGTTCTGCCCCAGGAGGTCGCCGTGCAGGAACGACGATGGCTCATCCGGAGGCAGGTGCTCGCGAGCCCAGGCCACCGCGTCCCGAGCCTCCGGAACGTCGAGCCCGTGGAATACCCGGAGGGCGGCCAGGGCGTGCTCCTTTCGGGAGGCTTCTCCGCCGAGCACGTCGACAAACGGAGTGACGTCGAGCGAGTGAAGGGCGGCGGCAATCTCCCCCACGATTTCCCACGGGCGGACGCTCGGTTGGCGGCCGGAGCGGAGATCGAGCGGGATTCCGTCGAAGGCGGTGCGCACGAGGGCAAGATGACGGCCGTCGCGCCACGCCCCCAGGACACGCGCTACGCGAAACGGCAGCTCGTGCTTCGCGAGCTTGTGCAACAGGCGCATCTCGCGCTCTGTGCGCTGGTCGAGGCCGCCCTCGGCATCTCGCTTGGGCAGGAAGGCGGCATAAGCACCGGAGAGACGATCGGGATCCGGGGACACGTCCACATACGCGGCGTACGCCTCACGGGAGAGGCCTTCACCGATCTTCGTGACACGGCCGATCTCGATCCTGGCATTCGGCGGTGCGACCTCATGGAAGGCATCGTGCAACACCGCCTTCGCGCGAGCCCAGGCCGCACCGGCGCCCTCGCGTTGGATGAAGTCCTTCATCTGTGTCCGCGTCGGACCATAGGGGGCTCCGCCCTCCGTGTAGTCGACGACCCAGATGGCGTCGTGCCCATAGTCAAACCATTCGCCTTCGGGCAAGGCGGGCTCATCGTCACCGTCCCTCGATCGAATCGCCCTGGTCCCCTTGGGCCGCTTCCAGCCCGGCGGCGGCGGCCTTCGAATCACGAGCGGGACGAGGCCGAAGTCATGGATGACGGCACGAAACCCAAGATATCCAGCGGCGGCGTGAGGCGCAACCCGACACGCAGATGCCGAGTGACACTTTCCCCCATCCCGGGTGTTACATAGGGCGGATGGACGAGGGAGGGATCGACGTCGATGCCCTGTTCGAGAGGTACGGTCCGATGGTGCTTCGGCGGTGCCGCCGGCTGCTCCGCGACGAGGACGAGGCCTTGGACGTCACCCAGGAGGTCTTTCTGCGCCTCCTGAAGCAACGCCACCGGTTAACGGATCGCCACCCGTCGAGTCTTTTGTATCGGATCGCCACGAACCTGAGCCTCAACCGGATCCGTGATCGGCGGCGGGCCCCGGTTCTGCCGGGTGACGAGGTCCTGCACCGGATCGCACGCTGGAACGATCCCGACGTGCCTCTGCTGCTGGCGCGGCTGTTCGGGCGCCACCCGGAGTCCACCCGAACGATGGCCGTGCTCCACTATGTCGACGGGATGACCTTGGAACAAGTGGCCCGCGAGTGCGGCATGTCCGTGTCGGGTGTGCGCAAGCGGCTCCGCGGGCTGAGGGCCTCGCTGGCCGAGACGGAGGCCGTATGAACGACGAACGCGCGGG
>Ga0114129_10004155_pt1 | contig 20467 bp, 18 predicted proteins | sample RhiMetdeltSRZDD1_FD_80071 | JGI IMG/M metagenome (GOLD analysis project Ga0114129, IMG submission 80071) | Populus rhizosphere microbial communities from Tennessee, USA - Rhizosphere MetaG P. deltoides SRZDD1 (version 2) (version 2) | ecosystem: Host-associated > Plants > Roots > Rhizosphere >... | reverse complement strand
TTGCTCCGGCGTGAAGAAATGCGTGCGGAACCCGCCTTCATCGGGCTTGAGCGAGGGGGTCGACGCCGGCACCGCGGGATCCGCCGGCAGATACTCGGCCTCGCGGAAGATGTTCTGCCCTTCGGACGAAGTGATGAAGTCGACGAGCAGCTTTGCCGCATTGGGATGCGGCGCGTTCTTGTGGACGGAGATCACCGATAGTGTGCCGGTCACCGGCTCCATCTTGATCCAGTCGACCGGCGCACCTTTCTTGGCGCTGATCACGGTATGATGATTGAAGATCTGCAGCGCCAGCAGATATTCCCCGGCGATGACCTGGTCGAGCACCTCGCGCGCGGCGCTGCCGATATTGGCGATTCTCTGCTGGGAGAGTTCTCGCAGATAGCGCATCCCGCTCTCGGTCCCCATCTCGGTCAGCACCGTGCCGATGAAGCCGGGGCCGCCAGAGCTCGTGGGCGACGTGCTCCAGGCGATTTTGCCGCGCCATTTGGGATCGAGCAGCGCCTGGTAGCTGCGCGGCTCGGTTCCTTTGGGAACTAGCTCGGTGTTGAAGCCCGGCGTCAGGAAGAACAGGTTGTTCGCCACCCAATAACCTTCCGGGTCTTTGTACAGCGCCGGATAGGCCTTGGCCGGATCCGGCAGCCATTGCAGCACGTAGCCTTCCTTCTTGAGCGGCACGACGGTTGAAGTCCCGTCGAACACATCCGATTGCGGCTTGCCCGCCCGGCTTTCATTGATGATCTTGACCGAAAGCTCGGTCGAGTTGGCGCGTGTCGAGCGGACCTTGATGCCGTATTTCTTCTCGAAGGCGGCGCTCACGGGACGCACAAGCTGGCCGATGATCTGGGTCGTGTACCAGACCACCTCGCCTTCCTTCTTGGCAGCGTCGATCAACGCCGGATCTGCGGCCTCGGCAGATCCGGCGACCACGCTCACGGCCGCCGCCAACAATGAGCGCCGCACCCCGCGGGGGTAGCCCATGGCGTTCTCCCTATATCCACGGCTGTCGCCGTTTTATGGTTGGGCGCAACACACGCTCGCACCAGCACAGCTTACTCAGCCGCAGCCCTCAGCCATTCGAAGCCGCGATCGTTTCGATCGGTCAGGATCTTGATCGCTCAGATCGACATCCGTGTAAGGCATCGGGTGAAAAGCTCATCACCGTCATGGCAGCACCCGTCAGTGTCGCAGAAAGGCCTGCATCGCCTGCTCGACCGCGGGCGTGCGTTCCACATGTGGCAGGTGACCGGCATTGGGAATCATGGTCAGCGTCGATCCCGGAATCGCCCGGTGCAGGGCCTCGGCGTAGGCCGGCGGGATGATGCGGTCGCCGTCGCCCCAGATGATCTGGGTCGGAACGTCGATCCGATGCAGCCAGCGCTCCAGGCGCGGATTGAAGAAACGCGGCTGCCAGCCGAAGCGGGCGCTGGCAATGCGGTTGAGAATGGCGAGGTCCTGATATTTGTCGGCGCCGGCGCGTTCGGCGGCTTCCGCGCCCAGCTTGGGGTCGGCGTAAGCCAGGCGCGCCTGCTCCTCCGGATCGATCATGAAAATGTCGGCTTTGGGCACGCCCTTGACGTGAATGCCGGCGGCCGAGATCAAGGTCAGGCTGCGCAACCGATGGGTTGAGCGCACGGCCATTTCGAGCGCGATCCAGCCGCCCAGCGATTGGCCGACCACGTGTATGCCGGAGAGCTGGAGCGCCTCGATGGCGTCAAGATAGAGATAGGCGACGTCGGAGACGTCATCGATCCATGCCGGTATCTCGGACGTGCCGAAGCCGGGGTGATCGGGCACAATCACGTCGAAGCGCTCGGCCAGCGCTTCGAGAATGGCGGGCCACTCCGCGAGCCCGTCGGTGCCGTGCAAATAGAGCAGCGGCACGCCCCTGCCGGCGCGCGCGAAGCCAAGCTTGCAGCCGTTGATGTCGATCGTATGCCTGACAAATGCCATCGTCATTCGCCGTCCCGGTCCGCCAGACGGGAAAGCGTAGGGGAGGTCGGCAAGCGGCTCAAACCTTTTCTCGCACCGCGCCTTACTCACCGCCGGTTGCGCCAGCGCGCGCGCCGTCCGCAATGGGCCAAAATCCTCGCCAGGAACTGCGGATCAATCCGTTCCCACTCAAACACTATCCACCGCCGCCGACCCGTCGGCACCGCCGAAGATCGCAACGCGGCGCGTATCGATGCTGATCCATACCGGCGTTCCCCGCGTGAGATCGGCTTGCGGGCGGGCGAGCACCCGCAGCAACGTGCTACCGCCGATATCGACCTCGTATTCCACGCTGCTGCCCTGGAACGCCAGGGCGGCGATCCGACCCGAAATGGCGTTGCGTTCATTCGCGGGTGCCAGCGCGCTGAGGGTGAGGTCTTCCGGCCGCAGCACCACGTGGACTCTCGCGCCCGGCCCCTGCTCCGCGACGAGTGTAAGGCAATGTCCGCCGCCATCGAGCGCAATCCGGACCCGACCCTGGCAGTCGCGCTCCTCGACGCGACCCATCAGCACATTCGCGGCGCCGAGGAATTGCGCGACGAACAGGCTTTTCGGCCGCTCATAGATGTCGGCCGGCGCCCCCTCCTGCACGATGCGGCCCTGGTCCATGACCGCGACCCGGTCGGCGAGGGAGAGCGCCTCGACCTGGTCATGGGTGACAAACAAGGCGGTAACCCCGATCTGCCGAATGAGCGTCGAAAGCTCGCGCCGCATGCTGTCGCGCAACCGCGCGTCAAGATTGGACAACGGCTCGTCCAGCAGAAGCAGGCTCGGCCGTCGCACGATCGCACGCGCCAGCGCAACGCGCTGTTGTTGCCCGCCCGAGAGCCGCGTCGCCGGGCGACGCGCCATGGTTTGCAGCCCCACAAGCGCGAGCACGTCGCTGACCCGCTTCTCGATCTCCGCACGCGCGACGCGGGGCCGCTCCACTTCGAGCGGATAGGCGACATTGTCGAACACGTCGAGATGCGGCCAGATCGCGTAGGACTGAAACACCATCCCGATCGAGCGCTCGTGCACGGGAACGAAGCTGTCCCCATCGGAGACCACGCGCCCTCCGATGGCAATCGACCCCTGCTCGGCCCGCTCGAGGCCCGCGACGCACCGCAGGATCGTGGTCTTGCCGCAACCGCTCGGACCAAGCAGCGCGTAGCACTGCGCCTGCGCGATGCAAAAGGTTACTCCGTCGACGGCCCTGACCGCGCCTTCGGCGGTGGGGAAAGACTTGGCGAGGCCCTTCACCGTCAGCATCGTCATTCCGCAAGCGCGCGGCGCGCCAGCGTTTGGCGTGCGACGAAAATGACCGGCAGCACGACCGCGACGATGATCGACGCGAGTGCGGCAGACAGCGCCGGCTGGCCGGATTGGAACAACTGCCACAGCAGGACCGACAGAACCACGTTGTCCTGGCTGTAGAGCACGAGCGGCATGGTGAACTCGCGCACACCGACGATGAAAAGGAGAATGAATCCGGCGGAAAGCGCCGGCAACATGAGCGGGATCAGCACACGCCGCAGCGTCACCATCCAGCGCGCGCCTGAGGCGGCGGAAGCCTCTTCGAGCTCCTTGTGAATCTGTAAAAAGCCCGCGCGTGCGAGCCGCGTGGTGGTAGCGAAGCGATAGGAATAGGCGATGATCAAAATCCCCACCGACCCATAGAGACCGATCGGCACCGACAGATAGAGAAGCATCACCCCGAGGCCCGCGATTACGGCCGGAATTCCCACCGACAGCATCGACACGAAATCCAGCACGTGTCGAAACTTGAGCTGCGACCGTGAGATGATCCAGCCGAGCAGCGCGCCGATTGCGGTCACTATCAGGGCGGAAGCGAACGCCACCAGCAACGTATTGCGCAATCCCAGCCAGAACGTGCGATTGGCAAAAAGCTGGCGATAGGCCTCCAGACTGAAATCAGCCGCCGTCGCAGAGAGCGGCAGCGCGTAGCCGAAAAAACTGGTCCATAGCAGCACCGCGGCGGGAAGAACCGCTGCAAGGGCGACATAGAGCGCCGCCAGAGCCAGCGCAGGGATGCGCCAGGCACCGAGCGGGAGACGGCGCTGCCGGTAGCCCTTGCCGGTCATGGTGACAAAGCTGTCGGCGCGCTTGATCAGGCGATTGTAGAGGACGAGCAGCAGGACCCCGAGCACGACAAACGGCAGCGAGAGCGCCGCAGCCGCGCCGTAGTTGGGCAGACTCGAGAGCGGGTTGAGCTCGAAATAGATGCGATAGCTGAACACGTTGATCTTCGCCGGCAAGCCGATAATCAGCGGCAACTCGAACTGCTCGGCGGTGATCAAGGTGATCAGGATCAGCGGCGCAAGGACGCCGGGCAGCAGAACCGGGAGCGTGACCCGGCAAAACGTGGTCGAGGCCGATGCACCAGATGTGCCGCTCGCTTCTTCCAGTGCCGGGTTCATGGTGCGCAACGTGGCGCTGAGCAGCAGAAACACGAACGGCGCCGAGGCCAAAGCCTGACACAGGATCAGGCCGCCCATGCTGAAAATATTGATCGGTCCGGAACTCTCCAAGCCGAGCGCCGCCCGAAGCGCAAGATTGAGCCAGCCTGCGTTCGGCCCCATCAGAAAGATCCAGGCGATGGCGAGAACCGGCGTGGGCACCAACAACGGAAAGAGAATGAGCGCGAACCAGATTTCGCGGCCCGGAAGATCCGTACGCTCGATGAGCCATGCCAGGCCGAAGCCGATGGCGAACACGACCACCACCGTACCCGTAACAAAGATGAAGGTGTCGGGCAGGATGCGAGTGTAGATGACGGAGTCGGTAAACAGCGCCCGGATATGCTCGAGCGTCCAGCGCGCACCGGGCTCGAAGGGAAGATAGTCACCCGGACCGCGGAAGGCGGCAAACAGCAGCATCGCCAGCGGTACGGCGATCAGGTAGATCGCCGCCCCGGCGCCGACGGCAAGCATCAGCTTGGCGGTGACGTCGAGATTGTCGAGCTTTTGCATGTGCTCGTATCGCTCGGTGTTGCGAATGCGGCGCGCTCTTTGTGCATCAGCAAGACGCGGTCCCGCGCTGGGCCCACTCAGCGCGCTTGTCCGGTCAAAATGGCAGCCGCCCGGCCGAACAACGCTTCGCGCGCGGTCATGTTGTCCGGCCTATCCCACACCACCTGCATCCGGCCGGAATGCAGCGCCTTGGCGAGCTCGTTGTCGGACGTTGGCCCATAGTCGGCCTGGGAGGTCGCCTGCAGGCGCGCGGCCTTTCCCTCGGCACTGGCAAGGAAACCGGCCAGCAGGCGGGCGGCATTCGGATGCGGCGCATTCTTCATGATGGTCGCACCGAACTGGCCGACCACGACCGGCTCCGGCACCACCTGACTCACCGGAAGACCTTCGGCGGCCACGGCACGAATGAGGGAATCGATTTCCCCGAATGCGTAAACGCGCTCGCCTGATTGCAACAGCGATTCGCGCGGCGCCCGCGTGAGCAGAAGGTTCGTTTTGGCGACGATGTCGCGCGCGAACTGCAGCGCCTTGTCATCTCCCCAGGCCAGGCCCAACCCGCCGATCAATCGCGGCAGCAGGAACGTGCTGGACGCACCCTTGCCCCTGTAGCGCTCGTCCAGAATATCCATCCAGTTCTTGGGCGCGTCGGTATCCTTCACCAGCTTGTTGTTGTAGGCGACCGTGTAGACAATGTTGCTGGTGTAGGCCAGCTTGCCATCAAAGGCGATGTTGCGATTGTCGATGCCGAACGGCGACCAATCAACGTTGGCCACCAGATCGCGCTGCACCACCGGCAATGTCCCCGTCAGCGAGTTCTGATAGACATCGACCTGATGGCGGCCGGCGCGCGCCTCCGCAATCGCTTTCACCGCGATATCGTTGTCACCGAGAAACTGCACGTCGATGCCGGCAAACGCTCTTCCGAAAGCGGCCGGAATCCATTCCACCTCGCGCCGCTGCGTGCCCCAAATGATGACCTGACCTTCTTTCTTCGCGGCGGCATAGAGCTCCTTGACCTTGCCCTGATCGGGCGATTGTGCGAACGCCGCGCTGGACACGAGCGCCACCGCAAACGCGGCCGCACTATTGACGATAGCCGACGCGTGGCAAAGCCAGAGTGCCATTTGGTCATTCCTCCCCATGGTCGGTGCGCGACGGTTGTCCCGTCGTCGGTCGTGTTACGCGCTTAGCAGCTCGGCGGCCCTCTGGTCGGTTCGGTCGATGATGTAGTTGCCGGCTTCGAACACCACCGGCGGCGCCGCGGGATCGAAGCTCACGCCGGCCGGATCACCACCCGATGCGACGGTATCAAGCTGGCGTTGCAGCAGACGGCGCAGCATCACGACCCCCTGGTCGCTGGTCGCGAGATGCTCATCGGAATGCAGAGTGATGGGGCCCTGCCCGACCTGCGCCTCCCAGTCGCCGGGGAATTGCTGATGCTCCTCCGGCGTCAGGTCCGCCCAAAGCTTGCCATTCATACGCGATCGCTTGGCGCCGAGTTCGCCCTTGGTCCTGACCTTGCCTGCCACGTAGATGCGGAAATGGGTGTCGTCGATCGGCAGAGTCCAACCCAGAGATTCGACACCCACATAACGCTCGACTCGGGGATTGGGCACGACGCGCAGCGTGGGCAGCGCCGCCTCGGTGACTCGATAGTGGACGCGCCCGTCCTCCAGCAAGCGGGCGGAGATCGTCTTGACGCCGGCCGGAGAATATTCCCACTTCACTTTCGGCATGATGCCCATCTGCGCCACGAATTGCACGCCGCTGAACGCGCCATGCAGAATGGGAACGTGGAACGCGTCCGGCACGTTTTCGTAATGCTGAAGCCAGTTGCAGGGCACAATCGTGCCGCCGCCTGAGCCGATGCTGCTGTCGTCGGCTTCGATTAGCTCACCCGGCTCGAGCATTTCCAGGCAGTCGTAGCGCGGCAGCACGGGCTTCTTCTCAGGTGGGCCCATATAGGCAAAGATCAGTCCGTAGCGCTCCTGCACAGGATACCAGGGTTGGCGCACGCGGTCGCGTTTGAGCCCGCCTTCGGGCTCGCACGGCTGCTCGAGGCAGCGCCCTTGGGTGTCAAACAGCCAGCCGTGATAGCAGCAGCGAATTCCGCGTTCCTCGACGCGGCCGTAATAGAGCGTGGTGCCGCGATGGCAGCAGCGCGCCTCCACCAGCCCCGCCTGGCCGCGTCCGTCACGGAACAGAATGAGGTCTTCGCCGAAGACGCGGACGGGCTTGGGCGTCGCGCCAGCATCGGCAACGAGCCCGATCGGATGCCAGTAGCGTCGAAGCAATTCGCCCATCGGCTTGCCACGCCCGACTTCGGTCAAGACGGCGTTGTAGGTTGCAGGCTTGCGCGTGTAGCCGGTGCCGGTATCGCTCGCCTCGATCGCCATGTCGCGTCTCCCTGGCACGACGTTCTTTTGCAACCGAGCATGAGCTTAAATTTGACAAAGTCAATTCAAACTGGTTGACCGGTTCGCGACGCGCCATGGAAAAAGTTCGAGCCGATCGCCGAGGCAACAGCGAGCTTGTGCGCCATCGATTAAGCAGGCGCGGCGTCAAGGTCGCTGCCAAGCCGAGCGACCTCCTATCCTCCAAGGTGATCAGGCTCGCCAACGTCCTGCGCCGGGGCTCGACGTTGGTCTATGGCCGTCGCTTCGGCCTGTCGCAGGTCGAATGGCGCATCGTTGCGCTGGTCGGGGAACACGGGCCGATCTCGCTCAACCCGCTGGCGGAGCTGATGGGTCTGGACAAGGGCCAGACATCACGCGGGGTGAGCGCGCTGGTCGCACGGCGCCTGGTGTTGCGCGAATACCGGCGCGAGGGCCGCGGCGTTCGCATCACGCTCACCACGCGCGGCGCGCAGATCTACGACGAGCTGATGACGTCGGCGCTCGAGCGCAACCGCGTGCTGCTCCAGGGCATGAGCCAGGCCGAGAAGAGTGCGTTTTTCGAGATCCTCGACCGGCTTACCCGGCTCGCAAGGACCCTGCTGGAGCGGGAGCAGAACGCGTAGCGCGTTTGGGTTGACGGCGAATAGTGCTGCCTGGAACTCGCTTCCCACTGCGGCTCATTGTCCTGAATTCGCGCTTGACTGAACATGAATGCACGCGCCCGTGGGCGGTGTCCCGTCGCTGCGCTTAGCGCGGGAATTACCTCGCGCATTTGCGATTTCCATATTAGAATAAAAACAAGCTATCCTCCTGACAGCGCGCGGCATGACCGAGGGGTCAATGCCGCACCATCCTCGCCTCCGCACTCGGCGATTCATCGGAGATTTGCATATGGCTGCTCTCAACGTGAATGGAACGACTCACCAGGTCGACGTCGACCCCAACACGCCGCTGCTGTGGGTGTTGCGGGAGACGATCGGACTGACCGGCACCAAATACGGTTGCGGCATCGCCCAGTGCGGCGCTTGCACCGTGCATGTCGACGGCATCGCGATGCGCTCGTGCTCGGTGCCGCTCAGCGCCGTCGACGGCCGGAAAATCACCACCATCGAGGGACTGGCGCAGAACGGGGTGCTACACAAGGTGCAGCAGGCGTGGCTCGAGCACGATGTGCCGCAGTGCGGCTATTGTCAGTGCGGCATGATCATGGCGGTGGCGGCGCTGCTCAAGGACAAGCCGAAGCCGACCGACGCCGACATCGACGCCAACATCACCAATATCTGCCGTTGCGGCACCTTCCAGCAGGTGCGCACGGCGATTCACGCCGCGGCGAGCGCGTGAGCAGGGAGGCAGCCATGAATTACATGCCGAAAATCGATCGCCGCTCGTTCCTCGTCGGCACCGCCGCGGTCGGTGGCGGGCTCAGCCTCGGCCTCCAGCTCCCGCTTGGTCCCGAAGCCGCGCGCGCCGCGGAAGGCACCCCGGAAATCAACGCCTGGGTGGTCATCCGCCCGGATGAAACGGTGGTGATCCGCATTGCCCGCTCCGAGATGGGTCAGGGCTCGCTCACCGGGCTTGCCCAGCTGGTCGCCGAGGAGCTCGAGTGCGACTGGTCGAAGGTCACGACCGAATATCCCACCCCGGGACAGAACGTCGCTCGCAAGCGGATATGGGGCGACTACGCCAGCACCGGCAGCCGCAGCATCCGCGAGTCGCAGGAATATGTGCGCAAGGGCGGCGCGGTCGCGCGCGAGATGCTCAAGCAGGCCGCGGCAAACGAGTGGAAGGTCCCAGTGTCGGAGGTGACCGCCGCGAACAGCGTGATTACGCACACGCCGTCCGGCCGCACCACGACCTACGGCAAGGTGGCGCAAGGCGCCAGCAAGGTCGAGCCGCCGCAGGACGTGAAGCTCAAGGATCCGAAGGACTGGAAACTGATCGGCAAGGGCGTCAAGCGCCTCGACACCGCCGACAAGCTCACGGGCAAGCAGCAGTACTCCATGGACTTCAAGCTGCCGGGAATGCTCAGCGCCGCGGTCAAGGAAAGCCCGGTGTTCGGCGGCAAGGTCAAGAGCTTCGACGCCGCCAAGGTCATGGGCATGCCGGGCGTCAAGAAGGTCGTCCAGAGCGGCGATGCGGCGGTTGCCGTCGTCGCCGACACCTGGTGGCAAGCCAAGACCGCGCTCGCGGCGCTTCCCATCGAGTGGGACGAAGGCCCGAACGCCAAGCTCTCGAGCGCGGATATCGCGCAGATGCTCAAGACTGGCCTCGATGCCGAAACCAAGTTCGTCGGCAATCAACAAGGCGACGCCAAGGCGGCGATCGCGAACGCGGCCAAGAAGGTCGAAGCGGTGTACTCCTATCCGTTTCAGAATCACGCCGCGTTGGAGCCGATGAACGCGACCGCGCGCTACACGCCGGACAAGTGCGAGGTCTGGACCAGCTCGCAGAATGGTGAAGCCGCGCTCGCCGCGGCGGCCGAAGCGGCCGGCCTGCCGGTCGACAAATGCGACGTGTACAAGATGCTGCTCGGCGGTGGTTTCGGCCGCCGGGCGCGCAGCGAATACGTGTCGCACGCCGTGCGCGTCGCCAAGGAGATGCCGGGCACGCCAATCAAGCTGATCAAGTCGCGCGAAGATGACACCGCCAACGGCGTCTATCACCCGATCACGCAATGCAAGCTCACCGGCGCATTCGATGCGAACAACGAGCTCACCGGGCTGCACATGCGCATCTCCGGCCAATCGATCCTGGCTGCCATAGCTCCGGCACGGCTGGCGGAAGGAGGCCGCGATCCCATCGCGTTCCAGGGACTCAACCCGGGAGGCGCGGAAGGCGCGATCGGCTACACCATCCCCAACCTTCTGATCGATCACGCGATGGTCAACCCGCCGATCCCGCCATGGTTCTGGCGCGGCGTGAACAACAACCAGAATGCCGTCTATCTCGAGTGCTTCATCGACGAACTGGCGAACGCAGCCGGGCAGGATCCACTCGCGTTCCGGCGCAAGCTGATGACCAAGCATCCCAAACATCTCGCCGTGCTCAATGCCGTGGCCGAGAAGGTCGGTTGGGACAAGCCGGCGCCGCAAGGCATCTATCGCGGCCTCGCCCAGCAGATGGGCTATGGCAGCTACGTTGCCGCGGCGGCGGAAATCTCGGTGACCGGCGGCAACAAGATCAAGATCCATCGCATCGTCGCTGCCACCGATTGCGGCCATGCGGTCAATCCGGCGCAGATCGAACGGCAGGTCGCGGGCTCCTTCGTCTACGGCTTGTCGGCGCTGTTCTACGGCGAGTGCACGGTCAAGGACGGCCGCATCGAGCAAACCAACTTCGACACCTACAACTCGATGCGCATCTACGAGATGCCGAAGGTCGAAGCGATTGTCATGCCGTCGGGCGGCTTCTGGGGCGGCGTCGGCGAGCCCACGATCTTCGTGGCGGCGCCCGCCGTGCTCAACGCGTTCTTCGCCGCGACCGGCAAGCGCATTCGCTCGATCCCGCTGAAGAACCACGACATCTCGTTCGCCTGACAACGTAACGCGGCGGACCAAAGGGCCGCCGCGTCGCAATCCGTAACGAACAGGGCGCGGCCGTATCCCGGCCGCGCCTTTTCGTTTAGGCGCCCGGCGGCGGCCTCCGCCCGGTAAGCACAAACCTTTGAATACGCGGCCCAATTTTCTGCGGCGTCCCGCGCGTGGGCAAGCACGCACGGGCCCGCCCCGATTCCATCTCGCGGCGGCACGATTTCCATATTAGAATTGCAACAAGCTGGCTTCAGCACAGCGCACGCCGCGCAACCGAGGGGTTGCCGCCGCGTCGAACACCGCCACACGCATGGCGGCTCACGGGAGGACTGCACATGGCTGCTCTCAGCGTTAACGGAACAACTCACCAGGTCGACGTCGACCCCAACACGCCGCTGCTGTGGGTGTTGCGGGATACGATCGGACTGACCGGCACCAAATACGGTTGCGGCATCGCCCAGTGCGGCGCTTGCACCGTGCATGTCGACGGCATCGCGATGCGCTCATGCTCGGTGCCGCTCAGCGCGGTCGACGGCCGGAAGATCACCACCATCGAAGGACTGGCGCAGAACGGGGTGCTGCACAAGGTGCAGCAGGCGTGGCTCGAACACGATGTGCCGCAGTGCGGGTACTGTCAGTGCGGCATGATCATGGCGGTGGCGGCGCTGCTCAAGGACAAGCCGAAGCCGACCGACGCCGACATCGACGCCAACATCACCAACATCTGCCGCTGCGGCACCTTCCAGCAGGTGCGCGCGGCGATCCACGCTGCAGCGAACGCGTGAGCGGGGAGGCAACCATGAATTACATGCCAAAAATCAATCGCCGTACCTTCGTCGTCAGCGCAGCCGCCGCGGGCGGCGGGCTGGCGCTCGGCCTCGACATTCCCCTGGGCGGCCCGCAGGTCATCCGCGCTGCGGACGGCACCCCGGAAGTCAATGCCTGGGTGGTGATCCGGCCGGACGACACCGTGGTCATCCGCATTGCCCGCTCCGAGATGGGTCAGGGCACCCTCACCGGGCTCGCTCAGCTGGTCGCCGAAGAGCTCGAATGCGACTGGTCGAAGGTCACGACCGAATATCCCACCCCGGGACAGAGCGTTGCGCGCAAGCGCGTGTGGGGTGACTTCTCCACCGGCGGCAGCCGCGGCATCCGCATGTCGCACGAATATGTCCGGCAAGGCGGCGCGGCGGCGCGCGAGATGCTCAAGCAAGCCGCGGCCAACGAGTGGAAGGTGCCGGTATCGGAGGTCACCGCCGCGAACAGCGTGATTACCCACACGCCGTCCGGCCGCACCACGACCTACGGCAAGGTGGCGGAGGCCGCTGCCAAGGTCGAGCCGCCGAAGGACATCAAGCTCAAGGATCCGAAAAACTGGAAGATCGCGGGCAAGCCGCTCAAGCGCCTCGACACCTTGGACAAGCTCACGGGCAAGCAGGTCTACGGAGCCGATCTCAAGCTGCCGGGAATGCTCACGGCCGCGATCAAGGACTGCCCGGTGCAAGGCGGCAAGATCAAGAGTTTCGACGCCGCCAAGATCTCGAACATGCCGGGCGTGAAGAAAGTGGTGCAGGTCGGCGAGTCCGGTGTCGCGGTGGTGGCGGATACCTGGTGGCAGGCCAAGACCGCGCTCGACGCGCTCCCGATCGTCTGGGACGAGGGCGAGAACGCCAAGGTGTCGAGCGCCAGCATCGCGGAGTGGCTCAAGGCCGGCCTCGACGCACCCGACGCGTTCGTCGGCAACAAGAACGGCGACGCCAAGGATGCGATCTCCAAGGCGGCGAAGAAGGTCGAGGCGGTCTACGCCTATCCGTACCAGAACCACGCCCCCATGGAGCCGATGAACGCCACCGCGCTCTACACGCCTGACAGGTGCCAGGTATGGGGTCCGACCCAGAACGGCGAAGCTGCGTTCGGCGCGACCTTGGCCGCGTCAGGGCTGCCCGCCGACAAGTGCGAGGTCTACAAGCTCCATCTCGGCGGCGGGTTCGGCCGGCGCGGGGCTTTCCACGATTACACCACCCAGGCTGTCCTCATCGCCAAGCAGATGCCTGGCACGCCGGTGAAGCTGTTGTGGTCGCGCGAGGAGGACATGACCCACGGGCGCTACCACCCGGTCATGCAGTGCAAGCTCGTCGGCGGCTTCGACGCCAATAACGAGCTGACCGGGCTGCACATGCGGCTGTCGGGCCAGTCGATCCTGGCCAACGTCTTTCCGCAGAACCTCGACAACGGCAAGGATCCCCTCACCTTCCAGGGTCTCCTTCCCGGCAATGGCGAGCACTCGTTCGGCTACTCCGTTCCGAACCTGCTGATCGACCATGCCATGCGCAACCCGCACATCCTGCCGGGCTTCTGGCGGGGCGTGAACATCAACCAGAACGCCATCTTCATCGAGTGTTTCATGGATGAACTGGCGCAAGCCGCCGGTCAGGATGAGCTCGAGTTCCGGCGCAAGCTGATGAGCAAGTATCCGCGCAACCTGGCGGCGCTCAATGCCGTGGCCGAACGGATCGGCTGGGGCAAGCCGGCGCCGCAAGGCGTCTACCGCGGCCTCGCCCAGATGAAGGCGTTTGGCAGCTACGTGGCTGCGGCGGCGGAGGTGTCGGTCTCGGGCGGCAACAAGATCAAGGTCCACCGTATCGTCGGCGCCACCGATCCGGGCTACGCCGTCAACCCGGCGCAGATCGACCGGCAGGTCGCCGGCTCGTTCGTCTACGGGCTGTCGGCCCTGTTCTATGGCGAGTGCACGGTCAAGGACGGCCGCATCGAGCAAACCAATTTCGACACCTACAATTCGATGCGCATCGCCGAAATGCCGGTGGTGGAATCGATCGTCATGCCGTCCGGGGGCAGCGAGCCTTGGGGTGGCGTGGGCGAACCGACGATCTGCGTGGCCGCGCCCGCCGTACTCAATGCGTTCGCCAAGGCGACGGGCCAGCGCATCCGCTCGTTCCCGTTGAAGAACCACAACATCCAGATGTCTTGAGACCAATAGCCAGCGGCGGCCCTTGCGGCCGCCGCTTCTGTTGCGGTGACCAGGGGGCGGGATGCAGGCCGGCGCGAAAGTCGCAGGCTTTGCGCCTGCACGGGCTACTTTTTGCCCGGATTGTCGTCTTAAACCTCGCCCGAGGTTGATCGCAAGCCGGTTTGGAGGCGCGGCAGGTTTCGGTGGGGGGAAAGGTGACGCGGCTGACCGTTAACGGGCAGGCCCACGATATCGAAGTGGATTCCGACATGCCCCTGCTTTGGGTGCTGCGGGATATGCTCGGCCTGATGGGGACAAAGTTCGGCTGCGGCATCGCGCAATGCGGCGCCTGCACGGTGCATGTGGACGGCGCACCGGTGCGCTCCTGCGCACTGCCGATCGGCGCGGTCGGCGACAAGCAGATCACCACCATCGAAGGCCTCGGGTCGGATGACGCGCTGCACCCCGTGCAGCGGGCGTGGGTCGAGCACGACGTTCCGCAATGCGGCTATTGCCAGAGCGGAATGATCATGGCGGTGGCCGCCCTGCTCCAGGAAAATCCGAGCCCGACCGACGCGGACATCAATGCGGCCATCACCAACATTTGCCGTTGCGGCAGCTATCAGCGCATCCGCGCCGCGATCCATGCCGCCGCCAGCCAACGGGTGAGTGGGATAAAGTCCCCATGAGCCGCGTTCCGCACCTCAGCCGCCGCACCTTTCTCGCCAGCGCCGCCGCCGCTGGCGGCGCGCTCGCACTCGGTTTCGATATCTCCCTCGCTCCACGGGCCGTCCGCGCATCCGAGTCGCGTGCGGAAATCACGGTCTGGATCGTGATCGAGCCCGATGACGGCGTGATCATTCGTGTCGCCAAGTCGGAGATGGGTCAGGGCATCTTTACTGCCCTGCCGATGCTGGTCGCCGAAGAACTGGAATGCGACTGGAGCAAGGTGAAGGCCGAGTTCGCCTCGCCGCACGAGAACCGCAGTCGCAATCGGGCCTGGGGCAACATGTCGACCGGCGCCAGCCGCTCCATCACCGCGTCGCAGCACGACCTGCGGCGTGCCGGCGCCACCGCGCGCGAGATGCTCATTGCGGCCGCCGCCGCCTGCTGGGAAGTGCCTGCCGGAGAATGTACAGCGGCCAACAGCGTCATCACCCACGGTCCGAGCGGACGCACCACGACGTTCGGCCGTGTCGCCGCACAGGCCGCCGAGATCCCGCCGCCGGCACAGGTCCAGTTGAAGGATCCGAAGGACTGGAAGCTGATCGGCACCCGGCAACGGCGGCTCGACGTTCCGGACAAGGTCACGGGCAAGCCGATCTACGCCATCGACGTTCATTTACCCGGGATGCTGTACGCCGCCATCGTGCAATGTCCCGTGTTCAAGGGCACGGTGCGATCGATCGACGAGACCCCGCTGGCGGGCATGAAAGGCATCCGCCGCGTGGTCAGACTGCCGGACGCAGTGGCGGTCGTGGCAGACACGTGGTGGGGCGCGAAAAAGGCGGCGGAAACGCTGCAGGTGACCTGGGATTTCGCTGACTATGCCGGCGTTTCCAGCCAGACAATTCGCGCGGAATTGCGGGCGGGCCTGAGCGCCGGTGATGCGCGCATCGGCCGCAACGACGGCGACGTTGACCGCGCTCTTGCGCAGGCGGCCAAACGGATCGAAGCGGACTACGAGGTACCGTTTCTCGGTCATGCCACCATGGAGCCGCAAAACTGCACCGCGCACGTGACGCCCGACCAGGTCGAGATCTGGGTGCCTACCCAGGATGGGGAAACGGCCCTTGCCATCGCGGCGGATGCTGCCGGGGTGCCGGCCGGCAAGGTCGTGGTTCATAAGATGATGCTGGGCTGCGGCTTCGGCCGGCGCGGGATCTTTCAGGATTTCGTGCGGCAGGCGGTCTTGATCGCGAAAGAGGTCAGCGGGCCGGTGAAGCTCGTTTGGACTCGCGAGGAGGACACCCGTCATGGCTTCTATCGCCCGGTGGCGAGCGCCAGGATGACGGCCGGCCTCGACGCCGACGGCATCCCGATTGCGTGGAAGATCCGCACCTCCGGCCAGTCGATCATCGCGGCGGTCTCTCCCCGCGTCATGCAGTTCGGCGTCGACCGGAATTTTCTCCAGGGCCTGCTGGAAGACATGCCCTATCAGGTGCCGAACTATCGCGTCGATTTCGCCATGCGCAACACGCATGTGCCGGTCGGAGTCTGGCGCAGCGTCAACCATTCGCAGAACGCGTTCTTCAAGGAGAGCTTCGTCGACGAGATGGCGCATGCCGCGGCAGCCGACCCCTATCTGTTCAGGCGCACGCTGCTGGCGTCGAAACCGAAGGAGTTGGCGGTACTCGACGCCGCCGCCGCGCATGCCGAGTGGGGCTCACCTTTGCCGCCCGGCTTGTTTCGCGGCATCGCCCTTCACGATTCGCAAAGCAGCATCTGTGCCCAGGTGGTCGAGGCGTCGGTCGACCGAGATGGCGAGGTGCGCGTGCACCGGGTGGTATCGGCGATCGATGCCGGCCATGTGGTCAATCCGCTCAGCGTCGAATTGCAGACCGAAAGCGCCATCGTCTTCGGCCTCACCGCGGCGCTTTACGGCGAGATCACCATCAAGCACGGGCAGGTCGAGCAGTCGAATTTCCATGATTATCCGATGCTCCGTCTGGCCGACATGCCGCGCGTGGAGACGGTGATCGTGCCCAGCGAGGGTTCCTGGGGCGGGGCAGGCGAAACCCCCGTTCCTCCGCTCGCTCCGGCTCTGTGCAACGCGATTTTTGCGGCGACCGGCAAGCGCATCCGCTCCCTGCCGCTCAAAAACCACGATTTGAGGAGCGCATAAGAAAAACGCACGGCCGCAATCGGCACGGAGCAGCATTTCGGGAGGCTCTGACATGGATGCCACACGCATTGCGACTGCCGTCGCCCTGGTGTTCGCTTTGATCGATTACGCTGCGGCCGCCGGCCCGGCGGATGCACCGCCCGGCGCTCTCTCCTGCTCCGGCTGTCACCCCGGGAGCCGAGCGGCGGATACGACCGTGCCGCGCCTCAACGGCCGCAATCCGGCGGACATCGTCACCGCGATGCAAGCGTTCAAGTCGGGGCAACTTCCCTCGACCGTCATGGACCGCATTGCCAAGGGCTTCTCCGAAGACGAGGTCAAGGCCATTGCGGCCTGGTATGGCGCGCAAAAGGATTGAGGAAGGAGGCCGATCATGACTGCAAAACGCACGAGCCGGCGTGATTTCCTCAAGACCGCGGTTGCGGGAGCTTCGGCGGCTGTGCTGCCGCTGCCGGCGATCGCGCAAAGCACTGGCGGACGCGTGGTCGTCGTGGGCGGTGGTTTTGGCGGCGCGACCTGCGCCCGTTTCATCAGGCGGATCGATCCCCGCATCGCGGTGACCCTGGTCGAGGCCAGCCCCACATTCACCGCCTGCCCGTTCAGCAACCTGATCATTATCGGCCTGCGTGAGCTCAAGGCACAGGAGTTCGGCTACGACAAGCTCGCCGCCGATCAGGTTAGCGTGCAGATCTCCCCCGCGACCGCGATCGACGCACAGGGCCGCAGCGTCACGCTCGGCAACGGCACCCGGCTTCCTTACGACCGCCTGGTGCTGTCGCCCGGGATCGACATCCGCTGGGACGGCCTGCCGGGCTACACCGAAGCGGCCGCCGAGCGCATGCCGCATGCGTGGAAGGCCGGCGAGCAGACGCTGTTGCTGCGCCGCCAGCTCGAAGCCATGGAGGACGGCGGCACGGTGGTGATCTCGGCGCCGGCCAACCCTTTCCGCTGCCCGCCCGGCCCCTACGAACGGGCGAGCCTCATCGCCTATTATCTCAAGACCAAGAAGCCGAAGTCGAAGCTCATCCTGCTCGATGCCAAGGACGCGTTCTCGAAGCAGCGCCTGTTCCAGGACGCGTGGAAGGCGCTCTATCCGAACCTCGAATGGGTCTCGCTCTCGACCGGCGGCAAAGTCACCTCGGTCGACGTCGGCGCGATGACGCTCGTCACCGACTTCGCGCGCTACAAGGCCGACGTCGCCAACGTCATTCCGCCGCAGAAGGCGGCGCGCATCGCCGAGATTGCAGGCGCCGCCGATCGCAGCGGATGGTGCCCGATCGATCCGGCAACGTTCGAATCCAAGCTGCAGCCGAACATCCACGTCATCGGGGACGCCTCGATCGCCGGTGCCATGCCGAAATCCGCGTTCACGGCAAATGCCCAGGCCAAGGTTTGCGCGGCGGCGGTGGCGAAACTGGTCGCAGGCGGCAAGCCCGACGATCCCAAGCTCATCAACACCTGCTACAGTCTGGTTGCGCCCGACTACGGCATCTCGGTCGCCGGCGTCTATCGACCGGCGGACGGTCAGATCAAGGATGTGGAAGGGTCGGGCGGCGTGAGCCCCATAAATGCGCCCGCCTCGACCCGGGCGCTCGAAGCCACTTTCGCCCATGGCTGGTTCAGCACGATCACGCAGGAAGTTTTTGGCTGAGCAATACCGCGCGCTCGTTTGCGCGACCGCACTTGCCGCGATGGTTCCCGGCAGTCCCGCCCGTGCGCAAGCACAAGAGGGACTACGTCCCTATATAGTGGTTGGCGACGCCATTCCCGAGCCGCTCACCGGCGCGAAAGGCGAGGCGGAACGCGGGCGCGGCATTGTCGTTAACCGGCAGGTGGGCCTTTGTCTCCTCTGCCACAGCGGGCCCTTCCCGGAGGAGAAGTTCCAGGGCACACTGGCCCCGGACCTCAAAGGGACCGGCGCGCGCTGGTCGGAGGGCCAGCTGCGGTTGCGGATCGTGGATGCGAGCCGCTTCAACCCGGACACGATCATGCCACCCTATTATCGTATTGAAGGTCTCACCCGCGTCGCCCCGGCGTTTCAAGGCAAGCCCATACTGACGGCGGAGCAGATCGAAGACGTGGTCGCCTATCTCGCGACCTTGCGTGACGAACGGAACCCATGATGCGTGAGGATCACATAGCGCCGGCGACCCGACGCCGCTTCCTGATCGACACGGCCGCACTGGCCGGCGCGGCCGGCCTCGACCTGTCGCTGGCGATCAGACCGGCATCCGCTACGCCCGCCTCGATGCGGGCGGCGATCCGCAGGGTGGTGGGCGAGGCTTCGGTCAAGAAGGGCAGGCTGAAAATCGATCTGCCGCCCCTGATCGAGAACGGCAATGCGGTCCCGCTCACGGTCGCCGCCGAGAGCCCGATGACGGCGGACAACTACGTCAAGGCCATTCACGTCTTCACCGAGAAGAACCCGCAGCCCAACGTGATCAGCGTCCAGCTTGGCCCGCTCGCCGGGCGCGCGACATTCGCGACCCGCATCCGGCTCGCCGATTCGCAGAAGGTGATCGCCATCGCCGAAATGAACGATGGCTCGTTCTGGTCGGACGAGATTGAGGTCATCGTCACGCTGGCCGCGTGCCTCGAAGGAGTGTGACCATGGCCCGCGCCCTCATCAACGTTCCGCCGAAGGCCAAGCGCGGCGAGCTCATCGAAATCAAGACGCTGATCTCCCACAACATGGAGACCGGCTTTCGTCCCGACAACACCGGCAAGCCGGTGCCGCGCGACATCATTACCGAATTCGTCTGCAAGTATAACGGCGAGGAGATCTTCCGCGCCGAGCTGTTTCCGGCGATTGCCGCCAACCCGTTCCTGACCTTTTTCACCATCGCCACCGAGAGCGGCACTTTGAATTTCGAATGGACCGGCGACAACGGCTTTTCCGCATCCGAGTCGGTCAATATCACCGTCGAATGAGACCGGTCGCGGTTGCCGCCGTCGCGACTGCCTTCGTTGTTGCGAACGCTGTCGCTGCCGAAATTCCATCCGCCGACCGAAAGTCCGGCTACGACTTCATGGGGCGTGAAACCCGCGCCATGCAGGACGACGACACCGCCAATCCCGGAATGCTGTGGGTGCTCGACGGCGAGGCGCTGTGGAAGCGCAAGGATGGCGCCGCCGGCAAGTCATGCGCCGATTGCCACGGCGACGCACAGAACAGCATGAAAGGCGTGGCCGCGCGCTATCCCGCCTTCAGCCCCCCGCGCGGACGCCCGATCGACCTCGAACAGCGGATCAACATGTGCCGCGTGGACCAGCAGCAATCGACGCCGCTTGCCTTCGAGAGCAAGGACCTGCTCGCGCTATCGGCGTATGTGGGGCGGCAATCCCGCGGCATGCCGATCGACATTGCCGACGACGAACGCACCAGGCCATTTCTGCAAGCCGGTCGCGACATGTTCAACCAGCGGCAGGGACAGCTCAACCTTTCCTGCGCCCAGTGTCACGACGACAATTGGGGGCAGAAGCTCGCCGGCGCTCCCATTCCCCAGGGGCAGCCGACCGGTTATCCGCTCTATCGGCTGGAATGGCAGGCGCTGGGCTCGCTGCAGCGGCGGCTGCGCAATTGCCTGGTCGGGATGCGCGCCCAGTCCTACGCCTTCGGCGCACCGGAATACGTCGACCTCGAACTCTTTCTGATGTGGCGTGCACGCGGGATGCCGCTCGAGACACCGGCGGTGCGGCCGTAGACCCGTACTGTCATGCCCGCGCAAGCGGGCATCCAGCAAACACCGCATTGGCCATCAATC
>Ga0114129_10004154_pt1 | contig 20469 bp, 16 predicted proteins | sample RhiMetdeltSRZDD1_FD_80071 | JGI IMG/M metagenome (GOLD analysis project Ga0114129, IMG submission 80071) | Populus rhizosphere microbial communities from Tennessee, USA - Rhizosphere MetaG P. deltoides SRZDD1 (version 2) (version 2) | ecosystem: Host-associated > Plants > Roots > Rhizosphere >... | reverse complement strand
CGATCGACGTCCCCTTCGCGCTGGCCGAGGGCGAGCAGGCCCGGCTGGCCGCGCTCGGCGTCCCCGTGGCCGGCCACCGCGTCCAGGCCGTGATCTGGACCACGACGCCCTGGACGCTGCCCGCCAACCTGGCCCTGGCCTTCCATCCCGACGCGGATTACGGGTTCTACCCCGTGGCCGGATCCGCCGACGTCCTGCTCGTGGCGCGGACCACGCGCGAGGGCGCGCAGGGCCGGTGGAACGGTCCCGTCCTGGGGGACCCGGTGGCGATGGTCAAGGGCGCGGAGCTGGAGGGCCTGAAGTTCCGCCATCCTTGGATCGACCGGGACTCGCCCGCCGTCATGGGCGATTACGTCACCCTGGACACCGGCACCGGCGTCGTGCACACCGCGCCCGGCCACGGCTGGGACGACTACCTCACCGGCGTCCGCTACGGGCTCGACATCTACTGCCCGGTGGACGAGGGAGGCCGCTTCCTCCCCGAGGTGGAGCGCTTCGCGGGGATGAAGGTCTTCGACGCCAACCCGAAGATCGTGGACCTGCTGCGCGAGCGGGACGCCCTCCTCTCCTCCGGGCAGGAGAAGCACTCCTACCCCATCTGCTGGCGTTGCAAGAACCCGATCATCTTCCGCGCCACCGAGCAGTGGTTCATCGCCCTCGACGCCGGCGGGTTCCGCGAGCGCGCCCTCGAGGCCATCGGCAAGGTGCGCTGGTACCCGTCGTGGGGCGAGGAGCGCATCCGGAACATGATCGCCACCCGCCCGGACTGGTGCATCTCGCGCCAGCGCCTGTGGGGCGTGCCCATCCCGGCCTTCTACTGCCGCGCCTGCGCGGAGCCGCTGCTGCGCGCGGACATCGCCCGCCGCGTGGCCGACTTCTTCGAGACGAAGAGCGCGGACGCCTGGTACGAGATGGACGCCGCCGCCCTGCTGCCCGAAGGGTTCACCTGCCCGAAGTGCGGCGGGGACGGCTTCGAGAAGGAGCGGGACATCCTCGACGTGTGGTTCGACTCCGGATCCTCGCACGCCGCGGTCCTGGAGCGGCGCGCCGATCTCACCTGGCCCGCCGACGTGTACCTCGAGGGCAGCGATCAGCACCGGGGCTGGTTCCACTCCTCGCTCCTGATCGGGGTAGGGACGCGGGGCGAAGCCCCGTACCGGCAGGTCATCACCCACGGGTTCACGGTGGACGCCCAGGGTCGGAAGATCTCCAAGAGCCTGGGCAACGACGTGGACACGCAGAAGCTGATCGCGGCCTACGGGGCCGAGATCCTGCGCCTGTGGGTGACCATGGTCGACTACCGCGACGACATGCCGTACTCGGACGAGATGATCAAGCGGGTCGCCGAGGCCTACCGCAAGATCCGGAACACCTGCCGCTACCTGCTGTCCAACCTCTACGATTTCGATCCGCGGCGCGACACGGTGGCGGAGGCGGACCTCCAGGAGATCGACCGCTACGCGCTGGCCCGGCACCGGCAGCTCGTGGGTCGGGTCCGCGAGGCGTACGCCGGTTACGAGTTCCACGTGGTCTACCACCAGCTCGTGCAGTACTGCGCCGTGGACCTCTCGTCGTTCTACCTCGACGTGCTCAAGGACCGGCTCTACTGCGACGCGGCCGGCGGTCCCCGCCGGCGATCCTCGCAGACCGTGCTGCACAGGGTCCTCGAGGACCTGGCGCGCCTCATGGCGCCCGTGCTGCCCTTCACCGCGGACGAGGTCTGGCCCCTCATCCCCGGGCCCCGAGCGGACTCCGTCCACGAGGCATTCTTCCCACCCGAGGAGGGCGCCGACGACCTGGTGATGGCGCGCTGGGCCGGCCTGCTCGACGTGAGGGCCGCGGTCACCAAGGCCCTCGAGGAGGCCCGCGCGGCCAAGCGCATCGCCTCCAGCCTGGAGGCCCGGGTCGAGATCAAGGGGCGGCCGGCCGTCCTCGCCCCGCTCAAGGCCCACGAGGAGAAGAGCTCGGTGTTCCCCGGGAACCTGGCCAACCTCTTCATCGTGAGCGCGGTGGCCCTGGCGGAGAACGACGCCGACCTGACGGTCGCGGTGGAGCGGGCTTCGGGCGCGAAGTGCGAGCGGTGCTGGACCTATTCGGCGAACGTGGGGCGCCTCGCGGCCCATCCCGGCGTCTGCGAGCGGTGCGCGGCGGTCCTGGAGGCGCGTTGAGCGCGCGCGGACGGCGTCCCTACCTGCTGCTCCTCCTGTCCATCGTGGGGCTGGACCAGGCTACGAAGTGGCTGGTGGACCGGAGCATGGACCTCCACGAGAGCCGCGTCGTGGTGGAGGGGATCGTGAGCCTCACCTACGTCCAGAACCGCGGCGCCGCCTTCGGCGTCCTCTCCGACGCGCAGCTCCCCTACCAGTCGATCCTGTTCTCGCTGATCAGCATCGCCGCGCTCGGCGGCATCGCGGCCTACGCCTGGCGCCTGCCCGCCGCCAGCCGGCTGCCCCAGAGCGCGCTCGCCCTCATCATGGGCGGCGCCGTGGGCAACCTCCTCGACCGCGCGCGGCTGGGGCACGTGGTGGACTTCGTGGACGTCTTCTGGGGCCCGTACCACTGGCCGGCCTTCAACGTGGCCGACTCTGCGATCACGGTGGGCGTGGCCCTGCTGATCCTGGACATGGTGCTCTCGCCGGGGCCGGGCGAGGTCGGCGCCGGGGTCGGCGCGCCGCCGCTGGCGCGGAGCGAGTAGATGCACCCGCGTCTGTTCACGGTCCCGCCGTTCGAGCTCTTCGGCCGCATGGTGGGTCCGCTGGCCATGCCCACCTACGGGATCCTGCTCGTCCTGGGCATGCTGGCCGGCCTGTGGATCGTCACCCGGCAGGCCAGGAAGGCCGGCCTGGTGCCCGAAACGATCACCGACATGGCCGTCTACGCCATCATCGCCGGCCTGATCGGGGCCAAGGTGCTGCTGCTGATCGTGGAATGGCCGTACTACAGCCGCAACCCGCGCGAGCTCCTCTCCCTGTTCCAGAGCGGCGGGGTCTTCTACGGCGGCCTGCTGGGGGCGATCCCGGTGGCCTTCTGGTACGCCCGCCGCCACCAGCTCGACGGGTGGAAGACGGCGGACGTGCTGGCGCCGGGCGTGGCGGTCGGCCAGGCCATCGGTCGCATCGGGTGCTTCATGGCCGGCTGTTGCTACGGCAGGCCCGCCGACGTGCCCTGGGCGGTGACGTTCACCGACGTCTACGCGAACCGGAACGTAGGCACGCCCCTGGACACCCCGCTCCATCCCACCCAGATCTACGAGTCGCTGGCCTGCTTCCTCATCCTGGGCGTCCTGCTGTGGATGGCGCCGCGCAAGCGGTTCCACGGCCAGGTCGTCCTGGCGTACGTCGTCCTGTACGCCGTGGCGCGCTTCGCGGTCGAGATGTTCCGCGGCGACGCCATCCGCGGCTTCGTGGTCGGGGGCCGGCTGTCGACCTCGCAGTTCATCGCCGTGCTGATGGTGGTGGCCGCGGCCCTCGTGCTTCCCTACCTCTGGCGGCGCAAGCGGGTGGCTCCGGCTCCCGCCTGACGGCGGCGGCGCCTCGGTGGTGGAGGACCCGGGCCGCTCGCTGACGGTGGACGAGACGGCCGCCGGCTGGCGTCTCGACCGGTGGCTGGCACGGGAGGTGCCCGACCAGAGCCGGTCCCGGCTGCAGTCATTGATCGAAGCGGGCGCGGTGCTCCTCGAGGGCAAACCGGCGCGCGCCTCGTCGCGCCTGCGCGCGGGACAGACTGTGGTGGTCCGCATCCCGGCGCCGCGCCCCGCGGCCCCGCGGCCGGAGGACATCCCGCTCAAGGTCGTCCACGAGGACGACCGCCTGCTGGTGATCGAGAAGCCCGCGGGGCTGGTCGTGCACCCCGGCGCGGGGGTCGCGCAGGGCACGCTGGTCAACGCGCTGCTCCACCACGTCCGCGACCTCTCCGGCATCGGCGGCGAGCTGCGGCCGGGCATCGTGCACCGGCTGGACAAGGGCACCTCGGGCCTCATGGTCGTGGCCAAGGACGACGCGACGCACCGCGACCTGGTCCGCCAGTTCGCCGGGCGCACGGTGGAGAAGGAGTACCTGGCGATCGTGCTCGGCGTGCCGAGGCCCGCGCGCGGCGTGGTGGACTCCCCCATCGGGCGCGATCCCGTCAACCGCAAGAAGATGTCCCTGCGGGCACGGCGGGCGCGCGCGGCCCGCTCGGACTACGAGGTGGCCGAGGTCCTGGACGGGGCCGCGCTCGTGCGCGTGCGCATCCATACCGGCCGCACCCACCAGGTGCGCGTGCACCTGGCCTCCCTCGGGCACCCCGTGGCCGGGGACGCGCTCTACGGCGGTCGCCGGGCCCCGGCCTCCGGGCGCGACACCGCGCGCGAGGCGCTGCGCGCGCTGTCCCGCCCCGCCCTGCACGCCGCGCGCCTGGCCTTCGACCACCCCGGCACCGGCGAGCGCCTGGCCTTCGAGATCCCGCTGTCCCCCGACCTCGAGGAGCTGCGGCAGCGTCTGACCCTTGCCGCGGGGCGTGCGTTTCCCTAGTATCTCGGCATCGCTGGAGGTGTCCATGCGCCGTTCCTGGCCCGCCGCCCTGGCCCTGATCCTGGTGGCGGCCGTGCCCGCCTACGCCAAGTTCGGTATGAGCAAGACGAGGATCACGCTGCACCGCTCCCGCCCGCCGGAGGTCCCGCTCCTGGGCGAGACGGTGGCGGTGGAGGTGACCGCCGCCTCGCGCCGGATCAGCGATTCCCAGCTCGCGCGCATCCAGGACCGGGTGGAGGACGCCCTGCGGGCCTGGAAGCTCTTCTCGGTCATGGACACCCCGAAGGGCGCCGAGACCGTGGTCCGGGTCTCGGTGGAGGACCTGGAGGCGCGCATCCGCGAGACCGTGGAGTACGAGGAGAAGTACGTCAAGATCGGCGAGCACCAGGAGTGGAACGACAAGAAGAAGAAGTACGAGACCAAGAGCGACTACGGCAACCGGAGGGAGCCGGTGGACGTCACGGTCGCCACCGGCAGCATCTCCGCGCGGGTCAAGGTGGACACCCCACTGGGCTCGCACACCGCCGACGCCGGCACCTCGTATAACGAGCAGTTCAAGGGGTCGAGCAAGGTGCCCGCGGAGGCGCGGTCCGAGGAGGCGCTCGAGCAGTACCTCGTCGAGGAGGCGGGCGCGCGCGCGGCGGCGGTGGTCAGCTTCTCGCCCGACCCCGTGGAGGCGTTGCTGGCGGTGGACGGGGAGCTGAAGGCGGGCAACCGCCTGGCCGAAGCCGGCTTGTTCCAGCAGGCCTTGACGGAATGGAGCCGTCGCACGCTCAAGGGCGACAAGGAGGCGGCGCGCCTCCACAACGTCGGCGTGGCGCACGAGGGCCTGGCCTACGCGCTGCCGCCGGACGCTCCCGAGCACCGGGCCGAGCTGGAGCAGGCCAGCGAGAACTTCAGGAAGTCACTGGCCCTGGACCCCGGCGAGAAGTACTTCACGGATCCGATCCACCGCATCGAGACCAGCCTGGCCTACGCCGCCAGGGCCACCTCCTTCCAGGAAGATCGCGCGCGATACTTCGCCGAAGCGAAGGGCCGCTCTCGGCATGAGGCGCGGCGGCCTTCGACGGGCGCGCCCCCCAAGGTCCCGGCGGTGACCACCACCGGCTCGCCGCTGCGGAACGGCTCCTTCGAGTCGGACCTCTCCTCGTGGAGCCTGACCGGGAAGGGATCCGTGGTGCGGGAGACGGGAAGGGGAATGGTGCTGGAGGTGTCTCCCGACCGGACCGGCGCCGTCGTGGAACAGAAGGTGGACGTGGACGTCGCGGGCGCCCACGCCAGCCTGAGCCTCGCCTACCGCGTGGCCGGCGGAGAGGGCCGCATGCGCGTCCACGTCGTGTACGGGGACGCCGGCGGGCGGGAGCGCACCTCCACGCTCGAGGTGACCGGCGGCGAGGGGCCGGGCGAGTGGTCCGAGTGGACGAGCGACCTGGGGGCGCTGCGGCCGCGGCCCGCGCGCGTTCGAGAGATCCGGGTGGCCGTGGACGGCGGCGTCGTCCGGCTCGACAACGTGGCCCTGACGGTCCGGTAGTGCGGGTCCTGGCCACGCGCCGCGTGTACGAGGGCAAGGTCCTGTCCCTCGACGTGGACGAGGTCGAGGAGCCCGGAGGCGTCCGCGCCACGCGCGAGGTCGTGCGCCACCTCGGGTCGGTGGCGGCCCTGCCGGTGCACGAGGACGGGCGCCTGGTCCTCGTACGCCAGTACCGCTACGCGGTCGACGCCCTGGTCTGGGAGCTGCCCGCCGGAAGGCTGGACCCCGGCGAGTCGGTCGAGGACGCCGCCCGCCGCGAGATGGAAGAGGAGGTGGGTCTGCGGCCCCGGCGGCTGGAACCGCTGGCCACCTTCTACACGACGCCCGGCTTCTGCGACGAGCGCATGCACCTCTTCCGGGCCACCGGCCTTACGGCCGTGACGGCCCGCCCCGAGGCCGACGAGCGGATCGAGTCCCGCGCCTTCACACGGGCGGAGGTGGAGGAGATGATCCGCCGCGGCGAGATCCGCGAAGGGAAGACGCTGGTGGCCCTGCTGATGGAGATCGCGCGGACGAAGGGCTAGCGGGCCCCGCCCATCAGGGTCTTGCCTTGCCGGTGGGCGTCCCTCTGCGCCAGGTCCACCGCCGGCGCATCCGCCGACGCATCGAACTGCTCCTTGAGCCGCGCGTACAGCTCCAGGACCCGCGGCACGTAGGTGCGGGTCTCCGCGGCCAGCGACCCCACGCCCGCGCGGAAGTAGCCGGCGTTCAGCGGCCCGCCGTTGTACTCGGCCAGGACCAGCTGGGGATCGCTGTACGTGGAGAAGAGGATGTCCAGGTAGAGCGCGGCCGCCATGGTGTTCTTCTCGGGGTCGTAGAGGGAGGCCTCGTCGTACTCCCAGCCCAGCGCGCGCAGGAGCAGCCGGCCGGTCGAGGGCCAGATCTGGTAGAGGCCGCGCGCGTCGGCGCGGCTCAGCGCCTGCGTGTCGTAGCGGCTCTCCACGCTGCCGATGGCGAGGAGCAGGAGCGGGTCCACCGCGGGGTACTTCTCGCTCGCGCCCAGGGCCAGGTCCGCGTAGCGGAAGGCGTCCGTCAGGCTCACGCGCGGATTCACCTTCAGGATGTGGTCGCGCATGGCCAGGAGCAGGCGGCGCCGGCGGGAATCGAACGGGATGCCCGACTCGAGCTGCTGGATGCGGCGCTCCACGCGCACCAGGCTGAGCGAGGCCTCCTTGTTCTGGCGGTCGATCCCTTGCAGGACCTCGTGGCCCAGCATGACGATGCCCAGCAGCAGCAGGCAGAGGCACAGGAAGGCGAGTGACTGCCAGCCGCTGCCGTGGCGGATCACGATCGTGCGGGGCCGCGACGTCTCGCGGACGTGGGCCATGAGCGGGCGCGGGCGCTCCAGAGGACGCTCGTCCACATCCCGGGACAGTCCGAGTCCGAGGGGCTCTTTTCCGATCATGGAACCTCTTCCTGGCCGAGGCGCTTGCGGCCTCGGAGACCCGGAAGGCATTCCGGGCGCGCTATCGGGACGGCCCCTCGAAGGCCGGGAGGGACGGCAGCGGAGGAAGCGACGGCAGGGACGGCTCCTCGGGCGCGGGCTTCGACGGGAGGCCCAGCGTGATGGCCTGCGCGTGCAGCTGCTGCACGCGGGCCAGGCGCTCCGGCGGGAGCCGCCGAGCGCCGCGCGCGGTCAGCCACATCGCCTCGTTGTCCTCGTAGGGAAGCATCGCCTCTCCGGCGGCGACGCGCTCCATGTAGCGGCGCAGGCTCGCCGCCTCGGACTCGTTCAGCTCCCCGAGCAGTGCGGTCATGTGGGAGTCCAGCTCGCCCGACGCGGTGGGGGCGAGCGCGGCCTTGCCCCTGGCCGCGGCCTCGGAGGCGCGGCGGAAGACCTCCGTGGGAGCCAGCGCCACCGACCCGGTGCGCGTCATGATCGTCTCGATGGTCGCCGGTGCGAGCTGGGGGAGCTGCTGCGTCGCCGCTTCCAGCGCCTCGCGCGAGGCCTCCGGCGGCGCGTATTTCGCCTTGAGGTCATCCATCCCGGAGAAGAGCCGCAGGGTGGCGCCCATGGCCCGCGGGAACCATGTCTTGTAGTTCTGGACCAGCACGACGATCACGACCAGCAGGATGGCGGTGACGGTCAGGCTCTTGACCCATGCCCATCCGGTGGCGAGGCCCTCGCTCACCCTGCTCATCGGCCCGTCGTCGAACTCGTCCTCCTCCGGCTCCGGCTCGTTTATCTCCGCCAGCTTGATCACGGGGAGGTCGTTGAACGGAGTCGGGGGCCTGGAGGATGGCGACGAGGCGCGCGGGATTTCCGCCGGCCGGATCGGCTCCGCCGCGGCCAGGACACGAAGGGGCTCTGCGGGCCGGATGGGCTCCACCGCCTTCTCCGGCGCGGGCGCGAGAGGCGGCTCCGCGATACCGATGATCTCGGGCCGCGGCGCGGGGGCGGCCGGCTCCGCGGCGTTGGCCGTCGGCGTCGCGCCGGAGGATGCCGCCGCGCGCGCCCACTTCAAGCGGGGCAGCTGCGACAGCGAGTGCCCCGCGGTCGCCATCAGGGGCGCCACCGCGGCGGCCGCGCGCGCGGCCCAGGCCTTGGGGAGGGTCATCCACTGCTTCGCGGCGGTGCCGCTGGCGGCGGGCGAGGCCGAGGCCACGGCGGCGGGCCAGGGCGTGCCGCCCACCGCCGCGCGTCGCGCGCGCATCCGGGAAACTACCCAGCGCTCGCACCAGAGGACGAACGGGCTGATCCGGTCGAAGATCGCGGCGATCCCGGACTCGAACTGCGACACCGCCGCCGGGCCGCTCCAACCCGCGCCGTCGCGATCCGCCTCGCTGGCGGGCACCATGGGGATCCGCTTGAGCTGGGAGTCCACCTCGTAGAGCGGGGATGAGTCGTCCATGCCCATGGCGACCGGGCCGAGGGCGATCTCCGGACCACCGGGGGCGATCGGGATCTCAGGGCCACCCGGCTCCTCGAGGTCGTCGAACGCCGCCAGGGAGCGGCTCCGATCGGCCTCCGCAGCGAGCCGCTCGCGCTCGGCCCGCGCCTCGGCGGCCTGGCGCTCCAACGCCCGCTCCTGCTCCTGGGTCTCGCGCTCGCGGGCCGCCCGCGCCTCCGCGAGACGGCGCTCTTCCTCGGCCCGGCGCTCGTCGGCCGCCTTCCGCTCCGCGGCCGCCTTCTTCTCCGCCGCGGCCTTGCGCTCGACCTCGGCCCGGGCCTCGGCGGCCCGGCGCTCCTCCTCTGCCTCCCGCTCCGCCGCCTCTCGCTCGCGCGCCGCCTGTTCTTCTGCCGCCTCTCGCTCGCGCGCCGCCTTCTCTTCCGCCGCCTGGCGCTCGGCCGCCGCTTTCCTGTCGGCCGCCGCTTTCTCCGCCGCGGCCTTCTCCGCTGCCGCCTTCTCCGCCGCCGCCTTCTCCGCCGCGGCCCTGCGCTCGGCCGCCGCTTTCTCCGCCGCGGCCTTCCGCTCCGCCTCGGCCCGGGCCTCCGCCGCCTTCCGCTCTTCTGCGGCCTTGCGCTCCTCGGCTGCCTGGCGCTCCGCCGCCGCTTTCTTCTCGGCCGCGGTCTTCTTCTTCGCCAGCGCCTTCTTGTCGGCCGCTTTCTTATCCGCGGCCGCCTTGTTCTCCGCGGCCGCCTTCTTCTCCGCCGTCGCGACCCGGCGCGCCGCCTCCGCCTGCTCCTCGGCCTCGCGGCTCTCCTCCGCGGCCTTGCGCTCGGCCTCCGCCTGCTGTTCCGCCGCGAGGCGCTCCTGCTCTGCCAGACGCTCGCGAGCCGCGGCCTCGTCGGCCGCCTTGCGCTCCTCCTCGACCTTCTGCTCCTCGGCGGCCTTGCGCGCGGCCTCGGCCTGTCTCTCCGCGACGCGGCGGCTCATGGCCTCGCGCTCCGCGGCGTCGCGCTCGAAGGCCTGGAGCTGGCGGACGGTCAGCCACTGTGTGGTGCCTTGGGGCTGGATGCGGGCGCTCTCGTCCATGAGCCTGCCTTCCAGCCACGTGTGCAGGCCCTTCTCGTCGACGGCAAAGGTCGTCCCGTCGCCGAGCCGGAGCTTATAGCCCTGAGCCATCATCGCTTCCGCCCCACGTCATCCGGGCGACTCCGGACAGGATAGTAACGCAAACGGCCCTAGCGCGCGATGCTCGGCCCAGTGCCGCCGGCACCCTAACAGCCGCCGCTTCGAGGGCGCGTGACCTGGCTCACACGCAGCGGATCAGAAGGGCTTCGCCACCGAGAGCCAGAGGATCACGGGGATACCGAGGCCCAGGAGCGGCGCCGCGATGGCGCGGATCATCTCGTCGACGCCGATGCCGCGCTCGAGGTCCCTCGCGAAGGGTGGCGCGCTCGTCCGGCGAAGCGCGCGGGCGAGCCACACGTGGCAGACGTAGGCGTGGAACCCCTCGAGGGGAACGACCAGGAACGCCACCAGGCCGAGCTTGAGCGCGAGCCACCGCGCATGGCCGAGCCCCCACCCGTGGAGGCGGAGGAGGGCCACGCCGGTGAGCAGCGCCAGCGCCAGCGCGGTGTGCTCACCGACGAGGACGGGCTGGAGGCGGCGGCGTGCGCGGATCTCGGCCTCGGGTCCGCCCCGCCGCGCGAGGGAGAGGACGACCTGCGCGCCGAGGGCCGTGGCCACCCAGGCCACGACCGCGCCCACGTGGAGCGCCGTCAGGAGGGAGTCGATGGCGCGGCCGCCCCGCGGAGGCCGGTCAGTTCGTCTCCTCCATGACGAGGACGTAGTTGATGTTCACCCAGGGCACGAGGTACTGGCTCACCACGTTCTCGATGGTGCCGCCCTCCGACACCGTGCGCTGCACCTCGAAGACGAGGCCGACGGTATCCGAGTGCAACACCGAGCAGTTGGTGAACACGGTGTCCTTGGTGCCGATCTCCTTGAGCCGGACGCCGACGGCCAGGGTGGTCATCGCGGGTCCTCCTCGCTGCCGGCCGTCGCCGGCCGCCGCCTAATCGTAGTACTCCAGGCCCAGGTGGGTGATGAGGTCCTCGCCGCGCAGGTGGCGCAGCGTGTTCTTCAGCTTCATGAGCTGGATGAAGAGGTCGTGCTCGGGATAGAGGCCGGGGGCGGTCATCGGGCTCTTGAAGTAGAACGAGAGCCACTCCTGGATCCCGCTCATGCCCGAGCGCCCGGCCAGGTCGAAGAAGAGGGCCAGATCCAGGACGATGGGGGCCGCGAGGATGGAGTCCCGGCAGAGGAAGTCCACCTTGATCTGCATCGGGTAGCCCATCCACCCGAAGATGTCGATGTTGTCCCATCCTTCCTTGTTGTCGCCGCGTGGCGGGTAGTAGTTGATGCGCACCACGTGGTGGATCTTCCCGTAGAGGTCCGGGTACAGATGGGGCTGGAGGATGTGCTCGAGCACGCCGAGCTTGGAGACCTCCTTGGTCTTGAAGGACTCCGGGTCGTCCAGCACCTCCCCATCGCGGTTGCCCAGGATGTTGGTCGAGTACCACCCGTCCATGCCGAGCAGACGCGCCTTGAAGCCGGGGGCCAGGATGGTCTTCATGAGGGTCTGGCCCGTCTTGAAGTCCTTGCCCCCGATCGGCGCGCCGGTCTTCTTCGCGAGGTCCATGAGGGCCGGGATGTCGGCCGAGAGGTTGGGCGCGCCGTTGGCGTAGGGGATGCCGGCCTTGATGGCGGCGTAGGCGTAGATCATCGAGGGAAGGATGTCGGGGTGGCTCTCCTCGAGCCCGCGCTCGAACTTCTCGATGGTGGAGTGCACCTCGCCCGCCTCGCGGTAGACCTCGGTGGACCCGCACCAGACCATGACCATGCGCGACAGGCCGTTGTCCTTCTTGAAGCGCTCGATGTCCGCGGAGACCTGGTCGGCGAGGTCGCGCTTGTTCTTCCCCTTCTTCACGTTCTCGCCGTGCAGCTTCTTGACGTAGGCCGGGTCGAAGACCGCGGGCCAGGGCTTCACGGTCTCCAGGAAGCCCTTCAGCGCGCCGAGGTGCTCGTTGTGCAGCACGCCCGCCTTCTTGGCGGCCACGTAGGCGTTGTCCGTGTAGATGTCCCAGCCGGCGAAGACGACGTCCTCCAGCCGCGCGATCGGCACGAAGTCCTTGATCAGGGGCGAGCGGTTGTCGGTACGCTTGCCCAAGCGGACGGTCCCCATCTGGGTCACGCTTCCGATGGGCCGCGAGAGACCGGTGCGGATGGCCTCCACGCCGGCGATGAACGTGGTGGCGACCGCGCCCATGCCCGGCAGCAGGATGCCCAGCTTGCCCTTGGCGGGCGCGATGTCCCGGCCCTTGTCCTTGCTCATGGAGGCCCCTTCCCGGCGTCGCGTGCGGCCGGCCGTGAAAAACGAGATGCTACCACGCGGCGCGGGGCGCGCGCCTAGGCCAAATCAGGAGGCGGCGGCGGCCAGGCGGCCGGTGCGGGTCAGGAAGTCGAGGGCCGCGCTCGTCAGCTCGCGGTCGTGGCGCGGGCCCACGAAGCGCCCCTCTCCCAGGTGGTAGTGCAGGATGCCGGAGCGCGCCAGGTGCTCCTCGGTCTCGAACGAGTAGAACATGAGGATCCGGCTGTCCCGGGGGAGCCCGCTGTCGTCGAAGAAACCGAAGCTGAGATTACGCATCACCGGGTGAAGCCTCGTCGAGGGAGCACTTGTTGTAAGCCACGGAGCGTTGAAGGGAACTCTAGAGGCCGGCCCCGGACCATGTCAAGAATTAATTTTCCCACGCGGACGTGGTCGGGATGAAGGTATGCCTCTGGAATGACCGTACCGCGGGCGTTCTAGAGAAGCTAGGAAATCTGCGAGTCGGGCGTGAGGTCGATCACGGTGGCGCCCCATCCGCCCGACGCCGGCGGCGCGTCGGCCACGGACGCGACGCCGGGCAGCGAGCGCAGCGTCCGCCGCACCTCCGCGCGCTGAACGCCCTTGCCCCGGCCGTGGATCAGGCGCACGCGGAGGATGCCCTTCTCCCGGCAGGCGCGCACGTACTCCGCCACCACGTCCGGGACCTCGCGGGGCGCGAAGGCGTGGAGGTCCAGCTCGCCCGTGATGGGGAGGACGACGGGCTCGCCACCGTCTTCGCCGCTCACGTCGCGACCTGGGCGGACTCGGAGTCGAGCACCGGCGCCAGCCACCGCTCGACGTCGCGCCCTTCCGCGCCCTTGCGCCGCCGGTAGTCCTCGAGCTGGTCGGCGCCGATGGGGCCCACGGTGAAGTAGCGCGCCTCGGGGTGGGAGAGCAGCCAGCCGCAGACGGCCGCCGCCGGGTGCATGGCGAAGGTCTCCGTGAGATGGATGCCCGTCGCCTCCTCGACCCGTAGGAGGTCGAACAGCCCGCGTTTCTCCGAGTGGTCCGGGCAGGCCGGATAGCCCGGGGCCGGGCGGATGCCGCGGTAGCGCTCGCGGATCAGCTCCTCCGGCGTGAGCCGCTCGTCCGTGCCGTAGCCCCAGTCCGCCCGCGCCCGCTTGTGGACCAGCTCCGCAAACGCCTCGGCCAGGCGGTCGGCCAGGGCCTTGACCATGATCGCGCTGTAGTCGTCGTGCTGCGCCTCGAACTCCTCGACCAGCGCCTCGATGCCGATGCCGGTGGTCACGGCAAAGGCCCCGAGGTAGTCCGGCCGGCCGGTCTCCTTCGGCGCCACGAAATCGGCCAGGGCCTGGTTGGGCTGGCCCGCCGGCTTGTCGTTCTGCTGCCGCAGGGTGTGGACCACCTCCAGCACACGCGCGCGCGACTCGTCGGCGTAGAGCTCGACGTCGTCGCCCACCGAATGGGCCGGGAAGAAGCCGTAGACCGCGCGGGCCGTGAGCCTCCCCTCGTCCACGATCCGGGCCAGCAGGGCCTGCGCGTCGTCGAACAGCTCCTTTGCCCTGTCCCCCCACACCTCGTTCTCGAAGATGCGCGGATAGGTGCCGCGCAGCTCCCACGTGGCGAAGAAGGGCGACCAGTCGATGTAGGGAACGATCTCGGCCAGCGGAAACCGGTCGAGGACGCGCGGCCCCGTGAAGGCCGGCACCGGCGGGGCGTAGCTGTCCCAGTCCAGCCGCGGGCGCCGCCGGCGCGCCTCCTCCAGTCCCAGCAGCGGCCGCTCCGCCACCTTCTCGCGGTGCTTGAGGCGCAGGCGCTCCTGCTCGGCCCGGTTGCGCGCGTCCAGCTCCTTCCGCTGCTCCGGGCTCTTCAGGCTGGCGGCCACGCCCACCGCCCGCGAGGCGTCGAGGACGTGGACCACGGGGTGGCTGTAGACGGGCGCGATCTTCACCGCGGTGTGGGCCTTGCTCGTGGTGGCCCCGCCGATGAGCAACGGGAGGGTCAGGCCAAGGCGTTCCATCTCGCGCCCCACGTGGACCATCTCCTCGAGCGAGGGCGTGATCAGGCCGGAGAGGCCGATCATGTCCGCCTGCTTCTCGAGCGCGGTCTCCAGGATCTTCGTGGCGGGAACCATCACCCCGAGGTCGATCACCTCGTAGTTGTTGCAGCCCAGGACCACGCCCACGATGTTCTTCCCGATGTCGTGGACGTCGCCCTTCACCGTGGCCATGACGATCCGGCCCTCGGTCCGCCGCGACCCCGCCGCCTTCTCCGCCTCCAGGAACGGCTGCAGGTAGGCCACCGCCTTCTTCATGACCCGCGCGCTCTTGACCACCTGGGGCAGGAACATCCGCCCCGACCCGAAGAGCTCTCCCACCACGTTCATTCCGTCCATGAGCGGCCCCTCGATGACGGCCAGGGGGCGCTCGTACTTCTTCCGCGCCTCCTCCGTGTCCGCCTCGATGTGGTCCACGATGCCCTTGACCAGGGCGTGGGACAGCCTCTCCTCGACCGTCCCCCGACGCCAGCCGTCCTCCTCCACCGCGACCTTGCCCCTCTGCTTCACCGAGTCCGCGAAGACCAGGAGACGCTCCGTCGCGTCGGGGCGGCGGTTCAGGAGCACGTCCTCCACCAGCTCGAGCAGGTCCTTGGGGATCTCCTCGTAGACCTCGAGCTGGCCGGCGTTCACGATCCCCATGTCCATCCCGGCGCGGATCGCGTGGTAGAGAAAGGCCGAGTGCATGGCCTCCCGCACCGCCTTGTTGCCGCGGAAGGAGAAGGAGATGTTGCTCACTCCCCCGCTCACCTTGCACAGCGGCAGCAGGGCCTTGATCCGCCGGGTGGCCTCGATGAAGGCCACCGCGTAGTCGTTGTGCTCCTCCAACCCGGTGGCCACGGTCAGGATGTTGGGGTCGAAGATGATGTCCTGGGGCGGGACGCCGAGCTCTTCCGTCAGGATGCGGTAGGCCCGGGCGCAGATCTCCACCCTGCGGTCCACGGTGGTGGCCTGCCCGGACTCGTCGAAGGCCATGACCACCATCCCCGCCCCATACCTCTTTATGAGGCGGGCCTGGCGCTTGAACGCCTCCTCCCCCTCCTTGAGGCTGATGGAATTGACGATGCCCTTCCCCTGGATGCACTTGAGCCCGGCCTCGATGACGCTCCATTTGGAGCTGTCGATCATGACGGGGACGCGGGCGATGTCGGGCTCCGCGGCCACCAGGTTCAGGAAGGTGGTCATGGCGCCTTCGGAGTCCAGCATCCCCTCGTCCATGTTGACGTCGATGATCTGGGCCCCGCCCTCCACCTGGTGGCGCGCCACGGCCAGGGCCTCCTCGTACTGGCCGCCGAGGATCAGCCGCGCGAACTGCGGGGAGCCGGTGACGTTGGTGCGCTCGCCGACGTTGACGAAGTTGGTGTCCGGCCGGATGGTGAGCGGCTCCAGGCCGCTGAAGCGGGGGTACGGCTCGGGGGTGGCGGGCACGTGCGGCTTCACGCCGCGCACCGCCTCTGCGATGGCCTTGATGTGCGCGGGCGTCGTCCCGCAGCAGCCACCCACGACGTTGAGCCATCCGCTGGCCGCGAAGCCGTGGAGGTCCGCGGCCATGATCTCCGGCGTCTCGTCGAACCCGCCGAAGGCGTTGGGCAGCCCCGCGTTGGGATAGCAGCTGATGAAGACGGGCGCGATCCGGGCCAGCTCCTCCATGAACGGCCTCATCTGCTTGGCGCCCAGCGCGCAGTTGATGCCCACGCTCAGCAGGCCGGCGTGCGAGACCGAGTTCCAGAAGGCCTCTACGGTCTGGCCGGACAGCGTGCGCCCGCTCTGGTCCACGATGGTCACGGAGACCATCACGGGCACCCGCCTTCCGCCTTCCGCGAACAGGCGGTCGATGGCGTGCAGGGCCGCCTTTGCGTTCAGGGTGTCGAAGACCGTCTCCACCAGCAGCAGGTCCACGCCGCCGTCCAGCAGCCCGCGGGCCTGCTCGTGGTACGCGGCCTCCAGCTCGTCGAAGGTGGTAGCCCGCGCCCCCGGGTTGTTGACGTCCCGCGAGAGCGATGCGGTCCGGTTGGTGGGCCCCATGGCCCCCGCCACGAAGCGGGGGCGTGCGGGATCGGCGGCCACGGCCGCCTCCACGGCCCGGCGCGCCGCCCGGGCGCCGGCCAGGTTCAGATCGTAGGCCCGGCCCTCCAGCCCGTAGTCGGCCTGGGCGATGGAGGTCGAGTTGAAGGTGTTGGTCTCGATGATGTCGGCCCCCGCCTCCAGGTACTCCCGGTGGATGGCCTCGACGATCTCCGGCCGGCTGAGGTTCAGGAGGTCGTTGTCCCCTTTGAGGTCGCGGCCGTGGCCGGCGAACTCCTTGCCCCGGTAGCCGGCCTCGTCGAGCGTGTAGCCCTGGATCATGGTCCCCATGGCGCCGTCGATGACGGCGATGCGCTCCTGGAGCAGCGTCCGGATCCGGGCGGCGGCGTCGCTCATGGGCATCGAGTTTAGCAGGGACCTCCGGGGGCCGCAGGCGTATGACGGGGAACTTGATCCCCGGTGTCCGACACGGTAGCTTTATCAGGGAATGCCCACGCACCCCACGGAGATCCGGCTCACCCTGGACCCCCGCGGCCGCTTCGACGTCATCGACGTCAGCGGACGGATCCGGGCGGAGTTCGGCGACGCCCTGGAGCGGCATCGCGGGGCCCTGTACTGCTCCCCGCACACCACGGCGGGCTACCTGGAGCAGCGACTCGCCGCGCGGCTCCTCGACCACCGCGAGAGGCTCTCGCTCTTCTTCAAGGCCTTCGGCGCCGTCTTCCCCCCGGAGGCCGCCTACGAGCACGACAAGATGCACCTGCGGGCCGAGCTCTCCCCCGAGCAGCGGGCGGTGGAGCCCCGCAACGGCGACTCGCACCTCACCTTCATCGGCACCGGCATGAGCAACTGCGCGACCTACCGCAACCGCGCGGCCTCGCCCGTCTACTTCATCGACCTCGACGGGATGAACCAGGGCACCTGCCGCCAGCGCCGGACGAGCGTGGTGGGATACGACCACCAGAGCGTGGTGGAGCGGTTCCGGGTGACGGTGCCGACGTCGCGCCACCCGATCGACGCCATCAACCTGGCCGACCCGCGCCTGGGCCTGTTCACCGCCATCGACGAGTCGCTGGCCCGGGCGGGCATCGAGAAGGGCCGGGTGGACATCGCCCTCGATCCGGGCGAGCGCAACGTGGGGCTCACCGTCAACGAGTACGAGACGCTCCTCATGCAGCACGACCTCAAGGAGGTCCTGCAGAACCCCCTGAAGTACGCCGCGCAGAAGGGCCGGCACATGTTCGACGATCCCCTGGCCATCCCGGGCAAGACGATCAACTACGCCCGCTACGACGTGGTCCAGGTCCTGAACCTCCTCATCGAGGCGTTCGGCGTCCAGGAGTCCGTGGTGGAGCGGCTCATCGCCAAGGTGATGGCCGCCCCCGCGCGGCGCTTCCTGCGGACGCGGCGGATCTCGTTCCTGGCCTCGGACCATTCGCGGGAGGGGCGGTCGCGGGTCGTGCGCGGCACCTACCAGAGCCCCATCCTCGTCCAATGGCAGGGCGCGGAGGGCCTGTCGCGCGGGCTGGAGATCTCGCTTGTCCGTCTCACCTGAGGCGGGTTCGACGGCGGCCGGGGCCATGCGGGTGGCCGTGTACTACTCCGTGCAGGACATCCGGATCGAGGAGATGCCGGTGCCCGACATCGGGCCCGGCGAGATGCTGGTGAAGGTCCGCGCCAGCGGGATCTGCGGCAGCGACGTCATGGAGTGGTACCGGGCCCGGGCGGCGCCGCTCGTGCTGGGCCACGAGATCGCGGGCGAGGTGGCCGCGGTGGGCGACGGGGTCGCGCGGTACCGTCCCGGGGACCGGGTCTTCGTCACCCACCACGTCCCCTGCGGGGACTGCCGCTACTGCCGGCAGGGCCACTCCTCCGTCTGCGAGACGCTGCGCCGCACGCACTTCCACCCCGGCGGCTTCGCGGAATACGTGCGCGTGCCCCGGATCAACGTCGAGCGCGGGACGCTCCCGCTGCCCCCCGAGCTGTCCTTCGACGAGGGCTCGTTCATCGAGCCCCTGGCCTGCGTCGTGCGCGGGCAGCGCACCGCGAGGCTGCAGCACGGGCAGACCGTGCTCGTGATCGGGAGCGGCACGGCCGGACTCCTCCACGTCCAGATGGCGCGGTCGAAGGGGGCCGCGCGGGTCGTGGCCTCGGACATCCAGGACTGGCGCCTGCGGGCCGCGCGCGACCTGGGCGCGGACGCCACCCTGCACGCGGCGAACCTCCCGGACGGGCTCTACGCGGCCAACGACGGGAGGCTGGCCGACCTGGTGGTCGTCTGCACGGGGGCCGCGTCCGCCATCCGGCAGGCCGTGCGGTCCGTGGACCGCGGAGGGACGGTGCTGTTCTTCGCCCCCACCCCCGAGGGCGTCGAGGTCCCCCTGCCGCTCTTCGAGCTCTGGCGCGACGAGGTCACCCTGGCCACGTCCTACGCCGCCGGCCCGGCGGACATCGCAGAGGCCATCGAGCTGCTGCGCACGCGGCAGGTGCGGGTGGAGGAGATGATCACGCACCGGCTGAGCCTGGCCGAGGCCGCCCGCGGCTTCGAGCTGGTGGCGAGCGGCCGGGAGTCGATCAAGGTGATCATCGACCCCAGCCGGCAGAACGGGCCCGGACGGGGCTGATCAGCGCGCCACGGGCCGCAGCGGCTTTCCGCGGGTGCCCTCGAAGATCCCGAAAGCGTCCTCCACCGACGCCCTGTCGTGCACGACGGCTCGGACCGCCCGGATCATATCCACCGGCGCCTGTGACTGGAAGATGTTGCGGCCCATGTCCACGCCCACGGCGCCCCCCGCCACGGCGTCGAAGGCGAGCTTGAGCGCGTCCCGCTCCGGCGTCTTCTTCCCACCCGCCACGATGACGGGGATCGGGCAGGCCCGCACCACGCTTTCGAAGTCCTCGCAGTAGTACGTCTTCACGAGGTGGGCGCCCATCTCGGCCGCGATGCGGCAGGCCAGGCCGAGGTAGCGCGCGTCGCGGGCCATGTCCTTGCCCACCGCGGTCACCGCCAGCACGGGCATGCCGTAGCGCTGCCCCTCGTCCACCAGGCGCGCCAGGCTGACCAGGGTCTGCTTCTCGAACTCCGCGCCCACGAAGATCGAGAGGGCCACCGCGGAGGCGTCGAGGCGCAGCGCGTCCTCCATGGCCACCGTGACGTCCTCGTTCGAGAGCTCGCGCAGGATGCTCGACCCGCCGGAGACGCGCAGGACGACGCCCTGCGTCGCGGCGGCCGGGTCCACCGACGTCCGGAGGACGCCGCGCGTGAGCATGATCGAGTCCGCGAAGGGCAGGAGCGGGGCGATCGTGCGCCGCGGGTCCTCGAGGCCGGTGGTCGGGCCCATGAAGTAGCCGTGGTCCACGGCCAGCATCACCGCGCGGCCGCCGGGCCCCATCACGCGGGCCAGCCGGTTGCTCATCCCCCAATCCATCGCGCGCCTCCCCGCCCGGCGGTCGCGTCCGGGCCTCCCAGAAGCTAACACGTTTGGGCTAGAATCGTGGGCCCGCAAGAGCAGGAGGATCCGTCATGGCATTGCGCATTGGAGACGAGGCGCCCAACTTCACCGCGGAGACCACGCAGGGGAAGATCAACTTCCACGAGTGGATCGGGGACGGCTGGGCCATCCTCTTCTCGCACCCGAAGGACTTCACGCCCGTGTGCACCACCGAGCTCGGCTACATGGCCAAGCTCAAGCCGGAGTTCGCGAAGCGCGGCTGCAAGGTGATCGGCCTCAGCATCGACCCCGTGGGCGACCACGAGAGGTGGGCCAAGGACATCGAGGAGACGCAGGGAGCGGCGCCCAACTACCCGATCATCGGCGACTCCGACCTCGAGGTCGCGAAGCTGTACGACATGATCCATCCCAACGCCATGGGCGGTAAGCGCACGGCGGCGGACAACGCCACCATCCGCTCGGTCTTCGTGGTCGGCCCCGACAAGAAGGTCAAGCTGATCCTGACCTATCCCATGAGCACGGGCCGGAACTTCGACGAGGTCCTGCGGGTGGTGGATTCGATGCAGCTCACGGCCAAGCACAAGGTGGCGACACCCGTGAACTGGAAGAGCGGCGAGGACGTCATCATCGTCCCCGCGGTCTCCGACGAGGAGGCCAAGCAGAAGTTCCCGGGCGGGT
>Ga0114129_10004152_pt1 | contig 20472 bp, 14 predicted proteins | sample RhiMetdeltSRZDD1_FD_80071 | JGI IMG/M metagenome (GOLD analysis project Ga0114129, IMG submission 80071) | Populus rhizosphere microbial communities from Tennessee, USA - Rhizosphere MetaG P. deltoides SRZDD1 (version 2) (version 2) | ecosystem: Host-associated > Plants > Roots > Rhizosphere >... | reverse complement strand
TATTTTCACTCGTAGTGCAGCACTCTGCCGGGATCGACGGCAGCCGCGCGGCGTGCGGGAACCCAGCATGCGAACAGGGCCGTGGCCAGAAGCACGATCGCTGCAACTCCGAACGTGATCGGATCACGAGGGGGAACGCCGGAAAGCAATCCGGAAATCAGATGGGCGGAGCCAAACGCAGCAACGAATCCGATTATCAACCCGATCAGAGCCGGCCGCATGCCTTGTCCTGCGACCAGGCGAAGAACGTCATTTCGGCCTGCGCCAAGCGCCATACGCACGCCAATCTCTCTTCGCCGTTGGGAGACTGCATAAGAAAGAACACCGTAGATTCCTAATGAAGCCAAGAGGAGAGCGATGCCGGCAAAGGCGCCGCTCAACTGCGTTTGGAACCGACGCGGTGCGAGATCAGCGCTAAGATAATCGTCGAGCACGCGCACCTGCGCCACAGGTTGCTCTGGATCGACGGCCCATATTGCGCGCCGGACGGCGGGCGCTAATGTAGACGCATCTCCCGCAACGCGTATGGCCATGTCTTGTGGCGCCGCGAACGATAAAGCTTGCGGGAGCTGGTCGAACGGAGTGAAGTATTCCGGACGTGCTTCGGTATCGAGCGACTTTTGATGAATGTCCATAACCACACCGACGACTCGCAACCAAGGACACTCCGGACAAATTCGGAGACGGTGGTTCAATGGGTTTTCCGCAGGCCAGAACTTCCGTGCCATGGTTTGATTGATCACCGCGACCGGCTCCGTTCCGGAATGATCTGCGTTCGCGAGTATGCGGCCTTCAAGCAGGGTCATCCCCATTGCGGTTAAATAACCGGGGGTGACGAGACGGACGTTCGCGTCGTACTCTAAACCGGGCCTCAGAGCTGCTCTGCCCTCTATGACGAACGTGGCGGAGCCTCCGGAATTCATGTAAGGGATCCATGACGTAAATCCCGCAGCTATGACGCCGGGTAAGGCGTTAACCCTCTCGAGTACCTGCGAATAAAACGCACTACGTGGGGCCAGTCCTCGATATCGCGGCTGCGGAAGCGCTGTCCGAAGCGTCAGCACATTCTCTCCGCGAAAGCCAGGTTCGAGCGCGTTCAGATGGACGAACGTCCGCAACATGAGACCGCCGGCAACAAGCAAAACAAAAGTGAATGCCGTTTGAAAAGCTACCAACCCATTTCGCATGCGATGGGCGGAGCGCTGCTCACCCGAGCGGCTGCCTCCCTGCCCCAGGGTCTCGACGATTCCCAGTCGCCAGGCCTGCCGCGCCGGAACTAAACCAAACATTAAAGTAGTAACAACGCCGAGCGCGAATGCGAACACCAACATTTGTCCGTCCAGAACTGGCTTCGCGGCAATGAGGCTTTTCGGGATCAGAATTGCTAAGAACTCCAAACTCCATAGCGCCAGCACAAGCCCGAGAAAAACTCCGGCGAACGACAAAATCGCGTTTTCCGTAAGCAATTGGCGAACGAGTCGACCTCGCGCCGCACCAAGTGCGATCCGCACGCCAATCTCACGTTGTCTGCCCACGGCGCGTGCGAGAAGAAGATTGGCAAGGTTGGCGGAGGCAATCAGAAGAACACAACCGGTAATGGCTAGAAGTAAAAGTATTGCAGTCTTCGTTTCGCCGACCATTTCTTCGCGCAGCGGACTTAAGCGTATGCCGGTAGAGGCATTTGTTTCGGGATAGGCCTGCGCAAGACGTTCGGCAATTCCTGACATCTGTTGTTGCGCCTCTTCAAAGGAAACTCCTGCCTTCAGACGCCCGAAGACTTCCAGATAATGCGCCCCTCTATTCGTGAGATCCTGTGAACTCAGAGCGAGTGGCGTCCATATCTGCGTTTGCCTTAATTGTGAGTCGAAATCCCAGGGCAAATCGAAGCCTACCGGCATTACCCCCACAACTTCGTGCGGAACGCCGTCAAGGAGGATTTTGGTGCCGATGACGTTTTGAGCCCCAGCAAAACGAGACTTCCAGAGTTCTGCGCTAAGCAGTGCCACTTTGGCGGAATCGGGATGATCGTCTTCAGAACGGAAAGATCGTCCCAGTATCGGCGAGACTCCAAGCACACTAAACAGGTCATGCGTGACTTGTTCCGCCTGCAGCCTCTGCGGCTCGCCGCTTCCAATCAAGTTATAGCCACGCGGTCGTAATGCACCCATTCCTTCGAAGACGGAATTCTGAGATTTCCAATCCCCGTAATCCCCGGGCGCGGGCGTATTTTTCGGAAAACCAATGCGCGTCGCGTCTTGCCAGATCACGACGAGCTGTGACGCGGTCCGATAGGGGAGGGCGTCCAACAGTACGGCACGCACAACCGAAAAGATGGCGGTATTTGCACCAATTGCAATGGCGAGAGTGGCAATCGCCATCGCCGAAAAGGTGCGGTGTTTCAGCAGAACTCGGATGGCGTATTGAACGTCAGTCGACCACGTAGACATGATCTTGCTTTAAAGCATGTTCCATACCACGTCGTGCGTTCATAAACTTCCGAAAGTCTTGGGCTTTCGCACACCGTGCCCGATTTCAGTGTTCGCACTCGCCCATCGCTGACCGAAAGCGAACACCCGTGCGTCACGATCCCAAGGCAAGCCTTATAATTGGCTGCGATGCGCGACTTCGGCATGGATCCACAACGACCGTTTCTTACGATTCACGCGGTCAACATTTTCGTTCGGAATCATGATCGCAGCTTAAGGTTTTATGTCGATCAGCTTGGCTTCGACCTAGCCTTCGACGCCCGGCTCCAATCCGGAGTCCGTTGGGTCGCTGTTTCGCCGCCGGATGGAAGTGCCGTTCTCACCTTAATCGCGGCCGAACCCGATTCCAAAGAGTACAACCTGATTGGCCGGCCTACCGGAATTGTCTTTGTGACCGATAACGTGCTTGCCAAGTACGAAGAATGGCGCAAGCGCGGCGTTCGGTTCACCTTTACCCCTCGTCTCAGGCGCGTGAAGTTTGAACGGCATTTAGCCGCTCCACATTCGCCTGCAGGAACCGCCGTTTCAGAAGAGCCCGCCTGGGGCGGAGTCTTCACCCGATTCATGGATGTCGATGGAAACTCTTTTGCCCTCGTCGGATTTGACGAAGTCAACCAGAAGATTGACGAGCAACGCCAGCTTGCTGCCGCAAAGCTGGAATCCGATCGCCGCGCAGCCCAAGAATTGGAAATTGCCAAGCAAGTGCAGGCCCGGCTTTTCCCTCAAAGACTGCCTCCCATGGAAACTCTCGAATATGCGGGGATCTGTATTCAGGCACGCCAGGTGGGTGGTGATTACCACGACTTTCTGGATCTGGGTCGCGGCCGGTATGGATTAATAATCGCCGACATTTCAGGGAAAGGGATGCCTGCTGCTCTGATGATGGCCAATCTCCAGGCGAATCTGCGCAGCTTGTGTGCGATTGCATTGGACGAGCCCGAGCGGCTCTTGCGCTCAGTGAATCAGCTCTTTTATGAGAATACGAATGACAGCGCATATGCCACGCTCATCTTTGCGGAATACGACGATCAGACCCGGCGCTTGCGGTATGCGAACTGCGGTCATCTCGCGGTGTTGCTGCTTCGCCATGACGGCACCGTTGAACGGCTCGACTCGACGTGTACCGTGGTGGGCCTCTTTAAAGATTGGGATTGCTCGATGCGGGAATGCCAACTATTTTCAGGAGACACACTCGTGCTCTACACCGATGGAATAACCGAATCGTTCAGCGATACGAAGGGAGAGTTCGGCGAAGAGCGGTTAATCGAGGCATTGGAGCGGCATCGAGAGCTGCCTCCGCAAGCGCTGGTACCGTCGATTGTGAACGAAGTAAGAGAATTCACTCACCATGAACAGCAGGACGATATCACTTTGATTGTCGCGAAGTGCAAAGGAGATTGGCACCAACGCGCACTCGAGCTATGAAGAATACGTTTTCGGAGAGCAAATCATCATTCGTTAGTCCTGCACCGGGTCCGAAATACAGCCCACTTGCCGTGAACTTGATCCGGTTTAGAAGGGACCCGCTTTCGTTTCTGCAGCGGCTTACTAAACGGTACGGAGACGTCGCGAGATTCTGGATGGGCGGGCAGCAAATGTTCCTGGTGAATCATCCGGACCACATTCGCGACGTTCTTGTCACACACAATTCAAACTTCGTCAAAGGACGAGCATTGCAACGTGCAAAGCGCTTGCTTGGCCAGGGACTGCTTACAAGCGAGGGTGAACTGCATCGGCGCCAGCGAACACTGGTGCAACCGGCATTTCACCGCCAGCGCATCGCTTCATACGCATCCGTGATGGTCGAACACGCCGATCGCGCTTCGAATCGATGGCGTGATGGCGATACGTTTGACATTTGCCAGGAAATGACGCGATTGACTCTCGGTATTGTCGCCAAAACACTTTTCGATACAGATGTTCAATCTGAAGCGGACGAAGTTGGCGAAGCCATGACGTGCATTATGCGGATGTTCAATCTGCTGATGTTCCCGTTTGCAGAAATGCTCGAGAAACTCCCGCTCCCACAGATCCGCCGCTATCACCGGATGCATGCGCGACTCAATTCGATCATTTACCGGATCATCGAAGAACGGCGACGGCGTGGCGAAGACCGTGGTGATTTGCTCTCGATGCTCCTGCTCGCTCAAGACGAAGAACACGGCAGCGGTGGAATGTCGGATACGCAGGTGCGCGACGAAGCTCTTACGCTGTTTCTGGCCGGACATGAAACTACGGCAAATGCCCTTTCATGGAGTTGGTATCTGTTATCGCAACATCCTGAGGTTGAAAGAAGATTGCATGCGGAATTGAAGCAAACGCTTCAAGGCCGCTTGCCAACCATGGAAGATGTTCCGCACCTGACTTACACAGAAATGGTCGTCGCCGAATCGATACGCCTATACCCTCCCGCATGGGCCATCGGCCGTCGGGCCCTCGTGGAACACAAAATTGCCAGCTATGCAGTTCCTGCTAACGCCATTGTTCTGCTTAGTCCATTTGTTACTCAGCGGGACGCGCGATTCTTTCCGGAGCCCGCTCGATTCGATCCGGAGCGGTGGACACCTGAAGCCAGACAATCCAGACCGCAGTATTCCTATTTTCCATTCGGCGGAGGGGCCCGCCGTTGCATTGGCGAAAGTTTTGCATGGACGGAAACGATTCTCGTGCTTGCGACGTTGGCTTCTCGTTGGCGAGCGCATCTGGTCCCTGGAAACAAGATCGAGCCAAAAGCGCTGATTACCCTAAGGCCGAAATACGGAATGCGTGTGAGGGCAGAACGATGGGATGGTCGTTGATAACTCCCCGAGTCAAGTAGAGCCCGGCGTTAACTCAGGTAAGCTGCGCTTCCAACGCATCTCCCTTAGTTGTCTCCGCAGTCGGAACAAAGTAGAATCGAGCGCAATTCGCGAGACGACTAACATTCAATCTTTCCGGAGACTTGCCATGAAAAAGTTCGTGCTGTGCATGATCGCGTTGGCGATGTTGTTCGTAAGCCTGCTGCAGGGCCAAAACGCACAAAAAATGGCGGGCACGTGGCAGGGCACATTAAAAGCCCCTAATGGACAGGCGCTTCGGATCGTCGTCAAGGTTTCGTTTGAAGATGACAAACTTAAGGCTGTTCTCTACAGCATCGACCAACGGACTCCGCCGATTCCTGCAAGTACGTTCACCCTGGATGGCTCGACCGCAAAAATGACGATTGCTGCGATGAACGCTACCTATGAAGGGAAAGTGAGCGCGGATGGAAACGCGATGGCGGGGACATGGTCGCAGGGAGGACCGGGAGCACCTTTGGACTTCGTGCGCGCCACTCCTGAAACGGCGTGGGCCATACCGGAGCCGCCTCCTCCTCCAACTCGAATGGCCGCGAACGCCGATCCGTCGTTTGAAGTCGCCACGATCAAGCCGAGCGATCCGAAAAGACCAGGTAAACTATTTACCGTGAGAGGCGCAGATGTTGTCACGATCAACACGACGTTGAGTGACCTCATCACGATGGCTTATAACCTTCATCCTAAGCAGATCACGGGTGGACCGGCCTGGCTCGAATCGGACAAGTACGATGTCACCGGCAAGCCTGACGTGCCCGGACAGCCCAATGTCGACCAGATGAAGATCATGCTTCAGAAGATGCTGGCGGATCGTTTCCAATTCAAATTCCATCGTGACAAAAAGGAACTTTCGGTTTATACGCTCACCGTCGGAAAAGGTGGACCAAAGTTTTCGAAGAGTGAACGCGATCCGAACGGTCTTCCCGGCTTGTTTTTCAGAGGGCCTGGAACGAACTTGAACGTCACGAACGCGACCATGGCAGAGTTCGCTGGATTGTTGCAGAGTGTCGTCTTGGATAAGCCTGTGGTCGATCAGACGGGTCTCAACGAAAAGTACGATTTCATCCTGAAGTGGACGCCGGATCAGGGTCAGCTCCTCGGTCTAGGCGGCGCCCCTCCGCCGCCCCCGGACACGGTCGATGCTCCTCCCGATCTGTTCACGGCCGTGCAACAACAACTGGGATTGAAGCTCGACTCTACCAGAGCGCCGGCCGATGTCGTCGTGATTGACCGCATCGAAAGGCCTTCTGAAAACTGAGACTGTTTGCGATAGGTAGGCGACATTCGTTGTAATCGACCATCCCGTCTCGTTTGCGAAAGGCCGAGAATCCATACTTAAAGAACCTATCCGCCGCTACCCTCCGACGTGAGGTGAGAGATGAAGAGAGCACTTTTGATGTGTTTGGCATTGGCCGGGATACCAGGGTGCGCTGCAACTGTTGCAACAAAACAGAGCACCGACGTCCGAAAGATCACTCCTGACATGTTGCGTTTCGATGAAAGCTCAAGCACCGCCGTGATCTCGGGCGCGCAGAAATTCATTATTCCTGTCCCAGCCTACGGCGCAAGCGGTGAACGGCTGATCTATCCGAAGAGCCACGAGCGCGCCGGGCAGCCGATCGTGGACTACGAGGGAAAGGCGATAGGTGAGCGAGGGGTTGTCTTCTTCAATGCAAAAGATCAATCGTGGCAGGCCGTCGCGGGCGACGGACACGGCGTGATCATCGTCAACGAAGTGACAAAGGGGCAAGCGGAGAAAATCTACGACAAAATCAAGCAGTTTCAAACCGACCCGCAAAAGCTCTCAGTTGATCAACTAAAAAAAGTCCTCGATTACGCGCGCGAGGAACTCCGCCTGGGTGACATGTACAACTCTACCCGGTCGTTCATCAAACTCAAGATGACCCCAGTAGTGGCGAGTGAAACGCCGCCAACTGGAGGACAACCGATCGAAGCTTATGGTCTAATGAAGCGGGACGACCGCGACGTGTGCCAAGCCGTGTACATTCCGGGACGGTTCGTGTTCGAAGGACCAGCGGCAACCCCCCAGGTATTCGAGGATGGAGGAATGATTGTCAAGCAGGGCGCGGAAATGCGGGGCGTCCAGCCGGACATTTTCATTCGCACATACCAATTGGCGGACGGAAAACCTATCACGTCCCCACGCGATGTGAAAGCACAGGAGAATTAGGAAATGCCTTCTTCTATGCTTCTTCTACTACGTGAGACACTACCAAATTGATCACAGTATTGTTAGCAACCGAATTGAATCACAGGTTCATCGCTCATGTTGCACACCCGAATCCTCGCAGGCTTACTCCTAGGCGCCACACTCGGTATCGTCGCGAATGCGATTTTCGGTGGGACCGATCGACGTGTGGAGTGGGCCGTATTCCACATTACTGAACCCATTGGCGAATTGTTTCTGCGTTTACTTTTGATGACGGTCATTCCGCTCGTTTTTTCATCGCTCGTCGTTGGTGTTTCGGGAATCGGCGATATCCGCAAACTCGGCAGGATTGGAATCAAGTGCTTCATATATACGCTGGTCATTTCGGCGATCTCCGTCGCGATTGGAATCAGCTTGGCGAACCTCGTGCGGCCCGGCGAACGCATTGACGCGAATACGGCAAAGGCATTGGTCGACCGCTACGGCGCCGATGCCGGCCGCCGCGTTCAAGCGGCAACAGCGCAAGCAGGCCCATCGCCTTCGCCGCTGATGCAGGTGGTCCGGACCCTGGCGCCTTCGAATCCGGTCGCTGCAGCGGCCAGCGAGACGCCTAACATGATTTATTTGATGTTTTTCGCCGTGGTGCTCGCAATCGCGGTGACATTGTTACCTGCGGAGGAAACCAGACCTCTCGTTCATTTCTTCGACGCCTTGTTTCAGGTTTCCGCGAAAATCATCGATATTGTCATGTGGTTCGCGCCGTTCGCCGTCGGGTGTCTTCTGTTCACGACAACAGCGCGATTCGGCTTCGACCTGCTTCGCGCACTGGCGTGGTTCGTCGTGACTGTGCTTGCGGGTTTGGCGCTGCACATGTTTGGTGTGTATTCGCTATCGGTCGCTCTGCTTTCCCGCATCTCGCCGCTTGAATTCTTCCGGCGTATTCGCACGGTGATGCTGACCGCATTTTCCACATCTTCGTCGAACGCGACGCTTCCTACTGCTCTACGCGTCTCGGAAGAAAACCTTGGCGTACCGCGCGAGGTCAACACGTTCGTCCTGACGGTCGGCGCAACGATGAATCAGAATGGCACGGCCTTGTACGAAGGAGTCACCGTGTTGTTTCTCGCGCAACTCGCTGGAATTCCTTTGACGCTGGGACAGCAGATCGTTGTCGCGTATTTAGCGATCCTTGGAGGTATCGGTACGGCCGGAGTGCCGTCGGGCTCAATCCCCTTCATCATTGTTGTGCTTACAACGATCGGCGTGAACCCGTCGCTGATCGCGCTGATTTTGGGCGTGGATCGCATTCTCGATATGTGCCGCACTACTTTGAACGTCACGGGCGACATCACCGCAGCAACATACGTGGCGCGGTCCGAAGGATATCCGTTGTTAAACGCGGCAAGTGGACAGGAACAACAAAACGCACAAAAGGCACAAACAATTTGATGCTCATTGTGCGTTTGAGAGTTACCGTGTTTGCTGTCCTACTTTAGGGCAACGCGAATGCGTAGATTGCGTTGTGGGTCCTTGGCGTCTTGATTTCCGGAAACTCCGCGGAAAGCTCCGGCACTTTTGCATTATCGCCCGTGATGACTGCGATGTATTGCTTTCCATTTACGGCATAAGTAATGGTGCTGACGGAAATGTTGCCGCCGAGAATTGCTTCCCACAATTTCTTACCTGTTTCGGCATCGAAGGCGCGGAAACGTCGATTCATGTCGCCATGAAAAACCAGGTTTCCTGCAGTCGCCAATAGGCCGCCATTTCCGGGAGCGCGGCCGGTATCGAAGCGGAGGATTTCGCCGGTCGAAACGTTGATCTTGGCCAGACCGGTCAACGCGTTGGGATCAGAGCCAGGACGTGGGATAACCTTCCATGAACCTCTGCCCTGCGGCCCCGCGAGAGTGAGGTCACGACAGTTATCGATGTATGACGTGTATATCGAATTCGTCACCGGGCTATATGCCGTCGGCCAATAACTTCTCGTATTCCAATAACAGATGACGTGTCGCTCGCCAGGTTCCTTGAACACGAGATCCCAATTGATTTTCGTCTTTCCGGTTTTTACATCGATGTCCGAGATTACGAACTCCGGCGCATCGAACGGGAATGGAGTTGCCCACAGAAACTGCCCTGTCCCACGGTCGAGTGCAAAGATGCCGCCGGCCTCTCCGACGACCAAAGCCACATCGCGCTCTTCACCGCGGCGGATATCCGGATTGATCCATTTCACAAATTTCGGATCGGGGTTGATCCGTGTCCTGAGAAGCGTTCTTTCGTGCGTGTAGTCGGAATCCCAGTCGTCTCCCGGCAGATGCTGATAGTACCAGGCCAGCTTGCCTGAAGCCGGATCCAGCGCCACGGTTGAATTGCTGTAGAGATCGGCTGGAGCGGTACGCGAGACGGCATCCGGATTTCCGTCATGGCGTGCAGAGCGTTGGTCGGGCATCGGATTGGCGATGCCCCAATACAGCAACTTTCGGGTGGGATCGTACGTCCCAGGCAGTCCCCATGCAGAAGCGAGCCGTTTGTCGAGCGCAGCGCCTCCCCAAGTCTCATCCCCGGGTTCGCCTGGTGCAGGCGTATTGTAAAACCGCCAGACTTCCTTTCCAGTCAAGGCATCATGCGCAGCAATGTAGCAATTCGCCCGATTGCCAGCGCACGCTCCAGCGGAGATGACCTTGCCCTCAACAACAATGGCGCCGGATGTATGGCCCCGGGTATCTGCTTTTGTCTCCCATCGCACTTTCCCCGTTCGCGCATCTAGTCCCACGACATAACTATCCGGCGCAGTGTAAAGAATGACGTCTTCATAAATCGCCAGAGCCTTCGTCCTTCCCTGGCTCGCAACGTTGGCAGGCATTTCCCGGCTGTATTCCCAAATCACATCCCCGTTCGTCGCATCGAGAGCCTGAACAACCGCGCCGGGATTAATCACGTACATGACACCGTTCGAAACGAGCGGGATCGTCTCCGTTTGCCCCGTACCCATTCCGCGTTCCCACGCCAACCGGAGCTGTGTCACATTGTTTTTGTTGATCTGTTCAAGAGGACTGAACCGTTGCGCATCGTATGTCCGGCTGAACATGAGCCAGTCATTGGGACTTGGGGTCTCAAGCATCTGTTGTGTAACCGGCTTGAAGTTATTCACCTGCGCGAGCGCCCAAAGTGTTGTGATAAGCAACACGACCGCGGCGACGAGAAAAACTCTCCTGATCATGGCGTGATTATACAGGCTTCCTGTGAACAGGTTGACATCCTCAGCAATTCGGTGATTTAGTTTCGACATCTAGAACTAGCACAAAAATTGTTATCGAGCATTCCCTCGTGCCGAAGGCTGTTGCCGAACGGTTGGATGCGAAACTGTACGCGTAGTCGTAGCCCGTCTACAGTCCGAACTGACGTTGGCAACGCGCTCTCGGAGGAGGGGATTAGCTCGCGGTATTCACCTTGTCGCATTAACAGTGAATCTGGAGGTCCGTATGAAAAGACTGATGGCCGTCATTCCGTGCCTCTTGTTCTCAATGTCGCCCCTTTTTCTAACCGGACAAGTCATAAACGCCACGCTGAGCGGAACTGTTGCGGATACATCAGGCGCTTTGATTCCAGGTGTCGAGGTGAGTGCAAAGAACACGGATACGGGTGTCGTGTCGACGTCCGTGACCAACGAAGCTGGAACCTACCGCTTCGGGAGTCTCCAGCCCGGTCCTTACGAAGTAAGTGCACAGCTAAGCGGTTTCCAGGGGCAAAGTTTCCGTTTGACTCTCGGGACCTCGCAGCAGATCCGGCAGAACTTTGCCCTACAGGTCGGCACCGTAACACAGAACGTCGATGTTTCCATCGCTGCCGATCAACTTCTGACGACGGTAGTGTCGTCTGTTGGAAATGTTCTTCCCGAAAGACAAGTTGCGGATCTTCCATTAGTCGGACGGAATGTGATGGACCTCGCAACTCTCATGCCTGGCGTGGTGGGCAATGGAAACTCCAACACAACGTTTGCCGGTATTTCAGCCGGCGGCTCAGGCAACGTTAATCTTCAACTCGATGGTGTAACGGTCAACAATGGCCGGCATACACAGGGGCTCGCCGCTGCCACCACGATTACACCGGATATGGTTGAGGAGGTACGCGTCGTGGTCGCGGCAGTCGACGTGGAAGGCCGCGGTTCAGCGCAAATTCAGGTGCGCACTCGATCAGGAACGAATCAGTTCCACGGCAGCGTCGTATGGAATGCCCGCAACTCAGCGTTGAATGCGAACACATGGGCCAACAATCGGCAGGGAATCGCACCGACCTGGTACAACCGGCATCAATACACAACAACACTGGGTGGCCCCATTATCCGAAACAAGACCTTCTTCTTTGGATTCTTCGACGGCCAAAAAGGTCTTCAAAAACAGAGTGTGGATGGCGTTGTTCTAACCGATCCTGCACGGCAAGGAATCTTCCGTTTCTTTCCCGGCGTAAACAACGGCAACGCCGATGCGACCCTTAGCGGTTCGGGTAATACACGCGTGGCTCCTGTTGTCGATCGTCTTGGCAATCCGCTGGACTGGACTCGCATTCCCGGGGCGACAGGCCCGATGCAGAGTTTTAGCGTGTTCGGCGATAGTTTGAACCCGGGTGATCCCTTGCGCAGGCAAATGGACCCAAGCGGCTTCATGCAAAAGGTGCTCACGTACATGCCGCGCGCCAACGCCTTTGACGGCCCGGCTACCGTGATGAACAGCGTGACCAGCGTTCCAGTGGACGGCCTGAACACTGCGATTCATCGATGGACACGCAGAACGGTCGCAGGTACTGCCGGCACGGGAGAAAACCCTGACGCTTTCCGGCGCCACCAGTACAGCATCAAGATCGATCATAATTTCAACTCTCACCACAAACTGACCGGAACCTGGACTGAAGAACATCGGTATAGCGATAACAATGCGTTATCGCCGTGGCCGACTGGGTGGAATGGAGAGTTGATCACAGATCCTAGCGTGAAGGCGATTCAGCTCAGTTCGACGCTGTCGGCCACCATACTGAACGAATTCCGGTTTGGCCGCCGTGTCACGACCCTGCACAGTATCCCCGCCTACCATGCTTCAACAAACGGAAAGGAAGCGTGGGATTTCATGACCGTGATCAATGACATTCCAGTGATGCAGCATCCCGTGCTGTTTCAGGATCACGCAATCGCATGCTCCGGGTATTGCGCCGATTTCGGAAACACGAGTCCCTTAAACACATATACCGAGACTTTGAGCTGGGTGAAGGGCAAACACGCATTGAAGGTCGGCGCGGAGTTTCGTTATGCGAGCACCTTCGGATGGGCGCCGAACGTGATCATACCTCACGCCTATGGCGGCGCGGGCGATGTCAGCGTGAAGGGTATCGACACAGTTCCGGGGCTTTTGAATAACAACATCACGCTCGCACAAAATCTATTGCTGTCGCTGACAGGCTCTGTCAATGACACTCGCGAGCGCTTTGAAATTCGGGAGCCTACGGACACGAGGTTTCTGGATTACCGCGACACATACTTCAACGCTGCCAATCCGAAAAACACGTACGGCAGAATCCGCGATTGGCATCAAAACGAGTTCAACGCGTTCATCAAGGACGACTGGAAGATTAGTCCCAACTTCACTCTAAACGTTGGCGTCCGTTATGACCTGATGCGAGTGCCGTACCTGTTGAGCGCCAATGGCGAGGGATTTACGCCAGGTCTCGTGGGCGGCAATAACGCAATCTTCGGTTATTCCGGACGCGACGTCGGAGTCTGGATGTCGGGCGGAAGTGAGCAGAAAGGAGACCTGACTCAAACGACTCTCATCGGGCCAGGCACCAGTAATCCCAAGCAAGGCATTTGGCCGAGCGACCAGAACAACTTTGCACCAGCCGTAGGTTTCGCCTGGTCACCAAAATGGTGGGGACAAGACAAGACGACCATTCGCGGTGGCTACCAAATCGCGTATCAACTTCCCGGAAACAGCCTGTCATGGGTCGATGTCGATGCCGGCAACTTGCCGGGCTTCTTCTATGAACCCACCGATCTTGGAAACGGCACATTCCGGGATTTCTCAAATATGACGATCCCGCTTGCGGTTAATCAAAAACCTTTTGAAACAATTCCCATTACACAACGCGCCCAGGCCACTGCGATTTTCGATGCGAACTACAAGACGCCTTATGTCCAAACCTTCACTCTCGGAGTAACACGCTCGTTGGCTTCGAATGTGACTCTGGATGTACGCTACGTCGGTACCCGCGGCGTGAAGCTGCCCGGCAGTTACAACCTGAACGACGCTGAAATTCGAAAGAACGGGCTATTCGATGCGCTGGAAATCACGCGCGTCGGCGGCAACGCGCCGCTCTTCGATCAAATGCTCAAAGGACTGAACTTCGGTTCAGGTATTGGAGTAATCGGCGTTGACGTTAGTGGATCGGAAGCCCTCCGCAGGCATGCTACTTTCCGGACTGACATCGCCAATGGCAATTACGTGGTCGTCTCTCGAACGCTGAGCACAACGAACCTCGGAACCGTTCAACCACCATTGACGAACGCAGGATTACTTCGATCCAGCGGTTTGTTCCCACCGAACTTCATTGTGACAAACCCCCAATTCGGCAACATCACTTATCGAACGAATTCCGACAGCTCGAATTACCATTCGCTACAAACGCAGGTGACTCTTCGCCCCACGCACGGAATTCAATACCAGGCGACGTACACGTGGAGCAAGAGTCTCGGTATCGATTCCGGTGGTTCAGGCGCGCTCGGCACTTTTCGTGATCTGCAGAACCGGAGGGCAGACTACGCTCTGCTCAGCAGCAACCGTGCACACGATTTTCGGAGCTACGGTACTTTCGAGTTGCCTTTCGGGCCGGGCAAACCTGTTGGAAGCAATACCTCGAGCTGGGCGGCACGAATCATCGAAGGCTGGAAAATTGGAATAATTCTCAACATGACCTCAGGCGCCCCCATGAACGTTATCGGTGGAAACACGTTGTACGGTTTAGGTGCACAATCCAACGGCACACCGAATGTCGTCGGCGATTTCCCTCGCGAAACCGGAGTCGTTTGGCCATTAAAACCAGGTGATGCGTTCGGGAACTTATTCGCGCAACAATTTAAGCAAGTGAACGACCCTGCATGCTCCACTGTTGCGCCGAGCCTTGTTCAATGGTGCACGCTCAAGGCCCTTGCAGACGCGAATGGCAACATCGTGCTGCGGAATGGCGCCCCGGGCCAGCTCGGCACGTTGGGTTTGCGGCCGATCGACGGATTCGGAACCCGAAGCTTCGATGCAAATGTCCAGAAAACAATCCGGATCCGAGAGTCCAAAACTGTAACGTTCCGCCTGGATGCAAACAATGTATTAAACCATCCAAATCCAGGCGTGCTAAGTCCGACTATAAGTCCGGTCAATCTGAACATCAATTCAGGCACCTTCGGCGAGATTAATTCGAAGAATGGAAGCCGCGCTTTGCAGGCACTGATCCGGTTTGACTTCTAGAGGTTGATAACCGTGTCGTGAAAACGAGTCTGCCCGTCGCGCGGTGCGATTGGTTGACGTAGCTCGAAGTTCCGTCTACTATATCGGTAGCCGACATAATTGCCTTTAGGAGATTCGTTATGCAAGCGTTTCGATTTCCGCGTACAGCCATAGCTCTGATGGTGGCTACGTTTTTGACGATCCTCGGGGCCATAGGGCTGGCGGCTGAGATGGCCCGAACAGTTCAAGCGGGACTTGGAGTAGCCACCCTTCCACCGATGTGGTGGTCTGCATTGCCTATCAGGTTTGTACTCATGTTCTTGTTCCTTTGGGTCGTCGGGGCGGTTGGGTACGGCATACTGTTCGCGCTGAGATGGAGTGGCGTCCATCGTTTATCGAATACCGTGACGTGGCCTCAAACACGCCAATAGACACACTAGTCCTGTAGGAATTACCGCGATAGAGTAACGATGTCATAATAGCCTTCGATTCGGCCGAACCGATAAGCACTCATTGTTGAATTGATGCTGGACGTCAGACTTGTTCGCTGCCGGTCGTATCGCTGGCTATCCAGGACATATCGAATAAACGCGCTCGAGGCGTCGGTCGGCAAAAACGCGACATTGTTATAGAACCGTTTCCAGTTATCACGATCCTGAAACAGGTACTGCTCCACATTTGATGTGTAAAAGGCGCGGACTGTGCTTCCGTGTTCGCGTACATATTGCGCCACGGAACGGATAGCCTTCGGTCCGGCGAAGTCTCCGACCACGGGCACAATCAAATTGTTTTGCTGCATATTCCGGATTGCCTGAAATTGATTCTCCGTGGAGAGGAAATTCCAGTTTCGCGATATACCGTCCGTCTCCGTCATCAGATCGGAATAGTTCGGCATTGGTCTGCGATCGTCATTACCGCCGATGAAGCTATAACTTAGTTCGGGACCCGCTTTGAAGAAGGCTTGCGCGACGTAACGAATCCTGCTCTTGTCTTCGTCAGACAGCTTGAAACCTTTCTGGTGCTCCAGATGCTCCACGACGTGTCGGACATTCGTCTCAAACAATGCAGGAACAGGTCGAACCGATTCATAAGCACGAAACAATGTTTCAGCAGTGGACGTCGCTGTTGACTCGACGCGAGGCCGCGCGAACAGTCGGGAAAGGAACTCTGCACGATCTGCGGACGTTTCCATCACCGCCTTATAGAACAGATGCTCGAGCATGTTCTGACGACGGATGTCGATGACAAAGGCAATTTTCGGCCGAAAAGCCACGATGTACGTGAAGTTCTGTTCCGGCCCTACGCCGATGTATACGCCGCCGGGTTTCAGCGTCTTGAAAAGCGCCGGAATCACGCTCTGATAACCCGACTCATTTGAAAGAAAGTTATCGGACCGGAAATAGCCACCGGGCTCGGAGAAGTCGGTGATCATCGTCCAGAATTCCTGATCTGTAAGTTGCGCAGGCAGGGTTTCTGGCGGAGGCGGCGGGGTACCGCAACCATATGACAAGCATGTCCACACGATAGCTGCGGAAACGAATCGTATCCAGCGGCGCGCGGCTTCAGCGGTCATGATCAGCAAGGTTATACCGGCTGAGTCAATCCGATCAAAAGCGCGTCTGCAATTCGTTGTCTTGCCTGCAAGTGTTTGGATACGATGTGCGGCACTGGGCTTAGACCAAAAGGCAAATCCAAAGTTTCACACGCATCACACGGAGGAATAACACGTGAGAGTTAAAGCCACTATTCAAGTCAACGGTCAACCGTTACGCAACGCGTACATTGAACATTTGGTCGTGGGCGTTGGAACCAACATGTACATGACAGACACTGACGGCCAAATTCGCGATGAGCATTCCGACAAGGGGATCGACAGCTTCACCTCGAACGCGGATATTCGCATCATTTGCCAGAATCCGATTCTGCGCGTGGTGGACGGCAAAAACTGGACCATCGGCGTTTATCAGGACAAATCTATAAAAGACGGTGACACGGTGAACCTGAACACCGATGCCGAGCAAAGAGACTGGTACAACATTCTCAACCGGGCACAGATTGCATACGAAGTCGCGTTCAAGCCATTGAATTTCTTCAAAGATTTGCCTAATCCGGATTTTCCATTGGGCCGGTTGTCGTCATTGCGAAAGACCCGCGACCAGGCAAAGCGGATTGACCTCTCTTATCCCGATCAATTCCCGAACCAAAATCCTTTTTCGACGATGGCACCGCTCACTTTCGTGGAGCCGAAACGCCTTGGAGACAACTTTCCATTCATGCACGTCAAGGACAAGTCGCTCGAACCTCGGCTGTTTGGTATGGGAGGCGCGGTGCCGATGATTGTGCCTCACGAACTCACGCATGCTTTGCATTTCTCTTTCTTGAGCGAACAAAAGCGTGGACACACGCAGGATGCATACATTGGATTCATTATCGAGAGCCTTGCAGCCGGCGGTTCAGCAACGCATAACTTCACCGTACGCACAACGCCCGAGGTTGCCTACATCGAAGCAGGCGGATGGTACGCGGAGAATTTCACCGAGTTCATGCGCGCGCGCCAAGGCGGCACGATGGTCATGCCGGAAGCGATTACTCCCGCAATTCAGGCTCAATTCGTCGCAGCTGAGGTGCCACTCCGCTTGTCACCTGTCGAATTACCAGGGCCCAGGCCGGTTTTGACGGCTCCAGGTTTTCCCGCGCTCGGCGGTGGTGGAGGCGTAACGGCCGCCGGAACGGGCCCTCGACCGGCTCTGGACATTCACATACTCCATAAACCCGTCGTGACAGAAGACGATGTGGAGGGCGCCGTGTACAGCGCCATCTTCGTCGATTTTGCCAGCCGTGTGGGATTGGACCTGGCCGCCAGTTCTTACTTTGCAGCGAACGCATTGACCTTTGGCGAATATGAAACATTCATCAAAAACACGCATCCGGAGTTAACGGACACTATTGCATCGGTACGTAAATTCTGGAAGCTGTGAACTCACTCTCTGCGCAGTGCCGTGCTTTACCGCATTTGACCTAAGATGGAGGCATGAAAAAACTAAACGTCCCATTGCTTTGGCTGGCGGTGACCATTCCCCTTGCAGCGGGTTTCATGCAGCGGGCTGGCTCACCACCGGCTCCTTCAGCATCGAACAGCAGCGCAGCAACGACATCAAAAGTTGTCGCCGCCGCGAACATGTTTCTCGCGACACTTAGCGATGCCGAGAAGGCGAAGGGAACTTTCGCTTTTAGTAGTAGCCAGCGTACAGGATGGTCAAATCTTCCCACCGGCGCATTTCAGCGTAACGGCCTGCGTTTTGGTGATCTCGCCCAGCAGAAAAAAGACGCCGCATTCGGCCTGCTTGCTGCAGCACTCAGCCGCGATGGGTATCAGAAGGTCATGAACATTATGAACGGCGACGAGGTACTCAAGAACTCCAATGGCGGACAGACGGGTGGCCGTCAAGGAGGACGGGGCCCGGCGCAATCACGAGGCATTCAGTTTGGACGAGACGAATACTACATGGCACTCCTCGGGACTCCTTCGACGACCTCCCCTTGGATGATCCAATTCGGAGGGCATCATCTCGCCATCAACGTCACGGTAGCGGCCGGGAATCAAGTAATGACCCCGAGTTTGCCCGCCGCTCAACCCGCCAAGTACACGCTGAACGGTCAGACGATTCGACCGCTCGGCAATGAGAACGACAAAGGCTTCGCACTGATCAATGCATTGACGGCTGCGCAGCAGAAGCAGGCGATCTTGAATTATGAGGTTAAAGATCTCGTCCTCGGGCCGGGAGAAGACGGAAAAGTCATCCAACCGGAAGGCATCCTTGTATCCGAGCTGAACGCGTCCCAACAGGCCATGCTGCTCGATCTCGCTCACGAGTGGGTGGGGATTTTGAATGACGAAGGTGCAGCAGCGAAGATGGCCGAAATCAAAGCCAACCTGCCGCGCACTTACTTTGCATGGAGCGGCGCCACGAAAAATGGAGGCCTGGCCTACTACCGCATTCAAGGGCCGACTCTCGTCATAGAGTACGCCCCCCAGCAAGGTGATCTGGACCACATTCATACCATCTACCGTGATCCGACGAATGACTATGGCGCGAGGCTCGTCACACAATGACTGCCCGCGCGCTGGCTACGCGACTGGTCTTCGTCCTCGTTTGCCTGGCTTCGCCTTTAGCCGTTGAAGCCCATCGGCTGGATGAGTATTTGCAGGCCACGCGACTATCCGTGGCACGCGATCGTATAGATCTGGAACTCGATCTAACGGCGGGCGCCGATGTCGCCTCGGCGGTATTTGCATCGATCGATACAAACCATGATGGTCGGATTTCGCCCGCCGAGGGAGAGGCCTACGCGAAACGAGTTCTAACTTCTATAGTGTGCTCTGCTGATGGGCAGTCGCTCCCGCTAACATTGGTCGACCGCCGCTTTCCCGAGCTCAACGAGATGAAGCTTGGCACCGGCGTCATCCGGCTTCGTGGGTCCGCGGCCCTGCCTGCGCTGGCGGCCACCGGCCGTCACCAGATTTACTATCGCAATGCACACAAGCCGGAAATCGGCGCTTATCTCGTGAACGCGCTCATTCCCACAGACAATCGGATTGCGATCGGGCACCAACAGCGTGACTACGCGCAACACGAACTAATGATCGAGTACGAGGTCCGACGCGATCCGTTGCGGAGCTCATTGTGGTGGCTGCTCGCTGGAGTGGCGATGGCCGGCGTTTTGTACGTGACAAGGCTGTCGCGTATGCCGTCTAGAGTTCCCGGCAACATTGATTGTGCCTAAAACACGTCACGAGGTGGTCGTTCACCAATCCCGCCGCCTGCATGTAGGCATAACAGATCGTGGATCCGACGAATTTAAACCCGCGGGCCTGCAATTCCTTGCTCATCGCATCCGATTCCGCGGTTCGCGCCGGAACCTCAGACCCTTTCTTGAATCGATTGATACGCGGGCGGCCACCCACGAATTGCCAGATGAATCGATCGAAGGTGCCGAACTCCTTCTGCACCTTGAGGAAGCATTGCGCATTCGTTACTGCCGATTGAATCTTGAGGCGGTTCCGAATGATGCCTGCGTTCCCAAGCAACTTTTCCACGCGTCTTTCGGAATATCGAGCAACTTTGATTGGGTCGAAGCCGTCGAATGCTTTGCGGTAATTCTCTCGTTTCAACAACACTGTTCGCCAGCTTAGTCCCGCCTGCGCGGCATCCAGGACGAGAAACTCGAAGTGTTTGGGATCGTCATGTAGAGGTGTGCCCCACTCCGTGTCGTGATATTCAATCATCACTGATAGATCCCCCGGCCAGGGACATCGATCGGTTTTAGTCATGGCACCATTGTAAGCGGAATAAGAGACGAGTAAGCTGTCACGCGAACTCGAAGGACCACAATGAAACGCCAGAAAGGCAAATGATGAGTCGAATCCTCTGGATACGAATCTTGGTCGGCGGTTTTCTTTCGGAACTCGCCCTTATCGTTGTCTTCATTCCTAC
>Ga0114129_10004150_pt1 | contig 20477 bp, 25 predicted proteins | sample RhiMetdeltSRZDD1_FD_80071 | JGI IMG/M metagenome (GOLD analysis project Ga0114129, IMG submission 80071) | Populus rhizosphere microbial communities from Tennessee, USA - Rhizosphere MetaG P. deltoides SRZDD1 (version 2) (version 2) | ecosystem: Host-associated > Plants > Roots > Rhizosphere >... | reverse complement strand
TATCGATGTAGTCGCCCCAGCTGAAGGTATTTGTGCAAAAACTGAGGATCTCATCCTTGTCTGATCTTCTGGCGGGCCTGATCGTTATCATCAAGTTTTCTTATAGCACCTGGTTCCATCCTGCGGATAAGAGTTATTATGGGCTACTTGACATTCTTAATGAATTCATGGACGACTTCTACAAGCGAGTCAATCTCTTAATATTATGACGACATAGGGATGTATTGTCAAACTGGCATATCGCCGACATATTTTGTATGCAGGCTTTTGTTGTAAAAATGTAGTTCAGTATAGTATCTACACCTAGGGACGTTGCTGCCTGCTGCTCTGATTCTGCTTGGTCTAAGTACAATAGAAGAGGACGCCACTTTTATTGCTTGTCAATATCAGTTTCAATGTCTACATTCAACTTTAAACACAGTTGGCATATAGTGGAGAAATCATATCATCTCTTGTTATGGCTGCAGCTCAATTTGGCATATAGATCATAACATAAAACATTTCAAATGTCAAGGCGTTTAGCTGATGAGTTCTATCCTAAAACCCTGCTTAAAATGGACTTCCTGCACTGTGCCAGCCAGTCACTATATGATAGTCTTGTTTGGGGGGGGCCTGCGACAAATGCCTTTGATTCGCGGAATACAGGTGTTCAGCTTATCAATGTCATCAAGTAGGGTGCTTTTAGGCAAAAAAACTCATGTTAAATTGGGCGATAAGGGCTAGTACTACTCTTACTTGCTCACTGCCTTTGCTGATGACTCTGGGTCTGCAGTAATTACGGAAAGCCAAGGTTTCAACAGGTCGGGATTGAGCTTGACCAGATCTACATTTGCATCTCTCAGCAGCTGCGTGCCGTCTTCAGGGTAGTAGGCAAGCATCACTATCCTCTTTATGCCGACACTTATAGCCATCTTGCTGCATTCTAAGCATGGAGCAAAAGTAGAGTAGAGCATAGCGCCCTTTGTGCTCCCAGCATTGCCAAAGAGGGCGCACTGCATTATTGCATTCGCCTCAGCGTGAGTGCACAAGCAGCGATCAAGGCCTTCACCTGACTTGACCTCACCCTTCGTTCTGGCAAGACAGCGAAGACATCCGCCCTCATAGCAGTTCTTTATCCCTGGCGGCGTTCCATTATAGCCGGTAGCTATCTGCCGGTTGTCCTTGACAATTACTGCGCCAATGTGACGGGTAAGACAGTTTGAACGAAGCTTGGCTATTTCTGCTTGCAACATGAAATATGTGTCCCAGTCTGGTCTCTGCATTCTCTAGCAGTAGTGACAATTACTATAAAAATTGTTATATTATTTTACGAGTGGAGGCTGCATCTTCAATAACATGCTTCTTGTGTTGTTGTTGCTGGCGCGCTTGCGTATCTTCTTAAGCTGTCGAGACTATGCTTAGAGCAAATACGTAGTAAGATCTCATTTGCTTATGGTTTGGATAAAATAGCGAGATTGAGCAAGAGGCTAGATAAAATGCGCACTTAATTGAGTGCTACTATAAAAAAATTCTAGTAGTTGCCAATTAGTAGTCTTTTGCGTCTCAGCAGCAACTCATCCTTTGCCAGACGGAGCCCTATCAAACCCATAAGCACCGTCATAGTCATCATCCCTGTCACAGCGTACCATTCCATTATGAGACTCGAACCTCCATCGAAGCCAGGCGCCTATTGCTAATCCTCCATACAGAGTCCATTACATTCAGAGTAGGAACAGATCCCAGCACATCCCAGCGGATCGATCCATGCTTTATTTTCATTCGAGGTACATTAACAGCAAACAGAATGATTAACTCTGCTCAAATGTATTTTGTAACTATCAGCTTCAGATCATAATAATTAGAATGTACGAACAATATCATGAATGCTTTTGAGCAGTCAAACATGAATATGATAGCACATAACCGCGCGTGTTACCAGAGGTAGGGAGTTATATCTTGCAAGTAGACGCATATATGGTTGGACACATAAATAGACAAAAATTAAATCAACATTTTCAGTCTATTCTCTGTTACATTTCCAAAATTTGGAAACGGCTCAGAGCTAGAAAGCAGTCATCATTACCATTTCCATAATAACAGCGTACTTTTATTATAGAGACCTAGCAGATAAATGTTAAGAACTCGGCTGGCAGGTTTACTCTTATCAGTTGATAAAGAATTCTGACGTTGCTAAGGCTATGCGCGACCTCGGATTTCTTACAGAGATGACAGAAGAGGATCCTAATGTGCAATTCCGAGCTCGCGCCTACTATAGGGCTGCGGACACGATCGCAAGCCTCTCAGAAAATGCTACCGACATATACGACAAATATGGAGTGAACGGGCTACTAGAGATCCCGTCGGTTGGTAAGGCAATCGCGTCGAAGATAGAAGAATACCTCAAGAGAGGCAAGATGCAGCACCTTGAAGAATTAAAGGCAAAAGTGCCTATCAATATAGACGAGCTGTATGGAATAGAAGGCATGGGCCCAAAGACAATAAAGATGTTCTACGACAAGCTGCAGATAAAGAACCTGGCTGATCTAGAAAAAGCCGCCACCGAAGGCAAACTGAAGACCTTGCCTGGCTTTACGGAGAAAAAAGAACAAGATATCTTTAAGCAGATTGAGTTTTTTAAGAGAGGTAAGGGCCGCCTCATAATAGTCGAGGTCTACCCACTTGTGAAGCAGATCGAGAAGCGTCTTCAACATGTTGCAGGAGTCAAGAATGCGGCTGCAGCTGGTTCGATCCGCCGCATGAAAGAGACTATTGGCGATATTGACTATCTAGTGGCAGCCAGCGACCCGGAGCAGGTGATAGATTTTTTTGTCAAAATGCCAGAGGTACAAGAAATTCTTGGCATGGGCAGGGCCAAGGCATTTGTCAAGCTTGCCAGCGGGATCGATGCTGACCTACTAGTAGTGCCTGAAGAAAGCTGGGGCTCGGCTCTTCAGTATTTCACGGGAAGCAAAGAGCATTCTGTTCAATTGCGCAAGATAGCGATATCAAAAGGCCTTCGTCTGAATGAGTGGGGTGTTTTCAAAGGTGACAAGCGCGTTGCAGGAAAGACAGAAGAGGAAGTATACAAAATACTAGGCTTACACTGGATCCCGCCAGAGATGCGAGAGAACGCCGGCGAGATAGAGCTTGGAAGACAAGGCAAGGTGCCTAAGCTGGTCGAGTATGGGAGCCTGAAAGGAGACCTGCAGGTACATAGCGAAAACAGTGACGGGACGGCAAGTATAGAAGAGATGGCCCGCGGCGCCAAGGCATTTGGTCTTGATTATATTGCAATCACTGATCACACAAAGAGCCTGAAGCTCGCCGGTGGCCTTGAAGAACAGGAACTTTTGGAGCAGGCAGACAAGATATCGCAACTCAATGACAGGCTAAGAGAAGAAGAATTCCGCATACTCTCCTCAGCTGAGGTCAACATTATGAAGGATGGCTCGCTTGACATCCCAAATACGGTCCTTGACAAGCTCGATATCGTAGGCGCTGCAATACACTCGCATTTTAACCTGCCAATCGAGACGCAAACAGAGCGGCTGATAAAAGCTGCCAAAAACCCAAGCGTCGACATACTGTTTCATCCTACTGGCAGGCTCATAAACAAGCGTGCCGGCTACCCTGTCGACATTGAAAAAGTGATAGAGGTTGCAAAGGACACCAACACAGTTCTTGAAATTGATGCTCACTATGACAGGCTCGACCTAAAAGATGAATATGTGAGAATGGCAGTAAGAAATGGGGTCAAGCTGGTCATCGACTCTGATGCGCACCATCCTATTCACTACTCCTTTCTTACATTTGGCATAGCGCAGGCAAGGCGGGGTTGGGCGATACAATCAGATATCCTTAACACACTGCCGGCAGACAAATTACTCAATGCATTAAAGTAAATCATATATCATGCTTGTAGAGATACTTTATCCCTGTGCGCACGACATTTGAACAGGATGACTTGAAAGCAAGGAAAATATTTCTGGGAGTCTTTTACTTTTGTGCCTTTGTTATGGCATCAGTAACGTTCTATGCCCTCTATGTAAGCCTTGGCGAGTACCTGCAGACAGGCAGGGTGGTAATAGGCGAGGTGTTGGTAGACACGGAGTTTCCGGTCAAAGGTCTGGCCAAGCTCACCACCTATTTGATGATAGCATCTGTGGTTGGATGGTACTGCGTGGTCAGGTTGGGTGGCGAAAAGGTAAAAGGTATTCCCCGATGGCTCAAATCCATCATACAGTTGATGGTACTTGTATTTGCAGTCGTGGCTCTCTATGAATTTGTCTACAACTTTATCGTATGGAACTCACTGATTACTGCAGATGTAATAAGAGGGGTAATGAGATTTGATGATCTTAGTGTAGAATATCCAGACCCCGAAGCTCCTTGGAACTTAGTATTTGCGACCAAGATGACGCTTGCTGCATTCTTGATCTCAGCCCACTGCTTTTATACAATTTCCAAGCCTGAAAAAAAGTCAGAATAGCCATTCTTTTACTCTGACTCAGGTCTTGATTTTTCTCGAAGTTATGCTTAGACAGTACTTAACCTGATCGGGGGGGGTCATCAGGTTTGAAAAATCTGCTTCGTGCTGCGAAATCTTCTCAGTAATATTGTACTTAATCTATGGCAGCGACAATCATTTATCGTTCCTCGCTTTAGGTGAATCCAAAAAGTGATTTCTAAAGAAGTGTCATTTACCGTTCTTGGGTTGTAGGTCTTATCAATATCTCATTTACATTTACGTGATTTGGAGCCTGTACTGCAAATACAATGGCATTGGCGATATCTTCTGCCTGCAGCGCCTCCATCTGCTTTGTCCTTTCAACATAATTTTCCAATGCCTTGTCGGTTATAGTGTTTATAAGTTCTGTCGTCACGACTCCTGGCTCAATGCATGTAATCCGTATGTTAGACCTCTGGCTGAACTCCTGTCTAAGACCTTCGCTGAATGCTGTAATGGCGTGCTTTGTCGCACAGTAGACGCTCCCTGCGGGATAAACAATCCTCCCAGCTACAGAAGAAATATTGACTATGTGTCCTGACTTTTTGTTCAACATAGGCGTAATTACGGCAGCAGTGCAGTAAAGCACTCCCCTTATGTTGACATCGATCATTTTGTCCCACTCCTCAATCTTGAGATTCTTGAAAAAGCTCAGTGGCTGGAGACCAGCATTGTTTACAAGGATATCGATGGTACCCCACTTTTTCATAACAGCATCAACGAATACGTCACATTCTGATTTTATCGTGACGTCCAGTTTTTGAATGAAAACTTCTCCTCCATTTTTGATAATCTCACTTTGCAACGATTCCAGTCTGTCCATGCGTCTTGCGCCTGCTGCGACTTTTGCACCAGCCCGAGATAATGCCAGAGCAGTAGCATAGCCTATGCCGCTGCTTGCTCCTGTAACTATTGCAACTTTATCTTTTATCATCTGCTATCATCATTCGTTTAGTTTTTTATATGTTGTAATATGCTGCTTTTGCCAATAGGCGTCAAGTTTAAGTACAATGCTTACATTTTTAGAACTTGTGTATTTATGAGCCTCGACGACAGCGACGAGCTGGCCTATCTATGGACTAAGGTAAAGTTTATCCAAAAATACATGAGCAAACACGATTGCAACTATGAAGTCGCCGAGCGCGAGTTTCACATTTGGATTGAAGGACTAATGGATAGCAGGATCGAGCTCGCAAACAAAATGCTAAATTCGCGTTAGACGTTCTGCTGTGGCTGCTCGATCTTTTGCTTTCTTGCCATGAACAGCAATAGTGCACCAAACATTCCAAGCACTATTGCCAGCCCCTGCGCGCCGCCATTTGGAACTGCGATAACATACACGATTGCAAAAGTGAAGCAAGTTACTGCCTGCAGAAGATATGATTTGACAGCATGCATCTTCGTCTTTTTTGCGACATATCCTATCACGAAAAACGCGGCTGCAGGATATATAGTGAGAAGAATAAACTGATCAATGTCAATGCCAAGGTGAACCATCGACAATCACTGTCCGTCAATACTAAATAAGAATTTTTAGTCTTTATCGATAGCAGGCATGGCGATTTATCATAGTTCATTGGACATATTATGACACGGATTACCTGAATCTTCACTCAGTCATCAAACAGGCTTCTTCCTTTTCGCCTGTATTTTCCAGTAAGCAGCTTGACACGTTCCTTTCCGATTCCATAATAACTTTCTATTGCCATCGAGACCGGCTTACGCTCTTCTTTGCGCTGCCTTTCCATTGCAGATTTCTTGCCAGCATATAGAAGATCTGCTACTTTGCATCTCCTGTACTCTACCGGATCCTAAAATGTTTTAGAAGGTGCTTTGAAACTATCATCATGACTGTTCTGACCTGCGCAGGGCAGATTTTTTACTAATTAGGCTAATAGTTGAACAATCCTTGTTTTATAACAAAGCATGCTCGCATTGCTAATAGTAGGCTCTACATAATTTATTTTTCCGGATTATTCGACACATGCTTCGATGGCTCCACCGCCATCAATTATCGAGCGAGCATTTTCGAATGGAAGGGATGCTACATCTTCCTGCGCGTATGGCCCGTACTTGTTCATATCTATTCCAACAAATGCTTCTATTGGCTTGAGGAATCGGACCACTATTTGTTTTGAGCGCATCCTTGCAGATATCGACTCGAGCACCTTTGACCTACCTTTGACCAAGGCAGTCATGACTTCGTCTATTCTTTTGTTTAATTCCCGTTTGCCATCAAGGACATATTTTTCCTCATCAGTTAGCTTTGAATAGTCCAGAGGCTCGTCGCCCGAGCTGATCTTCGCCTGTCTTGTCAATATCATAAGACATGACGAAGCCGCAAGCATCTCGACCATCCTATCCCTTACCTTTGCTTCGACACCTTCGTAGGCCTGACCCTTCAGGGTGCCTAGTGCCTCTGCTATTTTCTGGAAAGTGTCTGGTTCTATTGACTGAAGTGTTGGAGTTTCAACTTCTTTTTCTAACATTCTGTAAACATCTTTGAGCGCAAGGCTTCCGCTATTCTCGGCATCCATTTCATTGCTGTTTCGTTGCCCAGCTGTTGTTGACATTTGGCTCACTAAGCCTTAAATTATAGGATTTTAGTGCCTATTGGTAGGATATCTCAGTTGCCTTATAAATTGATTGACGGCAGGATCGAGCCATTGACATTTAGTGCGGAACAAGTCATGCGACGGCTCAAAGAAGACAATATCAAGTTCCTCGATTTGCAGTTCACCGGCCTTTTTGGCCGGTTCCACCACACTACGATAGACTCCAAGATGTTCCGGATCCAGGATTTCACGGATGGCCTTCCAAAGCTTGACGGATCTTCAATACGCGGTTTTACAGAAATACATGATTCTGATCTTATTATAAGACCTGATTCGGCTACATATGCCACCGTGCCTTGGATTGGGACGCCTACTGCAAGGCTGATATGCGATATTTTGAGTGGAGGGAGCAAACGTGAGATATTTCCACGAGACCCCCGTGGCATTGCAAAAAAAGCAGAAAGATATCTCATAGATCAAGGCTTTGACACTTCTTATTGGGGCCCAGAAGTTGAATTCTTTGTCTTCGATAAGCTTGAGGTTAACACCATGACTCCATACCAGGGTCAGAGCTACCATATCACATCAAGAGAAGCACCTTGGTCTACCGATAGTGTGGGCTATGCGCTTAGGCTCAAGGAGGGATATCTTCCAAGCGCGCCTGGCGACACCCTCATGGAATACCGAAACGAATGCGTTGATGTACTTTCGAATAATTTCGGCATAGTGTGTGATGCTCATCACCACGAAGTAGCGACTGCAGGTCAGTGCGAGATCGACATTCGATTTGATACCTTGGTTAATGCTGCCGATGCCGTTCAAAGTTACAAGTATATTGTCAAGAACATTGCCAAAAAACAGAACATGATTGCAACGATGATGCCAAAGCCGATAGCGCTTGACAATGGCTCGGGCATGCATGTTAATATCAGCCTTTGGAACAAAGGCAAGAACCTATTCTATGACTCTGCTGATGAATATGCAGAAATTTCGCAAACTGCACGCTATTTTTGTGGAGGCATAATAGAACATGCTCGAGCACTTGCAGGAATCGTAGCGCCTACTACTAACTCTTACAGGAGGCTTGTGCCCGGCTACGAGGCTCCAGTGTACGTCGCATGGAGTACCGGCAATCGATCTGCAATAATCAGGATCCCAGCTCATTACAAAGGAACCAAATTTGCTCACCTAAAGCGAATCGAGTTTAGAGCTCCTGATCCTTCATGTAACCCCTACCTTGCGTTTTCAGCCATTCTTGCGAGCGGCCTTGATGGCATCAAGAAGAAGAAGGACATAAGCGACCCAGTGAATGAGGATATATTTAGGATGACCTCAGAGAGGAGGCGCCAACTAGGGATAACGCAGCTGCCAGCAAGCTTGAGAGAAGCCTACGAGGAGCTTAGAAGTGATAACGTGTTCTTAAAGCCGATATTTGACAGTGAGATCATTGATAGAATAATAGAGCACGAGGAGAAGGAACACATAGAGCTGGCAGTGAGACCTCATCCCCATGAGTTTTCAATGTATGCTGACATATAGCCTCTTTTTTGCATAATGAATCTTGCGCCTCTAAAAGAGAGATACTCTCACCTTTTCCTTTCGTCAGCAGGTAAGAAGCATATAGGATTATGTAAAATTGTTGTGATGGACTTCGTTTAATTCTTTTCATAAAAGTTTATCTAGGGATAATATCATATAAGATTGTATAAGATTACACAGTTTGCAAATATACAAACAAGTTTTCGAAATCATGATATAAGTGCAGTCGGTAGTTGAGATAAAATGTTGGACGATGATTCCTCTTTGTCATCCTCGGCTGCAATCCCTTTTCCAACACTTACAATCCTGTATTTGCCATCAGAGGCCAACACGGTGGTTGAAGAAGTAGGTCAGAAATATCCCAACAGCACAGTGGAGGAGTGCATTGGTTTTTTTCACGGGGTGCAGAAACACTACAAAAAGGTCACGATCTGGAGTCAGGGCATAGACAGCCTGTGGCTCAATGCAGTAGTAGCAAGAGCAAAAGAGCTTGCTGGTGTGGAATTTGTGACGCTTGTTTCAGGCGGCATAATGTACCTGCTATAGGGGTTCCAGAGATCAGAGGAAGCAATAGGTAACTGTATATTATGTATCTTCTTCATTTCGTAGTAATCTAAAATTTCTTTTAAATTATTTACGAGGTACGATAGATAATTGTGAGAAAGAAATATTGTATTTATCCTAGTCTTCAATTCTTGATGTATGACCATCGGAAAGTAACAAATCATCTTACCAAGAATTGTTTGTTTTCGCAAGTCGAACAGATATAACAGTCAAAGTAGAAGAAGTAATAAAAGATGAAGAGGATGAAAAAGATAGAATAGAGACGGTTGATAATATATAATAGCGCTCACCTAGGCAATTAATTAATCAATCAACCACAAGTCTTGTGAATACTTTTTCTCCTCTACTCTTGCACTTTCAATAAGAAGCATCATTGCTACTACCATGCTGCTGCTTCTTCTTCTTTGATTCCATCTCACTACCATGTGGCAGTGGTAGCAATATTCTGCTTGCATAACAGGTATATCACATGAACAAACAGCAGCAGAGCGTATATTTTCCAAATCTTTTGATTACCTCGTTAGCTGATTCATAGAAACATGGAAGTACCTCTCTGACCTTAACCTCAAATAACACCTCTGCAGCTATATGTTGAGGCATGAAAGAAGGAGAGGAAGAGGTAAGGCGCTGTCCTATCTGTGGATGCACTGAGCACAGGCTCATTGGGTGCGGCAAGCACTGGGGAAAACATAAAGAAGGGCCAGATGGCAGATGCGTGCCCCGCTCATCATTTTAGTTCATAAAGCGCGACTGAGAGTTTGAATGCCAGCTTATCGTCAGTTGCAGTCGCAATCGGGATTACATATTTTTGAGTCTCTTCTTTGTACCTTGTCACCTTATCCTTGAAACTCTGTCCCTTCATGCTTCGGATATCATCTAGCCGCTCTGCCAATTTGATGTACCGGGTGTCCTTGGGTGCTTTCGTCATGCTGGCAAAGTATTCTTCTGATGCCTTTTCTTTGGTCCACGAATCAATAGCGCTCAATGTAGAATATACCCGCTCTCCAAACTCTTTCAGATCCTCATCAGGTATTCTTGCGTCATGTAATAGCGCAGCGCATACAAGATCAGTATCACGTATCTTGAGCTCTTCGGCCAAGATGAGCGCAACTCTCAGTGAATGACCAATATAGTGTTCATATTTATTCACAGAATGTTGCCCCTTATGGGCCTTGGTTGCAAGCCCAAATGCTCTTGTTATCTGGACAACGTCCTCAGGGTTATCATCAAACGACCTGAGCAGCCTAGTGAACCCAGCTATAAGATCCGAATTCATAGATATTAGGCCTAGTCTTAAACCCTAAATGCAACTTTGCCAGTCCCCTATTGTTCAAATCCAATTATCGGAATCCCTCCGAAAAGATCAGCAGCCTCAGTCGCTTCTCCAAATCCTACAACCAGTATGCCGTTTTGGAGCATTATCGTGACAGGAGTATCTTGCAGTACAGCTGTGCTGTTTGAGGCAACGTCTATTGTACCTACTATCACTAGATTGTCATTTATATGATTAATGGAATGTAACTCAAGCCCGCTCATTTCATATTCTATAGAGTCAGTACCGTTTGAGGGTTTATAGATAAAATTGGCGACAAATCCTGACGTGCCATTTAAAGACCAGTCGCCAAAGAGGACGGCTTCCACTTCACCACTTGTGAGGTTGAAACTAGAGCTTGCAATCTTGCCTGATGATTGCCTATCTATTTGAAGATTATCAGTGCCTGTACTGCTTTCTACCCTGTTTGAAGAAACACCCTCACCGCTACTGCTTTCGCTAGTTATAACTGAGCTACTTGTAGAGCTCGACTGGGACTGGCCTGATGACTGTTGGATTACTGTGCTGTCACTATCGCTTGATTGCTGCTGTGTGATTAATGAGGCTGCTGCCATGCCATTGTTAATTCCATAACCAACAATAACACAGGTAGCAGTGGCAAGTAATGCAATGACAACGTAAATAGTCGGAATCATATTGGGCATAAACGAATAAAGCTTATAAAGATTGTATGTATAGCACACCAGTTTTATCTATTACAATTCATCTCTAGAAAATTAAATACAAGGGCAGACCATCATAGGGGTCTTGTCTGCGGTTGTTGTGTCGAGGGTGTTACATCTAGGCAAACGGCATTGGTTGTGATTATCAGCTTGATCTGTGAAGTTGATCAACCTTAAATTGACAACCTTGTGCATAATGGGAATAATAGAACCACAGGGGTCCGCTGGCCAGGTAGACAATGGTCACGATTGACACGTCGGATTGATGTATATTGTTTATTTCTGTTACTATGTCTTACAGGTTTTCCATATGTCTATGAAACAGTATGCTACTAGTTGCCTTCACCACATTGATTGCAGGAATGCCGGTCAATTACTAGCAACAAAGGATAAACTTCTATAATTTTCATATAACGTTGTTCCAACTCCTTTCCCTAAGGGAAAGGGAAAAGGAAAATATCAAACAAGGACACTTAAAAAGTAAAGAGATTTCATATTGAGGGTCAACCTAAAAAGCCAGTCCTTGGATGTAGGCACACTTTATGCATATTCGTTATATGGAGTTTGTGTTGCTATTGCCGTCAGTTGATGTGAACTCGCTTTTGCCAAGTCAAATTGATTCTGTTGATCCTATCGTCTCCTGTTCCTCTAGAGCTGGCGCAGACGACGTCATTTCTTCAGATGCAATCTCGGTGAATGCCGCAGGACCAGGCTTCGTTTCAACACGTGTGGTCTTTCGCCGAGGCGCTGCTTTTCTACTGGCCGCCTTTTTCTTGCCGCCCTTACGAACCTTGGCCGTAGTTTTTTTCTTTATGTTGCCCTTCTTCCTTGCCTTTGAGAGATTTGCTTGCTTTCCCTTCTTTTGATTGCTTTTGGCTTTTGCCATAACGGTTAGCATTATCTAATCACTTGTTCTTAAGCTTGTTCTTTTTCTGCAAGCTAAAGTTGAGTTGTAAAAAGATACTTCAAGAATATCGCTAGCGACGTAGAAGAGTATTAGAAGAAATAGCAACACACTTCAGCGTAAATGGAGTCAATACGGTTTGTCTTCCTTATGGAATATGTGTACGGTGAATAAACCTTTGACTACTTCCTGCTCGGAGGAGGGGCTAAAATCAAATGACAGATTCCGTTCTACCCCTTAAGATATGACCCACTACGTATATCTATCACAATCTCTGCACCAATCAATTTTTGTTGACTCGAATTTTTCCATTTGTATTGTTATATCACTATCAGTGAATGTCTAGTAATTGAAGTACGAAATCCTTCAAAAATCTCTCTGCTATTCGGTAGTATTTTAGAAGAAGATATAATAATTGAGTTAACTCACAATTATTCATTCTTGACAGACAACAAAGGCTACTATGTAGTTCTTGGCGTTTCTGAGAAGGCTAGCTACAAGCAGATCAAATACGCCTATAGGCGGCTTGCCCGAAAATATCATCCGGATAGGAACAACTCAGTCTATGCAGAAGAAATGATAAAAAAAATAAACACCGCGTTTGAAGTTCTGTCAGATGAGACAAAGAGGGCACAATACGACAAGATGGAATTTGATAGCTCGCGTGAGATGGAGTCGAAACAAGAGCCAGCTCACACATATACCAAGCCAGGGAAAAGGGCAAACGAAAGTGTGATTGCAGATGTTTTCAATGGGCCATACTTGCTTGACACCCCAAGGGGCAGATTCCACATAATTGTCGAGCCTTCGTTATGTATGGCGTTTGGCAGCTGCGAAGTTCTTGCGCCAAAAGTTTTTGTGGTTGAAAAGAACAAGATGGTCAATCCGAAGGCAAAGGTCGAGTGCGAAACCTGCGCCGACTATGAAAGTATACATGCTGCTGCAGCCACCTGCCCGACTAAGGCCATAAGGATCGTCGATCGCTATACGGGCGATCAGCTCTATCCATAGTAAATTTAAATTGCTCTGTGATTGTGCTGTAACCCATGAAGCTTTTCTGTATTGGATGCGGCCCAGGAGACCCAGACCTTCTCACGGTGCGGGCAGCAGACCTTATAAAAAGCGCAGATATGATATTTGCACCCACTGCAAGGGAGGGCAAATCCAGCATCGCGCTTTCTGTCGTTGAAAAATATATTGGCAAGTTTACCAAGACAGTCAGCCTTGTTTTTCCAATGGTCAAGAACAGGGAATCGCTTGGAGACTACTGGAAGAGAAATGCTAATGAAATTGCAAGTGCAGTCAGAACTGGCAAAAAAGTAATATATCTTACAATCGGAGACCCGGCGCTCTACAGCACCTGGATATATATCCAGCGCGAATTGAAAAGAACACATAAGGACATCGAAACCGAAATCGTGCCGGGTGTGACATCCATGTTTGCAATAGCCGCCAAAGCAGGGATAAGCTTGGCAGAAGGCGACGAAACCGTAGCTATCGTACCAGCATGTTATGATCTGGAAAAAGTCAAGCGCACAGCCAGTGCCTGTGACACAGTCATTTTTCTAAAGGACGGACGCTACTTTGACAGTGTAATTGATATGCTAGGGGAGGCAGGCTTTCCCGACAGCGCGACTGTTGCAATAGCTCAGAATGTTTCAGACGAAGGCGAGTTGCTTGAGATCAAAAAGATTTCAGAGCTTCGTGGCAAAAAAGGCCCGACTGAAAAGTATTTTTCTATCATGGTGGCAAAGAAAAATGCCAGAGACTAGGACTGTGTATTTTGTAGGCTCAGGCCCTGGCGATCCTGAGCTTATCACACTTAAAGCAAAAAAGCTGGTAGAAGAGGCAGACACTATTATTTATTCCGGCTCGCTCCTTAACCCGAGGATTCTGCAATACGCCAAGAAAGGTGTGCAGCTCTACGACGCTGCAATAATTGACAGAGAAAAGATCTATCAGATACTGTACGACTCAGCCAGGGAAGGCAAGATTGTTATAAGGTTCCACGATGGAGACCCAGCGCTTTTCAGCGCAATTCGAGAGCAGATAGACAAGCTTGAGGCAAATGGCATAAAGTGCAAGGTTGTGCCAGGCGTAACTGCTTTATTAGGAGCTGCTGCAGACATGAACTTAGAGCTGACGCTCCCGGGAGTAACACAGACTTTAATAATAACAAGAGCAGAGCTTCGCACGCCAGTTCCAGAGCGCGAATCAATAGCCGAGCTTGCCAAACATGGCGCAACAATGGCATTCTATCTGAGCGTGCACCTAATAGGCGATGTAGTAAACGAGCTACTAAAGGAGGGGGGAGGAGGAGGAAGGAGAATATATACAGAGAAGACGCCAGCTGCTGTAGTCTATCGAGCGACGTGGGAAGACGAAAAAATAATCAAGGGGACGCTTGGAGACATTGTTAAGAGGACAAAGGAAGCCAAGATAATCAAAACCGCACTGATAATTGTCGGCGAGGCCATTGCTCCAGCAAAATATGAATATTCAAAAGTATATGATGCAAGGTTCACACATGGATACAGGAAAGGGGCAGTAAAAGAAAAGAAAGAGTGAGAAGGGTATTACGGTCTCCTCGCCCACAAGGTAATCACGCTTGTGCTAATGGCTGCTCCTGCCACTCCGCTTACCAAGGCAAAGACAATGCTTGCATCCACATGCAGGATGGATGCTAATGCGTTTGCAACGGTCGGCGATGCTAAGAATGCTAGAAACCCGATAGCAAACCCTATCGCTCCAAAGATTGCCAGTATTCCGGTTCTTGATACCATTTTACATCACTGCTGACTTTCAGTGTCTGAGATCCTGAAGCTGCCAGATGGGATCGATGGGAACTTGTCGTTCATCTTCTGCTCTGCGACTGCTGAAGCTTCCATCATTATCTGATCGATGTCGCTGCCAGAGCCTGTATTGAGCTCGATTCCAGGGCCGCTGCTCTGCAAAGACTCCGTCATGATGCCGTTGAGCAAAGTCTGCATAGTGTTGATCTCGCTATCGGCACCGGGCACGAACTTTCCAAGACCGGGCTTTATGCTCTTTATTGAGGTAATTGCTGGCCCCAGCGCGACCATTACGTCTCCCATATCATGTATAGTCGATAATCTCATTGAGACCTGCTCAAATGCCATCTTTGCCTGACCTAGCGTACGCGAGACCTTGCGCACCTCGGCAAGCTCATTTGAGAGTACCTTTGTAGTATCGGTGTCGTGCCTCTGCACGGCATCGACTACTCGCCTGAACAAAGAGGCATCTCTCTCGTTTAGTTTGGTAACTATGGCGTCTAACTTTGATATCTGCAACTGAAGCTTGTTAGCTGCTGTCTCTATTCTAGGTTTGAGAGGACCCTGAGCTGCAAGTGCTTCTTTCAACTTGTCTCCTGCGCTTGCCCTATTTTGATTACGCCAATTCTTATCGAAAGCATTCATGCAAATTCGAGCAAGGATCTGCTATTAATTGCGGGTGTATAATTCGATAAACCTTAAGCTAAACTAATTGTCCTCTAGTTATAAACCAAAGAGGTCAGTTTGTGACGAACAATTCTATTGAATGTCATAGTGGTACCCTAAAAAGTTCCTTCTGGGCTATTGAGGCCCATGCGCCCATGCCCTGCCCACTGTCGCTGTCTGTGCCAGTTATCTGGCTCACCACGATCTCCTTTGGAGCCATGGGCGGCCACAGCATCGCAACATAATCACCAAGGTCACCGGCCTTGTCAAGGGATGCAGGCTGCATTTTCTCTCGCAAGAATTTGGCAGCAGCAAGCTTGTCCTTCGCATGCTCTATGAGCTGATGCTGACCGTGCACGATGAGGTGAATCTTTCTTGTGCTATCAATTTCAAACATACTTTAGTGTTGCAAGATGGATACAACTATAAGCACGTTATATAGTTTTTCTCACATGATAGTCATCGACTCTTATATGGCCATGATCTTGCCCGATGACATTGCAGAACGCATCTCTGGATTTATTGCAGGTAAACGAAACTTTCCCTTTGTAGGTCCCGATGAGTTGATGTCCATAATGTACCTATATGGCAGAAACAGCAAGATAGGGGAAGGGGAGATTGATGAAGTCAGCAGCCTTGCGCAGCACACTGCCTCCCAGATGGGGCAGGAGATCGATATTTACATTAACAGCTCCACAAGCAAGCTTGAAACAGAATACATCAGGAGTAAATACATCAATAGAGAACTGCAATTGGCTGTTGAAAGAAAACTACAGGATGTCAAAAAGCGAATAGCAGGGGATCCAACAATAATATCTGACTGCTTTGCCCAGCATGTTGCTTACTACAAGCAGGACTACTTTTTGGAGCTGTACGGTCCACTTAGAGATTCTCAGCTTACGTCAGATATCCAATCGGCGCTGGCTCATAGGATGGTCATGGTCTGTTACAATAGAAAAGGAGTGCAAGAGACACGATTGGCGCACCCCCTTATTCCAGTGTATGTATGGTTCAAGGATCAGGCCGGGGCAAAGCCGTGATAATATGGAATTTGCGAGAGCTCCTCCTGTGGCATCTGAACAATTGATATCAAATGCCCATCAGGATCTTGGATTATTGCATGCTTACCAAACGGCTCCTGTTTGGGCTTTTTGTAGAATTTGACCCTTTTCTTTTTCAGGCTGTTAATAACATCGTCAAAATCGCTTATGCTAAAGCCTACCAGCATGCCATTGTTCTTTTTGATCCTCTTTCTTTTCGCGGGGTGGAGCGCAAGCACGGTGCCGCGTGTTGAAAACTCTGTCCAGTCCTTTGACTCTTGTTTTAGATCCATACCAAGGGTGTCGCGATAGAATCTGGTTGATCTTTTCATGTTGGAAACAAGCAAGATGACTGCACCTATCCGCCTAAACATTGCAGTAGTATATTGCGTTCACAAATATAAAGTTGAAAATGCGGGTCGATGTAGTATTATATATATCGATCACGGGTTCAGCAGACTATCTTGCAGAACGACAGGGCATCTAACCCCATCAGCAGGTTCTCAGAATTTCTTGGGATAGGGTACTTTGGAGACAAAAAGCAGCGCGTCATAGCTCCTATTTTTGATTTGTACTCCAATGCAGAGCGCGGGTGGGAAAAAGTAATGGCAGGTCAGAAGCAAGAGGTCCCTATATTTCATACAATATTTGTTGAGCACCCTACGAGATACGAGTTCATCGCTCACCCTATAGAAATGAGCTCTGAAAGGATCAATTACGTGATTTACCGCTCATCTTCTAGCCTGTCCAGCCTAAACAAATTCAAGAGCGATTACAGCAGTGGAAGAACGTATATCAAGTTTGGATGGCATGATCTAACAAAGCCGCATAAATTTGATGTGCTTCCACACTATGCTGCTGTTGACTCGATAGAGTTCAAGAAGGCAGACGACATCAAACCTGGGATGCTAGTCGACCAGATAAGGAAGAGCTAGAATGAATTTAAACAATATTTGTTGTTCCTTCTGTCCAGAGTCCAATTATATAGGGCTGTAATATTGTAATAATACCTCATGCTTTACATTTATCTTGCATCATACTCAAAAAATAGCATTGACGAACAACCCTGTAGCAGTGTTTGACTCAGGCATTGGATCCCTCTCCATAATACGGGAGCTAAGGCACGAGATACCATATGAAGACCTGCTCTACTTTGCAGACAGGGTCCACTTTCCATACGGTACCAAATCACATTCAGAGCTGCGCGAGATCATTGTAAATACAATAAACTACCTCAAGCGCTACAAACCAAAGCTAGTGGTAGTTGCCTCAAACACCCCCTCTGTGCAAGTACTCGACGAGGTAAGAAGGACGATAACTGACATCTCGATAATTGGGGTCAGGCCACCCCTCAAAGAGGCTGCCAGACTCACAAAGAAAAAGCATATCGGAATCATGGCCACTGAGGGTATGTTAAGGAGCAGGGAGTTTGAGAACCAAATTCGCAGGGAAGTGCCTCAACATATCTTCGTAACAAAATTCAATGCCTCACCTATAATTGAGTTGATAGAACAGGGGATGCACCTTGAGAATGAGCGACGAACGTTTAATGTGATCTCACGCGTTCTGGGCGACAACATGGATGAAAAGATTGATGTCATTACGCTCTCAAGCACTCACCTGCCATTTGTAAAACGATATCTCAATTCGCTCTTGCCTACCGTTAGATTCATTGACCCGGCGCAGATAGTAGCCAAGGACGTAAGGAAGTTCCTTGCATTTTATCGAATGACAAAAAAGAGCGGCAGGAGTAATCTTCGGATCCTAGTCTCTGACGGCAAGCGAGAATTCGAGAAATCGGTGCGTGCACTGGGGTTGAGAGAGCCGATTGAAGAAGTCTTCCTTACATTTTGATTCAAAAATAATAACACAGTCTAAATATAGACAAACGAGGAATATCAATACAGTAAAAGGTAGGCAGCTGAGCAAAAATGGGATTTCAAACAGATATTGATAGAGGAGGAAGGGCACTGATGGATACCTTTCTCCAGCTCAGTGGCATATACTCGTTTTATGAAAGACACTTAGAGTTAGAAATTATCAAGTACCCGCTGCCAAACCACATTGCAATTGTGCTTGATGGTAACAGGAGGTGGGCCAACATGCATCTGCTTGATACTAGTTGGGGGCACAACCACGGGGCTGACAAGGCAGAAGAACTCTTGAACTGGATACATGACGTGGGCATCAAGATCACCACGCTATATGTGCTATCAACTGAAAATCTTGAGCGTAAGGACGAAGAGCTTGAAAACATTTACAGGCTTCTTGAAAAGAAGCTGGAAAAGCTCTACAATGACGAGCGAGTGCACAAACGCAGGATGAAGATAAAAGCGATAGGCGACACTAAGCTGCTCCCCTATAACTTGCAGCAAATATTGACAAAGCTTGAAGAGTCGACTGCCGATTACGACTCGATGTTTCTCAACATTGCAATAGCATATGGCGGTCAAAAGGAGCTCATCGAGGCGATCAGAAAGATAGCTCGAATGGCCGAGAAAGGCCTGATAGAAGTTGACGAAATTGATGAAAAGACCATCGAATCATGCCTGTATACGTCACATCTACCGCAGCCGTCGCCTGATCTTATCCTGAGGACGTCGGGTGAAAAAAGGCTGAGCGGCTTCTTGATATGGCAGAGTGCCTACAGTGAGTTGATGTTCATGGATGTGTTTTGGCCAGAGTTTCGCAAGATTGATCTTATGCGAGCCATTAGGACATACCAGCAGAGAGTGCGCAGATATGGCAGATAATGATATAATACTAACACAGAGCATCAAGTGATATTGTTGTTTTCGAATCAGAAGCTTAGGGTTATTCTTCTTCTACTTCTTCAACTTGCCAATTGTCGTTAACATAGAGACCAATGATTCTTGCAGGAAGTTTCCATAAAGATATCTCCTGCAGAGCCTTTCTGATTTGTGCATAGTGATAGCTCTTGTCTCCAGGGTTGCCTGCACAGTCATAATGTCCAACTACTGCTATGATCCGGGAGTTATGTTTCTCAACAGATATAGATGCAGAATGTTTTGCAAGTGATGCTTCCGCATGGCGCAATTCATTTGAGAAAATGCCATTGGCACCGGGGAAAGTTATCATATCTACTATGTCAACTGCATAGTTTTGCTTGATATAATCAATGACAGGCTGCTGAGTTCTTCCATCAATGCAATTTATAGCAGTTCCAAATTTGTATTGCTCTTTCATTGATGATTAATCAATAGTTACTTTTCTTTTATGATACGACATATTATTTGATAATAATATCTAATAACATTGTACCTTATATCGTGGTTGCTCTCATGAGATAGATAGACGAGAGAATACAATGACGTTTAATAGTAGCAAGAGAATCGCAGGAAAAGGGAAAGGAGAAGTAATAGTAGAAGACCCAAACTTTGACCGCAAGATTGACCTTATTACTGAAGGCGGCAGACCTTTTGTAAAGGAACACCTGCTAAACAAGATTTCAAGGGAGAACTGCATAATCATAATCAATTATATCCTAGCCATGCAAACTGAGGTAAATCCTTCAGAACGATATCGTATCGACACAATTTTCAAACTAAAACAACTTGCCGAATTCCATAATCCCAAATCCTTTAGGGATATGACAAGACAAGACATAGTTGACTTTCTAGATAGACTGAGGAAGCCTGAGCAAGTTGACCCTCTTCATAAATGGATAGGCAGCTATGAAATTAGTCGCATTGTTTTGTTGAGGTTCTTCAAATGGTTGCATTACCCAGATGTTGTTCCTCACAATAAAAGACCAAAACCTGCAGTCGTAGAAAATATCCCAAAGATAAAGCGTAGGGAGATAAGCACCTACAAGCCCACTGATTTGTGGACTGAAGAAGATGATACTTTATTTTACAAGTATTGTCCTTCACTTCGTGACAAATGTTGGCATGCTGTCAGTAGAGACACTGCTTG